>ENA-ORBV01008254-ORBV01008254.1-microbial-mat-metagenome-genome-assembly--contig:-NODE-8254-length-17569-cov-5.833638_pt1 | contig 17569 bp, 18 predicted proteins | sample MGYA00237777_ERZ505514 | MGnify/ENA primary metagenome ERZ505514 (study PRJEB26160, sample SAMN06269048) | microbial mat metagenome | isolation source: Oligotrophic lake microbial mat | place...
GAGGAATTCTTCGGACCGGTGGCGCTGTTCTTCCGGGTCAAGAACGAGGAGGCCGCCATCGCCCTCGCCAATGACTCGGACTTTGGATTGGGCTGTTCGGTTTTTACCCAGGACGTCGCTCGCGGGAAACGCGTCGCGAGCCGAATCGATACGGGCATGGTCTTCATCAATCACCCGACTTGGACGACCGCGGACCTGCCGTTCGGCGGCATCAAGAACTCCGGCTACGGTCGCGAACTCTCCAGCTTGGGCATTAAAGAGTTCGTCAATAAAAAGCTCGTGCGCGTTGCTTCCATCGATGCACCGGCTTAAGCGGGACTATCGGTTTCAAGTCTGGCGACGTCGCGGCTCCATTTCCGGAAAATGAACGAGGACGACTGCCTCACGGATTGCCAGCGGCACGCCGGCGCTGACTTCGTCACCGCGCGGCGTCGATGCGCCGCGCGTTGGTTCGTCCGTCCCGCGCATGGTTCTGCGCGAACTTCAGGCTGACGGGCCCGAGGGGCCAGCACCGGAACGGCCCTCGCCCTCGCCTGGTTCACGGGAACGAGACAGGAAAGAAACCGCTCGAACTTCGCCGCCGCCTGCCGTGTGGTCACGAAAAACGACCAAGGGCGAACGTTGTTTACCGGTTGAAACCGCCGAGGGAGACGGGTCGGCCGCATCGGACCTTCGGGACCAAAACAAGATCAGGAACACGCCCAAGACCAAAAAAATCACTACTCCGACGATCATCCCGAGGTTGGTTTTGGTGGTCCACTTGCGCCAGACGACGAGTGGCCGGTTGTCATTTTGATCAAAGCTCATGGAGAAAAGCGTATAAATTTCGCGTGGCCGATGTCACCGTCCGTCGGGCCGAGGTTCCGATCGGAAAGGCGTTGGGTGCTCTGGAGCATAGACCATGGTAACCGGAGTTCGGACGGACCGATATGGGGTCTAACCCTGAGCCCAACGGGAGTCGGCGCGATGGAAATGGCGCCCCCGGCACCGGGCGTCGAGTCACCCACCGGTCCGTGTGGGCCGGGTAACACCCCATGGTCCGTTTCGCGTCGTTCAGTCAAGGTTGATTTTAACGCTCTTCCCGGTCGCCGCGAGTTTCACCGCGTCGCAGATCTTCATCATCGCGGAGAAATTGAAGCGCATGAAGCTCGAGGTCGCCATCGCCGCGGCCGACTAACGGCCGCGTGGCGAGGGGCCAAAATTCCACGTTCACCGTCGATGCCTGGCCCAACCGCGCCTAAACCGCCAGTGTCACGGTCGCCTCCTACGGCTCGGCGGTCACCAATAACCTCGTCACCTACCAAGCCGATCTGGAGGTCAGCAACGACGATTTGAGCCTCCGGCCAGGCATGACCGCGACGGCAGACATCCTCGTGGCCGAACGCGAAAATGAGTTCCTCGTGCCGATGGCGGCGCTGCGTTTCGTGCCTGCGCCCGTGGATGCCACGAGTCCTTTGAGCGAAGCCTCGTTCCGGCGATTAGTCGTCGAGGCACCGCGAACCAGGGCCCCGCCGCCAAGACCGCCGTGGCGGATGCGCACATCTGGATTCTCCGCGACGCTGAGCCTGTCGCGATCCCGGTGAAGCGAAGCTCGGCCTGACCGACGGACGCGATACCTAGATTTCCGGCGATGGTCTCACCGCCGGCATGCTGGTGATTCTCCGAGCCAACGCTCCCGCGCCATGAGTGCGCCCGCACCGACCACGCTGATCGAAGTGCGCAGCCTTACCAAGACCTACGGGGTCGGGGACGGCGCCTTCCAGGCCCTGCGGGGAATCGTTCTCACCATCAAGCAGGGCGAATTCGTCGCCATCATCGGCCCGAGCGGTTCCGGCAAGTCCACCCTGATGAACGTGCTCGGTTGTCTCGATATCCCCACGACCGGCACCTATCACTATCAAGGCATCGCGGTGGGGACACTGGACAACGACCAGCGCTCGCTGCTGCGCCGCTACGCGCTCGGCTTCATTTTCCAAGGCTTCAACCTCCTCGCGCGCACGAGTGCGCTGGACAATGTCGAACTGCCGTTGCTCTACCGCGGCCTGCCGCGGAAGAGCAACGCCACGCCAAAGCGCTCGCCGCCCTCACGTCCGTCGGCCTGCCCGCGAAACTCCGCAGCACGCCGGGCGAACTCTCCGGCGGCCAGCAACAACGCGTCGCCATCGCCCGCGCCATTGTGACGGAGACGAGCACGCTCTTTGCCGACGAACCGACCGGCAACCTCGACTCGGTCACGACTCGCGACGTGATGGCGCTGCTGACCCGGCTGAACGTGGATCGCGGCATCACCGTGCTGGTCGTCACCCACAACGACGAGGTGGCTGCCTGCGCGAAGCGGACGGTGCTCATTAAAGACGTCCTCATCGAGTCCGACGTCAGTCGCGCCTGAGCCACCGCCAATGATCTGGGACGCCTTCGCCATCGCTGTCCGGGAAATCGCCCGCAACCTCATCCGTGCGTCTCTCACCGTGCTCAGTGTCTTCATCGGCGTCGCCGCCATCGCGCCCATGCGGTCGGCCGCAATGAGCACCATCCACCTCGACACTGCCCGCAACACGCCCGTCATCGGCACCACACCGGTTTACTTCGAGATCAAAAAGTGGGTCATGGCGGAGGGGCGTTTTTTTACTTCAGCGGATCTGCGCTCGGGAGGGGCCGTGTCGCGGCCGTCGCCGGTGAATCCCTCTTGCTCGGGGGTATCGGCATCATGAACATCATGCTCGTCTCCGTCTCCGAGCGCACACGCGAGATCGGCATCCGGCTCGCGATCGGCGCCATGGCCGGTGAGGTCCTGCTGCAATTCCTGGTCGAGGCGGTTACGCTCTCCTGCATCGGCGGGCTCGTCGGCATCCTCCTCGCGCTCGGCCTCTGCATGGGGCTCGCCCAACTCATCCACGTCCCTTTCAATTTCAATCCTCAGATCAAACTCATCGCCTTCCTGTTCTCCGCCGCCGTGGGTATCCTGTTTGGTTACGCCCCGGCCCGCCGCGCCGCCCGGGTCAACCGGATCGACGCCCTGCGGCACGAGTAAGAGGGCAAGCAACTGAAGAACGCAAAGCCGGCCCACAGGTGGAGCGCGTTGCCGCCTATTCGACGTTCTACTCCTCCGCTGGCTTTACCCTCGATGCCGCGGGCCTTAAGGAGCTCGACAGCCTCATCCTAAAGGAATACCTCGACGACGCCGGCTCCTCGTACGGAAAACACGAAGATCCGTGTAGCTTCGGCAAGCATGCGCAACTCCGGGGCGGGTTCCTGCTACGATGGGCGGAACCATGGCAAAGATATCAACGAGCTCACTGGGCGCTGCATCCGCGTAACTGCCGGTGGTCTGCCTGGCGTGGAGTTCGGCACCCCGGCAACTCAATCTGCGCGACCAGTTCGTCGGTGCGCCCAAGGAAGCGTACCGGCACAATCTGCACCAGATCGCCTACAACTCCCGTTATCTCATTTTGCCCTGGGTCCGGGTGCCACATTTAGCGAGCCACCTGCTCGGCCGGATCGCCCGGCGGATCAGCGCGGACTGGCAGGAGCTTTATCACCATCCGATCCAACTGCTGGAGAGCTTTGTGGATACCGAACGCTTCCGGGGCACCTGCTATCGGGCGGCCAACTGGATTTGCCTCGGCCTCTCGAAGGGACGCGGCACCAAGTCCAAACACCGACAGCCGGACTGCTCGATCAAGCAACTGTGGGTGTTTGCGCTGGGCAAACACTTTCGTCAGCGCCTGCTCGCCCCGTGAGCCAGACCCGCCGGGTCGAAGCGCCCCTGCTGAGCGAGGTGGAACGTGCCGGGTTCCTCGAGCGGGTGCGCGCGGGCGTCAGCCCGGAGGACTACCGCACGATTGAAGCGATGAGTTACGCTCTGCCGCAGATCGTGGCGTCGATTGAGCAGGAGCGCATGACGATGAGAAAACTCCGGCACCTGCTCTTCGGCGCGAAGACCGAGCAGACCGACCGGGTGTGCCCGCCGGCCACGCCGCCGCCCCTGATCCCCCCGCCGCCCAAGCCCAAGCGCAAAGGTCACGGGCGGATCAAGGCGACGGACTACACGGGAGCGCACTGGGTGCACGTGGCGCATCCCAACCTGCCGCCAGGGGCGCGGTGCCCGGCCTGCGCCAAAGGCACCGTGCGGGCACAACCGACCCGCGCGATCATCCTGCGGATCGTGGGTTCGCCGCCGATTGCGGCGACTGGTTACACGCTGGATCGTCTGCGCTGCGACACCTGTGGCGAGGTGTTCACGGCACCGGCACCAGCGGAGGCGGGCCAGGAAAAGTACGCGCCCAGCGTGGCGGTGACGATCGCGGTCTTGCGCTACGGCACCGGGCTGCCGCATTACCGGTTGCCCCGGCTCCAGCACAGCTTGGGCGTGCCGCTGCCGGAGTCGACCCAGTGGGAACTCATGGCGCCGCTCGCCGCGCAGGCCCAACCGATCTTCGCCGAGTTGGTCGCGCAGGCGGCCAACTCACCCCTGCTGCACCATGACGACACCACCATGCGGATCTTGAATCTGCGGCGGCCGGATCGGGCCGCGGCGGATCCGCTGGCGCTGCTGCCGCCGGCCGACCGCACGGGGACGTTCACGACGAACATCCTGGCAGAGGTCGGGCCGCACCCGGTGGCGCTGTATTTTACCGGTTGGCGGCACGCCGGAGAAAACCTGGCCGACGTGTTGCGGCAACGGGCCAAGGACCTGGCGCCGCCGATCCAGATGTGCGATGCGCTCTCGCGCAACCGGCTCGCGGAGTTCGACACCCTCCTCGCTCATTGCGCCAGCCACGCACGCCGTGAGTTCGTGGCGGTGGCACCGAGTTTCCCCGACGAATGCCGCTACGTGCTCGACTCTTTCCGCGACGTCTACCGGTTCGACGCCGAGGCCAAGCAGCTCGGACTGAACCCCGCCGCGCAGCTCGTGCACCACCAAACCCACAGCCAGCCGGTGCGGACGCGACTCAAGGAGTGGCTGGAGGAGAAGATCCGCGGAAAGCACGTCGAGCCCAACTCCGGCGTGGGCCAGGCTATCCGGCTATCTGCTCGAACACTGGCAGCCGCTGATGTTGTTGCTGCGCCACGCCGGCGCCCGCGTCGGCGACCTGTTCATGAGCCTGATACATACCTGCCGGCTCAATCGGATCAATCCCTTTGCCTATCTGCTGGCCATCGCGACGCACGCGAGTTCGCTGCGATGGCGCGCCTCTTTCCAGTGCTCGCCCAGGAGGCTCTTGGCTTCCTGTCTGCACCGTTGCAGGCGCGCTTCAAAGCCAGCCAGCGAGGTGCACAAACGCGCCCGCTGCGCTGGTTCGTTCGTCGCCGGACTGGGGTTGGATCCTCTCTTCGTTGGGTTCGTGTTCAGCATGGTTCGGCGCCCATCGTAGCACAATGCCGCCACTGGGTTACGCATGTTTGCCGAAGCTACACGCTGAAGCGGTCGATCTCCTCGGTCACGAGGCAGCCGAAAGGACAGCCTTCACCCTGCCCCAGCTCCAGAAGTTACTCGCGAAAGCATCGACTGACTGGACGGGCATGATCTTATTCGGTTATTATTGCGGCTTCAGAATCCAAGACGCCGCGCCGTTGCTCTGGCCACAAGTCGACGTCGAACGCCGCGTAGTCTCTCTGCGACCCGGGAAAGAGCGTCGCGACCAGAAGAAACACAACGGCGAAACGGTGATGCTTCCCGAGTTGCGCCAATGGCTCTTGGATCACCTCAGCGTCGGCAAAACTCCGTTGCTCCCATCGCTCCACGGAAAGAAATCGGGCGGAAAGTACGGCCTGTCTCCCACGTTCCGAGAGCTCCTAAAGTCGGCCGCAGTCACCTTCAAGGACGTTTCGAGTGATGGGGCCAAGCGACGGTTTTTCGACCTCGCTTTCATTCGCTCCGACACTCCCATATCAGCATCGCTGCCAACGCTGGTGTATCCGAGAAAGTACGTCGGAAACACGTGGGGCACGCCAGTGACGTTCACCGATCTACCGGCCGGATACCCGGTTGAGGCCATCCCCTCGGGTTGTTACCGCCTGGCAGCTCCTTCGGCTACGAGGCCGAGCATTTCTCACTCCCTCAACAGATCGGCGAACTCGTGCTTTGCCCAGCCGTGCGCGGGTCCGCTCGCACGACCCTCATTGCGGCACCCGGCACCAGTTGCCGGCACCAGCTCAAGGACGGAACGGGCCGCATCACGTTCCATCCAGTCGAGTAATTGCATGCGGCTTTGGGCTAATGCGACTGTGGCAATTGGGTAGCGACATCAGGGGGCGATGGTGGAGTCGCGAGGCAGCCTTTCTCCGGTAAGGCAAACGCGAGCCAGACGTCGCTGGGAGCCGCCTTCAAATGCCCGCCTCCGGACGCACCAATTACGACGAATTCCCGGCCGTTTACCTCGTAAACAGTAGGTGGCGTAGCCCCCCAAGAAGGCACTTCCGCGCTCCACAACTCACGGCCGTTCGTCGCGTCGAATGCCCGGAACTTGTTGTCCATCGTCCCCCCCACAAAGACCAGGTTTCCAGCCGTAATGGTGGCGCCGCCGAGGTTCTCCGTCCCGGTGGAGGGAATTCCGCGCTCCGCCAGCTTCGGGTATTCGCCCAGCGGTACTGACCAAAGCTTCCTCCCACGGTTGAGATCGTAGCAAATCAGCAGGCCCCACGGCGGCTTGCCGCCAGGAAAACCTTCGTGGTCGAGCAAGCGTCGATACCCGTTGAATGGAATGGTTCGACGGGTCGTGAGCAGGGCAACCTGTTCACCCGGACCACGATCCCGCGCCTGCAAAAATTCGAGGAGTGCCGGCATCTCAGCGATCGGAACCGGTGAAGGCGGCATTGCCCCGATTCCCCTGGCAATCAGGGTCAGCACGTCCTCATCGCGCAGGCGATGACGGATGCCCACCAAGGATGGAACAGCACCCACGCCTTCCCGGCCGATCCCATGACAGCCGGCGCAATACTGCTGGTAGGACTTTTCCCCTGGTGTGGCGGGCACGACGGGGAGAGGATCGTCGTCCGCCCGAAGCGTGATAATCCAGGGAGTCTGGTTGACGGCGATATAGAGATAGCCGGTGCGGGGATCAAAGGCAGAACCCGGCCAGTCGGTTCCGCCAAGGAGCCCATTGATTACCGTCGGCCGAGTAAAATCCGGTGGAGAAAAGTAACCCAGCGGCGCAAGCATCAACTGCTTTTTGACGAACGCGGTTGCCTCAGGAGAAAGTTCCGTGACGTCGGCGAATTCGAAAACCTGCTTCGTGACCGGTTCAGGTGTTTCCGGAGCTGGTTGATACGGTGCGGTGACTTCGCCCGGTATACGGGATACCGGGGCGCGACGCATGCGAAATGGGAACAAGGGTTTTCCACTGACTCGGTCGAGCAGGTAGAGCGTTCCGTTCTTGTCAATCTGCGCGACGGCGTCGACCCGACGGCCTTGAAGGTTCACCGTCACTAGGTTGGGTGGCGACCCCATGTCGAGATCTCAAATATCGTGGCGTACGCCTTGAAAATGCCAGATACGCTCCCCGGTCTCCGCGTTGAGAGCTATCAATGAACTGCTGAAAAGCGCATCGCCGACGTGGGTGAGCCCGCTGAAGTTCGGCTTAGGCGAGCCCGTGGGCACGTAGGCGATACCCCGCGACTCATCAAGCGCCATACCTGCCCAAGCATTCGCTCCCCGTGGTCTGATGCGTGTCTCCCAGGTCTCAGAGCCGAACTCACCCGCAACTGGAATGGTGTGAAAACGCCAAAGCATTTTTCCCGTCCGAACGTCGTAGCCGAAGACATCCCCCTCAAAACCCGGCACCACATAGACGTTCTTGTAAACCGCCCCGCCAACCGTGCCACCGGTCGGGAGGCTCGTACGGCCATCCTCGCCAAAGCCCACGATCGGCTGACCTGATTTCGGATCAAGCGCATAGATCCAATAATTGCAGGTAAATAGAATCCGCGGTGGATTTTGTTCATTGCCCTGCCAGAACATCAGCCCGCGCCGCGCGGGGTTGTCGATCTGGGTCGGCGGTGAACCAAGTGAAGGGGCGAATCGCCACAACTCCCGACCGCTCGTCGCGTCGAGAGCCACCATTTGCCGACCGGCGGTGGGCGCAAACATCACTCCATCGACCACGATGGGGTTGCACTGCACAATACCGGTCCCGTCGCCCGAGTGATAGATCCACGCGAGTTCGAGATCCTTCACGTTTTCAGTATTGATCTGGCTTAGGGACGAGAATCGGCTCGAAGCGGGCCCCCCATGGGATCTATGCCACTCTCCGTATGTCTCCAGGTTCGGCCAGCCATTGGCATCGGACAATTCCTCAGGTCTGGCTGCCGGAATGACGTAGTACTCCGGCAGGGCCGCCCTGGCTGTCGCGTCTTCCACTGGCAGAAGAGCACTCGCCGAAAACACCCCCTGCCCGTAGAGGCCGGTCAACAAAAACAAGAACCTCAACTTGATCTTCATTTCCAGGAGTAGGTCGGAGGGGGATTCGCTGGAGTTGGCTGACATGGTAGACTCTCGCACATCTCCCGCCTCGGCGAAACCACAGTGGTCTCAGTTGATGGGCTTCCCGTCTCACTGGATTCATGGGTACTGGACATTTCCGCGGCATCAAATCGACAATTAGCGCGATCCATCGCACCCCAAATGCTCTCCCGCCGCTCATTTCTCGCACGTGCCGGACAAGCCTGTGCCGGTGCGTGGCTGGGAGCTCCTTTCATACGCGCCTCCGATAAATCCGGGCGCAAACTCCCCGTGCTGGGCAGCGGATCCCATGTGTACGAATACATCCATGATTGGCTGGTGACGCCCGGCGGCATGGTCTGGGGCAATACCCATGGTGTGTGTCAGGATGCCGGCAAGAACATCTACCTAGAGCACACGGTTCATCCGTCAAGCAGGCGCCATTTTTTGCGACAATCTTCACAACAAAACGCCACCACTTGGCCATCCATCGTCTCCGTTATGGACGGATCAACCGGTTCACCCGAAACGGGACAATGGGAATTGTTCGACACTTTTGCCGGTTCAGGTCCAACTTCCCTTGGCACCAAGACCGCTGGGACAAAAGACGGAAGTGGGGTCGCCACCGCAGGGGTCACGACCACCCCCATTTGCTCCCCGAGGTTTCCGCGGAACTCTTCATGGCGAATTCGCGCCTCGAGTGCCGCAATCTCCCCTTGCCAGCGCGAAATCCTCCGCGGATCGACTTGGCGCTGCGCAAATTCCGCGAGCGCCCCGGGAGTCACCTGTGTCCGCCACAAATAGAGCGACCGAAGCTGGGGTAGGACGCGCAGTTCATTGAGGCCGGCGTCGGTAACATTCGTGGCAAAAAGATTCAGATACTCCAACCGCGCCAGTGGCGCAAGCTGGACCAGTCCCCGGTCCGTCACGGCCGTGCGATCAAGATGCAGATGCCGGAGGTTCTTCATTGCGGCTAACGCGGGAAGGCCTGCATCGGTCACCGCAGTCTCGCCAAGATCGAGCCGCTGCAGTGCAGGCGCAACCGATGCAAGCGCGGCAAGTTGATCATCCCCGAACCCGGTGGCCAACAATCTGGCGTTCGCCGTGAGCCACGGCCCGTCAGCCGTCAGCGGGCGGATCTGGACCCCCAGCCTGTGTTCAAGTTTTTCCGCCGCCAGCAACATGATGGCACGGTCCGGTGGCGGGGCTGGTGGCACGCCAAAATGGATGGAAAGTAATTCTACAGTCGATGGCGGAACGTTCAGATCGGCGATGCGCTGGTCGACCGGCACTCCGGCATTGATCCACCATTCGAGCAATGCCGCTTCGGTTTCAGTAAGCTGTGGTTTTCCCTCCGGTGGCATATGTCCCTTCGTCTCAAGAGGCAGCCACACCCGCTCCATCAGCAGGCTCGCATTCGCATTACCGGATTTGAGCACAGGCCCCGTTTTCCCTCCCTTACTCAATTCGGCCATCGCGTCGAGTCGGAGGTCGCCATTCTGTTTGGCGGCACCATGACAAGAGACACATCGCTGCTGCAGGATGGGGTGAATCACGTCGGCAAAGACCAGCGCCTGCGCCGGGTCTGATGGCCTTACCCGCTTCGGGTCCGATGAAGCCGCTGTAAGATACGCCGCCCCATGGGTCAGGGAACCGCCAATGTGCCCGGCAGGAACGAGCGCGGCCACCGTCAGCATAAGCGTTGCCGCGTAGCCGCGCCGCCACCCCCGCAGGTGCATCCCGAGCGTCGCCACCGCAAATGTTGCCACAGCCAGTCCCAGCAGGCGGTGGCGGGCGAGCAGGGTGTCATCGTAATCTCCCTCGCCGGCGAGCAACCAACCCATGACCACAGCCACTAGCGCACCGGCTGCGCCAAGTCCGAGCACGAATGTCCGGAGAGCCGGGGTCAGGCGCGGTCCGCGCGGAAATAACGAGGCTAATTCGACGGCGGCCAGCAGAAACAAAATACCGATCGGAAGATGGACCACCGCTGGATGCAATCGCCCCAACAGAAAAAGGAATTCATCCATGTCCAGATCAGCGTAGGATGCCGCGCGCAACTTCTCCATGCACATCGGTCAGCCGGAAGTCTCGACCTTGGGAGCGGTAAACGAGCTTCTTGTGGTCGATGCCGAACGTAGCCAACATGGTGGCATGCATGTCGTGAACGTGCATTTTTTGTCCGTCATCGACATACTTGTAGCCCAATTCATCTGTCGAGCCCCAGGTCAGCCCAGATTGGATACCGCCCCCGGCCATCCAGATTGAAAAGGCGTTAATGTGATGATCGCGTCCAGTCCCCTGCCCCATCGGCGTACGGCCGAACTCTCCGCCCCAGATGATGAGCGTATCGTCGAGCATGCCACGTTGCTTCAGGTCCTTTAGCAGCGCCGCAGCCGGCTGGTCGGTTTCCCTGCAGAGTGTCGCCAGCTTTGGGTCGATCTCTGCATGGTGGTCCCAGCCGCGGTGGTAAAGCTGGATGAAACGCACTCCGCGTTCGGCAAGGCGACGTGCGAGCAAGCAGTTGGAGGCGAAGGATCCGTCGCCCGGTGACTTAACCCCGTAGGAGCTGAGTGTTTCGGCTGACTCCCGGCGCAGGTCGGTGAGATCCGGGACACTCGACTGCATCTTGAAGGCGAGTTCGTATTGCGCGAGTCGCGTCAGGATTTCTGGATCGAGGCTTAGTTCGGCCTCGTTGCGGTCAAGTTCCGCGATCTCATCGATGACCTGCCGCTGCACGCTCTGGCAAACGCCCTCCGGGTTGCCAACGTAGTGCACAGGCGCGCCGCGGCTTTGGAACTGTACCCCCTGAAACCGACTGGGAAGAAAGCCGGCGGACCACTGGCGCGATGAGACGGGCTGGTCGACCTTGCCCGACATGAGTACGACATAGCCGGGCAGGTTCTCTGTTTCCGCACCTAAACCGTAGAGCAGCCACGAGCCCATGCTGGGCCGACCCTTGGCTATTGACCCGGCGTTCATGAACGCGTGCGCTGGATCATGGTTGATCTGCTCAGTATGCATCGAGCGGACGATGCAAATGTCATCGGCAATCCGCTGCGTATGGGGGAGCAGGTCTGAAATCTGCTGACCCGACCGTCCGCAGCGGGAAAAGCCAAATGACGAGCCGCGGGCGATGAGCTGGGTGTTTTGCAGTTGAGCGAGTTGCTCACCTTTTGTGAAGGAATCGGGAAACGGCTGGCCATGCAACCGGGTGAGCTGTGGCTTGGGATCGAACAGATCCACATGCGACGGACCGCCGGCCATGCACAGATGGATGACGCGCTTCGCCCGAGGCAGGAAGTGCGGAGCCGACAGGACACCGGTCCAACGGGCCCCTTGGGCCCCCCCTAAGAGCCGTGGATTAAGCAATGCGCCAAGGGCGAGGGAGCCGATCGCCTGCGCCGACTTACCCAGGAAAGTACGGCGTGACCAGTTGCGCTGACACTCGTTGATGAAATCGGGGTTGATAAGAAATCTCATGGGCAATCGGGCAGGACTCAGTTGCGGGTGATGGCCTCGTTGCGATTGAGCAGGACCCGGGCGACAGAGGTCCAAGCGGCGAATTCCGCGAGGTCAAGGTGATCAGGCTTCGGGGACAGGCCTATGCTCACCAAACGGAGTGCGTCCTCCCTATTTTTTCGAAAATGGTCGAGCTGGCCGGTAAAAAACCGGTCCAAGGACTGACGGTCACGGTCAGGCAGCGGTCGTGCGAGCAGTCGGCGCGACGCATAGTCGAGGCGGCCGGCAAAGTCGCTGTCGGAACACTCGCTCAACACACGCTGGGCTAAAACTCGCGCAGCTTCGACAAACGTTGGATCGTTCAGCAGCGTGAGTGCTTGTTGCGGGGTGTTGGATTGCGTGCGAAAGGAGGTGCATTCCTCGCGCGAGGTGGCATCGAAATTGGCGAGCATCGGGTGGAGGAACGTGCGTTGGCGGTGCATGTAGATGCCACGGCGGTACTGGCGATCGTCCGTGTCGGGCACATATTCCCGCAGCGGGTTGTTGAGTGACGCGTAGTAGCCCTCGGGCTGATAGGGGCGCACGCTGGGCCCGCCAATATCCGGGTTAAGGAGCCCGGCCACAAACAACGCGTTGTCCCGGACAAACTCGGCGTCGAGCCGGCGGAAGTTCTGGCGGGCGAGAAGCCGGTTGCCAGGATCGATCTCCGCAAGCTCCGGACGGAAGCGCGATTGCTGCCGGTATGTGCTGGAAGTGACGATCAACCGCACCAACGCCTTCACATCCCAGCCACGATCCATAAATTCTACGGCCAGCCAGTCCAACAGCTCAGGATGGCTCGGATATTCGCCCTGCAGCCCGAGGTCATCGAGGGTGGCGGAAAGGCCGGTGCCGAAGAATTGTTGCCAAAGCCGGTTGACGAAAACGCGCGCGGTGAGCGGGTTTTGGCGAGCAGTGATCCAGCGTGCCAGATCGAGGCGGGACTGCCGTGGTGAACCGGCGGATCGACCTCCCCCGGGAAGAAATTGCGGCGGCGCAGGCTGCACGATCTCGCCTGATTCGTCCTGCCAGTTGCCTCGCGGCAACACCCGGGTGACCACGGGATCTACCGCCTCGGTGACAACACTGGCCGCCCGCCCGCCATGGCAATCCACAACCTTGCTCAGATCCGCCAGCGCGGCGGTGAACACATCTGCCGCGAAAGCCCCCGTGCCAAGAAAATATTGCTCCGCAAGCAAAGCTTGCTGAACCGGAGTTGGGCGGAAGGCTGTAAACGCCGCCACAATCTCGGGAGCAGCATCGACCTCAAGACGTCCGCCGAGAGGAGAAACCGCGAAACGTACTCTGCCGACATTGCGGCTGGCGAGTTTGATCACGAGCCGGTCACCTTCGACAAACGTCAGTGGGTGCCGAAGAAGATAGATGCCTGCTTGGCGCTGCCCGCTGAGATTGCGGTGAGTAAGCCAGCCCTCTAGCAATGAAGGGAGCGTCTGGCCGTTGAAATAGTTTTCCGTGGGAAGGGCTGTGTATGCTTCGGCAATGGCGAGCGGTTGGAGTAAATTTTCGCCGGCCCGAATGAGAGCCAGAGTGAAATTAACGTAGCACGAAGCATTATTGCCGCGCGCAACTTTTCCCCCATTTACCTCGTCCGGTATGATCTCTAGCCGGAGGGCCGCAGTCGGACCGACCGGCGGACGCAGCTCGAAGGAGAACTCCTCTCCATGGTGCGGGCCCTCACCCACCCGTCGGCCGGCGACAGCAGTACCCTCGATCCGGACGCCTCCGTCAGTGAGCAGCGCGAATTTGACCTTCTCTTTCGGTGCGCGTTCATCTTTCGAAGGCACAGTTGCTTCAGCCGCGGTCGATATGGCGGGTGGCTCGGCTAGCGCACGTTCGACCGTTGCCACAGACCAACCCCCAGTATCGCCTCGGAGGCGGGCCGCAGTTTGATCGGTCCACAAGCGCATAGAGATCGCATGAACCGGATCCTGCAACAATGACTGTGCGGTTGCTGTGACCCGATCCTGAAATTGACGTCGAAAGTGAGCGAGTCGACGCTGCTGATATGGACTGTCGACTACAATTTCTGGTGGAAAAGGGGAATGGTTGCTAAAGTTTCTGAGGTCGGGTTCGGGCGAACTCCGATAGTCGGCATAAACGCCGTATTGTTTGATGTCGGCGAAAAAGGCGGAAAGAGCGTAAAAGTCGCGTGTGGAGGTAGGATCGTACTTGTGGTCGTGACACTCGGCGCACGCCATGGTTGAGCCAAGCCACGTGGTAGAAACAGTTCGCACGCGATCAGTAGCGTATTTTGCGAGATATTCTTTCGCTTGGGCACCGCCCTCGCGCGTGACCATATTGAGGCGGTTGAACCCTGTCGCCACGCGCTGGTTCACAGTAGCATTTGGCAACAGATCCCCGGCGAGTTGTTCAACCGTAAATTGATCGAATGGAAGGTTCCGGTTGAAGGCGTCTATCACGTAATCGCGATAGGAGAAGTTGTTAATCAACTGATCGCCATGAAACCCGACCGAATCGGCAAACCGAACTGAGTCGAGCCAAGGTATTGCCATTCGCTCGCCATAATGGGGGGATGCAAGCAGGGTGTCTACAAGCCTGCTGTATGCATCGTGGCTGCGATCCGCCATAAATGTCTCCACTTCCTCCACCGTCGGAGGCAGGCCCCTGAGATCGAGAGAGAGCCGACGGACAAGCGTGGGGCGATCTACCTCGGATGATGGGGCGATCTTTCTCGCGGCGAGCTTCTCGCGAATAAACAGATCAATCGGATGCTGCACACTTGGTGAAACTCCCAAATCCGGCAGCGGTGCCTTTGTCGGTGCCATGTAAGACCAGTGTTGTTCATATTTTGCGCCTTGTTCGATCCAGCGCTTGATCATCGCCTTGTCTTGTGCCGTAAGTTGGTGGAGCGATTCAGCCGGGGGCATTCTTTCTTGCGGGTCGACGCTGGAGACCCGGCGCCAGACTTCAGACTGCTCCGGTTTGCCTGGAACTAGGGGGGTAAATACAGTACCCTTTGCGTTTCGGTAGGGAGCGAATGCCGAGTTCGGCAGGTCAAGCCGGAGCGGCGATTTATTATTTTTGATGTCGGGTCCGTGACACTTGAAGCAAGTATTGGACATGATCGGACGGACGTCACGATTGAACCCCACTTGCGCTGCCGTCGATCCCGCGTTCAGTTCCACGGATGTGCCAATAAAAACAACAAAGCGAAGCCATGCCCAAATCGATTTCTCAATTGAGGAAGCCCGAGACTTGGGCAATGGGGACAGTAAAGACATAGGCGCCTGAGGGTAAGTGAATTGAGCATTCCAGTGCCCGAAAAATCCGATACCCAACAGTAAACCATGTGATCCAGCGCGGCTACATATGATGAGTCATTCTATGGCGTTTTGGTCTCATTGGTCGCAAGACCGGATGGCTTGAGGCGAAAAGAATTTCGGAGCAGCCTCCGCTTCAATGGTCTCTGCGCCGAAGAGAAGGTACCACCAGTTCGGACCAGAGGCCTTGCAAGGTCGGCGCGCTCAGGCCGGGGATCGTGCTCAAATCCACGCCGCACAGCTGCTGGATCAATCCAGCGGCGGGGAAACTCGGGGCGTTCTTGCTCCCGACGCGAACCCCGCTTGAGACAATCTAGGCAATGGACGGGACGCGAACAGTAGCATGTGTTGGCCGGTTCCACTATTGTTCGGACCGGATTTCGCCCCCTGCCGACTTGCACTCGCCATTCAGTCCCCAAGCAATCTTCATGAAACTCCCCTCCCTCTTGCTCGGCCTCGCCTTGATTATTTCGCCTGTGCCAAACCTTGCGGCAGCCACGTCCGATGGCACGGTAGTTTTGTTCGGTGGCCGCACCCTCGGCGGCTGGCAGAATTTTGGCGGTGGCAAATTTTTACAGCCGTCCCACAAAAACTGACAGAAAGCGATTGGAGTTGCCCGAGGTCGCCGGTCGCGGCCCAGTGTGAAGAAAACGAACTATAATCGGACAACTCCGACCAGGAGCAAGATGAGCGTGAGGGCCCAGCTGTGCAATTTCATACCCGGGCATAAACCTTGTCGACCTGCTTGAAATCCATGGGGCAGCCGGCGCACCACGTAGGAGGATGCGCCCTACGCGACCTAACCACAATCTTCGCAATGTTTTAAATCTGCCCATGAAAATCTTTCTAGTCACCTTAATTGTTACTATTTCCACCTCATTCCTCTCGCTACTCTCCTATGCGACCGCGCCCGCATTAAAAGCCGATTTCTCATCGGCTGTGCTGCCCGAGTCTTGGCATCGCATACACGGAGAATGGACTGTGGTTGATGGTGCGCTTTTGGGGTCGGAATTGACCGCCGAGAAGCATGCAGCCGTCTTCTTTATCCCCGATTCACACGCGAACTCGACACTTCGATTTCGCGTCCGTCTCGACGGAGCGAAGGGATTCCACCTGGGTTACAATCAGCCAAAAGACCATCTCTTCCGCATCACTCTCGTCGATGGCGTCGTGAAAATGATTATTGACAGGGACAGCAAGGATCCCACCTCGAAGAGAGTGGAGCTCGCTAAAGCGAGTGTGAAGACGAAACCGGGCGAATGGATCGACGTCGCGTGCAAAATCGAGGCAAACCAAGCCACCTTCAGCTGCGGCGGAACGACTCTACAAGGGATCCACGCGAATCTCTCGAAAGAGAAGACTGGCTACCGTTTTGTCGTCCTCGGCGCCTCCGCCGCATTTGACGATATAGCATTTTCGAGCTCGAAGTGAGGAGGTCGAGTGCGCCAATCGACCAGTTATCGTCGGCAATACCCTGCGTGTAGGAGGAGCAAATCGGATATCCGCTGCCCGTCAGACTGCAGCAGGTAAACCCATAAAAGGCGCCACAGGCAATGAGCTGGGTGTTTTGCAGCTGGGCTAGTTGCTCGACATTCGTGAACGAATCGAGAATCGGCTTTCCGTGCAAGCGCGTGAGCTGAGGCTTCGGATGAAAGAGATCCACGTGTGACGGCCCGCCGGCCGTGAAGGCAAAATCCAAGCCCAATGCGAATCTTGCAGCCCCGCCAAGAGCCGCGGATTTAGCAAGGAACCCAGGACAAGCGCTCCGATGGCCTTGGCGGATTTACCGAGAAAAGCGCGACGCGACCAATTGCGCGGCAGTTCATGGAATGAACTGGAGAAGAGGGAACATTCAAGGGATGTAGCGCCCAAGCGTCAGTTGCGGGTGATGGATTCGTTTCGATTGAGCAGGACTCGGGCAACAGAGGTCCATGCGGCCAGTTGTATCTCATCTTTGTGCTCGTCCCTCGAGGACAGTCCAATGCTCACCTGTCGGGTCGCGTCGACGGGGTTTTTTTGAAAATAGTCGATCTGGCTGGAGAAGAATCGACCCAATGATTCGCTCTCGCGGACAGACGGCGACCGAGCCAGCACCCGCCGCGTCATGTAATCAAGCCGACCGGAAATGTCGCTGTCGGGATACTCGGTCAACGCATGCTGGCGAGGACCCGTGCCGCTTCAACAAAAGTTGGGTCGTTGAGCAGCGTAAGGGCCTGTTGAGGGGGGCACATTCAAGGATCAATTCGAAGAAAGTTTTGATATAAGGAGTTCGCTGAAAACTTGAGCAGGAGACTTCCAACCGAGGATCTTTCTGGGACGCTCGTTG
>ENA-ORBV01008255-ORBV01008255.1-microbial-mat-metagenome-genome-assembly--contig:-NODE-8255-length-17566-cov-6.179770_pt1 | contig 17566 bp, 13 predicted proteins | sample MGYA00237777_ERZ505514 | MGnify/ENA primary metagenome ERZ505514 (study PRJEB26160, sample SAMN06269048) | microbial mat metagenome | isolation source: Oligotrophic lake microbial mat | place...
TATTTCCAGAGCACTAGCCTTAGAAACAATTCCAATAATTTACTATAAATCAGTCACTCTTTGCTGTTTAGTATGATAATGATGGTAATGCTTTGGTTGACGTAGTTACTGATAGTGTACTGATGCACTCCAAGGTCTTGCTAAAGTAGTTGGCATGGTCGCATCTTGTACTGTCAAAAATGCCCCTTCAGGATATCATAGTTCCTTCAAACTTTTTGCTCTCATGGGATGAACTCGCGTCCTCTGTGCGCCTGGTTCCGTCTGCCACTTAATCCTCTTCCAGGGGCACCTAGAGACCTGCTGTTGCGGCTGCTGTCTGTCACAGCTGATGCTGCATTGTTGGTCATTGTCACCGTCAGTCTTGGTGATCTTATGCAGGTGTCTCTTCTAGTTGCCAATTTCCATTTGCAAAATGTTGAAACTATGGTCTGTATCTACCCCAGTGAGTCCCTCCTGTGTCCATAAAACAACAAATATCTGAGGGTAGGCCAGACCAACAGGTTGTGGTTAATACGCCCCCCCCCCCAAAAAAAATTACAAATAGAATGACCACCTACTGATCTTGTTCCATTTTGTTGGCTGTCCTTTCATCAGGAAGATCAAGTCTTCAATCCTCAGCCGTCAGAGAGAAATCGCCAGCAATATCTCAGCTAGCTACAGTAGCTCCCTCCATAGAGAGGGAATCTTTGTGGTAAATTTTAATCAACGAATCAATTATAGTGGAAGCTGATTGTGTAAATCTGCGTTAAACGAGAAGGCGCCGCTGTTGTAAAAATTCTCTATTTTTTCTTGGCAACTAATTCAAAGGAAATGACAAGAGAGAATATAACGTTCTGAACTGGACCCAACTGGATGTGATCAATCTGCGGAGTGCAGGTAAGAGTTCGCAAATGGCCGTGACTAAACAGTGACCACCTTGGGCTCGTCAGATTTCTGTTTGTCGTCCTCTTTGGCAACACTTTCAACGGAATCAGTATTTGCGGCAAACTCTAGCGCGGGGATTGAAGAATTGGCATTCTTTCCAGGTTCTGGAGCTGGGATTGGCACTTCGGCGTCCTTTCCAGGTTCTGGAGCTGGGTTTGAAACCTCAGCACTTTTTGCAGGCTCTGAAGCTGGGATTGAAACTTCAGCACTGTTTCCAGCAGGCGCTGGGGCTAGGACTGACACTTCGGTGTCTTGTCCCTCGGCTGTTCCCCCTATTGCAGGATCAGTGGTGGCTTGAGCGCGTTTGCCTGTAGCGGAATTGGCGACACAATTTGTTGGACTTGCGGTTTCCGATTTGGCGTCACTACATGGAGAAGCGGCTTCCACTGTCGGGGACGGCAGAAGGAACGCTTGCTCAGAGGCCATCGCTGTCACGGCCTGTGTTGCTTCAGGCGCTCCGCTATCTTTGTCGTTTCCTTTCTCTCGAAGTGCCTGCGGGAATGCTCAATGGGTGAGGTCCAACGTGGTACTGGCTCGAACGGGAGGTGGGTGGGTGGGGGGTGAGCACGGTTTGAGAGCTTACCTGAGATGTCTTTTCGGCCGCTGTTCGGTACGAGAAGCTATGAGCTATGCAATGTGCACGACAAGATGGTATTGAACACCGAGACTGCCCTTGTTCCTTACCTTTCTTATCCCCAATGTCATACCTGCGATTTCAAATGCGAAAAAAGGTGGTAAGAAATCTTCTAGCCAACAAACAGTCACCCCAAAACAAGTGCAGTATTCGCGCATACCATCTTCCTGTCTTCTCGTCCTTTTTCAAAAAACTGAGCGAAGACAAAATGTGATCAGATGTTTCCAGTGGGAAATCAACACGATCAGATAGAACAACACCATAAGGAGACCTACCGTCCCGGAGGGTCGCCATTCCGAATCGCCCTGACGATGACCCTCGCTACAGAAGGTTTCTGAACTTTGGGAGCCCGAATATAGTCTGGCCTGTGCAAAGCGACAATATCCCTGAACCTTTTGTTACCCCCTGTTTTCACGGAACAAACAAAATTTTAGATGATCTCAATACATGCTGCAGCCTTGGCACCCTCGTAAATTGCATCTATGAACATACTGTGATGGTTCGTCAAGCCGCCTGCAGAATGAAATGTGCAAGGGAAGCGAAATGAGATTAAGAAATTGGCGGCCGTCTCTAATAGCGGCCGGTGTGGGGCAACCGGAGCTGATCTCACCGCGACCCGCTAAGATATCCCAGTCGGTTACAAGTATATTGCCATCTTCATCGACTGCATTTGGAGGGAGACCCTCAGTGTTGAGTTCTTCGTTGGCGGACCCTTCCGTTTTGATTGCCTTCGTCTTGGAATCGTCCGCTACAAGAGTCTGTGTACCAGTTGCCAGGGGAACCCCAACATAGTTTAGTTGATGCGGAGCTACGAGAGGGGATGTGATTGAAATGGCACTCGCAGCATCACCTGTTTTACTCTTTTTCAGAGCCGAAACCGCATCTTGATCGCCTTCTCGCTTGTTTCTTACAGCTTCTCTTTGCGCCGACCTCTTGCGCTTCTCAGCATTTGATTTTTCTACAAACACGGGACAAAACGAAACTGGTTTCAGCCAATATAAAGTCCAAACAGTCTTGAATCATCTTCGAGCGCATACCTCGCAAAGCCTGACTGGCTTTCTCTGCGGCAACTTTGTCGCCGACGTCCCTCCACTTGCCATCATCACTTTTTTTTAGGAATCTGACATTCCGAGAAGGAAAAAATGGAAATATGGTGAGCCCCGCTTCCTGATTCCTTGCAGCGGAAAACCAATGGGAGAATTTCAGAATTCGTACCTTCCAGGCGGAGAAGCGCTTCTAATAGCTCGAACGATCCTTCTCGCGACATTCGGCTTGTCGTTTTTGATAGCTTTGATGTAGTCAGGGCGATGGAGCGCGATGACGTCGCGGAATCGCTTGTTACCTAAGGTGAAATAAGCGGAACAGACGCACGCACACAAAAACCAATAAGATAGCTGTAATTTCCCTACCCGTATTCTACTTCATGGTTGCACATTCGGATCTTACCAGGATGACTAGAAAGTGTGACAAAATCCAAAAGGTGAAAAGCAACGAACCAAGAAAAAAATTGTTCAAACGAAACGCAGGCATACTTCCATCTCTTTCATGGAGATGCGTACCTATTTGTCATTCCGCCTCGACCAAACAACACATCATGAGCTGTTGGCGAGTCGATTGGATCATTCGAATAGTCTTGCGACACAGCGCCCGATGGGTCTCCACTGACCAAGTCACGTTTAGAGCCGTGTTCTTTCTCCAGCCAAACTTCAAACACGAAGATCAAAGTCACTTCCGCCGCATCGACCGGCTTGACCAAGGTGACATCCGTTTGCTCTTCTTTCGCTGTGCAGACAACAAACCTAGGTTTTTCAATGTTGTCAACCTTCTGTTCTGCTTTTGCGCTGACATTAGGTTCACTCGTCGAAGAAGTAGCACCCTTTGAGAGAAAGACAGACAAGGACGCTTCGAGCCGCTTTGATGGATTTGAAACTTCCGAGTTGACATGATGAGAAGCCAATGTAAACAAAGCCTTGTTGCCACTCAGATTATTGAGATTCTTGCCTGAGACAGTGTCTGTTAGATGCAACAAAATGACATCGGTAGGCGTCGTTTCCGCCTTCTCCTTCTTGTCTTCTTGCGATGAAATGAAGGCGATAAACTCATTTTCCAATTCTTTGAGAGATGCCTTTGCTGGCTCTTCTCCGCCCTCTTGCACAGGTTGCTCTTTCACTTGCAGTCCGGCAAAAACGGCAGTCCTCATCGACTTCTTAGCTTCATCTCCTCCAAGTTCTTTCCATCGGCCTCCTTCCTTAACCATGAACCTTCCATCGCCAACAAGAAAAGGCCTTGGGACATCTTTCATTCCAGCTAGTCCTCGCACTTTGCCCTTCAGAAAGAGACGAAACAAACGTTCAGTTAATTCCTCGACTTCTTCTTCTTCCTTCGGAGGAGAATCGTGGGTGGAGTTCCAGACGAGTTTGTGGAGAGAAATCAAATCTTGAAGGAGAAGATTGGCCTTATGCCCTTTGGAGCCTTCTCCAAAGATAATGTCGCGATCCTTGGGTGCGCTGGTTGGCGCTGAGCTGGGGCTGAGAAGCCCAACCTGCATCTTCGCTGCACAGTTACTGTTATTACAAGAATCGTTGCTTGGTTTAACTGGCACGACGTCTTTAAGTCTCGCTTGATTTTTGTCAAGAGTAGCAGATGTGGTAGCAGCAGTGCCGGCTCTAGCGGCAGCAACGTTGTCTACAAAGACTTCGTCCTTTATGCTGTTGTCCACACTGGTGCTCGCCTCCATTGGAAAAGATTCAGCTTGACTCTCTTGCATAGAAGTTTCATCAGCTACAACACCCATTTCCCTTGGTTTCGTGCAGTTGTTATGGGCGGTGCCGTTGGTGGTGGTGGTGACGCTGTCTTCTTGGAGATCGGCTGGTTTCACCTCTTCCATAATTAAATGTTCCGAAGCGATGCAGGCACTACTATATTGTAACAATGAATGAATGTAAAAGAGGAACAAAAATAGTGTTATGATACTTGTTTGTGATTGAAGGATGCCGTGACTAAACTAAATTATGTCAAGTTGTCAGAACCAACACAACTGTTGACTGATTTGAATTGTTTGGAAGCGGCGATCGAGAGGGGACTGGATATCGATTGGTTTGGTCGCACGTGCACGTGTCGTGAACCAACACTGACTGATCTTTGCGACTGATGACTGAGGTCGCTTTCCTGGTGAGGAGAGAAACGAGGTTGCCTGTTGCCACCGGGTGCGTACTACCTGGTACTACTAGACCTACTACCACTATGTACCAAGTAGGACTCCCGGAAACTCATTAGTACATGTAAATGTATGTACCTGGACCAAAACGCGGTACACCGGTACGAACCACAGTTTTTTACGTTGATCTAGTAGGGGTTCTCAATAAGTCGCCAGGAAATTTGCCAGGGTTTTTGCCAGGAAACTACTGTGACATGACTGTGACATGGCTTGACCAATCAGAAGTAAGCACCTCTTCCTGGTTGCACGAATGGGACCCACATATTGAGCACCCCGCCAGCATTTTTGCCAGGTTTAACAACCATGCATTCTGGTGCAACGATCGACCATTTTGCGAAAGACAACACAACACAACATAATAGCAAGTACGTCCTTCGCGTTGAAATAGTAGCTCTGCTATAGCAGTAGTAGCACTCTACTTTCGACCGTTGCGATCGTTCGTTCGTTCGATCGTTTGACTACTAGGTCTACTAGTAGTTGATAGTGTGTTCGTAGTGGGTTGTCGCATTTATTCGCATCGAAACACGACGTTATTCGTGTTGAAACGGTAAAATGCCTCGGTTTTCGAAGCGAGTTAGGTTCATCAGGCATCTGCGTGACATGATGATCTCCTTTCCGTCATCTCTCAAGACGCCCACGCCGGTGTTGTTGACCCAATCGTGCGCCAATCTCCATTGATCTTCCATCGCCGACACCTTTGTCAAAACACTTTCGTGGGTCCGCTCACAAAGAGTCAATTGCGTGCACTTGCTAGCCATGATAAGACAGCAGTGCTTCTTCGTGTGGCCTCCGTTGTCCTTACCTTTGTGCTTGATGTAGTCGACTAGAATCCATTCACCGGTCACCGACGGTGTTTCTGGTTTGGCATCATGGCCCCATCTATGCACTTTAACTGGTTTAGCTAGCTTAATCACTGCGTAGCAATGCTTTTTCGTACAAGCCAAACATTCGTCGGGAAGCGGGGGCAACGTTTCTTTTCCTACTTGGACAAGAACTAGCCGAGTGTAGCATTCGACATGAACCTTCTTAGTGCATTCGTCAATGCCACATATGTAAGTGTCGGCGGCAACATTAGCAAACGGACACTTCTGTACATCACATTTGCCCGTTCCATCGTTCAATGGGTGTAGAAAAAGCGGCATGACTTTCGTATCGCATCGTATGGATCGTATTGACTTTCGTATGCAAACTCCACTTGTATTGACCCGTGGCCGGCTTTTGAACCAAAACCCAAGTCTGAACGAGCTGTGTACGTCGGCGAGCACCCTGTTGGCCACACGTAGTATGCAGTAATTCCAGTCAAAAAAGAAGCGTCGAATCGATTCGTAACGTGGGACGATTTCCCTCGTGGGCAACTTCAACTTGCTTCAAGCGTGTGACCCCCAATACTGGCCGGTATTTGTACCGAAACCAGTAGCCGATTCAGTCGTAAACGTCGGATAGCACCCTGTTATTATAGCAATAGGTGCAGCAGTACTCGTAGCCTGTACAATAGCACGTAGATTAGATACGTTTCGATGGGATGAGTACGTTCTACTACTTGTAGCCTGTTGTGTTGATGATACTTTCAGAAAATGGTCGTTGTACCAGAATGCATGGTTGTTAAACCTGGCAAAATTCCTGGTACAGTTTTAGACCCAGGAATATTACCAGGGAGTAATAGGTTATGAGGCACTAACTACTTAAGGTTGAGTGCCACTTGAATTTTGTATCTTCCTGGTAAAATTCCTGGTAAAGTTCCTGGGGACTTTTTGAGAACCCCTAATGTACAAGTACGGCTGCCAGGTACCATACTAGAGTACCGTACAGTACCCAAGTACTAACTAGCTAGCTAGCTATCTAGCCAGCTAACTGCCAGCTACTATTCAGAGTACTGGTACTAGTACCTAGATAGACGGTGATTCACAAAAAGAAAAGTGGCACTGCATGCGCTTGTCAAGGCGAATCATATTTACTAGTATACTTACTGTGAAGGCCGGCATCTGGGGAGAGGTCTTCCTCGCTGAGTCTGAGATAGATACCTGAAGGTTTCAGCAACAATATTGTATGCCCCCATGTACAAGTTTGGGGCGGACCGAACTTCTTCGCAAGAAGTTTCCACTCCATCCCACGAACATTCCGTATTAGAAGCTTGTAAAATAGGTTGCCGGCGTTGGTAGTACCAGTGCAGTAGTCCACAAACAATACAATTATCCCATCACTTTGATTCTGAACTCGTTTGGAATTTCTAAAGTACAGATACTGTCTTTTGCTCAAAGATGTGTCCTGTTTGCAGATTCAACTTGTGGCTAAAACAAACAATCAGTTAAGGATAGTAGTATGTGACCTGCACCTACGGCTCAATCGAGAACGACTTGATCCCGCCATCGCCTCTACTGCGTGCCTAGTAGGAACGCAAATCTAACCAATGTAGGGAGTCAATATCTAAAAGCTACTAACTGATGAAACTGAACACTCGTTTGGTGTGTTGGACAGAAGCTTCAGCGACGAATCGAAGAGAGTACCTTGTGAGTGAAAATAGATTTCGAAAGACTTCTTGTCGGTACAGTAAGAATGGGATAGTAGAATGTGTATTATATATGTAAGCTATTAGTATCTGATTTCAAGGACAAGCTCTTTTTGGGTTCCTTGGAGTCTTTTTTTCGGTACTTTCCCGATCTAGTTTCATTTAGGCTCTACAGCGCCATCACATATCCCTAGCTCATTATACGACGAACAATAGTAAGATCAGCAACTCTTGCACTCCATGCTGGCAGCATACGTCAGCTGTGTTGAGCGGATAATTACAGAGGTGGACCCGCCTTCTTTTACATGGAAATGAGGGAGTCATCCGAATCGTTACCATCATCATTCTGAAGTTCGAGTGCTAGTGTGTTGTCAATGCCTGAGTTTTTAGTGGCCGTTGTCGCCTTTGTCTCTTCGATACTAGCCTCGTCGGCGTCATTCTCATCGAGATTTTCCTCGACATCGGCGGCCATCGACAAATCGGCTGCCAGAGATTCATCTTCCCCTTCCTGTACTTGTGAGCCCTCGATGCTCTGTTCGTCTTCGTGCTCATCATTGAGACTCTTTTCCTCTGTCTCCAAATTTTCTTCGGAAGTTTTTTCCGACACAGCACTTTTATCATCTTCCTCTTCCGCGTCATCCGTGTGTCCCTCGCTGTCGGCGATGCTCTTTTCCTCTACCTCCTCCTTTTCTTCGGACGCTCCTTCAACGTTGGGGTTTTCCGCATTCTTTTCCTCAGCGTCATCCGTGGGTTCGTCTTCGTCATGGATGCTCTTTTCTTCTGGGCCCTCCATGTTTTCTGCCTCTGTTTCCAAGTCAGTATTTTGGGCATCTTTCCCTTCGGCCTCGTCCGAGGGAGCCTGGGAAATGGAGCGTTCCTCATCGACCATTTCGGTGTCCAGTTCCTCTTCATTTACTGGTGCAGCATCTTTCTCGGCCTTGGTACTCTCGCTTACCTTGCGCAACGTCTCTTCCGCTTTGGCAAAAGCCTCTTTGGCTTCATCACGTACGGCCAGGACCTTTTGAAGTTCCTTGCCATTTTCTTCGTGCGTTTCTTTCAAGGTTGTCAGCTGTTGGCCCAAGGATTCAATATTGTCGGTCATTTCTTGTCCATTCTTGGCGATCTTTTGATGCTGTTCTTTGAGCTGCTCCAAGGTTTCTTTGGATTCCTGGATCACAGTCTTGGCTTTGTCAAGCGTTTCGAACAATTCCTTTTCGGCATCCTTGGAGGAATCCGTCGCATCGGAGGTTTCGGTGACGGTTTCAGTCGTTGGTTCTGCCACATCGTCCTCGTTCTCGCTGGTGTTGTTGTCGTCAATGCGAGCCTTTTTGGACTCGCTCGGAGACGACTCTTCGGGGCGGTCTTCCGCCTCGCGTTTGGGAGGAGAGGTAACGGCTTCCCTTTCCATTTCGACATCGTCAACGTCTTCAGTGTCATCTTCCGAATGGCACACTACAATGGTAGCATTTTCTTTGTCTTGCACATTTTCAGAATCGTTGATGGGGTCGTTTTCGTCGACGGGGTCGTCCTTTTTGACGCTGCTACAGTCTCCACCACCGGTTTTGTTGGGACTTGGTGACGAGATGACTTCCGTCTCAACGTTGTTGTTGCTCAAGTGAGCTTTGTTTGGCGACAAAATCGAATCCAACATGGTTAGGCAGGTCAAATGGAAGAAAAGAGAAAGACAATCGAATGAATCAACGACAATTGAAGGGTGAGAGTGAGGAGAGAAAGGAAGAGTGATTTTTTACTGTTAGTTCTAGCTAGCAGGTACGTCGTACCATACCAGTTGGGACATGTACGGTGATGTACCTGGTACCACGTACAAACGCATGTTTTGCTCAGGTGTGGTAAGCGTTTCAAATTTGAACGAAAAAGCGAGGGCGGTCAAGACCGTTAACTTTTCATTCGTTCGGCGGCTGACGGAAGGACGGTGGAGGGTTACCGGTGTTGTGTCATCATTGATTCGTCTCTGGCTTCACTGGCTTGCATGCTTCCATGCATGTACTACTGTATTACTACTGAACTGTACCATCTATCGTGTCATCGACATGATCGATAGTGAATGAATGCCTGTTTGTTGAAGGAAGGCTTGCTTGTCGCGCTTTGAACACTTTATTTATAATACATTCAATTGATACACACAGTAGTGTGCGAGAAGCAGCAGCATGGCTCACAAAGGTAGAATAATATCCAACATGGCGAATAATAATCACCCAAGACCGTGGCAAAGTCTCTTTCTGGCATGCCTTTGTCTTTTCCCAGCGACACTTTGCTCAGCACTCCACCATAACTTTTACGTGAAGAATGATCTTCGAACCGTCATTGGTCCAGTGGGCGTTCCTTTTGGCTTTTTAACCAGTGGATACTACGATCTTCAAGTCTTTGATTTTGAACTCAACATTGAGAAGCGAAAGTACAAAGCTCTCAAAGGGCAAAAAGACAAACCGCTGGAAGAAGTCCTAGACGGCGTCGAGGCGGGGTTGCTTTTGAAGCGCTTTGAGAATGAGGCTGCCTTCAATGAATACATGGATGAATTGAAATCCAATGCTACGATTTGTGCCTTTGAAAATTTTCTGGGGGATGATGATTCGTACCTAAAATCGCTGCCAAACTGGCAAGAGGATCATCCGGACGAAAGCATTGAAATGACGGCTGAGAATGGCTTGTTCATTTCTTTTAGAGAATGGAAAACACAAGCCGAAAAGGAGCGCGGAAAGCTCATGAGAACCATTAATTACAAGTTCAAGGAGGGAGAGCAAGGGCTTTATTTTTTGATTTATCAAATCTGCCCCACCAAGGCAAGTGGAAACCAGGTGGTTCCTCACGGCATTGTTTCTTCTTTTGAATTGGACTTTCATTTCATCAATTTTGATCGACGGGGTCGCCAATCCTATTTGACTGCTGGAGAAATGAATCTTCCCATGGTGTTCTTTTACTTTGCCGTCAGCTATTCATTTTGTTTCGGTTGGTGGGTTTCTACGATTCGCAAAGCGCAGGCCGACAAATCACCGGGACGACCGATTGTTTACGCTATTCATCATCTCATGACCGTATTGATATTGATCAAAGCCGTTACGGTCCTTCTCGAGAGCATTCGATATCATTATCTGCGAGTATCCGGTCATGCTGAGCTATGGAGTTTTATTTACTATGGATTATCCTTTTTGAAAGGATCCTTCCTCTTTACGGTCATTCTCCTCATTGGAACTGGTTGGAGTATTGTCAAACCATTTTTAAATCCGAGTGAGAAAAAAGTCATTATGGGCGTCCTGGCGCTGCAAGTGATCAACAATCTTGCCCTGGTGGTATTGGCACGAGAAACCGAGGGAGAAGCACGATTTGAAGGTTGGACAGCTGTCCTTCATTTAGTAGATATTATCTGTTGCTGTGCCGTTTTGGTACCGATTGTCTGGCAGGTGAATCAATTGGAAAAGAGCGTGATTGTCGATGATCCTGATCATCCTGACTACAATGGCCCACCTGTGGAACAAAATGGGGAAGGAGCGAAACCAAATGTATCAGCTGATGTCTCGGAGGACATGAGTGATTTGACCGAAAAGGGGCGGATCTTGGAGAAGCTCAAGTTATTCCGATCCTTTTATTTGCTCGTGGTTGTCTACATTTACTCAACACGCATTATTGTCTACTTGTTCGCCACAATGCTGGATTATCAGCATTTGTGGGTACGACACTTTGTCGTGGAAGTTATAACACTGAGCTTTTATGTGGTGACAGGCTACCAATTCCGACCCCTGACAGATAGTCCTTATCTATCGGTGAAGAGGGAGGAAGATGTGGAAGAAGACGATGACAACTTTATCAATGAGCGCGAGCTCGAAATGAATCAACTATAATAACGAATTGACTGACTGGAAAGCTTAATCGATGGCATGTCACACCGTCGCTAGTGGAATTTGATCATGCGTTATGTAGAGTGTTCGCAGTAGCTGGCTAACATAATAAAAAGTACAAGTCGATTGTAAACAGTGATTATCAAAATACAGGTATTAGACAGGCTAGTAGGAAGGCGTAGCCAAGCGGAGGTTGACCATGTGGCTGCCTTCACCTGATTCCCCATGCTCTCTTTTACTGCAAAACATGCTTTAATTACATTCATGTACAAAGACTGCGAGAGAAAGATTGCCTCTGCGTCGATATGGCGCTTTTCAAAAAAGACTTAAACAGCGATTTCATTCCAAAGATTTCTTTTAAAAATGCACTTCCACAATGAAATTGAAATTTACTTTACCCAAATAGAAAGAGAACAAGGCTCTTCAATGAATTCTGTGTCTTTTGTATGGCATGGCCCTTTGTCTACTTCTTCTTTGGTGCAGATGATCGCTTGATGTAATAATCTTTGGGAACTTTAAAGTCCTGTTCGTCAAACAATTCGTACATGGATCGCAATTCTTGAACCGTTCGACGATAATTAATGGGAACCTTGCATAAAACACCCGTGGCAGGATCAAAGACGAGGCCATGAACACGAGGATAGGCAAATGGAACATTGGGATCCAAATGTGTCAAGTGACGATTCTTTTGCACGGCCGAACACTTGTACAAGTTGAGACACTGTTCGGCCACGTTCAGCTCCACCAATCGACGATGACGCAATTCTTCATCTGCAATGGCATCCAACTCTTCTTGATGCAAGCGGTACACATCCCGAATGTTTTGAATCCATCCGTCTAGGACGGGTCCAACATCTTTGTGCGTCATGGCCGCCCGCACACCACCACAGTCATAATGTCCCGTCAACAAAATGTGCTTGACTTTGAGGTGTTCCACCGCATAAGTGATGACGGACAACAAGTTGAGATCCGTCGATACGACCATGTTGGCCACATTACGATGCACAAAGAGATCACCCATTTCCAGCCCCACCAAGCTGGCCACGGAAACACGAGAATCGGAACACCCAATGTACAAATATTCCGGACTCTGACCGGCGCCAAGTTTTTTGAAAAATCCGGGGTCTTCCTTGTTGGTCGCGTCCACCCATTCACGATTTTTCACAAAGAGACGTTCCAAGGCAGGATCATCGGAATGACGGAGTTTTTCATCGACAGCACCGTCTTTGGAGGGTTTACTGCAAAAATTGCGAAGTGGCAATGTGGCATTTGCACCACTAGCAGCAGCGGCTTTCCATCCCGAATAGGTAGTAGCTTGATGGAAGGCTTTCCACGGCGTCACAACGCTTCGAGACGCCAACATGCGACCAAAAGCCAATACCATTTTGTCGTTGTCAAGTAATGAAATAGGAAAGAATAATAATGAATATAATATGCTTACTTACTGCAGGTTTGTTTCAATGTCAGTCCAAAGATATTTGGGTGCCTTCTATGTCGTCACGCGGTTGAGAACTGCATCATGCACTTGCTAATCTATCTACTAGCTACAGTGTAGTAGCTAGCTAGTAGCATGCATTGGGACGAGGTGACAGGTTCGCTTCGATGTCCCACTTTCGTACACTTGTATCTTCTTCCGAAGTTCGGGTCGAAGAAGAGAAAATCTTTTTTTGGATCCACTTTTACACGCAACCTAACTAAGCGAAACGTCCGAAGGAGCAGCGGTCAGGCCAGAATCAAGGTAAAGGACTCTGGCTTCAAACAAAATAAATCATGTCACACACACATCAGCATGTAGGATTAGGCATAATCACTATTCTAAAGAAGTCAGTCAATATTAAGGGTACTAGTACAAAGTTTGGTCAACCTTTGCCAATGGTGCTAAAAGACCAGTTAAAATTGGACAGTCTAGTTTTGGCACTTCAATGTTGAACATCACATTTCTCAACAACAACTTTGCCATGTGTTTTTCACTTGTCGATGAGCGCACAAAAAGTTTTGTAACATTGTTGCTGGGGATAGTAGAACTACAAATGTCTTCCTTTCAAAACTATGAATGAGTCCATATCTCCCTCTAAAGGGTCCTCTCATCAATTTTTGAATTTTAAGAACGAATGTCTCCAAAATTGTGATTTGAACAAAATGATGTACAAGTGAATAAACATCATACACATGCATCACTCATATAGCTGTAGGGTCTTTTGATCTCTGAGTCTGGCCACTTTCATGTTGTTGTTACCGCTTTTGGGAGCAGCAGCTACTAGTTTAAGGAGGGTTTTGAGCTGCCGAAAATTTACAACACATTTCTCTATAGTGCAACAGCACAAATGTTATGGGGGGATGTGTAAAAACATTTTAAACACCCCAAAATTAGCTTCGAAATGAATCAACACTATTGCATCACCTCTAACAAACAACTAGCTAAAATCGATGCATAAAAGTTATCTCGAAATGGGGGTCGCTAGTTGCTTCAAATTAAAGAGGGGTGCCGAGGGATTGCATTTCGTTAACTCTTTTGAGTACCGCATATTGAAAAGATTTAACAAACGTTCGAAAATTTACAAATGAAAAGGATAAGGAGGGTTTCGAGCCACAGGCTCCGTAGAAACCTGGTACTGGCCTACGGTAAAGCTCAAAACCCTCCTTGAACTAGTGATGGCATAGCAAAAACATCAAATCTTGGTTGCATTTTCCTTTTTAGTGTTCCTTTGTGGGGGTCTCCAAAAGGAGAAGGAGAATCCAATGTTCTGGGAATTCATCTTTTCCTGCTCCTTTTCCTTGTTTTGCGGCTCCTTTTGAAAGTGCCAAAAGGAACACCAAATTCGAGGAAAATTGAAGAAAAGGGAAAAGCTAGCTAAATTTTTGTTTTTTCAAGCTACTAGCTAGCTAGCTAGCTAGCTAGCTAGCACTAGCACTGGTGCTACAGCATATTCCTACTACACTCAGTAGAGCTAGCTAGCTCCTGTAGAACTCCGTACACCGGATAGCCTCGTAGCAGAGTGTTATCAATCTAGACAGTTTGGGGTCCTGCAAAGAGAATTGTTGGTGCAAACTTGAGCTACTGCAGTTGATGTAGCTTTGGCACTGTCGGTGGAAGTTCGTTGCGTCGCAAACTGAGGCTATGCGGTTGGATGTAGCTTTGGTGCTGCCAATGGGCGCATGTCTTTGAAGCTAGTAAAACACTTGTGGCAAAATTAGCACATGCCCCCGGGCACCTTTGAGATCTGAATTGTGCTTCCACAGGAGCAGGAAAACAAGGAAAATGCTCTGAATCATGCTTCCTCATTTTCCTGTAGGAGCAGTAACACGGGAAACAGGGTCCAAAAGGAAGGGAAAACAAGGAAACGAGGAATTCCTTAAAAGAAAATGCAACCAAGCACCAAATGATGTGTTGCTGTAGCATCAGTCGAATTGACCAGCGGATTGACACAAAGCCCAGCAAGCATCTAGGTGTCAGCATGTGCTCCAGTGAGAGTCATTGTAGACATTTGTTGTTCTTGGCAGACTTTTTGGTGTAATGATACCCAAAACAAATTGCATGTTGTCCTTGTTTGATATGGAAATCACGTTGTGTTGTAAAGGTCTTCATTTTCATTTTGCAAACAAGCTTCAATTGATCTGTTCTGAAATGCACACCTAGTTTGCTTTGTTTTTACTAGACTTTTAGAAAGCCAAGATGTCAACATCTCACAAATCTGATGATCTTGATTGAGTTTGAGTCAGCATGAGCAGACAGGATGAAAACAGAGGTGTTGTGACACATTTTGGTGGGTACAATGTGTGCATGCTCGGATGGTGATGCGTTGGTACTGCTTTCTAAAGAAGTTGGTTAAATAACTGAATTTCAATGATCATACCATTGCTGTCAAGATGAGCATATGCTGCTGTTTCAAATTGTGGCTAAACTCATGCCTTGGATTTTATCTCTGTTTGGTCAATAAAGCCATGCTAAGTCATGCTGTATTCCTTGTCTGTTCAGCTAATATTTCCATAAAAATAGTGATGTGTAGCCAAACATGCCAAGAAACTATCTTTTCATCACTGACTGTAGGATGGAATAGTACTTTAGAGGCATTCTGCAACTTCCATTTGCTGGTAGCTTTGGGTAAGCCAGCACATTTCCAGCACTAAAATATGGAGCAATTGTGTGAGAGCCTTGAGCCCGACAAGAACAAGTACCTGAAGATAACCAATGGCATTGCCAAGTGTGCGAAAGGTGCGAGTACAGTGTTGAGTATCCAGAGGAATAGTTAGAGTTTATGAATACCAACTACTATTGACGGTAGCTATTCGCTCAGCTGGGCTTGATGCCGTTCCATACATGTCTCCACCCGAGCGTCAGCCCCCAAAAGCGAAACGAAGGAGAATGGCGCCCTTTCCGGTTGCCCGGCTCTCTGCACGATGCGAGTGCCAATTGAGAAGGCAGGTTCATGTTTCCTGTGCTAAAATCTGTGCTTCCTTTCTTCGTAAGACACATTATTGCTTCCCAGGCAGATCTGATAGAATTTAGTAGCGAGCCAGTTCCACAAAGGGAATAGAAGCGAGATCAACCTTCCAGAAGCACTTTGATATGTTCGGTCTTCACCAGTAGCCCTCACTGCTGAGGCTCCGGGTTGATTCGCTTGACAGAAATTTCGCTTTTGGATACCAATGTTTCAAAGCCATCCCATTTTTTTGCGTCTAGAGCCCAAACAACCTCATGCCTGGCCTACTGCAATTTATGAGACGTCGATGAAATCTGTTCTCAGTGGGATCGCCGTCTTCAACTTGTTCGTTCTTCGCCGAATTTTCATTGGCACAATCCTTAGGATTGTCTTGACTATCTGCACCAGGTCGCTGGTGAGTTTCATCTACGTCGCCACCAGCATACCCTGGAGACGTAACTGTTGTTGGCGTTAATATTTCCTTGTCATTCTTGCAAATGTATCTCTTCAGGTTGCTCTGTACGACTTGAATCAGACCTGGCGGAAAGGTCCCAGGCGGATGGGCTCGAATAAGCATTTGTTCTTCGTAGACATACCAAAAGGCACCGACGGCGCCAAACAACGCGGCCAAACAAAAGAAAAGATTGGTCCACAGCATGCCTGGATACGAGGCTTGTTCTTCAAAACTCACGAAGTAAAAGCGCGAACATTGATTTAGAAATTGGGAACCACAATTCAATAGCAACACCACACTAATTCCGATGCGACGCTTTCGAGGCACATGGAACCACATATCTTTGGTTGGACGTCCATAAAGATCGTGTCCATCGGAATTGTCTCGATGGTTGCTGCATCCACTGGCATGAATGAAATTGGCCAATCGCCAGGTCACGGTTTCGAATGCCTGGTACGTAAACAGAGCGTTCAAAAGTTGAACACTGGCAATGTACAACTCATTGCGCATCGGACAGTCGTTTCTACTAGTAGAAGGATCGTCGTCCTCACTACAGAGTCCATGCCATCCCAATAACAAGAAGAAAAAGAAGGCGCCATCCACGACGATCAAAATCAAGGTAATGATACCCATCAATTGAAAGATTCGATGATCCAAGATTCGTAAAATAATGTCTCTAAACTTTTCCCGACACGATCGAGGTGGATCTAGTGGTAGAGGACCCAGTGATGGATTTCGGTCCTGATGCTCATTGTCACCTTCTACAGGCGATATTGCTTCTTCCTCTTCTGCATCATTTTGGCCAGCTTCGATGTCGACCGGCCCTGTCGCTGTTGTTTCCGCCTCTTTGTTGTCGCCTCTAATCATTGATGAAGAATGATTTCTTTCTTTTGCTACCTATATTTTATTATAATAAACGATCGTAAGTTGTGGCCAGTTGAGTGTTTTTCGTTCAACTATTAGCTAGCTATTACTGGTAGTGCGCTGGATATGACTATCAATTGATTGTGCGACGCGAATTATCAATCAGTCTTCCGTGTTGCTCGCTCGCCAGCTCGCTCTACTAGCTAGCTAGCTAGCTAGAGTAGCTAAGTGAAGTAGCTACTACTAGCTAGCTAGCTAGCTAGCTAGTAGCTCTAGCTGGGCTCTTGCTGGTTAGTTAGTTTTTGTTGGTTGCGGGCTTGTGTACGTCGCACTGTAATTTTGTAAACCCACACTGACTTGCTCAGCTTTCTCACACCAGTTGGAAGCCCAGCGAGCCATCGTTGGGCCACTCTTTGTTTTGTTTTTGTTTGTCTGTGATCACCACATCTCAAATCAAAACAAAAGTTGCACCATACTAAAAGCTACCTACAATGTCTAATTGCCTACTTTAACCTTTGGTCTTTCAGGGTCGCCAACAAGGCAACAGTCGAGCTGTTTGTTTGACAATGGTACGATTTCATCCGTGATTCAAACCACGAATGGAGGTCGTGTCCGGAGTTCTAGACCAAGAACTGATGTGCGCCCTAGAGGAAAAGATACAATGTCGAATGCGGAACACAAAGTGGAACGGA
>ENA-ORBV01008257-ORBV01008257.1-microbial-mat-metagenome-genome-assembly--contig:-NODE-8257-length-17560-cov-4.861065_pt1 | contig 17560 bp, 16 predicted proteins | sample MGYA00237777_ERZ505514 | MGnify/ENA primary metagenome ERZ505514 (study PRJEB26160, sample SAMN06269048) | microbial mat metagenome | isolation source: Oligotrophic lake microbial mat | place...
GCGTTTTCGACCCACAACACATGGGTGTCACCGGTGTCGGAGAACACCAGGTTGAGCCGAAACCGGTTGTCGGTAGCCTTGGGGCCGTTCAGGCCAGCGGCCAGCGCCTCCAGATACCGTTCGACCGGCGCCTGCGCCAACATGCCGATGGCCAACGCCGGGTCGGGCCCGTTGCCGGTCTGGCCGGATCGCAGTTCCTGTGCGCCGCTGAGGTAGAAGTTGCGCCAGGTCGCCGATTCGGCGCCGTAACCCAACTGCTCATAACTGCGTGCCAGCAGCGTGCGTGCGCCCTGGTGGTCGGGCGCCGCGTAGACCACCTGGTTCAGCAATTCGGCGACCCAACGGAACTCGCCGGCATCGAACGCGGTCTGCGCGGCGGCCACCGTCTTGTCGGCGCCACCCATCAGTGCGACGTATTTCTTGGCCGCCTGAACACGCGGCAAGGGGTCGAGGTTGGACGGATTGGCGTCGAACCAGCCCAGGTAGAACTGGTACACCGCTTTGGCGTTGTGGCGCACGCTGCCGTAATAACCGCGCGCCGCGAAACTTTGCTCGAGCGATGGCGGCAGCGTCAAGGCCTCGGCGATCTCGGCCGGTCGCTGGCCGGCGTTGAGCAGCCGCACAGTCTGGTCGTGGATGTAGCGGTAGGTGTCGCGGTGCTTTTTCATGAAATCGATGATCGCCGCGTTGCCCCAGACCGGCCAGTGGTGGCTGGCAAAGAACACCTCGGTGTCGCCCAGCCCCTGCAGCGCGTCGTCGATGTAGCCCGACCAGCGCAATGCATCGCGCACCTTGGCGCCGCGCAGCGTGTACAGGTTGTGCATGGTCTGGGTCAGGATCTCGGCGCCGCAATAAGCCTTGTGGTCGGGCAGGTAAAAGGCCAGCTCGGCCGGTGCTTCGGAATCGGGCAGGTTATGGAACACGAAACGCACGCCATCGATCACCTGTTCCTGCGCTGAACGGTCGATCGTGATGGTCGGCGCCAACACGTCGATCTGGCCCAGGGCCAGGCCTTTGCCCAGCCCGGCGTCCACCAGACCGGTGCTGGACGCGGGCAGAAGGTTTCCGAACTGGTAGGTCGCGCGCCGTCCCATCGCCGGGCCGACCAGGATGTTTTCGCTGCTGGCCTCGGCCAGAAAGCCCTGCGGCGCAACGATCGGCACCCGGGCGCGCTCTGCCGCAGGCTCGGGAAGGACACCAAGCACCCCGCCGAAATGGTCGGCATGGCTGTGTGTAAACACCACCGCCGACACCGGCTTGTTGCCCAGATGTTGGCGCGCAAACGCCAGCGCGGCAGCCGCGGTCTCGCGTGTGGTCAACGTGTCGACAACGATCCAGCCGGTCTTGCCGTCGATCAGCGTCATGTTGGCGAGGTCGAAGCCGCGCAGCTGGTGAATGCCGTCCGCCACTTTGAACAGACCGATCTGGTTGTTCAGCCGCGCCTGGCGCCACAGGCTGGGGTTCACCGTGGACGGCGCCGGGCCGTCCACGAAACCGAAGCGGTCGAAGTCCCAGACCGTGCTGCCGTCGGCCGCCAGCACTTTTCCGGACGGTCGCACGATGAAGCCGCGCCGGGCGTCGTCAAAGCTGTGCGTCTGCGCGAGGTCGAGCCGGGCCGCCACGGCGGCATTGGCGGCAGCAGTGGCCGGTGCCACAGCGTCGGCCACGACAGCGTTGGAGGCGGTCGACCGATCGGCGCTGCTCCAGCGCGCGAACCCGAAACCTAGCGCCAGCAACAAAATCGGCACAACGATCCAGACATGGCGTCGGCGCAACGTCATGCGTGGCCCAGAGGGTGCTTATGTGCCGTGGTCATGGAGCGGTAGTTCATGATGGCTCTGTGCGTTTGGCGGCCCGTGTGCGCGGACGGCTGGCGGCGACCGGTCCGGACGCCGTGGGCTGCGCGGTTTTTTTCGCTGGCGCCCGTTTGCGTGCGGTCTTTTTGCTGGCTGGCGCTGGCGTGGGCGTTCCCACCGCCGCCCGCAGCGCCGCTTCGAGTTCGGCGAGGGATTCGTCGGTGTAGTCCAGCATGCGCTGCAGCGCCGGCACCGAACGGCGGCACGCGGTATAGCCGAAGCCGAGCCTGTCGCCGTAACCGCTGATCGTGATGTTCAGCGCCAGATAGTGGGTCACGATCGAGACCGGGTAGACCTCGTCGAGCCTGGCGCCATTGAGGAACAGCGTCTCCGTGGGCCCCGGCACATTGGAGATCACGACATTGAACACCGGGCGCCTGCCTGCGCTGCCGGTGACCATCGCCGGGCCCAGGGGGGCGACGGTCATCATGCCGTGGGCCATCTTCTGCAGGCGCGGCATCGTCGACAGGCGCAGTTTGGCGTCGCCCGTGCTGTGCACGATGGCCTGCAGCCGTGCCACCGGGTCCGCCAGATGGGTGGCCAGGTTGGCCAGCAGCAGTGTGACCTGGTTGCCACCGGCCTCGGCTTCACCATGCAGCGACACCGGCACCATCGCGATCAACGGTTTGCGGGGTAGTTTTTTCTGCGCCAGCAGGTACTTGCGCAACGCGCCGGCGCAAATTGCCAGCGTCACGTCGTTGACGGTGGCGCCGCTGGCGGCGCCGATGGCCTTGAGCCGTTGCAGCGAATACGACTGGGCTGCGAAACGGCGCGAGCCGGAGATCTCGACGTTGAAGGGCGATGGTGGCGCCTGGAACGGCAGTGCCGCAGCGCCGCCATCGGCGCTGATGCCAAGAATATCCCGCAGGCCGGAGCCGACGCCGGGCAGGATGTCGCGCCCGGCCTTGGCCAGGTCCATGAGTTGGTGCAGCAGGCCGCTTGGCCCAGGTTTGTCGCGGGCCGCTCCACGGCTCTGCAGGTCTTGCGCCCACAACGGCGGCTTTTGTTCCGTCGCGGTTGTCGACAGGCCCCTGGCCATCATCCGGGCGCCGGTGACGCCGTCAACCAGCGCGTGGTGAATCTTGATGTAGGTGGCAAAACGCCCGTCCGGCAATCCTTCGATCACGTAGGCCTCCCACAATGGCCGGCTGCGGTCCACCAGATTGCCATGCAGACGCGAGACCATGACCAGCAGCTCGCGGATCCGACCCGGGTCGGGCAGTGCCAGATGGCGCAGGTGGTAATCGAGTTCGAACTCGCGGTCCTCTTCCCAGTGCCACAAGCCCATACGCAGCACCGGCCGCAGGTTGAATGGCGCGTGCGCCGACAGGTGTTTGCCCCACTGTGCGAGCAGGTTGGTCACGTAGTCGGCGCCGGCACCGGTGGGCGGGGTGTAGAGGTTCAGCCCGGCCACATGCATCGGCTGGTTGCGCGTTTCCATCCACAGGAAAGCCGAGTCGGTGGGGCTGAGGGCTTGCATGGGCATGCTCCGAAAAAGTGGTGGGGAACTGGACTCTCAGTCTACGCGGACGATAGGCGGTGGCGTCCACTTTCCGTCGAGCGCGTCCGTGCGGGGCCAATACAGGCGCATCGTCAGCTGAAACGGTGCGCCCGCGCGCACCGGCAACCAGTTGCTGCGCCCCTGGGGCGGCGCATCGGCCTGCACCGCCAGGTCGAGTGAGCCGTCAGGGTTGAAGACCAGGGGATCGCTGCTTCCCAGCGCGTATCGGCCGAGCGGGTTGTCGATCAAGAAGGCGTCTGGCCCGTAGGCCGTGACCGACCAGAACGCGTTGACCGGCGGCAACGCACCGTTGGCAAAACGCAGGCGGTAGCGGCGGCTGCCGTCGAGCGGCTGTCCAGCGCCGTCGATCGTGGCGCTCGGGTAGATGGCGTCCTCGGGCAAATTGGCGCCCAGGCCGACCATCGCCACCACGGCGCGGATGTTGTACGCCGTGCCGTAGTTGCCCAGGATGGCTGGCGGTGTGATCCAGCCGTTGTGGTGGGGCCGCTTGCCCAGTTCGCGCGCGACGGTCCGGTCGGCGATGGCGCGGCCCAGCGCGACCGCCCAGCGATCTGCGAACCCCCACTGTGGCTGCTGACCCGGGGCGATGCCCAGGCGTTGAAGCTTCGTCAGCATCGGCGCGTCGGCCGTGCTGGGCGGGTTGTCGACCATCAGTCTGGCCAGCCGGTCGAAGAAGGCCTGCGCTGGCATCGCGGCGACCTGAGCCAGTGGCGACACGCCGGCGGACGCGCCGTTGGACGTGCTGGTAAGGGCCGGATCGGCAGGTAACTTGTCGGACAAGGTGTTGCCACTGCCGGCGGCGTCGGCCAGCCGGCGCAGCGTGATGCCGTCCTGCAGCCGGTGCACCGCCGGATAGTCCGCGCTGCCCCGCGTCTCGGTGCGCCCGATCAGCCAGACCAGACGTGTGGGCGCGCGCAGCAACTCCATGCCCTGCGGCACCACGCCTTGCCAGGCGGGCCCGGCCAGCAGAAACTGGCCACCCTTGGTGCCGGTGCTGCGCGCGCCCGGCGACGCGAAAACGTTGGTCCACGCGTCCATGAAAGGCATCACCGCGTAACGCCGGTCGTTGGGCGGCAGATCGAACACCCAGGGTCCATGTGCCATGTCGATGAAGGCATTGGTGTACAGCGTATCGACGTTCGGCCGCACAACGCCACGAAAACGCGCGTCGGGAAAGGCGCGTACCCGCTGCAATCGGTTCTCGCGGCCACCGGTCGCCGCCTGGCTGGCGCGGGTGACGTCCATGATCACGAGCGGAAAACCGAAGATATAGGCCTCGGCGCCGAGCACGATCTGCTCGGCCTTGACCATCAGCGCCACAACGGCCAGCGCGACCAACAACAGCAAGGCGACCAGGCTGGCCTGCAATCCTGAACGGCGCCGGCGGTTGGACCTTGTCATGGTCCCGGCGCCTCGAGCACGGTGCGAAAACCCAGGTGGCTGGTGGCCAGATCGTCGTCCTGCGCCTGACGTGCGCCGGCGCGGTAACGCATGCAGTAGTTGGGCGCGCACAGGAACGATCCACCCTTGATGACACGCTGCGCCGGTGCGCCGGGGCGCAGCAGTGGCGCGGCCGGGTCGTGGCCGGCGCTGGCGCTGGCGGTTTCGGTTTCGGTGTGGGACGGTGTCCAGCGGTCGGAGGTGAGTTCCCAGGCATTGCCGATCAGGTCGAACAGGCCGAAGTTATTGGCCGCATAACAGCCCACCGGCGCCAAGCCGATGAAGCCGTCGGCGCCGGAGTTGGCCACCGGGAACAGGCCTTGCCAGGTGTTGGCGGCTGCGGGCTGCTCGATCTGACCCTCGGGTGCCGCGTCCTTGCCCGCACGGGCAGCCCATTCCCACTGCATCTCGGTCGGTAGCGTGCGTCTGCGCCAGCGGCTGTAGGCCAGTGCATCCTCGATCGTCACGTTGACGACCGGGAACGCGCCGCGACTGGCGATCGACGTATGCGGGCCGCCGGGATGGCGCCAACTGGCACCGGGCACATAACGCCACCACTGGGTCAATGAGCCGCTGCCATCCAAGGTATTGGGCATCGTGAACACGACCGCGCCCGGCAGGCGCATCTCGGGCGGCAGACCGGCATGCTGCGCCGGGTCGACCGGGCGTTCGGCCACGGTCACGTAACCGGTGGCCTTGACGAAGGCTGCGAACGCATTGTTGTCGACCTCGGTGCGGTCCATCCAGAAACCCTTTACCGTGGCCTGGCGCACAGGCTGCTCTTCCGGATACACCTTGTCGCCAAATGCGAACGTGCCGCCTGGTACCCAGGCCATGCCGGGATGGGCGGCGTCGGCGGCCTGCGGCGCAAGCGCGCACTGCAAGACGTCGCTGCGCCCGGCACGGGCGGTCTGTTGGCCCGCGCTGTGCCAGAGCCACAGGGCGGCCGCCGCAACGCCAGCCAGTACCAGCGCAACCCACGTCAGGCGCGCCTTGCCCTTGCCGGCACCAGTACGGTTCATGCGTGTCCCGTCAAGGCCGTTGCGTGGTTTGGCCGGGCCACCCCGGTGGCGGGGCCGGCCACTGGCTCAGTTGTACCAGTAGGCGTATTCATCCTGCGGGCTTTCCTTTTGATCGAGCGTCTTGTCGATCGACACCGGCAACTGCAGGAACGATGGCCACAGCGGCTCTGGCATGGCGGCGTGGTGCGCCGTCAGCAGCGCCTTGAGTTGCGCGACCCGGGCTGGTTGTTGCGCGGCCAGATTGTTCTTCTCGGTCGGGTCCTGGGCCAGGTTGAACAGCCAGTCCTTCTTCGGTTTTTCGGACACGATGAGTTTCCAGTTCTGCTCCTGCACGGCGCGGTAGGGGCCGTCGCGCCAGAACAGTGCGCGCGCGGGTTGCACCGGGCCGCCTTTGGCCAGAAAAGGCAGCAGATTGACGCCGTCGATGACGCGATCAAGGGGTATGGCGCCGCCGGCAGCGGCCACCACCGTGGGCAGGATGTCGATGTTGGACATCGGCGCCGCATACCGGCTGCCGGCCGGAATATGGCCTGGCCACTTGGCCATGTAGGGCACGCGCAAGCCGCCCTCGAACTGGGTCAGCTTCCAGCCTCGGAACGGCTGGTTGACCTCGGGCAACCCGATATACCCCGGCGCGCCGTTGTCGCTGGTGAAGACCACGATCGTGTTGTCGTCCAGGCCTTCGTCGCGCAGCGTCTGCAGAACACGCCCGACGCTGCGGTCCACCGAGCGCACCATGGCAGCGTAGACCCTGCGCCGGTGGTCGGCAATGCCGGGCAAGGCGTCGTAGTCGGTCTTGCTCGCTTGCAGCGGCGTATGCACGCCCCAGTGCGCCAGGTACAACATGAACGGCCGGTTCTTGTTCAGACGAATCGACTTGACCGCTTCGTCGGTGAAATAGTCGGTCAGGTATTTCGATGGCTCGAACCACTTGCCGTTGTTGTAGCTGACGCCAAAACGCATGTTGGGCCACAGGAAACGGTCTACCGGGTCGAAATCCTGCTTGGAGTTGACGACATCGGGCGAATCCTGCGGCAGGTACAGACCGCTTTCCATATACAGGCTCTCGGTGAAGCCTTGTTCGTTGGGACGCATCTCGGGCTTTTCCGGCGTGCCGCCCAGGTGCCATTTCCCGATATGGATAGTGTGGTAGCCGCGCGCCTTGAGCAGTTCGGCGAACGTGATTTCAGTTCCGGGCATGCCCAGTTCGTTGAATACCTTGGACTGCGCAGCTTTTTCGGTGTCGATCGCGATCTGGCGCAATCGGGTCGGATTTTCGTACAGCAGGGGCGCCACGCGCGCCATCGCCCCGGGTGTGGGCGTGAACTCGACGCCGAAACGCCACGGGTACCGACCGGTCAACAGGGCGGCACGCGACACCGTGCATACGGCAGCGCCCGCATAACCCTGGTCAAAGTTGACGCCGTCGCGGGCGATCGAGTCGATGTTCGGTGTGCCGGCCCCCACCGCCGTGTATCCGCCGCCATGGGTCGACACGTCGTTGTAGCCCATGTCGTCGGCCACGATGATGATGATGTTGGGTGGGCGCTCGGCCAGCGGCCGGTCGGCTGTGGCGGGTCCGGCCATCCAGGGTACGGGCCGGTTGGCGTCGCGCGGATGCTGGATGTCGGTCATCCAGCCGAGCGTGTATTGCATGACCAGCAGGCGGTTGGTATAGACCAGCGCGGCGGCAGCGGCCAGTACCAGCATGGCGATGCCCAGGCTCTTGCGAAATCTCATGCGGGTGTCCTTTGTGCGCCAGCACCGCCGCGGCCATGCTCAGGCGCTTGGCTGACCGACCACGGCGAACTGGGCCTGGTGCTCGCGCAACCAGACCGGTGCCAGTGCCGCCGCGTGCTGGCTTGGATGGAAGTCGGGCGCCAGGTAGTCGCGCCATTGACCGTAGTTGCTGCGGATCATCCCGTCCTTGGCAAACAACAATGTCCAGCCACTGCGCCAGGTGCGCCACCGGAGCAGGCTGCCGTCGTGCCACAGGTTGAGCAGGGTCTGGCGCAACACGTCACCCAGGAACACGGTGGTGATGTATTTGAATACGCGGACACGCCACTGGTGGGTGCCGCCCAGGGCCTGGTACATGTCGAACGCGGTATTGCGATGTTCCGATTCTTCGGCGCTGTGCCATTGCCACAAGGTCTGCAGCCGGGATTCGGCGCCTTCCAGCGCCTCGGGATGGTGCAACAGCCAGTTGGCGAAGATGGCGGTGAAGTGTTCGGTTGCGGCGGTGGCGGCGACCTTGTTGCGCAGGTCATCCGAGACGTGGGCGTCGCGCCGCCGGTTGGCCCAGCGCTCGATCGCGTTGTCGTAGCCCAGTTTGTCGAGATGCCCATTGAACAGGGCATGGATACGCCGGTGGGTGGCCTCCTGTCCGATGAAGCCCTGGACTTCCGTGGCCATGGCGGCGCGTTTTTCTTCGGGCAAGGCCTTCAGGCCGGCCCGTACCGAGTCGATGAAATATTGCTCGCCGGCCGGAAAACTCATCGACAGCGCATTGAAGAACGCGGAGCGGAAAGCGTCGCCGCCGTTCCAGCGGCCGGGAAATGGTGTTTCGAGGTCGATCAGCAGCCGTCGCACGACAAGGTCGGTCATTGTGTGGTTCCAGTTCCGTTGCAATTCAGTACACAAGTGTATGGTGGGGCTTCGGGATCGTCAATTCCAGAGCAACCCAGTCCAGAGCAACACCAACCAGGATCGCCAGACCATTTTGTTCATCGGTGCGCATGAAGTCGACTTCCTTGTGCATGCGCTGCGGTTGCTGGGCAGACTTCTCACGCTCAGAGAGCGCGAGCGTTCCATGTGGGTCTGCAAGCGCCGGGGCCGATCAAGGTCGCGACCGCCACGCTCTTGTTGATCGGCACGGCCTGTATCGCCAGCGCTGTCTTCCTTGCTTGCTCAGCGCAAGTCTCCCAGAATCGACAAAATGTCTTGCCGTTCGCCAAGCAAACGAATCACATCGAGGTGATCCTTGCGCTCCAGGTAAAGCCAAAGCAGCGCAAAACCGTTGACGCGCCAGGACCGAAGACCCGCAATTTCAGCCAGGAGCCCAAGACGGGGCGAACCGATGCCGGGGTCCTGTTCAATGTGCTTGAGTGCCAGACCGGCTACGGTCACCAGCTGCTCGGCAACCGTTGTTCCAGCTTTTGCACGGTGGTAACGTACTTCGTGCCGATAGTCCTGTTTGGCCAAGGGGCGCAAGTGTGCCGGCTTCACTCGATGGTGCCGCGTGCGATTGCCAGCAATTCGCTATCGTCGGCATCGGTGAGAGGTTGGGCATCTCCCGATGCAAGGCCATCTTCGACAAGCGCTCGCAGGCGCACGATGGCTTGATCCGTTTGGTCTTTGCGCACCAGGTCCCGAATGTACTCACTGGTGTTGCCGTAATTTCCGCCGTTGACTCGCCCAGCGATGTAGGAACGCATCGACTCAGGAAGTGCAATGCTCATCGTGTTTTTGCTCATGGAGCAACTTTAGGCGGGTTAACAATAGTTGTCAACGAAGCTTTACCGACACGTAGTCTTGTCGACATTCCAACGAAACCCGTGCATTGCCCGGCGATCAGTCGCTTGCAGAAGCCTCGTTCGGCAACAAATCGGCAAAAAACTTTGCAAACCTCAGAAATAGGCCTAAATTGCGACTCAATTGTGCCGTTAAGAAGTCAACGAGCGTCTATGAGTCCGCCGTTTACCGAGGCACAGAAACACCATGCAACTGCCGTCCGTCGATCGACAAGCAGGTCCCCGCCCCGCCGGCGCGGACCTGGTGTCTGCGAACGGGCATAAGGTCATTCCGGTGGCGCCGGTGAATCCACCGGTCACCTCGACGCCGGTGGCAAGCGCAAATCCTCCCGGGGTCATCAACAAGATCGGTGAAGGTGCGCCGGTCGATAACCCGGTCTACAACTCCGTGCACCAGAGCGTGCCCGATCCGATCCGGCGCGGCAAGGAGTCGGGGGCCGAGCCCAACGACTGGACGATCAAGCGTCCGGAACCGGAAAAGGTCGTGGAGCCGCCACCGGTGCCCTTGCACCAGGTGCTGCTGGAGTTCATCAAGTCGATGTGGCAGGCCAGTGGCATGGCGGTCGAGGTGTCCCAGGCTCAAAAGCTGAATCTGCTGGTCAATCCGGCCAATCCGAACGCGGCTGGCGGCGAGATCGCCCAGGAAAACCTGACCTACTCGCCAAGCAAGATCAAGAAGACAGAGAACATCTGAGCGCCCCAGGCCTGCCTTGTGGCAGGCCGCCCGAGGTGGTGCAAGAAGGCGTGGGGCGGCCCGCTCTCGTCTACCATGCGCCTATGCATACAAGCGCCCTGGTCCTGTTCTCCGGTGGGCAGGATTCCACCACCTGCCTGGCACTGGCGTTGGAGCGGTACGAACGGGTCGAGACCGTCGGTTTCGACTATGGCCAGCGCCACCTTGTCGAGATGCAGGCGCGGGTTCATGTCCTGGCACAGTTGCGCGCGGGTTTTCCGAGCTGGGCGCCGCGGCTGGGGCAGGACCATGTGCTCGAACTGCCCGTTCTGGGACGGATCAGCGAATCGGCACTCACCAGCGAGACTGCGTTTCGTTTGCAGGCCAGCGGCTTGCCCAACACCTTCGTGCCCGGGCGCAATCTGCTCTTCATGACATTGGCGGCAGCCCTGGCCTACCGGCGCGACCTGCAGGTTCTGGTGACGGGTGTCTGCGAAACCGACTTTTCCGGCTATCCCGACTGCCGCGACGACACGATGAAGGCGCTGCAACTGGCCTTGTCGTTGGGCATGGACCGGCGTTTCCTGGTGCAAACGCCGCTGATGTGGATCGACAAGGCCGCGACCTGGGAGCTGGCGCGGCAACTGGGCGGTCAGCTGCTGGTCGATCTGGTGATCGAACACACCCATACCTGTTACCTCGGTGACCGCGAGCACCGCCATGTTTGGGGTTACGGCTGCGGCACCTGCCCGGCTTGCGAGCTGCGCGCGCGCGGATTCACCGCGTTTCAGGCCGCGGCTCCCGTACCCGCAGCGCCAATCGAACCGGCGACTACAACGCCGTCTGCCTGAGCGTGTAGCGGGCGGCAGCGCCCGGGGCTGTCGGTTGCAGCTCCCAGCAGCTGGTGTGAAAAGCGGCCACGCTGGGACGGTGCGCGATCGACACGATGCCGCCGCGGGACTTTTCCACCATCGCGATCAGCTTGCGATAGACCGTCTGTTCGGTTGTCTGGTCCAGCGCGCTGGTGGCCTCATCGGCGAACACCCAGCTCGGCTGCTTGAGCAGTACCCGGGCGATGGCCAGCCGCTGCTGTTCGCCCCCCGACAGTTTCTGGCTCCAAGCGTCGGTGCGGTCGAGATCGTCCGCCAGCTCGGGCAGCATCGCCTCGGCCAGCGCGGCGCACATGGCCTCGTCCGTATAGTGCGACGTGTTTTCGGGGTAGGCCAGGGCCTCGCGCAAACTGCCGTTGGGGAAATACGGTCGTTGCGGAATGAACATCGCATCCCGGCTGTGCTCCACCCGGCCGCTGGCATGTGGCCAGATTCCGGCAATGGTGCGAAACAGCGTCGACTTGCCGCTGCCGGACGGACCGCGCAGCAACACGTGCTCGCCTCTCTCGGCGCGCAGCGTGGTGGATGCCAGCAGCATGGTGCCGCCGGGCAGCGCCACGCTGAGATCGCGCAGATCGAGCGCGCTGGCTTCGGCCAGTTCGAGTTCGCGGTTGCCCTTTTCGGCGCGCGTGATGGCGTCGTCGAAACCGGTCAGACGGTCCGTCGTGGCGCGCCACGCCGCCAGGCCGCTGTAGTTGTCGACGAACCAGCTCAGCGAATCCTGCACCCGGCCGAATGCGGAGTTGATCTGCATCAGTACGCCAAGGGTGATGGCGCCACTGAAATAACGCGGCGCGGCGATGATGAACGGGAAAACGACCGCAGCCTGGCCAAAGAAGCTGGTGAACCAGATCAGGCTTTTCTGGGCCTTGATCAGGGCCAGGTAGTTCGACAACACGGACAGGAAACGAGTCGTCAGGTGTTCCTTCTCGACCGACTGGCCGCGGTCCAGCGCAATCGCTTCGCTGTATTCACGCACCCGCACCATGTGGTGCCGGAAATCCGCCTCGCGCCGCTGTTGCTCGAAATTGAGCTTGATCTGCCGGCGCCCGATGTAATGGGTCAACACGCTGCCGACCAGGCAGTACAACACCGCCATCCAGACCATGAAGCCCGGTATCACATAGGCCTGCCCACCCAGACTGAAGCCGAAGGCGCCGGACAGGGTCCACAAAATGCCGACAAAACTGGCCAGCGTGACGCTGGCGTTGAGCACGCCCATGGTCAGGCCGACGGTCTGGCTGGTGAACTGGTTCACGTCTTCGGAAATGCGCTGGTCCGGGTTGTCCGGCGCCGCGCCGTTCTGCTGCACAAAACGCGCCAGCTCCATCTGGTAGAACGCGTTGCCGCCGAGCCAGCGCCGCAGATAGTAGCCGGTCATCCACTGGCGCCAGTTCATCTCGAGCAGCTGCGTCAGGTAGAAACGGTAGACCGCGATGATGATGGCAATGAACGCCAGGTAGGTGAAACGGCCCATCTGGGTCCAGAACACCGCCTGGTCCTTGTTCTGCAGTGCGTCGTAGAAGATCCCGTACCAGGCGTTGAACAACACCGCCATATAAACGGAGCCCAGGTTCAGCACGACGATGGCCAGGAACATGCCGCGCGCTTGCCACTTTTTCTCTGACTGGAAATAGGGTGCGGACAGGTGCACAACCCGTTTCACGAAGGACCAGAAACTGGCGATCTTGTTTGTCATGCCCATGGAGGACCTCGCGTGCTGGTGGATCTGGATGTGGTTCGGAGTCCGTCAGGCGCCAACATGTCGGTCACGACATGTGCTGCCCGCTGCCCGATGGGTGCCGGCCATGCCTACGGATTGGAGATGCCGCTGGCGACATGGCCCGAGGGCACGTGTCGCGCCGCCGATTCGATGTGCCCGGTCTGGTCATCGAAAAAGAAGTCGGGTTCGAACTCACGCAGGAATTCGCCCTTGGCCAGGCCGCCCAGGAACATCGCCTCATCGATCTCGATGTTCCAGTTCATCAGCGTGCGGATGGCACGTTCATGTGCCGGGGCGCTGCGCGCGGTGACCAGCGCCGTGCGGATTCGCATGCTCGGCGTGCCCTCTTGCTGGAGTCTGTGCAGCGCGGCCAGCAGCGGCTTGAATGGGCCGGCCAGCAGTGGCTGCGAGGCCTTTTCGGTCTCGTGCTGCTGGAAGGCGCTCAGGCCCTGGGCCTGGTAGACCCGCTCGGCCTCGTCACTGAACAAAACGGCATCACCGTCGAATGCGATACGCACTTGCGAGGGGTGGGCCTCGCTGGCGCGTGCCGATTGCGGATAGACCTGCGCCGCCGGTACGCCGGCCGCCAGTGCCGCGCGCACGTCACTCAAATGGGCCGATAAAAACAGGTTGGCATGCAAGGGCCTGAGGTAACGCCAGGGGGGTTGCCCCCGGGTGAAACTGCCGCGCTGAATGGACAGCCCGTAATGTTGGGCAGAGCGAAATACCCGCATGCCGGACACCGGATCGTTGCGCGACAGGATCACCACCTCCACCGGTTGGGATGGCGGTTTGGCTGCGGGAGCACGGGTTTCGTTCGGGTCAGGCGCCTGGTTGAACGCGAGCAGTTTGCGCACCAGTGAAAACGCCACGCCCGGTTTGGCCGGCTCGTCCAGCCGTTGCAACTGCAGCTCCATGTAGGCCCGGTCCCGGTGCTGGCCCTGACCCTGTTCGAACACCACGTTCTCCTCTTCGAAGTCGAACAGTGCGCGGGAAGATATGGCAACGACCAGTTTGCCTTCGAGGGATGTGCTCATGGCCGGTTTCGATGCCTATTTTTGCTGCAGGAACATCCGGTAGGCCGGATTGAGCGTCTCTTCGACAAAGGGGTATCCGAGTTCGTTCAGGAACAGCGCGAAGGTCTTGTTCTCGGCCTTGGGCACCTGCAGGCCGACCAGGATGCGGCCATAGTCGGCGCCCTGGTTGCGGTAGTGGAACAGGCTGATGTTCCAGCCCGGACGCAGCAGGCTGAGGAACTTCATCAGCGCGCCCGGACGCTCCGGGAAGACGAATCGCAGCAGCCGCTCGTCGCGTGCCAGCGCCGAATGCCCGCCCACCATGTGGCGGATGTGTTCCTGCGCCAGATCGTCGTGGGTCAGGTCAAGCGCGTCGAAGCCATGTTTGGTGAAATTGGCGGCGATCTTGCCGCTTTCGCCCTTGCCGTGGGTCGTCAGGCCGACAAAGACATGGGCGCGATCGGCGTCGCTGATGCGGTAATTGAACTCGGTCACGTTGCGCGGCCCGCCCGGCAACTCGCCGATGAGCGCACAAAAACGCTTGAAGGAGCCGCGTTCCTCGGGAATCGTCACGGCAAACAGGGCCTCGCGCTCCTCGCCGACTTCGGCGCGCTCGGCGACGAAACGCAGGCGGTCGAAGTTCATGTTGGCGCCGCACAGAATGGCGGCATAGGTTTGGCCGCGGGTCTTGTGGGTGGCCACATATTGCTTGATCGCGGCCACCGCCATTGCACCGGCAGGCTCGACGATGCTGCGGGTGTCGACGAACACGTCCTTGATCGCGGCGCAGACCGCGTCGGTGTCGACCGTCATGAATTCGTCCACCAGCGTGCTCGCAATGCGAAACGTCTCTTCGCCCACCAGCTTGACGGCAGTGCCGTCGGAAAACAGGCCGACGTCCGACAGCGCCACGCGTTTCTTGGCAACAACCGAACGCAGCATCGCGTCCGAATCGCGCATCTGCACGCCGATGACCTTGATCTCGGGGCGAACGGCCTTGATGTAGTTGGCCACGCCAGAGATCAGGCCGCCACCGCCGATGGCCACGAAAACCGCATGCAGCTCGCCCTGGTGCTGGCGCAGGATCTCCATCGCTACCGTGCCCTGGCCGGCGATGACGTCCGGGTCGTCGAACGGGTGCACGAAGGTCAAACCCTGCTCCTTCTGCAGCAAGACGGCATGGTCGTAGGCATCGGAATAACTGTCGCCGACCAGCACGGCTTCGCCGCCCAGCGCCTTGACCGCATCGACCTTGAGCTGCGGCGTGGTGATGGGCATCACGATCACGGCACGCGCGCCGAGCTTGTGTGCGCTCAGCGCGACGCCCTGGGCGTGGTTGCCGGCCGACGCGCAGATCACGCCCTTGGCCAGTTGCTCGGCGCTCAGGTGCGCCATCTTGTTGTAGGCGCCCCGCAGTTTGAAACTGCGCACCGGCTGCTGGTCTTCGCGCTTGAGCAGCACCTTGTTGTGCATGCGCCGGCTCAGGTTTTTCGCCGGTTCCAGCGCGGTTTCTACTGCCACGTCGTAGACACGGGCGGTCAGGATCTTGGTCAGATAGTCGGCTGGGGAGAGAGGTTTGGATGTCATACGGGCGCTGCAACGGGCACTGGATGATAAGCGTCGTGCCCTGAACGCAATCTGAAAACGCGCGCCTGGTCTGGCTGTCTGTGCCTGCGGGACTGGCAAAATCAGGGCTACGGATCTTCTTGGAGTTCACATCATGGAATGCACAGTCAGCTGGACCGGCAACACCGGAGCCCGTTCCGGTATGGGATTTCTGGCGGAAACCGGGAGCGGTCATGTCCTCATGATGGACGGTGCGCCGGACGCAGCCAAGCCCGAAAACGGCGGCCAGAACCTGGCGCCCCGTCCGATGGAGACGCTGCTTGCCGGCGCCGGGGGATGCAGCGCCTATGACGTGGTGCTCATTCTCAAGCGGGGTCGCCATGACGTGCGCAATTGCTCCTGCAAGCTGACTGCCGAACGGGCCGATACCGATCCGAAGGTGTTCACCGCCATCCACATGCATTTCAGCGTGTCGGGCCGCGCCATTCCAGCCTCCGCTGTCGAGCGTGCGATCGCGATGAGCCATGAAAAATACTGCTCGGCCAGCGTCATGCTGGGCAAGACGGCAGCGATTACGACCAGTTTCGAGTTGACGGAGGCTTGAAGGGCTACCTGGGCAAGGTCAAGAGACTGCAAGAGGACGTCAATTTGCCACTGGCAGGTTTCTCTGGCGCCGTACCCATCTTTCCGCACGCCGCGATGTAGTCGTTGACGCAAGCATGAAAGTTGGATGCAAACTCCAGGATGGACTCGCCGTGAAAAGTGATGATGTCATCGATATTCAGTACCCTGCCCACAATGACATTGTCCTCGCCGTCGAAGACCATGCTGGCGGTATATCCGCTGTATTCCATTGTGTTCGTCATGGTTTGACTCCAATTTTTTGCAAGAACTCGCGCACGGCCCTGACGCGATAACGCAGGGCTTCTTTGCCAGGGTGTGGCCGATGCACGGTGGCTTTGCTCCCCCCGTGCTCAAACGTCACGGAAGAACCTGCCCCTTCAATCACCTGGCAACCGAGTGCCTTGAGGAGGGCCTCAACACCAGCGCATCGTCCAGTGAGTCGCATCCCGAGAAGCAACCGGGCAAGTCGGGAACCGTCACGCCAAAGCCTTGCCCGTCATCCGTATGCAAGACCACAATAATCTTCATGGTGATTATGGTAACTACCATCATGGGTGTGATGTCAATGCACGCACTCACCCGTTTGCACCCACAACTGTGCCAACTCGGCCAGCGTTTCTTCCGACACCAAAATTTCAGCATGCTCCGTTGCCAGGTTCAGCGCCTGCGCAGGGATGGACTGTGGCTTGAGGATGGCACCAATCAGCGTGCTGGTGTCGAGCACGGCCCGGCTAGCGATGCCCATGCACGATGGCGTTGATGTCCTGGTCGGTCAATGCCTCCGCGGCAGGATTGAGCGGCAACTTGCCCAGAAAATCGGCCAGTCGGCGACCTGCCCGCGCACGCATCGCCTCGTGTGCGTCATCCACGTTCATCATGACCACAACAGGGCGGCCATATTGGGTAATGGCTACCGCGTCACGTTTGGCGATGTCCATCACGGCCCCGAACCGGGTCTGCACTTCGCGGGATGAAAAAGTCTGCATGGGCATCTCTTCTAGAAAAAGGTCAAATATTGACTGAACTTTGCATAGATGTTACCCATAATTGATGCAAAAAACAAAATGGCGGTCAAGGCCAGCGTGGAGGCGCTGGCGCGTCCAGGCCAGATGGTCGGTTTCCTCTTCACCAGCGTGGCGAAAATGGGCGCGCAAGGCGTCACTGCGGGTGACCAGTGCCTGCGCCGTATAAAGGGCCTGGGCGCAGACTTCGCCGACGTGGTTCACGCGCATCAGGGCACCGGCCTGGTTCTTTTCTTCTCTGCTCAGGGCCGTGGCGTCGTTGTTGGGCAGCGTCGGGTAGGCGCGGGTTGCCCGCGGCGTCGCAAAAATCGTGCGCAGGGCGGCGTCGGCTGTTGCGAGAAGGGCGTCGATCATGGTGTGGCGCTCACTCGGGTATTTCCGCCCTGCGGGCTTCGGTGCCATTCGCCTTGGGAGCGGCCCGGCGGCTCATGCGTGCATGGCCTCGCGGGCAGCCTCCACCAAAAAGCCACTGCGGCTCAGCCCGTGTTTCTTGGCGTATTCGTCTATGCGAGCCAATACCAGGCGCGGTACCGTGATGTTGATTTTTTCGGCTGGCCCAAGGTACTTTTCCACTGGCACATCGACCACGGCCCAGACGCCACCGCGGAAATCGGGGTTCGCCTGGTGCACCGTGAGCGAAGCGCCAGCGGGCACTGCCACGCCGTCTTCGATC
>ENA-ORBV01008259-ORBV01008259.1-microbial-mat-metagenome-genome-assembly--contig:-NODE-8259-length-17555-cov-36.980604_pt1 | contig 17555 bp, 19 predicted proteins | sample MGYA00237777_ERZ505514 | MGnify/ENA primary metagenome ERZ505514 (study PRJEB26160, sample SAMN06269048) | microbial mat metagenome | isolation source: Oligotrophic lake microbial mat | place...
CTGTGGTGCCCGAAGATCATGAACGAGTAGTGCATGTAGCGGACGACGCCCGCGAGCTCGAGCTCGAGGATCTTGTTGAGGACGCGGATCGCCTCTTTCGTGTCGAGGTCCGATGTCCCGTTCAGCGCATCGATGCGCTTCTTGTCCTTGTTCTTGCCCATGGGGATCGGTGCTGGTCAGGCCTTCTTGGTCGTCGACTTCTTCGCCACCGACTTCATCGGAGACGTCGGCTTCATCGGAGACGTCGGCTTCGCCGCAGGCCGCTTCGGAGCAGCAGCGGGCTTCGCGACGACCGATTTCGGCGCCGCGAGCTGCGTGGCCGCGGGCTTCTTCGCGGTCGACGCGCGAGGCGGAACGATCGTAGCCGAGGACTTCGCCGCCGTCGTGGCCTTAGCGGCCTTCGGAGCGGCCGTACGACTCGCGGGCTTCACGGACGCATCACCGCCTCCGGTGATGGCCGCGAGCACTGCATCCACGTGCCCCTCGACCTTCACGGGCGACCAGATGCGCTCGACCTTTCCGTCGGCGTCGATCAAGAACGTCGAGCGAATCACGCCGGTCACGGGCTTGCCGGACAGCGTCTTCTCGCCGAACGCGCCATAGGCTTTCGCGACCGTGTTCTCGGCGTCGGACAGCAGCTCGAATGTGAGCCCGTACTTGGCCCGGAACTTCTCGTGGCTCGCGATGGAGTCCTTCGAGACGCCGAAGATCAGGACCTTCGAAGTGTTCAGCCGAGCGAGGTTGTCGCGGAAATCGCAAGCTTCGGTGGTGCAGCCCGGCGTGTCGTCCTTGGGATAGAAGTAGAGGACGAAACGCTTCCCGCGCAGGTCCTTCGTGGACACCGTGCGACCGGACGTCGAAGGCATGGAGAAAGCGGGCGCGGGACTCTTCGGGCTCAACATGGGCAGGTTCTCGTCGTGATCGGTGCGGGCGGGAGGACTCAGCGTACATCCGCGCGCCCGCCGCCGGTCGATCGAAAGGGCGCCTAAAACGCCGGGTCTCACAATCGAGTCCGCTTGTCGATCAGATCCGCGACGAGCCCGACGGCGAGCACGTGCATCATCGCCATCGCGAGCAACGTGGTCTTGTCCGACAAGTTGGCCGGCGTGATGACGAAGACGTCGTAGTAGAGCGACGCGAGGAGCAGGAGCATCACGAGCCCTGCGACCGGGTAGATGACTTTGAGCGGATTGAAGTACAGCACCGTCCTCACGATGAGCTGCGTGAAGCCCAGCGTGTCGCGGATCGGTCGGATCTTCGAACGGCCCGATCGCTTCGCGTAGTCGATCGGCACGTAATCGACGCGGTGGTCGTTCGTCAGCGACGCCAACGTGATGGTCGTCGTGAAGCTGAAACCATCGGGCAGGATCGGCCGGTAGCGCACGACGAGCTCGCGCCGGATCGCGCGCAGCCCCGAATTCAGATCCGGGATCTTGGTGCCCGCGAGATAGCTCGCCAACCAGCGCAAGAACGCCTTCGCCGGCCGACGCACGAGCGGGATGTGCACGTCCGCGCCCGTGCGCGACCCGACGACCATGTCGGCGCCGTCGTCGATGCGCGCGAGGAGGTCGGCGATCTTCGCCTCCGGGTACGTGCCGTCGCCGTCGGTGATCACGACGACGTCGTGAGTCGCGCGCACGAAGCCCGTCTTCAGCGCTGCTCCGTAGCCCTTGTTGCGCGGATGGCGCACGACGGTCAACACGGGAAAGCGCGTCGCGAGTTCCGCGAGCACGCGTGCCGTCCCGTCCTTCGAACCGTCGTCGACGACGAGGATCTCGACCGGGATACCGAGTCGCAGTCCCGCGAGCCGCTCGACGACGCCCGCGATCCCCCGCTCCTCGTCGTAGGCGGGCACGACGAAGGTCACGCCGCGCGCCGTCGGTCGCGTGGCCGGGTCGGGCTCGGGGGTTCCTGCGCGCGGGGACAGAACGGTATCCCTGCCATACACAGCGCGATCGTTCAACGCACGAAGCTCGCGCGGAGCACCTTGGCGGTGAGTCCGGTGGGTCCGAGACCGGCGAGTTCGTCGGGCGTGACGAAACGCAAGGGCTCCGCCGTCGCGCCTTCGATCCAGCGCCCCGCGAACACGCGCGCGCGGATCTTGTGGCGCGTGATCGAGTGCGCGACGGCGCCCAACTCGTCCTGAATCGCGAGGCGCGAACTCCCACGCGTGTCGCGCGGCCATGCGCCGGTCGCGAGGCGCGCTTCACCCGCCGGCTCGATCGTCGGCAGCTCCCACAAGCCGGCCATGCGCCCCGTCGATGGGCGTTCCGTGACGAGAACGCGCGCTCCATCGCGGACGAGCGCGACGTGGAGCTCGACCTCGATCGTCGCGGGCCGTTTCTTCGGCACGGGCAGCTCGTCGACGCGGCCCTCGCTCGACGCGCGACAGTGCGCGCGGACCGGACAGACGAGGCAGCGCGGCGCGCGCGGCGTGCACACGAGGGCACCGAGCTCCATCAACGCTTGGTTCCAATCGCCGGGGCTCCGCCCGCCGAGACCGGCGACCAGCTCGCCGGCGATGCGCCACGAATCACCACGAAATGCCGAGGATTCCTGCGGCATGTCCAGGAGGAACAGCCGCGCGAGCACGCGCGCGACGTTGCCGTCGACGAGCGGCTCGGCGGCATCGAAGGCGATGCTCGCGATCGCTCCGGCCGTGTACGGCCCGATCCCGGGCAGCTCGAGCAAGTCCGCGCGCGCGGAAGGAAAGTGACCGTCGTGCCGCTCGACGACCGCGCGTGCCGCGGCATGGAGCGAGCGCGCGCGCCGGTAGTAACCGAGGCCGCTCCACGCGGCGAGCACGTCCTCGACCGGCGCGGCGGCGAGGTCGGCGACGGTCGGAAAACGCGCGGTGAAACGCTCGAAGTATGGGACGACGGCCTCGACCCGAGTCTGCTGGAGCATGGTCTCGCTCAGCCAGACGCGGTACGGATCGCGCGAGCGACGCCAGGGCAGGTCGCGGCGGGTCGCGGCGAACCAAGCCAGCAACGCGTCGCGGAGCTCCGGGAGGGCTGACCCAGTTGGCTGTCCGTCGCCGGCTGACCGATTCGGTTGCGCGCGAAGTTCACGTCGGTGCTTCGGAGTGACGGCCATGCGGCCATCAGGAGACCATGTTCGCGGGAAAGGACAACGGCGCGGGTCAGGTTCCCAAGCTGAATGCCGCGTGTTCGATCATCCGCCCTCGCCTGCATAAAGCTCTATAGCATCGGCTGTTACAACTGCGTCTGTGTTTCGATCGAGTGCTTCGCTGTCTATGCGCGGCTAGTTTGCGCTACTTTTCGCGCGTCGAGAAAAATCGAGAAACTGCATCTGGCATGTGCGCCATGGGAGAATGCGTGCTCGAACTCTACAGGCCTCTATGGTGAGCTCAGTGGAATGCGCACGAGTCCCTGGAATCATGAGCCTCCGATTTGCGGCAATTGATTTCGAAACAGCGAATTCATCGCGAGACAGCGCCTGTGCGATCGGGATTGCCCGTGTCAACGCAGGCGTGATCGTTGAAATGCGCCACTGGCTCATCCGTCCGCCCACTTCGACCTTCACGTTCACTCCAATCCACGGCATTGCGTGGTCCGACGTGCGCAGTGCTCCGACCTTTGCAGAGGTCTGGCAGGAGGCTGTTCGGCTTGTCGCGGATGTTGCATTTCTAGCGGCGCACAACGCGCCATTCGATCGCTCCGTACTTGCGGCCTGCTGCCGTACTGCCGGCGTGCCCAACCTGGCCACGCCATTTCGATGCACGGTTCAACTCGCTCGCAAGAGCTTCGGTATCTACCCGACCACGCTGCCCAGCGTCTGCAGGCACCTCGGGATCTCGCTTGACCACCACAACGCTCTCTCAGATGCCGAGGCTTGCGCGCGAATCGTGCTGGCTGCGGGGCATTCGGAGCACGGGGTGCAAGGATGAAAGGGGCGCCGACCGGCTTCTGGGGAAAGCTCCGCGGAAGCGGAAGTGAACTCGAATGGCATCCCCTCGCGGACCATTGCGCGGACGTTGCGGGGTGCGCCGAGGTGCTAATTAGGGAGACGGCGCTCGGCGCGCGCATCGCCACGCTTGCTTGCGTTGAGCTGGGGTCGGAGCTGGAGACCAGCCGATCCGCCGTTCACCCGGCGCTTCGCGTCGTCGGAAGGCTTTGTCGTGAATTCCTAGGGAGTTGGAAGTCATTCGATCGCATGCTCGCAACCAGAGGCGTTCCGGCATGAAGTCTCGCTCCGAAATCGAGAACGAGTTGCACGATCGTCAAGGGCCGACTGCGGATCCGCTGGCTTCGACGCTCGAAGGCCTCGGCGACGCCAGCGAAACCGCCAAGTCCAACGCCGCGGCTGTCGATACCGTGCGCGATTGGCTGGACCGCGCGGAACACCGGCCCGCATGGTTGTTGTGGGGCAAGGCCCGACCGCTCGGCGCGTGCCCTGCGCATCCGCTGCTCTGCCACATGGCGGACGTGGCGGCGGTCGCTGGACGGCTACTCACTCGTACGCTGCCGCGTTCAGTCCGCACTCGGCTGCTTACGCTCGACGGTCTGTCCGAGACTGAGGCGCTTAGGTTCATCTTGCTCGTCGTGGCTCTGCACGACTTCGGAAAAGCGTCTCCCGCCTTCCAGACTTTCGCAGACAGCCTGAGAGCTGAGCTCTCACGACGTGGTCTTGATCTCGACTCACTAAACGGGACGCACCACAGCACGTCCGGCGTCCTGCTCGTGCAGGAGGCTCTCGCCGCGCTCGGCGCGGAGGCCGGCGTCGCACTTTCACTTGCGCGCGCAGTCACGGCGCACCACGGCGAGTTTCCTACCGACGCGAGCATCATGCCTCTCCGCAATTCCGCGCCGCGCGAGCAAGGCACGAGCCCGCTTTGGGCCCAAGCGCGCCAGGGCGTCGTCGAAGAGCTCCGGGCGTTGTTCCGAGTCGAGCGCGTGCCGACCGTGGAATCACTCGACCACGCGTTTGTGGTCCTTCTCGCCGGACTGACGTCTGTCGCCGACTGGATTGGCTCGATGCAGGAGGTGTTCGAGTATGAGCCACCGCAACCGGCTCTCGGCGGGTACTGGCCCACGGCTCTCGCGCGAGCCGACTTGGCCCTCGAGCGCGTGGGCATGCGAGCCACGACGGCGCCGTCCTTCCGATCCTTCGCGAGCCTGTTCCCGGCATTGTCCCCTTGGCCTCTCCACGAAGCAGCGGAAGCGATCGCGCGGAGGATGGACTCGCCATCGCTCGTGATTGTTGAGGCGCCGATGGGCGAGGGCAAGACCGAGGCGGCGTTCCTCCTCGCGGAGGCTGCCGCGGCGAAGGTCGGGTCAAACGGCCTCTACGTGGGGCTGCCCACGCAAGCGACGGCTAACCAGATGTTCGGTCGAGTGAAACGCTTCCTCGACGAAGCGCGCGGTGACGAGCACCACAACCTGTTGCTCGCTCACGGCGAGTCCTCACTCGTACCCGCGTTCCGGCAAATTCAGCTGCCCGGCGTCTACGACCCGCAGGACGCGGGCCTCGGGTCGGTCCGTGCCGAGGCATGGTTCAACGAGTCGAAGAAGCGCGCGCTCCTCGGAACCCACGCGGTCGGCACGATCGATCAGGCGCTCCTCGGGGTGATGCGCGTGCCTCACGCGTTCGTCCGCATGTTCGGCCTAGCCGGCAAGACCGTCGTGCTCGACGAAGTGCACGCGTACGACACGTATACGGGCTCGCTGCTCGAACGGCTCATCGAGTGGCTGGCAGCCGCAGGGACCACGGTCGTCCTTCTCTCCGCGACGCTACCGTCGCCTCGGCGCGCCGCGCTCGTGAAGGCGTACCGCTCGGGGGCGGGTCTGCCACTCCACGCCGCCGACGAGTGCCCATACCCGCGCATCACGACTACGTCTTCGCGGGGGACGATCACAACGAGCTTTCGACCGCGCGGCGCATCCGTGTCGGTCGTGCTCGAACACCGGCCCGATGACATTTCGGCCGCGGCCCACGCCGTCGTGGAGGCCGCGCGTGAAGGCGGCTGCATCGGCTGGATCTGTAACACGGTCGCCCGAGCGCAGGCCGCGTGCGAGGCGGTGCGCACGCTCGCGCCAGAAATCGATCGACTGCTGATCCACGCGCGTCTCCTTCCCGACGATCGGTTGGCGCGCGAGCAGCAGCTCGAGTGCTGGTTGGGCCCCGAATCGAGAACGAGGGCGCGCCCCGAGCGCTGCATCGTCATTGGCACTCAGGTGCTCGAGCAAAGCCTCGACGTGGACTTCGATCTCCTGTTCACCGACGTGGCCCCGATCGACCTGGTGCTCCAGCGCGCCGGCCGTTTGCATCGCCACGCGCGCACGAACCGCCACCCCGCGCGGCCCGCGCCGCGCCTCGTCGTCGTGCGTCCCGAAGGCTCGTGGTCTGAAGCCAAGCTCGACCAAGTTGCCGTGGTCTACGCCGAGTTGCTCGTGCGTCGTACGTTACGCGCGCTTGAGACTCGTGATCGCATTACCCTACCGGACGATATCGAACCGCTCGTGGAGGCCGTCTATTCCGACGCGGTCCCGCCCGCTGACGATCAACTTTTCGGTGCCTTCATCGAGCACTACGGCGGAAAGGCGGCTGAGCGAGGTCAGGCGGTGCAACGCCTGATGCCACGACCCACAGTCGAGGACGATCCTTTCGGCGACCTTCAGATCTATATGGGGGAGGACGAGGACCCGGCTATTCATGCCGCGCTGCGCGCGGTCACCCGTCTCGGGCCTCCTTCACTGGAAATCGTCTGCCTCGAACTGCGCGGCCCGAGCGTGGTGGTCGGTGATGAAGACCCGAAACCTTTCGACCTCGGCGCTCCGCCGGATCGTGCTCTCGTCTCGCGGCTAGTCCGCCGGTCCATCAGCGTGACCATGCCGACGCTCGTTCGGACCCTCATCTCGGATACGGCCGCGCGCCCGGCGTCATGGGAGCGCAACGCACTCCTTCGCTACCGACGAATCGTTTTCTTCGAGGAAGACCGCGCCGACGTTGGCAACATCCACCTTCGTCTCGAACCCGAGCTTGGCCTCTGCATCACGCGCGATGGAACGTCATCCAAGGAGCCTGCATGAGCGAGTCGTTCGATCTCACCACGCGCCCCTGGATTCCGTGCGAGCGGCTCGACGGCTCGCAAGTCGAACTGTCGACTCGAGATGTTCTCGTCGAGGCGCACGCGCTGCGCGGTCTCGTCGAGCAGTCGCCGCTCGTGCTCGCGACGCTCTATCGCCACCTACTCGCCATGCTGCATCGCACCTACGCTGGCCCACGAAACATGAAGGAGTGGACGGCGATCGCGAAGAGCGGCCAGTTCGACGCGACGCGCATCGAGGCGTACCTCGGCTCGGTGCGCAACCGGATGGATCTCTTCCATCCGACGTATCCGTTCGCGCAGACGCGCGGGCTCGTCGAACAGTTCGACGTCGATCCCATCGACGCCCTCGAACTCGAGCGCTCGAGCTGGGGCAGCGCGCGAGAGCTGTTCCAGCATCGACCGGACAGCTATCAAGCGACGATGACGCCCGCGCGAGCAGCACGCGCGCTGCTCGCGCATCAGGCGTTCGCAACGGGCGGCCTCGTGAGAAAGCCGAGCGAGCCCACCTCCGCGACGGCTGCGCCACTCGTACGCTGTGCCGTGGTCATGCTCCGAGGAAACACGCTGTTCGATACGCTTAGGTCAAACCTGCTGCGCTACGATCCGATCGAACACCTGCCGATTTCGGCGAGCGACGACGCGCCGTCGTGGGAGCAACCTCCGCCTCCGGCCCGACTTGGCGCGGTAGAACCCAAGCGTCATCCCAAGGGTTGGCTTGACGCACTGACTTGGCTTAGCCGCCGCATAGAACTCGTCCAAGAGGGAGGTAGCGTGACGGGGTGGGTTCGCGCCGTCGGTCAAGGAGTGGCCGAGGGAGGGCCGCTCGATCCGATGGTTACCTACCGCGCCGACGAGAAGCGCGGCCTCGTCAGTATGGGAATGAATCCAGCGCGCGCCTTCTGGCGCGACTGCCACGCACTCTTCGAGGTGGCAAGCGAGACTTCCGCGTCGCGGTTCCGCCGACCGCTTGCAATAGATTTGGTTGCGAGGCCAGCAGCGCTCGACGTACTGGGCAACAGCGCCGCGTACTCGGTCGAGGTCATGGGGCTCGCGGCCGACCAATCAAAGGTGGAGATGGTGCGCATCGACCGCGTCCATGCGCACGCCAAGTTGTTCGACGATCCCGGCGCGCGAGACGCGATCCAGCACTCGCTGAAGCGGGCCGACACCGCCGTGTTCGCGCTGAAAAATGCACTGCGCCTGTATGCGCGGCACGCGCTCTCGCCGGGCGGTCGCAACCCGGACGCTAAGGACGTCACCGCGTTCGTCGATTCGCTTGGCGCCGAGAGCGCGGCCTGGAGCGCCCTTGGGGTCGCATTCGCCGGCTTCATGCGTGCTCTTGAAGCCGGCCCCGACGCCGCGGAGGCGGCCTTCGCGGAGGGCATCCAGACGGTAGTGCGCGACGAGTTCAAGCGTGCGACCGCACGCCCCGAGACGGCCGCGCGCTGGCTCAAGGCGCGGGCCATCGCGGAGCGATCGCTGCGCATTTCACTGTCTTTGCTTCGCGATTCCCCAACAGACCCCCTGACCCCCTCGAAGGTCTCCCCATGAGTTCGCCCGAATCGAAAAAGGATCGCCTAGTCGAGCGTCTCGAAGCACTTGCAGCGTCGCAACCGCCGGATCGCGGGGCACTCGCCAACCTGCGCGCGAGCTTGAAGGAGGACTCTGCGCTGGACGGGCTCCGCATCGTGCTCCCCTACGTGACGGTCCGCGCCGAGGCCAGGCCGTTCGAGCGCCAACGCGAGGAGGACGATGCCTTGCTGCTCGGCGGTCTCTTCGCGCTCCACGGCGAGAGCGGGAACGAGTCCCTTGCGAGCGCTCTCCGTCGCGTCTGGGCCGAGACAGGCAGTGACAGCGTCGAGGCGCGCTTCAGCGCGCTGATGAGCGCAAGTCGCGAGGATCTCGCGAGCCACCTCCGTCATGCCGTGTCGCTCGTCGCGAGCAAGAAGATCCCGATCGACTGGCGCGACTTGCACCGCGCGATTCGCCACTGGCAACACGAGGACGATTTCGTGCGGCGACAGTGGGCGCGTGACTTCTGGGCTTCGGCCGACGAGCCCGTCACTCCCGATACTCCCGTCACCGCGTGACCCGAAAGGAACCGCCATGAAGATCGAACTTCACCTTCTCCAGAACTTCGCTCCCTCCAACCTCAACCGCGACGACACCGGCGCACCGAAGGATTGCGAGTTCGGCGGGCACCGACGCGCGCGCATCTCGAGCCAGTGCCAGAAGCGCGCCGTGCGCGAAGCGTTCCGACTCGAGAAGCTCGTTCCCGAGGATCAGCTTGGGGCGCGCACGAAGCGGCTCGCGCATCAAGTCGCTAGGCAACTCGTCGATACACACGGGCACGACCGCGATGCGGCGCTAGCTCTCGCGATGGGAGCGATCGAGGGCGTCGGCCTCGGACGCAACAAGAAGGGCATGGGCGACGACGCTTGGAAGACGGAATACCTCCTCTTCATACCTCGCCGGCTCGTAACCGAGCTCGCGCAAGTGTTGCACGACAACCGCGTGGAACTCGCTGGCCTCGCGGCAGATGCCGCAACCGCCCCGGCCGACGGCGGTGAAGCCGCCGGCGGCAAGAAGCAGAAGAAGGAGACGAAGAAAGACGCCAAGAAAGAAGCGAAGGCTGCATACCCAAAGGAAATCCAGAAGAGGGTCGAGGAGCTGCTCGAGGGCGCGCGTAACACCGTCGACCTGGCGCTTTTTGGGCGAATGATCGCGGATAAGCCCGTTTGGAACGTGGAAGCCTCCTGCCAGGTCGCGCAGGCAATCTCCACGAATCGCGTGCAGATGGACTTCGACTTCTTCACGGCGGTCGACGACTTCAAACCCGGCGACACGGCAGGCTCCGACATGATGGGGACGATTCAGTTCAACTCGTCCTGTTTCTATCGCTATGCGGTCCTCAACGTGGACGCTCTGCGGTCCAACATCGACGGCGAGAAGCAGGAAGTGGGTGCCCTCGTCGAACAGTCTCTCGAGGCCTTTGTTCGCGCGTTCGTGACCGCGATTCCTACCGGCAAGCAGAACTCGATGGCCGCGCACAACTTCCCGAGCTACGCGCTCGCCATCGTGCGCGACGGCGGCCCATCGATCTCGCTGACGAACGCTTTCCTAAAGCCCGCGCGCCCCAGGGGCGACGACAAGGACCTCGTTGACGATTCGATCGAAAAGCTCGAGGGCTACCTCAGTCGGGTGCGCGATGCGATGGGTGACGGTGGGAAGCGCGCGCTCCTCGTCACGTGGGCAGACCGCGACTTGCCGACCGCCACGGGCCTAGCGCGGAGCACGGGCCTGGAAAACTTCTACGCGGAGGTGAAAAAGCGCGCGGTAGGTGGGCCGTCGTGAAGAGCGTACTCATCCGCCTGGAAGGTCCGCTCCAGGCCTGGTCGAGCCAGGGCAAGCTCAGGATCCGCGACACCGAGCGCGAGCCTACGAAGAGCGGCGTGCTCGGGCTCGTTGGCGCGGCGCTCGGAATGGAACGTGACGACGACGCGTTGCTCGCCGAGCTGCGTACCCTCTCGCTAGCGGTGCGAGTGGATCGTCCGGGCTCGCTGCTGCGCGACTACCACACCGCGGGTGGTGGGCGCTTCCGGGGTGCGAAGTACCTTGTTCATGGCGCGGGCGACTGCGTCCCGAGCGAACGGTACTACCTCCAGGACGCGAGCTTCGTCGCCGCGCTCGGTGGAGATGATGCACTGGTCGAGCGCGTCGCGACGGCGCTACGGTCGCCGCACTGGCCGCTTTTCTTGGGCCGGCGCGCGTGCCCGCCTGGGGTGGAGCCGTTCATCGCGCTTGCGGCCGCAGGAGCCGCCGGCGCCGCACGCGCGGCACCACGTGCCCTGTTGCGACAGGGCGAGGATGTGCAGACGCCGCTCCGACTCGTCGTCGAGGCGCCACCCAGCGCGGGCGGAGAGCCTCGCTATGACGATCCGCTCTCGTTCGCGCACACCCGACGTAGCTTTGGCATTCGCTACGTGAAAACAGAATGGGTGACGCTGCCCGACGCCGCGCTGCAGGAGGTGGCCAACACATGATGACATTCCTCCACATCGTCGACCCCGCTTTCGATCGTCCCGACACGGCGCAGATCGCGACCCGTTACCCCGCCCGTCCGTTGTTCATTGGCTGGAAGTCCGCCCTCCCAGCGAAGCCGGTTTTCGTGGGGCACGTGACTGCGGAGACGGCCCGCGACGCGCTCGCATCGATCTTCAGATTCGGGCGCCACGGCGCCGACAGCTCCCTCTCGGCGTGGGGGCCGACCGAGGAGAGCGGTGACGACGCCTCATCGCGCCTCGCCCCGGTGTTCGACGGTAGCGAAGACTGGGCCAATCAGATCCACGCAGGCCGACGGTTCCTCCGTCACGGCACCGTCGACCCTGCCGGAGGTTCCGATGCTCGCTGATGTCCAAACACTGCATATGGTCCGGTTGCGCTTCGATCTGCCAGCGCTGCTTCGGCGAGTCGGCGCCAATGCAGCTTCAGCTGCCGTGTTCGATCTCGGCTATCTCGTCCACTGGCAGTTGGTGTCTCTGTTCGGTGACTCAGCGCCAGCCACTTTCGCCATTCGTGGTGAGCCTAGCGCTAAGGGCCTCTCCGCTTCGGAGGGACGCTGGCTCGAAGTCCTGGCGTACGCGGCGCACAACGCCGAAGCTCTACGCGCATTGAGCCGCACCGCCGAACGGGCTGCAGTCGAGGCATGTGATTGGTCCAGCTTCGACGCCAAGCCCATGCCAGGGACGTGGAGAAGCGGTACACGCCTAGGCTTCGAAGTCCGCATCTGCCCCATCGTGCGCCGGTCGAAGGATGGGCCGCAGTCGAAAGACGGCCCTCGCTGGCGCCGCGGTGCCGAAGTTGACGCGTTTCTAGCAGCCTGTGACGCGGCGGCAGGCAGTCCCGTGGACCGCATGACGGTCTACCGCGATTGGCTGACGCGGCAGTTCGCGCGCGACGATGCGGCTCAGCTGGCAGAATTCGACCCGGCGGGATTCCGCCGCGTCCGGCTGCATCGGCGTACGCAGGGTGATGCGCGCCGGGGGCAGTCCCTCGAACGACCGGAACTCACCGTCACCGGAACGATCGTGGTCAATCAGCCAGAAGCGTTCAATAGGCTGCTGAGTCGCGGCATCGGCCGACACCGCGCGTTCGGCTTCGGCATGCTGCTCATCCGACCGGGGCGGTGACGGCGATGCTCAAAGGACGCCTCGGCCTCGAGACCGCGCGTATCCCGCAGGGCGACAGACACGGCCTCCTGTGGCTCGGTCGCGGTCGACTCTACGTGGAAGACGGAACGCTGCGGTTCGCAACGAGCGGAACAGCGAGCATGGTGAAGGGCGACTACGGGATTCCCTTCCAGATGCTCAGCTGCATCCTCCTCGAACCGGGTTCGACGGTCAGCCATGACGCGTTCCGGATTCTCGCGCGTCACGGCGTTGGAATGGTCGCCATCGGTGAGGGTGGGGTCCGCCTCTACGCGTCCATGCCGGCCGGCCCTGACGCATCCAAACTTGCGCGGGCGCAGGTACGGGCCTGGGCCGATGCTGAAGGCGTGCGCATTCGCGTGGCCCGGAAGATGTATGCGTGGCGCCTCGGCGAGGTCCTCGGATCCACGCAGATCGAAGTTCTGCGCGGCATGGAAGGCGCCCGGGCGAAGGCGACGTACAAGCTGCTCGCCGAGAAGTTCGGGATCGATTGGCACGGCCGACGGTACGACCGCCAAGACCCAGCAAGTGACGACGTTCCGAACCAAGCGATCAACCACGCATCCACAGCAGTCGTGGCTGCGGCAGAAGTCGCGGTGGCTACAGCTGGTGCAGTACCCCAACTCGGCTTCATCCACGAAGACTCGGCGATCGCGTTCCCGTTGGACATCGCCGACATTTTCCGCGACTCCGTAACTGTCCCGGCTGCGTTCGCTGCAGCACGGCAAGTTTCGCAGGGCAGCATCGACCCGCTGGAACGCGTCGTGCGCCGACTCGTCGCGTCGGAAATCCGACGTCTACAGGTGATTCCGAACATGATCGACAGAATCAAGGAACTCTTTGATGACGATGACGGTAGTGGTCACAAGTAATGCGTCGGGGCGCACCCGCGGCTTCCTGGCGTCGTGCGCCTGTGAATTGGCGCCGGGCGTCTACACTATGCCTCGCATGTCCGACGCCGTCCGCAGGCGCGTCTGGGACGTGCTGGTGGACTGGACAACCCAAGATCAGAATTGTTCGGTCGTAATGACCTGGCCCGATCGGACCGCACCGAGCGGTCAGCGCGTTCTCATCATCGGGGCGCCGGCTTGCGATCTTGTGGTAGTTGATGAACTCGTCCTCGTTCGCCGCGAGTTGTCCGCGTCTGAGGCAACGTCGCTAGATTGACATCGCCTCAGGCTCGTGGTTTCTGAGCCCTGGGCTCCCGCCTGCCATCTTGGCGCAGGGCTTCCCCCGCGCACGCGGGGATCGACCTCTCGCGACTCGTCAGGCTCCTGGGTACCGCTCGCTTCCCCCGCGCACGCGGGGATCGACCCGCTGACCATTCTCGCCGAGGATCTAGCCGAGGGCTTCCCCCGCGCACGCGGGGATCGACCCGGGGATTCCGTTTAGGTATTCTGTGCTCCGCTGCTTCCCCCGCGCACGCGGGGATCGACCGTGCGCATCCGACGTGGCCGAGTCCGTGGCGTCGCTTCCCCCGCGCACGCGGGGATCGACCGCCGGAGCGCTGCTACGTCGAGGCGTTCGCGATGCTTCCCCCGCGCACGCGGGGATCGACCCTCCGCCGCCGAGGCTGACCGCGCCGGCCGTGCGCTTCCCCCGCGCACGCGGGGATCGACCCCCGCGCTTCAGCCTCCCCGGTGTCGAGTGGGAGCTTCCCCCGCGCACGCGGGGATCGACCCTCGAGGGCTCGCTGAAGGAAGCGTTTTCCGATGCTTCCCCCGCGCACGCGGGGATCGACCGCTTGCCGCCGAGGGGTGGGGCGAAGTGCGAATGCTTCCCCCGCGCACGCGGGGATCGACCGCCCGGGATCCCCCGGCTCACAATCCCCCGATGGCTTCCCCCGCGCACGCGGGGATCGACCCTCGTCTGGCCTACATCGGAAGAGTACGCGAAGGCTTCCCCCGCGCACGCGGGGATCGACCTCACTCGCCGCATCCCGGCCCCGCTGGCCTGCTGCTTCCCCCGCGCACGCGGGGATCGACCCACTCGTTCGAGTGGGTCGCGTCCACAGAGCACGCTTCCCCCGCGCACGCGGGGATCGACCGCTGCGCAAGGCAGACGCGCTCTTCGGCGACAAGCTTCCCCCGCGCACGCGGGGATCGACCGCGCGCGCGCATGGACGATGGCGTCAAGGCCCTGCTTCCCCCGCGCACGCGGGGATCGACCGGTGGAGTCCTGCCGACTGACGGACCTCGCGCGGCTTCCCCCGCGCACGCGGGGATCGACCCGTAGCCGGTGCCATGCGATCGCATCGGACGCGGCTTCCCCCGCGCACGCGGGGATCGACCCGAGTCCGCTTGCCTTCCGCGCGCTGGTTGCGGGCTTCCCCCGCGCACGCGGGGATCGACCGTTCAGGTTGTCTTGAATGCCGGCACGGATGCCGCTTCCCCCGCGCACGCGGGGATCGACCATGTGGAAAGACATCCCGCGTCATAGTTTTTTCGCTTCCCCCGCGCACGCGGGGATCGACCGGGACTGGTCTCGCCCGTTGTCGACGGCGGACCGCTTCCCCCGCGCACGCGGGGATCGACCCGTGTTCTCCGCAACGCGCGAGGGCGATCTCCTGCTTCCCCCGCGCACGCGGGGATCGACCACTGCTCGGCTCCGCCGTCGTCGACGACGATGAGCTTCCCCCGCGCACGCGGGGATCGACCGTCGGTCGTACCCGAACCCGATCCGGCCTGGCCGCTTCCCCCGCGCACGCGGGGATCGACCTCCACGCGGCTGTTGGGCGGCGTGCGCTGGCGGGCTTCCCCCGCGCACGCGGGGATCGACCCTTGTCGCGCCGCGTCGGCTCCATGCGATCCCACAGCTTGCCGATGCTTCCCCCGCGCACGCGGGGATCGACCGACGGTGCGAGGGGGCCGATCGGCATCGCTGGCGCTTCCCCCGCGCACGCGGGGATCGACCCGTGATAATCGGTCGGGGTTCGAACATCGGCAAGCTTCCCCCGCGCACGCGGGGATCGACCGTCTGTCAACGCGCGGTTCGTGTCAGTGGGACTGCTTCCCCCGCGCACGCGGGGATCGACCCAACCTCGCCGATCAGCACGTTCGGATCGCGTAGCTTCCCCCGCGCACGCGGGGATCGACCCGAGTAGATGCACTCGAGCAGGCCGCGCGTCTTGCTTCCCCCGCGCACGCGGGGATCGACCCCGGCGGAAACCCTTGCTCGATCGCGCTGCGCAGCTTCCCCCGCGCACGCGGGGATCGACCGGCTCGTCGGCCGATGGAGCGATCGAGCACGCCGCTTCCCCCGCGCACGCGGGGATCGACCGGTCGTACATGCTCGCTGGTAGAGGCCCTGGTCGCTTCCCCCGCGCACGCGGGGATCGACCCGCGAGCGATGGGGCAAGCTCGTGGACTACCTGGCTTCCCCCGCGCACGCGGGTGCGAGCGGCAATCGAAACCTGACCCATCCGGCGAACGAAAGTTGACCCACCCTGTGCCGACTTCCTCCCGTGGTTGACCCGCGCGGCGTCGGGGAGGACGCTCCGATCGCGGGGGGGTGAGTCGGCTCCTCGATGATGCCGGCGTACCGCACACCCGCACCAACCGGCGCGGCGACAAGTACAGCCTAGCCGACGCGTCGATCGACGAGTTCGTCCGATGGTTCGACATGCCGTGGGAGTAGCGAAGGTGCAGCGATGACTCGATCCAGACGAACCGACTTGCGCCGCGCCGAGCGAGCGGGCAAGTCTTCGAAGGCGCGACTCGACGCGCTCGTCGAGGAGGCGACCATCGATGCCTACGGCGACACTGAGCAGATTTCAGGACTGTTCACGATGATCGAGGAACACCTTCGTGTGCCCTTCGAGGCCAACGTGCTCGGGATCAAGGTCGTCGTCGAGCGAGCAGATCTGAACGACGCTGACGAGATCGTGGTGGTCTGCCGCGTGGGGAAGCGCAGGCAGCGCATCCCGATCCTCGACCTTCCGCTTCCGACACCAACGCCGGAAGGTGCGGAGTGGATCGCGGCCTACCGGCACTGGCTGGGAGCACGAACATGAACGAAGCGACCACGAATGCGCAGTTGCCGGACTTGGAGAAGGTGCACAAGGTTGCGATCGCGCTCCTTGGACCCACCGAACTTCACCGCCAGGACCGGCTCCGCGTGCGGCCCGAGATCCCCTTCCTGGACACGTTCGAGCAGGAGGGTTGAATCGAGGACTCGAACACTTGCCTCGGCTGGGTCGAGTTGACCGAGCCCGGGCAGGCGCGTGCGCGCGAGATGATGAGGAAGCACCTCGGGATCGTCGTGCCCGGCCCCTTGGAGCGGAGCAAACCGCAAGTCTGGTCCGGCTACTCCGGGCTCGTCCGCGGGCGGATAGGCAGGGGTCTCACCCCGTGCGTCCCCCGACCCCTGTGAAGCGCTCAAGGCCGGCAGCGCCAGCCTCCGGTCCTGTCAGGAATTGGCAGTTTCTAACAGATGGGCGAGGGTTCGAATCATGAGCGGCAACAACGAACTGACCAGCATGACGGTGTCTCTTCCCTCGACGCAGAAGGACGACGTCCGCAAGCAGGCCTCGGCCACGGGCTGCAGCACCCCGAGCGAGTACATACGCCGCCTGATCCATGCCGACCAGAAGGCACATGAGCAGCAGGACCTGGAGCTCGAGATCCTGAAGGGTCTCGCCTCACCGGCGCGCGAGATGACCGGCAAGGAGTGGTCAAAGCTGCGGCAGACTTTGCGTAGTAAGCTCGCGAAGCAGAGGAAGGCTCGATGAAGGGTTTTGCGTGAGCGGGGGGTGATCTGGCGGGCCATCGCCGAAGCGGACCTCACGGAGGCATTTCTGTACATCGGTGCCGACTCTCCCGAAGCTGCCGAGCGGCTTCTCGACGCGGTCGGCGATGCCGTGCCCCTACTCCTGGAGAATCCGCAGGCGGGCAGTCCGAGGGAGCTCTGATCCCCACGTGCCCAAGACGTTTCGGCTTGGTCGCCGCAGGGATTCCCGAACCACGTGATCGGCTACGAAATCCGTCGCGACGACATCGAGGTCGTCGACGGCCTGCACGGAGCACGCGACCTGCCTCGGAACCGGGACGGCGATTCGTCAGCGACTCGAGACGTCCCGCGTGCGAAGTTCTCTCCGCCCGCGCACATCGACCACCTCGTTCTTGCCGCTCGGCAGCAGCACCGCTAGCGTCGCCGGCGCGCCTCGACTTCGACACTCGATCCCGTCACGCGAGGCCCACCCCACGACATGTCGGTGCTCCCCCGCCTCCTCCTCGGTCTCGTGTGCGGCTGGATCCTCGCCCGTCTTCGCCTCGTCC
>ENA-ORBV01008262-ORBV01008262.1-microbial-mat-metagenome-genome-assembly--contig:-NODE-8262-length-17551-cov-5.690340_pt1 | contig 17551 bp, 13 predicted proteins | sample MGYA00237777_ERZ505514 | MGnify/ENA primary metagenome ERZ505514 (study PRJEB26160, sample SAMN06269048) | microbial mat metagenome | isolation source: Oligotrophic lake microbial mat | place...
CGACCACCGAGATCTACACCTCTCTATTCGTCGGCAGCGTCAGATGTGTATAAGAGACAGGTCGGGGGCGTAATAGAGTCGGTTGACCATCCGCGCCTGGGTCGGGTGGGGGGCGGAAGGCATGGTGAAATCTCCAAAACACCCCTCCGATCGAAGGATTCCCAACTCGTCGGCGACCCCGCAATTGTGTCCGCGCGGGTCGGAATGATCGAGCGCCCAGTTGCCATGGATGAACCCGAACCTGGCAAGTCCGCTCGAATCGGCCCCGAGAAACCCGTGGGATCGCAGGTCCGAGACGCCCTGGCGGAGGGTGGCGCGCAAGCCTTGCGGGGTGTCGTCGTGGTGATGAAGATGGATTTCGACCTCGGACCGGGATTCCGCGCACAGGCCCGCGAGTTCGGCGAGGATGTCCTGGCGGTATTGCTCGATGGGATAGAAGAAGGTGTGCCTGGGAGGTTCGCCCCCGCTGTCGCGGGTCGTGCGCGCGAGCGCAGGCCATTTTAACCGCCAGTTCGCCATGCGTTTGAGGGCACCCTTGAGGTCGGAGTGATGGAGCGGTTCGAAATGATCGCACACGGTGAAGACCACGTGTCGGATCGGAACCGAGCAGGGACGCCGGGGAGAGGTGAGCCACGAAACCAGCCAGCGATCAAGAGCGCGGAACATGGAGTTCAGGCCGTCGGGGTGGCCCAGGTGCGTCGTCCACGATTCTGCCACCAGAATGCGAAGCCGCGGATCACCATGGCATTGAGGAACAGGAACCCTGCGGGGAACCGAAGGAGCGGATTTCGGGCATGGGAAAGGATGCCGGTGAAACCGAGGAGGTAGAGGGTAAGTTGACCGGCGAACAAGGCCGCATAGAACGGGTTCAGCGGGGCGAGTGCGGCCCCGGTGAGAAAGAGTATCGCGAGCAATGCAGGACCGGTGAGCCGAAGGGCTTTATGTGAAAGGTAACGCCACCAGAGCCGGCCGACGCCGGGAAGGATCCACGCGGGGTGGCGGACGAGCAATTGGATATTGCCTCCGAGCGTGCGCGGTTTGCGTCGGTTCTCGGTTTCGGGTTCGAGGGGTTGCGGGTCAAACGCGCGCGCATCGGGTTCGAAAAGCACGCGGGCGCCGAGCTGGGCGATGCGCATGGGGATCAGCACGTCGTCGAGCCAGGTATCCTCGGGAATGGGAGTGAGCAACTCCCGCCGGGCCGCGTAGATCGCACCGGTGCAGCCGACGCAGGAACCGGTGCGGCTCTCGTTCCAGCGGATGCGTTTTTCGATCCGCCAATAGGTGTCCACCCCCGAGCCGGTGGCGGTGGTTGCCTTCCGGATTTCGAGGGCGCCGCTCACGGCGCCGATCTCCGGATCGCCGAAGTTTCGAACCAGGCGGCGGACTGCATCGCGGGCGAAGTCCTGGCGGGCATCTGCGAACACGACGATCCCGCCGGCGATGGCAGCGATTCCGGCATTGAGTCCGGCCGGTTTTCCGGATCCCGCGGGCAGGTCGATGACCCGCAGTGGGAGGGGAGATGGGGGAACAGGGGGAGCGTCCGCCGCATTGCCGCCGTCGCGAACGAGCACGCACCCGAGGCGATCCGCGGGATAATCGAGACCCGCGAGGTTCTGGATCCGTTCGTCAAGGCGGGGCTCGGTGGCGCGGGCAACGAGCAGGACGGTCACCGGGGGTGGAGGGTTGGGTTCAATGGGGTGGACGGGTCGTGGGCAGACCCGGGCGAGCGCTTCGAGGACCAGCGGATACCCGGCGGAGGTATGAAAGAGGAGAAGGGACGCCCCCCAGAAAACCGACTCGATCCAAAGGGAAAGCACGAGGGGTGGCGGGCTAGAAGTGCAGGACGACGTAGGTCCAGATTTCGAGCACGCCAAGATAAAGCAGGTAGACCGCGGGGAGATCGATCAGCTGCAGGCGTTCCCATCGGACAAAGGACTCGGTCAGCGAGACTCGCTTTTTGGTCCGGGCCACTGCAGCCATGGCCTCTTCCATGCTCGATCCCGGCTGGAGGAACACGGGGGTTGCGGTATTCAGGACCATTCCGGCAGCGAGGCTGAGCTGGGGCAGGGGTGCCTCGGGGACGGCCAGGGCGGTGGCCGGGGAAGCGTCGGGGAGCGCCAGCCCATCCGCGTCCGCCTCTTCCTCACGGGTGCGGAGCACCACCAACCGGTGATAAGCGGCGATGACGCCGGTGATGAGGAAGAACTCCGTGTGATAGGCGCGGTCGATCATCCAGTTCGAAACGGCGAAGGAGGCGGCCAGGATGAGGAGAACCCGACGCAGGCGATCCTCGACAAGCGTCTTCGGCCGCGCAAACAGGAGGGTTCGGAACCAGCTATAAATGACCCCAATGTAGAGGAACAGGCCGACATAGCCGAGGGCGGCGCCGATCTGGACGTAGGAGCTGTGGGTGGCCTTGACCACCAGTTCCCCTTCCCACATGAATTGGGCGAAGAAATTCTTCCAACCGACCCCTTCCGGGTGGAGACGCAAGGATTCGAGGGCGCTGTTCCAGGCCAACACCCGCCCGATGATGCCCTGCTCGGATTTCGAGAGCTCCGCCATGCGGGGCAGCACGGACAACAAGGCGGACCCGCCAAGAGCGGCCAGGCTGGCCAGGATCAACTGCAGCATGCGGGGCAGCCCGTAGAGGAAAGCCAGCACCACCACGACGAACCCGACCAGGAACGCCCCTTTGGACTGGGTGAGATAGGTGCAATAGGCGGCCAGAACGGCGAACAGAATCCCCTTGAGCGAATCGAGCTCGGACCGCCAGACATACAAGAACAGCGCCATGGGAATCGCGATCACGATCGAGTGACCGAGGGCGTTGGGATTCTTGTGCATGTAAGTGTTCAGACAGAGGCGCCCCTGGTTGAGCTGAATCAGCTCACCGGCCCCTGTGACATCCAGCCCGAAGGAGGTGAAGATGCCGACGACGGACAAGACAACGAGCAGCACGCACCACCATCGGAGAAACTTCTCCACCTGTTGAAGCCCGCTGAGGGCCTGCACGGTCACGATGTAAAAGCCGAGGAACGGCAACAGCGTCTTGAACATGGTGAAGGGCGCAGCGGCATTGTAGCTCACCCACCCGAGGTAGAGGAACATCAGCCAATCGTGTGGCGTGCGGAGGAGAGTGCGCGGCGAGAACCCCTGCGGGCGGGAGACGAGGGCGAACAGGGCCGCCACCATGACGAGGGAGACGAATGGGGCACCCGAAATGGCGGGAATCCAGTCCTGAGGCCTCAGAAAGTAGAGAGCCTGGAAAACGAGAATGCAGACGAATTCTACGGACAGTTTAGGCGGCATGGACGGCCTCCGAATACATTAAATCATAGCCGGAGACCATGGATTCCATTGAAAATCGATGGAGCACCCCGGCCCGGGCCCGGGTGCCCATGGCTTTCCAGCCGGACGGGTCGGAGAGAAATCTCGTAAGCGCGCCTGCGAGGTCCGCCGGGGTGTCGAGAGGGGTCACCCATCCCCCCTCTCCCTCCCGCACGACTTCCCGGGCTCCGCAGGCCGGGTGGGTCAGGACCGGCACTCCGCAGGCCATGGCCTCGAGCAGTGCATTGGACAGCCCTTCGTTGACGGATGGCACCACCAGGAGGTCCATCGCGTTGTAAAAGGGGGCTGGATCGGATTGAAACCCTGCGGCGTGGATCCGATCCGAATGGGGGTGGTCTGCGATCCGCCGGCTGATCTCGCTTTCGAGCGGCCCCCCACCCCCGACCAGGAGGAGGTGGGTGCCGGGCGAGTCCGCACCCGTGCTCCGGAAGGCGTCGAGCAACAGGTCATGGCGTTTGAATGGACCGAATCGACCGACCATGCCCACCACCCGGGCATCCTGAGGAATGCCCAGCCGGGAGCGGGCACGGGTGCCGGCCTCGGAATCGGGGTGGAACCGGCTCGTGTCGACCCCATTCACGATCGCCCGAAACCGGGGATGGGCCAACCCGTGCGTGCGCAAATCATCGACGAGGGCATGGGAGACGGTATGCACACACCATGCGTTCCGATAGCAACGCCGTCGTTGGTCGAGGCGGCGCGGCTCCAAGTCCGCGGCGGCCAGGGCGCTATGCTCGGCATGGACCAGTCGGGCCCGGCCACCGGTCAATCGCCTTGCCACCGAGGTGTAAAGCAAGGGTCCCAGGTTGTGCGTGTGGATCACTTCCGGTTGAAGTCGCCGGAGGGCGAGCGCCAACTGTAAAATGCCGAGCGGGGCGAATCGATCCGGCAGCCCAAGGGTTGTTGCCGGGACTCGAGCTGCCAATCGATCCGCGAACGCGCCCCGGCGGCGCAGACACAGGATGGAAGTCTGAAACCGTGCGGGATCGAGTGCGTTGCTGAGGTTCACGACCCCGTTTTCCATCCCGCCCGGTTCGAGCGAGTAAACGACATGGACGACCCGGATCATGGATCTCGCCTGGCGACGGGACGAAGGGTGGTTCGCAAGCAGCGGGCAGCGGCCCGCAGTCGACAAAGCGGAGGTTGCCGGAGGTCGTGCCGTTCTCGCAATACTGGCTGGAGAGCTGCCGAGACCGCCAGATGGGAGAGGGCCTTCCATTGGCGACCGGCCCCTTCCTGCATGAGGGCCGACTGGAAGTGGTAGACGCCCCAAACCCTCGCCCAGAAACCGAGATCCGAGGGGGAAACCACGCCCGCCTTTCGGGCTTTTTGCAGAACGACGCGGATATTGCGGCTTTGGCGTTCCGCGTTGGAACTCATGTTTGAGCCGTGCCGGCGCTTGCGCAGCAGGGGCTCTTTGATGAGTCGGATTTTTGCCACCCTGGCGCAGCGGATCCAGAGATCGCGATCCTCAGAACTGGTGAGGGAAGTGTCGAAACCGCCCGCTTCGAGCAGGACAGACCGTCGGGCGAGAACGCTCGGAGGAAAGCGGTTCATGACAACCAGGTCGGCAGCAGTGATGTCCCTGGGTTGGCCCGGGGCAGGCTGTAGGCGGGGGATGGGAACGCCGGCAGCATCCATGGCCAGGTCCTGGCAGGCGACCACCCCATAGGAGGGGCCGCAGAGCGAGAGTGTCGCGGCCATGCGCTCAAGCGCGTTCGGTTCAAACGCGTCATCCGCATCGAGGAAGGCGATCCACGGATGCGAAGCGCGATCGATCCCACGGTTACGCGCCGCGGAGAGTCCGGCATTTGGCTGCCGGTCGATGCGGATCCGATCTCCGAAGCTTCGCAGGATGTCGGGTGTCGCATCGGTGGAGCCATCATCCACAACCAAGACTTCAACGGATGGGAGGGTTTGGAGCAGTGCGGACTCGACTGCCTGGGCAATGAATGCCGCGTAATTGAAGGCGGTGATGACAACGGTGACCGGCGGAATCCCCTGCTGCGTCATGGTCTGTCGGGCATCGTGGGGACCCGCCGCCTGACCGGGTGCGGGCTCTGGCGGGGGCTCCTTCAAGCCCGGCTTGGGGCGGCGGCAGAATCGTCCGTGGCGTCCATCACCGAGTAGTAGTAGGGCGAGTAGTTGCTGTAATTGTAATAATTGTGGAGGTCCCGCAGATCGAGCCGGTTGAGAACGAAACCGAAGAACCGTCCGCCCGATTTACGTAGGATGCTGAGCGCCTGCGTGACGTCCTTTTGTGCGGTTTGTTCAGCGAGCACCACGAGGACAACCCCGTCCACCACGCGTTGAAGGGAGGCGGGTTCGGACAGACCGAGCACGGGCGGGGTGTCCAAAACGATGCGGGTGTAATGCCCGCGCCACTCCTGCATCAGCGTGGCAAAGCGCTCGCGGCAGAGCGCCTCCGTGGCGCCGGGAATGATCGGTCCGCGGCTGAGGACGTCCAAATTCTTTTGGGCGGTTTTGTGCAGGGCATCGGCCCAAGGCGACTCTCGCATGAGGATATCGGTCAGGCCCGAGGTATTTTCCAACCCAAGGCTTGCGTGGAGACGTCCGCGCCGAAGGTCACAGTCCAGAAGCAGGGTGCGTTCCCCCATCGATGCGAACGCCCATGCGAGATTCATGGCAACCGTGGTTTTGCCCTCCCTGGGTCGGGCGCTGGAAACCATGATGACCTGATTCGCGGTCTGGACATCCTTATTCAGGGCAATGCCGCTGCGGATGGTTCGGAAGCATTCCATCAACCAGTCGGGGGTCGAGGCATCGACTTCGGGGCTTCGCGCCAGGTTTTCGAGGTCTTTGGGGTCGTAAATCGGGATGATGCCCAAGCCCGGCAGATTGAGTGCGCCCTCGAGATCTTCCATTTTCGAGACGGTATCGTTGAGTCGCTCGACGAGCATGGGAAAGAGCAGGGCGAGACCGAGTCCGATCAGCAGGGACATGATGGCCAGTTTTCCCTTGGGAGGTGAAATGGGGTCCTGGCGGAGAACACTGAACCCGATGAATTGCGGTTCGGGAGCATTCTTCCGGCCTTGTCTCGCGAAGCTTGAGCGGGTCAGTTCCTGAGAGAGTCTCATGTAGGCTTCAGCCCACCCCAACTGGCTTCCGGATCGGAGCGCGTAATCGTCCCGGAACGCCTGGTACTTGCCCATGACTTCCTGATAGTTGGGAAGCTGTTTTTGGAGTTGGGCGAGACGTTCCTTGAGGGCCGTGAATTCGAGGCTGAATTTGCGAAGTGACACCTCAAGCTCCACGTTCAGCGCCTGTTCCACGTCCCACAGGGCCCGGCTGAGGTCGCGCATTGTCCGATGGCCTGGCAGCAGGGTACGGGATGCGCTTTCGATCTGCTGCTCCAATTCGCGTCGGCGACGATCCAGTTTCTGCCAGGGCTGGAGGCTTTCGACCATACTGGGCACGACCACCACATTTGGGGCATTAACCGGTTGCGTGCTCAAGGCAGGCATGATTTTGGCGAGCGGATCGGCCGGGCCCTTGGGGGTCGGGACGGTTCCCGGCGGCGGGGCCGAGGCCTCGCCCTGAAGTTGGGTGCCAATTTGGACACGGCCGGAATCGAGAAACCCGGTCAGCAGCGCAAGCTTGGAGACGGAGTCCATGTCGCCCCGATCCAGCCGCTTCTGCACCTGGTCAAACTCGTCAATCCGGGCACGGGTGAGGACCAATTCACGCGGCAATTGAGCCAACCCCTGCTGCTCGATAAAGAGATCGGTGGCGGCGGAGCGCTCGTTGAAGCTGCGGTCCGCTTTCCCGACCTCTTCCATTTGTTGGCGCAGCAGGCCCATTTCCTCGTCCCAACGGGCCAGTTGGCGTTTGTGCGCTTCACCGGCTTCACGGCCCAGATCCTCCTGAACGGCGGCCAGCATCGCGCGCGGAAATGCCTCGAGCAAGTCCTTCCGGAACGGGAAGATATCGATGGTCAGGGTGTTGGCGGTCACCTGCGTGACGTCGATCCGCTTCACGTAAACGTCCCGGATCCACTCGTAGCTGCCGCGGCGCTCTCTGAGCAGCCCCATTCGTTGCGCCGCGAGTTCCGCCACGCTGCGCATCGAAAGCTGACTGACGAGGGCGCTGATGTCATAGACCCCTTGGAAAGGCGCCTCGATTGCGTCCAGGCGAATCATGCAGCGTGAATGATAGACCGAGCGCGAATAGCTGAAGTAGACGAGGCCGCCGCTGAGCCCAAGCAGCAGGGCGAGCAGCATCAATCGAAAATGCTTGGTGTAGAGAAGCGTGGATCCAATGACCCGCTGCACGCCCGACACCCCTTGCACATTATGCCCTTCCATGGTGATGGGATTCGACGGATTAGAATCCGAACTTCCGCTCGGTCACATGGATGAGATCGCCTTGCCAGAGAGGGATATCCGGGGATTCCCCGAGGCTGATTGCCTTCGCGTCGATCTCCAGTTTCTGAAGGGCTCCGTTCGGACCGGTGCGGCTGATGATGACTTTGCGCAGATTGGACCATCGGCTAAGGCCGGCCGAGGCGAGGACCGATTCATAGAGCATGGGGGGGCGTCCGCTGACCCCCACGACCTGTTTGCGGCCGGGTTCTTCCACATCCCCGGAGATGGTGACCGTGACTCCCCCGCCCGCCCCACTCGGGGCGGCATTGCGCTCGACAATGACCGTGGCGGTCTTGAGTTGGTTCGTCTCGAAAGCGTGTTTGATGCTTGCCTCCGCATCGCTGAGGGTGGATCCGGCCACTCGAACACGGCCGACCCGCGGGAAGATGATGTGGCCACCCGACCGGACCAAGTAGCGTCCGTTGAATCCCTCGTCCTCGAGCACATAAACTTCGAGGGTGTCGCCCTGCTGGACCACTCCACCCGAAGAGGAGGTTCGGGACGCTTCGGAATAGCTCCTTCCCGCACCCGATTTGGAGGCGGTTTCGCACCCAGTTGCAAGAACTGTGAGCAATGAGGCGGCGAGGGAAAGGGTGAGTAGGCGCATGCAGCGGCGGGCGTGGAGTGGCATTGAGACGTCAGGAATGAACAAGCTTGCCCGTCACGTCAAGGTACGAAACGAGTTCGTGGCCCAACGGAACCGGTGGGCGAAGCGTGGTGTGATCAGGGCCGCAGCCAGGTGTCGGACCCGTTCGGTCCGGAAACGAGTTCCTTGGGGAAGGGCTGGGGAACGACGGTCAGAAGAATGTGATCCCAGGCAGAGCGGAACCGGGTGAACAGAGGTTTCTTAGAGTTCGCCGTGGGATAGAGCACCACCTTGCCGTCTGGCTCATCCTTTGAGTAGCCTGCGCTGGAGCCGCCGGTGGCAGCAACCGCGTCGCCGTCGAGCTCGCGCTGTTCCACGCTGAGCAGAATCCTTGCATCCCCCAGCCATTGGCCATGCGGGCGAATGCCCTCGACCCAAACAGCCCGGGGGAAACGCTGATGAGGCAGATTGGCAGCCGTCACTGCTCCTCCGTCGGCCATGGTGGAGTCCATCGTCCACTCGACACGGCGCCGACCCGGATCGCGGGAGTCGAGCAGAAGCGTTTTCCGGGAGGATTCCAGCCACACACGAATCTGGCTGGTCGCGGCGTTCTCTTCGTCGAACGTCTGGAATTTGCCGCTGACATCGCCCCGGTTGATTCCATCAAGTTGGAGGACGACGACCGCCTCGCCCCTGTGATCCACCCGGTACGGGCGGATGCGGAGGATGACCTTGGTGAGTTCGCCCACGCCGACGACGAGGCCGGGGGGGACCTGTTGGAACTCACCGTTGTCGGCAGGATCGGCATTGTCGATCACGCCGTCGTAGTTGAAGTCACCATCGACGTCGACCTTGGCGATCATGCGCTCCTTGTCCATGAAAGCGTGGCGGCGTTGTCCGTAGTATTTGGAGTAGCTGCCAGCCCAGTCCAACTCCGTGCGTCGGACTTCGGTTTGATCCCAGTTGTTGCGGGACATGTATCGCTCGCTTCGGCCGCCGGTCTGCGGGACGTTGCGGCTATCCGCCTCGGCACGAACGGTTGCGGTGCCCAGCGTGGTTAGGGTCACGGCGAGTGAGGCCAGGAGGGTAATGGAGTGCGGGTTTGTTTTCATGGTGCTGCGTCGGGTTTTGCGGGTCCGCCTGGGGACCGCGGATGGTTCATTAGAAGGTTTTGGTGAGGGTGAGGATCACGAGGTGTTCGTCGAAGTATCCGCCGGTTGCCTCCCGGTAATCTTCGAATTGATACGTGGCGCTTCCGAACAGGCCGGGAAGGATTCGATGTTCAATCGATCCGCGGTAGATCCAGCGTTCATGATCGTCGCCGTCTTCATCCGTATCGGAACTGATATCCTCATAAATGACCGACCCGGTGAGGCGGGTAAAGTCGAAAATGTTGAAGGCCAACGACCCGCCGGCCAGCAATTGTTGCCGGGTATCATTCCCATACTCCTGGATGTCGGCTCCCTGGATGAATGCCCGGGCGCGCAGCCTGGGTCCCAGGACCTGGTCGATGGTGTAGCGCATGTACTTGGAGATCCGCTCGTCGCCGAACCCGTCGTAATCAATGACGTTCCCTGCGAAGAAGGAGTGGCGCGTATAGGGGCCGAACTCGTGGATAAGCCCCATTTCGTAGATCCAGGTATCGGCATCGGGATCACCCTCGTCGCCCCCGGTGATGAAGCTGTAGCCCGCCCGGGCCTCCAGGCGCAGCGTCTCGGTGATGGGGCCGCGCACGCCGGTCTCGGCGGTGTGGCGCCACACATCGAAGCTGCCCCAATCGTTGTCGGTGCTTCCGTTCGATACCATCGAGTAACGGAAATAGGGGGCGAAGCGGAGCCGCTCACCGGTGTAATCGATCTCGGTAAAGATTTCGTTGTGGGCATTCGCGTGCTCAAAATCATCGAGCGTCCAGTAGTCATCCCGGCCGACTCCGAAGCGACCGTTCCACTCTGGCCAGATTGGACCGATGAAGGATGCCTCGAAGCGATTGGTCAGGTAGAGGCGGGTCTCGTCCCAGAAATCCCCGCTCCCGCGTCGTTGTTCGTTGCGATCCAGGTCCGATCCGAAGCGGTAACGCCCGGAAGTAACCAGTTCGTCCACTTCGAGCCCATACAGGCCATACACATCGGCGAAGAAATCCTGCACATCCACGGTATCAAGAATCTGGAAGATCCAGCCGTTGTTGAACTCGTGCTCGTAGACGAACCGGGCCAGACTCCCGATGCTGAGTCCCCCGCCGTTGCCGTAGCCGAGGCGAAACCCGAAATTTCCTTCCTCAGGATAAAAGGAGACCGTTCCGGCAATGGAGAGGAACATGTTTTCGCTAAACCGGATGACGGCACGCACGCTGACATCGATGACGCTGATCCAGCCATCTGTATTGTCATACTGCGGATCGATCGTCCCGGAGTAATCGCTGTAGAGCAGCGATCCCGAGACGGAGAGCAGGTCGAAGTAGAGCGGACCCAAGGCGAGGGTTGAGCGCTCGGGATTGAATCCGCGGGTCAGGAACGGGACGTTGAGGTCAAATGCAAAGGGAACTTCCACGGACCAATTCCTGCCTTCGTAGTTCCAGCCTTCCCGGAAATCCGGCACCAACACGCCGAAGACGCGTTCGACGGGCCCGAAGAACGGATCGTTCCTGGCGTAGAAGGAATTTGGGTTGGCCGTCTCTGACTGGTAAGGCCACAAGCCGGAAACCGCCAGGGTACTGCGGCCGTCGGCCCCGCCGCCGGGATTCTCAGGGGAGGCTCCGCCGGGCCGGGCGTAATAGCCTCCCAGAGTGCGCCACTCTTCGCGAGTCGGGAAGTAGCCTTTTTCCGGAACAGCCTGTGGGGAATCATCGCCGCTGGTGACCGCATCGCCGGAGCCTTCAAGTTCAGGGGCCTCGCGGAAATCGGCGCTTCCGCGGAAGAGATCGAGCGTGCCTTCGACGGCCGCGTCCGCCGCTTGGGCGACTTCCGAAGCGACGCCGGGATCGCCGACCGCGGGCGTGGCATCATCAGGGGCGACATCCGAAACGGGCAAGGCATACGGGAGCGGTTGGGCGTATGGAGCGGGTTCGACCAGAACCGGCTGCACCTCATGAAGTTGAGGCGCGGTGGCCGGCAAAGTTGCGGGTTCGGCTTCGGCCATTTCGGCGCCCAGCAACCCTGCGGCAACGGGGGCATTGTCCTCGGCCTGCAAACTGACCGCCAGAGGCAGGGCGGCGAGCATCGCCACCGTGAGGCAGAGCGCGAGACGCCCAGTCGAATCCAGGATCGGGGTATTCATGAATTGATGGGTTGGTGTGAAATTCGCAAACGTGGGCTAGCGACGTCAGGTGGCCTTGCCGACAGCGCCTCGATGGCGATTGGGAACAGGCTGGGGACGGTTCGCTGCATGCTTCAGCTTCGGTGACGTAATGGTTGCCTTGAATCCCTCAAACGCGCCCCAGTCGGCTTTTGGAAGGCAGTAGAGGCAATAAATGGTGAGCCCCACCATGGGCAAGAAAATTATGATCGCCGCCCAGAAAAGTTTCGCTTCCCTCGTGAACGGCTGTGATGCAATGCTCCACAGCACCGCGACGAGCAGCAAAACCCAGACCCCGCAGGCCAGGAGCTGCACCCCTGGAAGCAGATTGTGCGGGTTCAATTTCAATACTGCGCGGATGACGTCGACCATGTGGGCGCACTCTTTGGGACATCCGCGGGATTTTGACAACATCAATTTCGATAAATATTCTTCGATTTTGGCGCTTGTAGTCGGGCTCAAAATCCGTTCTCGGGTCAGTATCTTGCAGATTCCTTCATCAACCACCCCGGCCAGCGAGACCCGCCGAGAGGCCAAAAGCCTGCTTTTGGCGTGGGCTCGGCGGATTTTGCGCGGGCTTGCCCTCCTCTTCCTAGGCAGTCTGGCGGGGCTTTGGCTGAGCTACCATGGGGTGGGAGAGGCTTGGCCAATGCTGGCGGCCCTCCTTTATGTGCCGCAACAGGTATTCCTGCTCCCGTTTGCGGTGTTGATTCCTCCGGCCCTGCTCCTTGATCGTCGGCTCTGTCTCGTGCTGCTCGCGCTGCTGGGCCCAGCCGTTTGGATGTTTTTGGGCCCGGCCTTGAGCGTTGAGCGGCGGGTTCCCGAGGATTCCATCCGGCTGATGACGTTAAATCGCGGCCAGCACGGCAACCAAAGCATGCGCCCGTTTGTCGAGAGTCAATCCCCGGACATTCTCCTGTTGCAGGACGCCAAGGGCCGGGCTATGGGCTACCGCAGCGCCTACCCGGAGTATCCGTTTTCCGGCGAACTGGACGAATTCATTGTCCTGTCCCGCTTTCCCATCCGTGCTTCCGAACGGATCGAGCACCCGGGCATCGGCGAACGCCCCACATTGGTGGCAGCCCGGTTTGTCCTCGATATTGGAGGGCGCCAGGTGGCCATGTACAATGTGCATCTCCCTACCCCGCGCAACGCGTTGCAGGGAGGCGGGCTGCGGACTCTCCTCCTGTCCGCGGTTCCCGGCACACGGGGCAGTCGCGGTGAGGCGGGTCGCCAACTCAGGGCATTTTGGCTGGATCGGTTGGATGCGGTTCGCAATCTCAATGCACGCATCCGGGCCGATCCGCTGCCCGCTCTTGCGGCGGGCGATTTCAACACCCCCGGCCTCGGCCGATGCAATGCCCTGCTCACCCGGGGACTGAGCGACGCTCATTCCATTCGCGGGACCGGGTTCGGATACACGTTCCCGGGCATTTCGAGGAACCCGCTCACGCTGTTCGGTCCCTGGCTGAGATTGGACCGGGTGTTGGCGGGCAAGGAATGGAGAATCGACGCGGCGGTCACCGAACCGGATCGCCCCTCCCAACACCGTGCGTTCTGCGCGAGCGTGCGCCTCCCGGGCCTCCGGCGCCCCGTCCTCCCTCCTTCCTCATCATCCGCCCCGGGGAATCTTGAGCAACCCGGCGGGGCGAAGGGCGAACCATGACCGCGCCGCCCGGTCTCCGGAATATTGTCGGGGCGATCTGCCTGATCGCCTTGGTCGGATTCGCTTTTTGGTCGCGTCCGTCGGTCCAGTTCTCGCGTCCAATCGAGCAGGACGAAGCGGTGACGCTGCGGCGCACGTCGGTCGGTTGGGAGCCGATCCCGATCCCCGAATTGGAACAGGTCCCCGCCCGCGGGAACCTGGCCCTCCTGGCAAAGGGCCTGGGTCGGACGCTCTCGGTCCCGTTCGACGCCAACAATCACACGCTCAATTCCTGGGCTGTTTCGGTCGCCGCCTTCGTCGGTGGCTTCTCGCCGCGCGTGTTCCGTGCCCCGGCCTTCCTGGCATTCCTGGCCAGCCTGCCGATCTTGTTCTGGCTGCTCCGGCGTCTCTCGCGATCCACCCCGTTCGCCGTGCTGGCGACCTTTGCGTTCGTGTTGCACCCCCACTTCTTCCAATACAGCGTTTCCTGCCGCGGCTACACCTTCTCGGCTCTTCTGATGCTCGCCACCCTGGCGTTGCTCGACGCGCCCGGGGCGCTGCGCCGGGGCAGGCTCCTGCCAATCCTAGGAATCCTCGGGCTGATCGAGATCGCCACCTTTCTGAATGTCGTTTCGATGGGGGTGACCTGGCTGTTGCCGCTGGCCCTGGTGTTTCTGGCCGCACCCCCACCGGGCTGGGCCGGGCACCCGGACCTCGAGGATGCGCCGAACCCCGCGACCCGCCTGCGCTCGGCCTGGCTTCTGGTTCAGGCGTTGGCGGGGGTCGCCTGTGCGATTTTCGTGGCCGCAAAACTCTCCGACTTCCTCGATAACCAAAGCCGTTACGGGCTCACCGTGGCGTCGGCATTTCAATGGCGACTGGCCTTTCAATCGTTGTCCGCCGAGCTGTTCGCCAATCCCGGATTCCTCGTCCTCGCCGCCCTGGCCCTCCTCGGCAGCGTCACTCTGACGGTGGGGCAACGCGAGGGCCGCTTCTGGGGACTGCTGTCCCTGGCCTGCGTTCTCTGCACTCTGTTGTACGCCCTTGTTTCCCACCGGTTCCCCTTCCCGCGCACGCTGGGGTTCATGGTGCCGCTGTTTCTGGTTTCGCTGGGGGCGGCCATGGGCGCCGCCACCGCACTCCCTCAGAGTCGGCTCATCCGCAGGCTGGTCCTTGGAGCCCTGGCCATCGCGTGCGCCGTTGTGCTTCCGGATTTCATGGCTCGCCGCGACCGTATCCCGCCCACCATGCTGGGGTTGGCGGCGGAACTCCATGCGCTCAATGTTGAATCGAGGCTCGATGCGGACGGTCCAACGCTGATCGTGACGCCGTGGGTGGAGGATGTGGGCAGTTATCTCCCGACCCAGCCTGGCCTTTACCAGATCGAACCCGGCGAGTCGGGCGAATTGCGACTGGTTTATCTCACGGAGACTCGCGACGGGAAGCCGACGCTCCGTGTCGCCTATTGGGATCGGACGCGGGAGGAGTGGCACGGTTGGCGCCTGCCCGGGGAGCCGACTCCGGACGTCCTGGCCCGAAAGGGACCCTTTGCCGCCCTGGCACAGGTCCACGATGCGCAACCGGCTGGGTCCGCGACCGAGGCGCCCGGCAACGATGCCTTGCTGCTGTGGCAGGGGCGGGTGCCTCAGCCCGGGTTTGAAGCGGTTGCCTTTGCCCGCGAACTGCGCACCCGCCTTCCCACCGGACACCGGACGCTGAAGGCGGCCATCTGGCCCACACCCGGGCACGGCATGGCGGTGCTGTTGCTGCCCGACCCCGACTGGCCGGCGGCGACACGATTGGAAATCGCCAGGGGGATCGAGGCGCATTCTGGACCGGGAGATCTTTGGTGGCTGACACCGCGTCGAGCGCCTCGCTGATCGACCCTCCCGGAAGCGGCTTGCAACCGGGGGCCGCTCGGGATCGAACTATCTCTCATGCACCGCTCCCCCGCCCCGGGGTCACCGACCCCGGCTACAGCAGAAGCGGACCGGATCGAAATGCCTGTGATGCGCCGCTCCACCACCCGCCAAAAAAGCGTTGCGGTGATCGGGGGCGGGTTGGGTGGATTGGCGGCCGCCGCGCGTCTGACCTCCGGCGGCGCGGCCGTGACGCTGTTCGAGCGCAACGCGCAGCCGGGCGGCAAAATCGCCGTTCACACCCAGGCTGGTTTTCGTTGGGACTTGGGTCCGTCGCTGCTGACCATGCCGCACCTTCTGAGGGAGCTCTGGCGTGAATGCGGCAAAGGGAGCGAACCGCCACTGGATCTGGTCCGGCTCGATTCGGCGTGCCGTTATCGATGGACGGATGGGACCCTCATCGAGGAGGACGCTGCGTTCTGGGCGCGCCCGGATGCCGCTGGATTGCTCGACCACGCCCGCGGCATCTACGAACTGTCCGAGGATACCTTTCTGGCGCAGGCTCCGGACCAGCTCTGGCGGCAGCTTACGCTTCGTAATCTCGTGCGGCTGCGGCACCTGCCCAAGCTCGCCAACCCACGGACTCTGGCGAGCGACGTGGCCCGCCGTTTCCGGGACCCCCATGTCGCGCAAATTTTCCTGCGCTTTGCCACCTATAACGGCTCCTCCCCCTACCGCACCCCGTCGGCCTTCCAGATCATCCCGTTCGTCGAGGCGGAGTTCGGCGCGTGGTATGTCCGCGGCGGCATGGAACGCATCGCCGCAGGGGTCGCAGCGCTGGCGCAGGAGAACGGCACTTCGATCCGGCTCGGGGTGACCGTTGATTCGATCCGGCGTGACGGTCCGGGCTTCCGACTCGCGGCGGGTTTGACGGATCTGGGCACGTTCGACGGGGTGGTTTGCAACCGGGACGCGGTCGCGGCCACGGGGGATCTGTTGCCGGACAAATTCCGGCGGCAGCCCAACCCGGCCCGGGATCCATCGATGTCCGGATTTGTGATGTTGCTCGGGGTCCGCGGCCATACCCCGCAACTGGCGCATCATAACATCCTGTTCTCCGACGATTACCCCCGCGAATTCGCGGATCTGTTCGATGCACGCCGCCCCGCCGTGGAACCGACGGTGTATATCGCCCTCAGCGCACGCACGGATCCCGACCGGGCACCGGCCGGGCACGAGAACTGGTTCGTGCTGGTGAATGCACCCGCGGAGAGCCCCGGTTTTGATTGGACGTCGGAGGCGGACGGCTACGCGGAGCGGGTGCTGGATCGGATCGCGGCGTTCGGAATCCGGGATCTGCGGGAGCGGATCGTGTGCCGGCGGTTTTTCACACCCGCGGATTTCAAGCGACGCGATCTTTCGTGGCGGGGAGCGCTTTACGGGTATGCCTCGCACGGCGCCCTTTCGGCGTTCCATCGCCCCCCCGTGTCGGTGCGTGGCCTGCCGGGCTTCTGTTTCGTCGGCGGTGCGACGCACCCGGGGGGCGGCATCCCGCTGGTGCTGCGCAGCGCGCGCATCGGGGCGGCACGAATCACCGCGCATCTGAACTCGCTCTCATGAACCCACATCATTTCCCCGCGTGGCTTGATCGCATCGACCGGACGCTCTGGGTTCTCTTCCTGGTCTGGAGCGCCATCGGAGCCGTTGTGATGCCGTTCGGGCTGGGGGACGCCCATCTTTCGGGGCTCGATCTGCCGGACGTCATCGAACCGGTTGTCGCGTGGGCCCTGCGCGCCGGGGATGCAGTCTGGATCACCCTCGGCGCCTCGGCGGTCTATCTAGGCATCGCACGGCGGGAGGGGTTCCCCACCGCCCGCGTCTGGGCGGTGATCATTCTGGCCGGTGCCGGGCTTGTGGAATGGGTGGGCGCCACGCGGGGTTGGCCGTTCGGCCCTTACCGCTATAGCGACAACTTTGGGAGCCGGCTGGGAGGCGTCCTGCCCTTCACCATCCCGCTGGCGTGGCTGGTCATTGTGCTTGCGGGACGTTGCCTCGTCTTGAGGGTCGCTCCGAATGCCTCCCGGGTCCTGACCGCCCTGGGGACCGGTCTCGTGGCGGTGCTCACGGATCTCAACCTCGAATTCGTGGCATGGAAGGCCCGGGCGTATTGGATTTGGTACCCGGACTGGACGCCCGCCCTCGGGCCGATGCCCGGGTGGCCGCCGCTTCAGAATTTTGTGAGCTGGTTCGTGCTGGCGACGCTGCTCTGCGCGGCCCTGCCCGCTCCGCGCAAAGTAGATACCAGGGAACCGCAACCGCTCCGGCCCATCCTCGTTCTTGCCGTGATGAACGCACTGTTTCTGTGCGTGCACGCGGTGCGTGCGATCCGAGGCTGGGGGGGATGAGGGATTGAGCCGGCGGCTTCACACCGCAC
>ENA-ORBV01008263-ORBV01008263.1-microbial-mat-metagenome-genome-assembly--contig:-NODE-8263-length-17550-cov-11.251588_pt1 | contig 17550 bp, 18 predicted proteins | sample MGYA00237777_ERZ505514 | MGnify/ENA primary metagenome ERZ505514 (study PRJEB26160, sample SAMN06269048) | microbial mat metagenome | isolation source: Oligotrophic lake microbial mat | place...
TCAAGCAGAAGACGGCATACGAGATTCGCCTTAGTCTCGTGGGCTCGGAGATGTGTATAAGAGACAGCCTGAAAAGATGCTTGTTCCAATAACCAGGCGGCGTTGTTTTCATTTTCTTCGTCGTTGTAGGTGCAGGTACAGTACAACAGCATGCCGCCGGGGCGAACCAAGGCTGCTGCTTCCGCCAGAATGCGCCGTTGCCGCGCTGAGCAATGCGCGGTATGAGCCGGCGACCATTCCTTCACAGCGTCCGGGTCTTTGCGAAACAAGCCTTCGCCGGAGCAGGGCGCATCTACCAGCACCAGATCGAACCAGCCTTGCAACGCTTTGAAGTCGCGGCTGTCGTGCTGGCTGGTGTGCATGCCGGGGTGGCCCCATTTGGCCACATTGTATTGCAGGGTTTGGTAGCGGTTGCGGATGACTTCGTTGGAAAGTAGCAAACTCCCCGCCGGCAATACGGAAGCCAGTAAGGTACTTTTCCCGCCGGGCGCAGCGCACAAATCCAGCGCCCGAAGCGGTTGTCCAGCAGGCACCCCCTGCTGCACCGCCGTTGCAACCAGCATCGAAGATGCTTCCTGAACGTAATAAGCGCCAGCGTGGAATCGCGGATCGAGCGTAAAAACCGGGCGCTCCGGCAGGTACCGTCCGGCGGCGTACCACGGGACTGCTTCCAGCGCCTCGTTTTTAAGGCTACTGTCCTTTAGGGGATTCAAGTGAATACTGACTGGCGCAGGCTGCTGCAGGGCCTCCAGGAAGGCGGCTGTTTCAGCACCCAGCAAGGTGCGCATTTGTGCTAAAAAAGGCTCTGGCAGGTTACTCATTGATCCAGCCTTTTCGTTCCTGTTCGATGTGCTGCACCTGAACCGGGACGCCGAATTTTTCCTGGATATGGCGCGCCACGGCATCTGCTGCGTAAACCGAGCGGTGTTGTCCGCCGGTGCAGCCAAAGTGGATGCTCAGGTTGGTAAAACTGCGCTCGATGTAATTCCCAATGGCCACGTCTACGATGTGGAAGACGTCTTGTAAAAAGCGCTCCATTTCGCTGTGGTGTTTAAGGAAATTGATGACCGATTCGTCGCGGCCGGTGAGCTTCTTATACGGTTCGTAACGACCTGGGTTGTGGATGAACCGGCAATCGAACACAAACCCGCCGCCGTTGCCGGAAGTATCTGCGGGGATGCCATTTTTAAGGTAAGAAAAGCTGCCCACATCCACTTTAAGCAGGCTCGACGCGCCTTTGTTTTTGTCGAAAGGTTCAAATTTTGTGCAGGCTGCCACGCGCTCCAGCACGCGCCGGAGTTCGGGCACCTCAATGGGCAGACCGCAGTTTTCCAGAATCCAGCGCACGTTAGCGATGGCTGGCGGGATACTCTGCAAAAAATACTCTTTGCGTTCGTACAGCCCCCGAAAACCGTAGGTGCCAAATACCTGGATGCACCGGATGAGCACGTAGCCGTAGTAGTATTCGATGAATTTTTCCCGCTCGACGGGCAGGAACTTTACCGCAGCGTCTATATAATGGTGCAGCAGTTGTTGCCGGATTGGCTCCGGAATATCGGCTTTAGCCTGGTAGAGCAGCGAAGCAAGGTCGTATTGCAAAGCACCCCGACGCCCGCCCTGGTAGTCAATAAAATGGGGATCCCCGCTGCGGATCATGATGTTGCGGGTTTGAAAATCCCTAAACATGAAGTGCCCGCAATCTGCCCCCAGCAGGTATTCGGCGAAGCGGTGTACGTCCTCTTCCAGCGCCTGCTCGTCGAAGGGGATGCCCGCTAATTTCAGGAAGTAGTATTTGAACGTATTGAAATCCCAGAGCATGGATTGTTTGTCGAAAGCTTCACGCGGGTAGCAGATCTGATAGTCCAATTCTTTGCCGCCTTCGATTTGCAGGTGCGCCAATTTTTCCACCACTTTTTTGTACAGGGAAATGAGGTGTTCCGGGAATTCATCGCCTTTTTTCAGCAGGAAACTATACAGCGTGGTAAAGCCTAAGTCTTCCTGAAGGTAGATGTCTTTGGACAGGTCTTCCGCGTAAATTTCCGGCACGGCGATTTGTTTGCCACGAAAATGCCTAGAAAAAGTCAGAAACGCAGCGTTTTCCTTTTCGTTGGGATTGTAGGTGCCAATGGCCGTGCGCCCGCCGCCTTCCAGCCGGTAATAAATGCGCGAAGACCCCGATGGCGCTAAGGGCAACACGAGCTTCGGCACCTCCCCGGCCCATTGTTCAAAAAGTTCAGAAAGGGCTTGTTCTATGGCGGCAGCAGAGGATGGCATCTTTTTTAGATTTTAGGTATATAGTCGACCACGGCAAGAATCGATAAAATGAAAAGCGGGAAAGCATTATCTTAGAAGCGACGAAACTGCTAATAGATGCTTTCCGTAAACATCAGCAAGGCCGATTCCATGGCGGCAAATATCGAGAGAAAAAAGGACAAATCACCAATTGTTCGAGACCGAATGCTTGTGATCTATCTACTTTTTGAAGGCTATGATCGCCAAAGCTATGCCCATATCATAGGCTGCCGTCGAAACACGATTACAAGCTACATTCGCCTGTATAATGAGGGAGCGTTAGTGCGTTTAAGGAAGCTCAATATCAGCAATACCTCGCCAAATAGGTTGGCCTGAATAGCGTTTTTTAATTTTTGGAAACAGCTGTTTTCTTATTTGAGAATTAATTCCATCAGAAGCAATTATATAATCGGCAAATACACGCCCACTTCACCTAAGGGGCGCTGAATTAATAAGTGTCGCTTTCTCCGGGCAAGGCATTTTGCTTATAACCGAAGGCTGTGGGGTTGTGTAAAGAGGCAAAATGCGAAAAAAACCATGTTGGTGGCTGGGTTTTTAGAGGTTCCATTATTTTAATTTTATACCAATATATAAATTGGGTTCAAAAAGGAAATAATTATTCCATTTGTCATCCTTTTCTTTAAATCCTTGTGGCCTTTTGGAATCAATTGGCCAGTAATTACAGTGAATTTGTGGTTCTATGAAAAGCCTATTTTTAAACATTGATATATGATAACCTATATGATAGCTGGTATATAAACGAAATCCTTCGCCTATTTTATTATTATTTAAATCTAAGAATTTTTGTTTCAATGGCATCACTTCCACCGAAGCGTATAATCCTTTCCATAGCATGCGTTGATATATAATACCAATACCACTTTCTTGTAGTCTTCCCGGGTAAAATTCACTTTCTTTTAGAAAAAGCGGGTCCCATAATGGTATTCCTAAAGGGGCAAATAGTTTCCATGTAGATACTTTGATACCAATCTTGTCTTTGCTGGTAAGTCTATATCCTAAATGGAGCTCATAATGGTGTGTATTCGTTTTTTCGTCTCCGAAATTAGTAAATGTTAGATACGGGCTTCTAATGAAAAATTTGTGAAAGAACTTATCTTTTTTAATATGATTGGTGTCTGGCGTAGTTGTATTTTGACAAAAAGCCTGAGTAATATAAAAAGTCAAAAATAGCACAAGCGTGATTTTCTTAAAATTCATAGTTCTGTAATTTAAAGTGAAACAAAAATTATCTGCCACAAAAGTACAGCTCTATGAACCCTAGCTCATTGACTTAAGGTAAGAAATGAGTTGAGAATGAAAATTTGTGTAAGCATTATATTTTGCTCATTGTTCTTTTGCGAATCCGGCTTAAAGATTCAGGTGTTATGCCCAAATAACTGGCTATTTGATGTTGGGGTACTCTCTGAATCAACTCAGGTCTATTTTTCAGCAAAGCTAAATATCGTTCTTCTGGAGAAGATATTTTAAACTCATTTAATTTATCCTGCAAATTAACCATTACTATTTCTGCTATTACTCTAGTTGCAGATTCTGACTGTGGGTACTTTTGAAACATTTCTGCTTCCAATTCAGGATTTCCTACACTTGCAACAGTTTCTTCCATACATTCAAAGTATTGTTCAGAAGGTATTTTTTTGCCATAACATGATGCAATAGCAGCTTGCCCCTCAGTATAAAATTCTGTGGTTTTTTCTTCGCCCTCTTTTATAAAAAAAACTCTTATGCATCCTTTTAAAATGAAATAGCATTCGTTTGAAAGATTACCCTCTTTTAGCAAAGAAGTTCCTTTCGGAAAATTTTTTATTGCTGCACTTTCCAATATCGCCTTTTCCAAGTCTTTGGTAATGGGAACATATTTTGAAATGTATTTCAATATTTCGTTTTCCATGATATAATTGCTTTCAATTTATTTTGTTAATTTTAAAATTGATGAAGGTAAGTTTTCTACACTTGTTACCAACATTTTGCAGCCCATAAGTTCTATTACTTTGTCTAAAATTATCCTGTACATATTTTAATTTTACTGTTTGTTTGTGTGTCGTTTTGCAATGACCGCTAACGTTTGGATGTACGATGTGCCGACGTTTAGAAGGCATATACGTACATCCTTTGTTGGGCGATTTTATTTATTTTTATGATTTTCAATGGTTTGCAAAACCTTGTCCAAAGTAATTTTAAGAGCTTTTGAAATATCTTCAGGAGATACGCCAATTTCATAAAATCCAATCACAGCCTCAATTTCCTTATTTTCTTCTCCTTTACTTATCCCCTGATTTATTAAATCCTGCGCGTCCACCATTTTGGTATGCTGCTCGCTGGCAATGTCACGAAGGTTCTTCAAATACTTTTTATATTCTTTCGCGTCCTTCTCATTCAGTTTCATCTCGTCCAACCGCTCATTCACTTCCTTCAACCCCTTTGCTGAGAAGCCGCTTTTTATTTCAGCATTTTTGAAAAAATATATCCACTCGTCCAATTTATCTTTTACACGATTATGGAACTGGCTTACTTTAATGATCCAATATTCCGGGTAAACCTCATAAATATTATCTTTTTTATATAATTCTACCTGCTTGCCGGAAAGGGTTAAAACATCATTTTTATGCACCCCTTTGAATACGGTTGTGCCGTGATAGACGTAATCCTTCCCTTGCCCCAAGTCAAAATAGGCAATGGTTATCGAAATGATTTTTTTCACTTCGGCGTATGCTTGCCCTTCTTTAATATGCTCGGAAATGGCTTTTGATGTGCCATACAGCATCCTATGGAAGTAGTCATACTCCTTACTGTTTTGGACTTCGATGATGACCAATTCATCCTTTGAGTTCTCCACCAAGATGTCCACCCGGTTGTGTTTGTCGTCGTCGGTCTCCTTATTGCTCTCACTATCAAGGATTTGCTTTATGGTCACCTCTTCGCCGAGCAACTCGGAAAGAAAGCCTTCTAAGATGTCGAAGTTGGCTTTGTGGCGAAGTATCCGCTTCATCGCCCAGTCAAACCGAACTAATTTCTTTGCCATATTCTACAAGTTTAGGCAAAGGTAAGAGAAAACGGGTTGCTTAATGTGCGCTTCCAAATGCAAGATTATGGAAATGACTTACGCTTTTGGCAGTCGCGTCCTCTTCACTTTGGCAGGGGATTTTCAGAATTCTCCCCTTCGAACGATGCTATAATTTATTAGTAATTATGGTTTCGCCCAACGTTTGGATATGCGCCTGTGCCGCCGTGCGTGGGTTTTGAGCGTTGGCAGTTCGGCGGCATGGGCGTATATCCTTTGTTCGCTACAGTATTCTTTTTTCTATTTGCTTATTACTTGTTTCGCAAGCCCAATCAAACGACCTTCTTCCCGAATTAAAATAGTATAGATTCCTTCTTGGTTTGGAGCAGAAAATGATGACTGGTTAATCAAAACATTTCTTGAAACCAATTTTCCTTGCATATCAAAAACAAGAACCTCTAATTTATCTTTATTTGTTAGTTCCGTTTTGATTGTCAAGTTCTGCCCAATCTTAGAAGGGTTTGGAAAAATTGAAATGTATTCTTTAAAATCCTCGGTGTTATCAATACTCACTACCGTTTTTATGTGATACCATTCTTCAATCAGTCGTGTCAACAACCACTCATCCGTAGCTCCAAAATAATTGTATTCCTCCTCTTTAAAATATATCGTATCATTTCCTAAGTCTTCGTATTTAAGATACCGACGTATTGTTGGGATATGTGTGAGTGAGTCTTCCCAATAATAATAGAAAATAACCGAATCAGGTCTGCTGCTATAAATTTCTTGGCCTGTGAAAGTCAGCTCTTTTCCATAATATTTCCACTCGTCATCATCCCAAGTAAACCCGTTTTCTACAATTTTGTCTTGCCCTAAATAATCATAAGTTGCCATTATCACATTATTGCATGTTCCGTTGTTGGGATAACTATAGTTGCACCTCCTGATAGTATCCAGCAGGTCATCATTTCCATAAATCCAATTGGTTCTTCCTGTAAAATATTCCCCGTTTATTGAGGAGTTAATTCTAATTTCTTGGACACGGTGATTGGCGTTGTCGTATTCGAATAGCTTTCCCCTATTGTAATCGAAATCGCCGTTTGAATCTACGTAGTATTCAGCCTCTTCCGTGTTGTTCCCATTCGTATCAAATATTTTTTCTTTTTTGTAAAAGTTCACCCATGCCCCGTTATTCCAATGTTGGAGCAGATACAAAGTATCTAAATTAGGATTTTCGTAGAAATAAGTATGTAATGTAGAATTCTCAAATGCATTGTTTTCAAAGCGTTCTGTCAACTTCGAGATTATTTTTCCGTTGTCGTAGGCAGTTGCATTTCTGCTGAAAACATTCCAATTATTGCTTGTGTCAAGTGTTTCGGACAACAAGTAAACCGTATCCGTCCCATAAGAATAATTGAACCTTGAAGTTGGATTCCTTCTTTGAATTAAGCTATCGTTCGAATCATAAGAAAATCCTGCCCAAGATTCACCTATTAATGTGTCACCATGAATATCAACCGACCATGACCAAGTGTGCAAACTGTCAATCAGGAGAGGAATATAATTTTGCGATTGGAGGCTATTGGACATCACCATTCCGATTGCTAAGATGTAAAGTTTTTTCATTTTTATTTTCTTTTTATTGTAGCGAACGTGAGCGTGGACGAAGGTTGCGCGTTTAGCGCAACTTTTCGACCATGCATAGTTAGTGCCATATTTATTCGAGCGCATCACGCGGTGCTATCGCCCTGACTTGACAATTTTCCCTGATTTTACCAGCCCCCCATTGCTCATGACCGCCCAGAAGTACATGCCCGATGGCAATGTCCCTGTTTCAATCTCTGTAATGCCGTAGGCCAAATTTTCTTCCCTCAGGACATTTCCCAGCTGGTTGTAGAGATAAAAAACCGGACTGCGAAGGTTTGTGCTCAGTGCTATACTGATGCGACTCGAAAAAGGATTTGGGGAAACCACGATCTGGCGCTGTAAGACTGGATTCTCCGTTGAAGTAACTCCAAGATAAAGGGTTTTACAGTGGGTATTACTGCCATTGGCATTACTTACTGTAAGGCAAACCTGATAAACCCCGGCACTATCAAAAACGTACGTTGGGTGTCGTTCACTACTGCCTACCGAGCCATCTCCAAAATCCCAGGACCAATCCGTCGGCTCGTAATACGACAGGTCGCGGAACTCCACGGCGAGCGGGTCAAGGGTGTCTTGTGTGTAACGGTACCAGGCTATGGGGCGGTTGTCCAGACCTAGCGTATCGCAGGGGGAGCCGTCCAGGGGACCGAGGCGGTAGTTGGGAAAGTTGGGAACGGAATATGAGTTTCGGGTCGGAAGGCGAATGGCGCGTTGCTCGTAAGCGCACACAGAGGCTGGCGCGTCAGGATATTGGACAACATGCAGCACATCGGACTTGTTTGAGGTACAGGAATATATCCTCCCGTCTGGCATTAGCTGCATAAACGCAAATCGGGTAGCATTCGGGGAAAATGCCCCATCCCATTCGGCGATCAATGTTTTGCTGGCTTCGATATCGGGGGCCAGCATGTCATACTGGTACGCCTGGAACCAGTGGTTGTAGTAAAAGTACCGGGAGTTTGGCGAAAAAGCAACCCCGCCCCAGCCTCCAGGCACAATATTTAACTGCCGATGGCTCGAGAGCAGGCCACTACAGCGATCGAAATTGAAGATATTGAGGAAATTTCCGACGCTGCTGTCGAGCGTGACCCCGTCGTACATCAGGTAATGCTTCCCATTGGGGGAAAAGCAGGCCTGCCCCACACCGTCGAGCATTGTTATGCCGCTGACCGTCTGCGTCCCCAGATTGTGCAGCCCTTGCGGGTCGAGCAGTATCCGGTGGAATTTTTTGCTGTTGTGCCTATGGGCCAAAATCCACCAGTCGCGCCCGTTGGCATGCCTGCAGGCCGTGAACTTGCCGAGGGCCAGGGTGTCCTCCACCACGAGCTGACCCTTCCAGAGCACTTCCCCGGCCCCCTGATTGACCGACATCTCCACCTCCGCGGCGTACAGGTTGTGCGAGACAATCCAGAGCTCGCCCGTTGGGCCGAAAGGGTACATGATCTCTTCGTCGCCATAAAGAAAGACCACCCTGTCGCTATGCCCGGGCTTGGGCAGTGCGAGGGCGAACTGCGGCCAGATAGCGGCCAAGGGTCTGTCTGTCGTCAGCGTCTCCCCGTTCTGGATGGTGTCCCAAAGGGCATTCATGATGTTCACCCCATTGGTGTAGCACTGCAAGTTGCCGCTGGAGTCGGAGAAGGGGGCGTTCGTCACATCGAAGTACATGGCCAGATCGAAGTTTTCTTCCATCTGCAGGCTCCCGTCGGGGAAGGTAAGTACACTAATTCCGAGGTCGTCGTCGGGCGGGCTGATGAAGCTGCCGTAGTAGCCTAGCAGCGTGGTATTGTCGTGCCGCTGGGCGCTGGCCAGCAGCGGGAGAAAGCATAGGAGGGAGAAAATGAGCGTTTTTGTCATGGTGCGAAGGGTTATTACGGGCGGAACGGCCTGAGTGCCGCTCCGCCCGTAGCGTTTGAGTTATCGGCGAATGACCAATCTTCGGGCCGCCATTTTCCCGTCTTGTGTGCTGACCCTACAGAAATAAATCCCCTCGGGTAGTCCCTGCAAGGGTATTTGCAAAAAAGGACTGCTGGAGCATGTCCGGTCCATTACGACTTGTCCGGTAGCATTGAAGAGCGCGACGCGCATATCTTGGCCAATCAGCCCTTCATAAATAAGCGCGACATTGTCCGAAGCGGGGTTGGGGACAAGGTCAAAACTTATTTCGCCCCCCTGTCCGTTCGCTTGCCAGATGAAAGTGGCACGTTCCTCGGAGCCACAAATGGTTTCATCGTTGAACACCTTCGTTTCTACCAACTGGTAAACCTCCCTTGCAATGTACACCGCACTTCCATCCACTCCCGGGCATTGGTGTGCGATGGTGCTTATCGTAGATGCTTGCTCCTGATTGAGCGTAAAAGACCCTTTTCCTATGGTCTGAGCATAGATCAAGAGCGCATCTTTTCGGTTTTGTTCCAAATGGTTGCTTGCCTGCAATGCTGAAATAAATGGAATTATGGCATCCGCTTTCGCGTTGCGCTGAAGGTGCGATTGCTCAATTGCAGTGGTAAAATTTTCCGAATGAGCGACAGCACCCATTCGGGCTGCATCGGCCTGGCGGTATATGGCCATCGAATCTTCCCAAGTTAACGCTTCTGAAAGCCCCAGCAAGAGCGTAGTACTTTCTTCTTCAGCCAGTTTAATTTGTTCTACAGCCTGTTCCATCATCTCTAGTATTATTGGTTGGACATGAGAAAGATCAGAGACAAGGCTATCCGCGATGTAGTAGTTCCCAATATTTGCGGAAGCGCTGTTTGCGTAAAATGCATCCAGTAAGCTGTTTTTGCCCTTCAATTCGGGATAGTTGCGCATTCGGCGGTATAGGTCTCGACTGCTTTCCCACTGAAGTGCCTGAAGCCCTGGGGCATCGTAATCAAATCCTTCACCTGCCGTAATTAAGTCGGCGGCATCTATTTGATTGCCCTGGCCTTCAGGCAATGCTGGGGGCACATCACAGTTGGCACAGGACAGTTGGCCAACACCATCATCTTCAAACCAAAAATCTGGTGTGGTGCCAGGACTGTTGGGGAAGGCAATTGCCTGCGGATAGTCCGGTGTCAGGTCTGTAAGCGTGTGAAATTTGGATGCAGAAATTTGAGCGTTCGTTATCCCAAAATGCCGAGCCGTCCCAGAAGTATTGTTGAAGACGTTGTCATGATTGGGGAAATTATTTAGAGGTATATTGGGTGGACCTTGTTCTCCAATCAAACCTGTTTCATTAATTTGAATGGCAGTAGTATGAGCGAACATGTCGGAGGTTTTCAAAGAAGTACTTCCACAAGCATTCAAGAATTGATACCCCATATCGCTTCCGTCTGACCAGTTACAACAGAACTTGTTTTCGGGCGAGCTTGCAAGGTTGTAGCCTCTCGAAGTGGGGGAAATCGAGATGTCTTCAACCGTGTTGTTGTACAGATAGTTTCTTGGGGAGTTCAGGGCCACGATACTCAGGCCAGCCGAGGACAGCGTACCGGGCAATGCCCTGTGTTGGACGTAATTACCGTCTATAGTCCAACGCCCAACCCCTGATATATATATGCCAAAGTCGCTAGCATCTAAGAAAATATCGTTTTCAGACATTCGTGCATTTACAAGGTCTTGCAGGTTTCCGTCCCTCATCTCAATTCCCATGTCTCCCCCCGTCCCAACGCTCGCTTGGTCCAGGTTGTGGATGACGTTTTTATTGACAGAATAGGAAAGGAATGGACTTGACGATCCCGTTTGCAGGTTTCTTCCGAGGATGCCCCGGTTGCGGTAGTAAATATCCTGGTTGTTAGAAAGGTCGAAGCCGAAAGGCGTCACGGCCTCAATGCCCCGGCGTACGCTCGGCATATTATTGTTTGTTGCGGTCAAAATACCCGAACTGGCGTATATCCCGTGGTGACTGATATTGATGACTGATTTCCGGACTGTTGACAGGCATGAATTTGACAGGATGCCAATGCCCTCTGAAAAGTTAAACGAGGGAATTAGGGCCTCTGATGGCCAGTTTCCAACAATATCCGAAATGCTCACATTGTTTACTTCCAACCAGCAATTCTCCCCGATCACCCCATTTTTCAACCCTGAAAAGGTGTTTGTGTAGCCGATGTCAGCGGATGTTCCGATGGTAAAATTTACGGCACGGCTCACCACACCTGCATACCCGTTGTTGGCATTCCAGTTGGGAAGGTTCTGGTCGCAGGGCGGTAACAGGGCATTGGCTCCGTTTCCAATAAAGGTGTTCCTACTAAACGGAAGGTGCCACAAGTTGGAAGAAGTCGAACCAAAACCGATGGCATAAACCCCAATATGGTTTTGAATAAAATTATTTCGGAAGACTTCAATCGTAGTAGCCACGTTGCCTCCGTGGGGCGGCCATGCTACGCCACTTGCATTAGCGAATATGGCATATTGTGCGTCTCTAATTTCGTTGATTTGGAAATTAAGCCTCCCAAATGGCTGAACGTTTATGCCGCGCCACATTTGTTCGCAGCCATAGATGGTATTTTGAGTCAAGGCTAAGGTTTTATGCGCATTAATTACAATCTCAGAACAAGGCTGCATTCTTATGTTTGGACAGTTGTTGATGGCCAGATTTTGGTCAATGATCAACCTGCCTGCGATAGCAATACAACCGTTGTGTTCCAAGATATCAATGTCGCCATCATTGTCTTGGTCAAATTAAAGGCGGCCTCTAATACAGAATATAGGGTGCCTCCCAAGGTCGGATTATAGTGAGGACTGGCTGGGGACGCATCAATGTTGAGTACTCCAGATCCTGTGCAGCCGCATGTAAAACTTTGGCAATCTACCTGTTGAGCGGATACCAAGAGTAAGGAGAGGATTCCGAGGCAAAACGAGCGTGAAGGCAAAAGAAGAGGGCTTGTATTAAAGGCCCTGCTCAACTTGGATAAGTTTTTCATAAACAAAATGTCGGTTTAAGTAATCCTTACTCTGATTGTTTAGCCCGGCCATTTCAGGTTAAAACCGGGTTTTTTTTGGGACACTATCGGGGTAGAACGTGGACTGCGGTAAAATCTGATAGCTTTTATATAACGGTTTGGTTATGTTATTTTTTTTGTTGGCACTAACGTTGGCATGGGCTACGTGGCCGCGCTTAGTCGGCTATGTGAGACCATGCATTGTTCTGCGTTTTTTATTTATTAGTTCACTTTCAACGTTTTATAATGAGAGGTGTTATTCGGAATTCTTAATAATGTATCTGGCTCTTTCAAGTAATTCATCAAAAGTTATTATTTCTGGATTTTTCAAACTTTGTCGATACATCTCAAATGATGAATACTTCGTTTCATTAATCTTACCATTATCCCCTACAAATTCTGCAAGAGAACCAATTATTAGAAATGACTTTGGACTATAAAGGAATAATTGTTCATCTGTAATATTTCCTTCTTCGTCCTTTACTTCTGTCTTAGTTTGTATATTCTTTATTGACTTCTGAATAGTCCTGTGAACTTGTGCTACACCTCCTGCTAATTCTTCTGAAATTGACCATGTCTCTGGGCGGTAAGATGTTTTTGTTATTTTTAGAAGTTCAGTTACATGAGTTTTTATTTCACCAAAACAAAGTGCATTGATTAAACCTCTTGTCTTCATCAGAGCATCAGTCCTTTTACCTGCCTCAAATGAAGAATAGCCACTTACTACTTGTTCTAACTTTTTACCTTCAAGTGGTGTGTTAAAAATATAATCTAACCCGTATCCCAAAATCCATGTGTTCTCTTCAAAAAACTTTTGCCAAACCTGTTCGTTACCTTTGGCATTTAACCGCTGTTTTTCCTGTTCAAAAAAATCTACTTCTTCTAAAAGCCTTTCAAATTTTTCCAATTGGGCTTTTCTATATCCCAATGCAATAATATCTGATGACGTTACATTCGTTTTTAATGCCTCAATTACTATATCAATATTTTCGCCCACAATTTTCGCCGCTTGCTCATTTGACAATAAAATTTTATCTAAACAATCGTCATCAACCCTTATTCCTGCCTCACTTTCCAACGGAATCTCTTTTATGCCTTTAAGAAATTTATATAAAATTTCGATTTCATAGCCTCTGAATGAGTAAGCGTCTTTATGAGGTTTTCCTGTTTCGGCTGTAAAACATTGAATAATCAGGCTTTCAATGTTTCTATTATCTTCGATTAGCAAGGCTTTCAATTGGTGCTTATCCCCATGCCTGATTGCGAGTATTACCTCTCCCTTTACATTTACAAACTGCTCTTGTTGCTCACTATCAGTTATTTTTTGAGCATACCGCTTATTTTCCCCTGTAAACTTGTCGCCAAACCTTTTTGATATATAAATACGATTTTTCACACGGCCTTCAAAATAGTCGTATTCAGTCATCACTTTCTCTGGCTCAAAAGGAAAATTTGAATGGGTCATATTTATTTATTTTTATTTTTTTGTCTCGCAGAACGGTTTGCATGGACGACGTGGCGGCGAGCGTTGGCTTTGCGGGTTGGGCTTTCGCCGCCATGTCCGACCATGCTTTGTTCGCTGATGCTTCTTTTTTTAATGAATTTGTATCACTTTTGATACCCCCCTCAGTATTTTCAAGGTTTTTCATTAATTTTATACTTCATCACTTTTTATGCCCATTAGTAACTTGATGTTGTAAATTATGACTTTTCTCTTTTCCCTATTTTGAGTGTTACAATGTCTCCAAACTCAAACTCTTTCGTAACTTTCTCTATTTCTTTATGCTTACTTTTTGTTCCATTATTCAATCTTTGAGTACCTCGTAGATGATGTTCTGTTATACAGCAACCTACAAAAGAAAATGAGTGTAGTTTATTTGGATATTCATCATGAAAATGTGCCAATGCCTCAGCCGTACAAGTTGCAATATCTTGGTGATAATTTCCACTTGCTGACAAATGGCTTATCCCTATTTTTTTTGCTCCACAATTAATTGCCGCATAATATATTGCTTCAAATGTCACGTTGTAATAGAAATCTCTATCAGGTATTGAAATTGTTGTGTTTGACCATGTTTCAAAATGTTTACGTTCAAATTTCTTATAACATTCGCTGTTTTCACATGCTGCTAAAACTACACCTTTTAAAGTTCCCGCATTTCGCTGTGATTTAAAACCAACATTTGAAACTTCATTATTTTCAAATCTGTTCCAATCCGCCCACTCAATAATTTTCTTTACTGGAATATTTAATTCTTCTGAAATTATATCTCTCGCCAATCCTAATGGTGAGAAGCCGTTTTCTGTGGCTAAAATTAGAAAATCAATGCCATACCTTTGAACTAACTCCTCATATGAAGAATTAAAATCAAAACCTACATCGCAGAAAGTTCCATTATTGCTCTGTAATCGTGCAAAATTTCTCATATTTATCTTTTTACTGTTATTTTATTTTTTAGTTTCATCGAACTATGGTTAAACGCAACTCCCCCTATATAGACCCTATTGCGTCAAAACCCGCTTTGTCTTCAGCGGTAGAGAAACTTTCAGTTGCGTCAATCCAGCCAATTTGGTTGGCTTTACGCAACTGCTGTACCAATAAATGGGAAGGAAAGAGAGGCATAAGGTTCATAATGGGTGGTTGTTTAGTTATGTAAATGTACGTTGAAATTTCAAATTTCCAAATCATCTAACGGACTTTTATCTTGTCCCAACTTTTTTTAGTGACGTGGGTATAAATCTTCGTCGTTTTGGTGCGCTCATGGCCAGCGGAGAGTGGATTATCGGTTTTAATTTCTTCGACCGCTTTCCTTTTATCAAGTAGTAAATATAATGAATTTGGGAAAAATTGATAAATTACCGGGCAAAATTGGTTAATCCCCTGGGAGTTACCGCCCTCACCTTTGTGTCATCAAATCGAACAAGTTTTTTCAACATCGAAAATTTTAAAAATGACACATTTCACAGTTCCTACCCGCTCCGAAGTTTCCCCGGTCAACCAAGCCATTTTTGACGACCTGCAAAAAGGGCTTGGCTTTGTGCCGAATCTGTATGCCACTTTTGCCTTGAACGAGACGGCTTTGGGCGATTACCTCGCTTTCCAAAACCGCAAAAGCACCCTCCGTGCCAAAGAGCGCGAACTCATCAATTTAGTGGTCTCCGAGGTGAATGATTGTCTGTATTGCTTGTCAGCACACACGGTTTTGGGCAAAATGAATGGTTTTTCAGAAGACCAAATCTTAGAAATCCGCTCCGGCGAGGCTTCATTTGATGCTAAATTAGATGCGCTTGCCAAATTCGTGCGCGACACCACCATCCGTCGCGGCAAACCTTCTTCCGAGTCGGTCGAGCAACTTTTCGCAGCAGGATACACCCAAGCCAACGTGTTGGACATCCTCATTGTCATCGGTGACAAAATCATCTCCAACTTCTTGCACGGCGTGACACAAATCCCGATTGATTTTCCGGTAGCCCTCCGATTGGATGAAGTAAATGCATAAAAAAACAGCGGGGCAGTGGAATGTATCCATTGCTCCGTTTTTATTTTGGGAAAAATTGATAAATTATCAGGAAAAATTGATAAAGATTAAGAAAAAAATTTACCCAACTTTGCAGCATCAATTCAAGGTTTAAAAAAAAAATATGGCAACCAAAATTAATGTCAAAAGCCTGCCCATTGGCTATCAGTCCATCATTTCAAACGGGCGTTTTGCCATCGTCGGCGACGAGCCCATCGCGGGCAAAGGCACCGACCAAGGTTTTTCTCCGGAAGATTTGATACTCGCTGCACTGGCTTCCTGCAAGGTGAATACCGTGCGGTTCATCGCCCGCAAAAAAGGTTGGGTTATCCGCGACGTGGATGCCCAATTGGAGCTCTCAGTGAAGCGCAACCCCGACCGCTCTTTGGTTTCGACCGTGAAAGTCGCCCTGCAAATAGAAGGCGATTTGAGCGACGAACAACGTGCCGAACTGTTACGCGAGGCAGACGCCTGTTACGTTCACCGCATGTTAAAAGGCGAGTGGAACATCGCAGAAGCCGTTCCTTTTGCAGAAAAAACCGCCGAAACCACATGAGCCAACCTGCCTCCGCTGGAAAATGGCCGTGCTGATTTAGCCCGGCATTAAAAGAATAGCTATGAAACAATCGCTTTGGACGGATGATGAACGTTACCTCGACCGTTGCGCCGAATTGGCGGAAATAGCCCGAAGCCGGGGCGAATCGCCTGTCGGTTCGCTGCTCGTAGTGGCGGGCGGCATCGTCGGAGAGGGCATCGAGGCGGGAAAAAGCATGCAAGACATCACCTGCCATGCGGAGGTGGAAGCCATCCGGCAAGCCGTAAAAGCGCAGGGGAAAGACCTTTCTGCCGCCACGCTGTACACCACACAGGAGCCTTGTATTTTGTGCAGTTACGTCATCCGGCATCACCGAATCGGGCGGGTAGTCATTCGGCAAGCCGTTGCCCACATTGGCGGGGCTACCTCCGCCTTTCCTGTTTTGACAACAAACAAGGTCGAAATTTGGGGTGCTCCGCCGGTCGTTGACTTTGTTCCGGGCTTATGGCAACGAAAACTGGGAGTTTGACGAGAATGGGTTGATGGCAAAGCGCAACAAATCAGCATAGATGAAATGCGTTTCGAAGTTCCGGAAAACACCTTTTTCGCGCTCAATGTGAGCCATTCGTTTCGGTTCGAACGCTCGGAAGATGCTGTAATTTGGCAGTTCAACAAGGAATTTTACTGCATCATCACCCATGATGCGGAGGTCAGTTGCAGCGGTCTCCTGTTTTAAGGCTGGCGCGAGGCCGCTGCATGCGCTCCCGTTGCTGTATGTTTTGATACCCCGTGAAAACCCCTGATTTCCCGATCCCCGTATTTCTGCGCTTACCCAGCCGGAGTCCGAGCTTGACCTTTGTCCTATCCTTTCAACAAGAACAAACTCAAACTTGAACGTATGAAAAAGTCACTCGCCCTTTTCGCCCTTTTTTTCTTGGTACAATTTGCTGCGCAAGCCCAAAAAACCGCTACCTGGAAAGGGGGCACTGCTGGCAGAAAATCTGACTGGAATTGTCCCACCAACTGGAAAGAAGGTCGGGTGCCGAATGAATTCTCTAATGTACTCATTCCGGATGTTTCGACGAGTACCTTCTGCTACCCGGTCATTCACGAGGGAACCGTTGAGGTAGCTAGTCTTGAGTATGCTCCGGGAGCAAAGTTGATTACTCAGGGGAATGCGCGGGTGGTTGCCCTTTCTGGTCGTGTGATCAGCAAGGTTTTTTTTATTTGAAATAATCCGCGCCATAGTGTGATGGCAAATTTTTCCCGCTGCGCTTGGTGTTTTCACCATAGTCGTCAGGCTAAGTACCCCGGAACTCCGTTCCGTGGGGATTAATCGGGAAATAAATGTAGTTTTATTACCCGATTAATCCCCACGGAACGGAGTTCCGGGGTACTTTCCCGCTGCGCTCGGTATTTTCACCAAGTGCACGGTGAAATGAGTGACCAAGCCTAATTTTCCTGACTACATTATGCTTGGTGAAAACACAATAGTCGTCAGGCTAATCGGGAAATGTACCCCGGAACTCCGTTCCGTGGGGATTAATCGGGAAATGTACCCCGGAACTCCGTTCCGTGGGGATTAATCGGGAAATGTACCCCGGAACTCCGTTCCGTGGG
>ENA-ORBV01008264-ORBV01008264.1-microbial-mat-metagenome-genome-assembly--contig:-NODE-8264-length-17549-cov-18.826751_pt1 | contig 17549 bp, 23 predicted proteins | sample MGYA00237777_ERZ505514 | MGnify/ENA primary metagenome ERZ505514 (study PRJEB26160, sample SAMN06269048) | microbial mat metagenome | isolation source: Oligotrophic lake microbial mat | place...
CAGCCAGCCAAGACCCAGCCTGAGCGGGTCAGCCGTGGTGTTCAGGCCTCGAAAGGCGGTGACGTTTGATGGTTTCACGGCGCCGATGGTCGCGCCGTCTACCTCATTTGGCTAACATTGCCGGGGGCAAAGCCTAGTAGACACCCTCATCGGTCTCATACCCGTGCTCGCGCTCGATCCACGATTCGTCCTGCGCGGTGGAGCGCCGGCCAAACTCGGACTCGAACATGGCCAGGCATTCGGATGCCTTCTTGGGGCTGTAGATCTCCGAGTCCTCTTTCGAGTAGGCCCGGTACAGCATCCACTCGACCAGCATGCGGTGATGGCGCGACCTGATTTCGGGTTCTTCATCGCCGTCGGTCATGGACACCAGCGGCATGCGCACCACCGTCAGTTTTGCCGTGTAGCTTGCATCCGGTGTTGGGTACGGGCGAAGCACACCGTCCTCCATGTCCGGCACGTAGCCGCGCGGCTGCCCGGTCTCGGTCTCCCAATCGGGCGCGCCGACATCGAGCGTCTTACGGCTGACCCGAGCCAGGACAGGCGTGATGGTGGACAGTTTGACCCGGCGCACGAACAGCACCCGGTCATCGAGGTCGTAGGTTGCCGTGCCACTGACCAGGGCGATTTGGCAGATGGCCGCCGTCGTGGAGTCCAGGATCAGCCGGGAGCGCCGGCATGCCTCGTCCTGCGCCTCGTTGGCAAAGTCAAAGTATTCGGCCTTTGAGATTCGGTAGTCCTCCACCAGATCGTCGGAGCGGCGCCGGGCCAGCTTGATCATTTCTGAGAGCGTCATAGGTGACTCCGTTTGTACTGTTTGTACTGTTGGTAGGCTGCGTGTATCGCCTCAAACACCCGATTGGGGTCGATGTTCTTCTGGCACACGGCCGCACCGGTTGCCGCGTCCTCATGGCAGAACTCGCGCGTGTAGTGCAGGCGGTGACAGGGGTAGCAATCGGTGCTGGCAGGCGCCAAGACCGCTGTGTTGACCCAGTGCTTGGTCAGGTTTTCGTGGGACGAGTGCGACAGCATGATCACCTTGGGGACCTGCTCGAACGCCACGGCATTGAGCGTTCCGGTCTCTGGCCCGACCACGCAATCCACCACTTGGGCCAGGGCCAAACTGTCGCGCACGTCCATCTCGCCCGATGTGCACCGCACGCGGGGCTCTTTCTCCCAACCGGTTTCGAGGATTTTGCAGGCGATGTCCCCACTGAACACGATCACAGCCTCTGGGATGGAGCGCATCACGTTTGCGATGACCTCGTCCTGGGCCGGGTAGAACTTGTGGATGCTCGAGCCTGCAAGGCACCAAAGGATGTTGAACCGTGGCGGGGCGCGCATGCCGATCTTGAGCGGCCCGGCCAGCGTGTTCTTGATGTCGGCCAGATACGCCTTGGCCTTGAGCGTTTCGTCCTCGGATGCGTAGAACCGGGCCTCTGAGCGGTACGGGATCTGCGCCAGCTTGGCCGTGAATTCGAGGTAGTTCTGCCCCAGCAGTTCGCGGCGCAGATTGTCGGGCCACAGGTGATTCGCCCGGCCCGGCATGGCCAGCAGCGTGCCCTCGACCGACTCGGACAGGTTGATGAACCGATCGAACCGCGTGGCCTGCACTGCCCAGAAATCGGCCAGTTCCTGGTTCACGACTTGGTCGACATCTTGCATGAAGAATGCATCGATGTGCGGGTCATGCTTGACGATTTCGTGCCCGCGCGGGGTCGTCATCATGGTCACGTGGAACCCTTGGCGCTTGAGCTCTGGCAGGATGTTGGAGCTTTGCAGCATATCTCCAAAGCCGCCATATCTGACCACGCAGGCGGTCTTCTCAGGCTTGGGATCACGCCACGAGTGCAGATGCTTGTATTCGGTCATGTGGCCGCCTTACGCGCATTTGCAGCAATAGTTTTTCGAGCGGCCTCTGCTCTCGCTTCAGCCGTCCACCGCAACCTGCTTGATGCCACCATCCTTTGTCGTGTCTCAATCCCAACCACACGGCCCTTGTTGGCGACGGAAATCTTCCTTCGTACATCTTCCGGCATTGGGGCTTTTGGTTTGCGCGGTCGGCGCCCTGATTTTTTGCGCGCCTCTGCAAGTTGAGCGGCGCGCTCGGGCGGTAGCTTTTTCCCCCTATTCGCGGCTGCAAGATTCGCACAATGCTCCGGCGACTTTTGCCTGCCTTTTAGAGCGCGCGCAATAGCATCTTTGTGCGACTGGGTCCGATCATTCCCAAAACCATCTCCGCCAGGTGTCCCGTTTACAAGATCAGCGCCAAAGTCACTGAGCATAGCAATCCATTCAATCTCAGCAGAATTGCGTTCAGCGTTCTCTTGAAGAACGACTACTTCAATTGAATGCCCCTTGGCCTTTACGCTAGACATCCACCGGCCCAAATGGGTTTTTGCTCTCACGCTTCTATTTTGGTGGTACCAAATCCTGTTTGACAGAAGTTGATGCGTTTGCCCGACGTACCGGACCCTGTGATCCCTTGAAGAACATAGAGCATAAATAGTGACTGGCTTCATATCTTTTTGAACACCTGCAAAATTGAATACTCTGTTCCGCCGTTGCGACGTTCATTCACAAGCAAGTCCCAACTGCCAACCTGTTCCATCAGCGCAATCATGTCCTCTGGCTGGTAGTCTGCCTTGTGATCTGGATTCGATCCATATGTTCCTACGCGCGGATATTCATTTGGATCCGGGTAGTACAAGACCAAGTGACCGCCGACTTTCAGCGTTCTGAACCAGTCTTTCAACGCATCAAGCGGATTGTCTAGATGTTCAATAAGGTGACTGGAAAAGATGAAGTCGAGGTCGCCGTCCTCGATGAAGTCCAGATTGGTCGCGTCATCGCACACGACGTCGGGCTTCATCTGGATGCCGAACAGCTCCGTGTCCTTGCAACTGTCCACACCGATCATGTGTGGGTAGGTCTTCTTTGGGCCGCAGCCCAGATCGATGCCTTTGCCGCGCGTGTACGGGACGATCAGGTACTTGATCTTGTCCGACTCGCCGCCCTGGGGGTCATCTATGCGCCATGTCATCAGATCACCATCAGTGCTTTTCCCGTGTCTGGGATGATCATGAACGGGCGCCCAGACTCCACGACTGCCTGAGTACATCCTTCGCAGTCGACCACACCAAAGTCGTCGAACAGGATGAATCCGCCACGCACCATGCGCTGCGGCATCTGATCCAAGATGGCCTTGGTACTCTCGTACTGGTCCGCGTCGGCATGCACGAACCCCACTGGTGGCATGTCGATCAGCGAGTCCGGGAATAGGCCCTTGATGATCGTTGCCGAGGGGATCAAGGCCTGCACGGCATCAACGCTGGTGTCGGCAAACTTGCCAACCGGGTTTCCCGTATCAAGTGGCCCTTGGTACGGGATTCCCTCGAACGTGTCGTACAGGAACAGTGGGCGACCGAGTTGCGCCAGAAAATAAGCTGACCCTCCCCGGTAGACACCGACCTCAACGATAGCGCCCTCTGGCGCGCGACCGGCGTAGTGGCGCAAACTGTTGATCGCCTCCATCGAGAGCATCGATGTAAACGTTACTTTCCCCTCGCCGCTTGGCCGGCTCTTTTCGAGTGCGGCCCCCACTTATGCGCCTTCCTTGCCGTCGCTCTTGGCTGCGTTGCCCACGCCGCCCTGGCGGTTGATCGCGTCACCGCTGAGGTCCGCGCCGTAGGTGTCGGTCACACCAGTCGTCACGCCACGGTCAGGCAGTGGCTTGGTGTCGCCCTGGATAACACCAGAGGGCTTGTACATTCCAGATTTCTTTTCGTCCATGATTTCTCTCCTTCAAAATGAAAAAAGCGGAGCACCCGGTAAAAGGCGCTCCGCATCAAGTGGCAACTGCTCTTACCAAACTGGCCGGTTACGACTGAACCGCGTCGTTGGTGACTTCGTACTCGTAGACGATGTGCCCGACACCTGTCGCATCGGCCAGCGACTTGACGGACACCTGCGCCATTGCCGCAATGTCGAGATTGAGCAGCGCAGAACTGGCGGACACGCCGGCAGCCGAAGTGCTCAAGGCAATCGCGCCGACCGACGTGGTGCCGTGGAACACGTTGTAGCCGTGAGTCGTTGCAGTGCCAGCAGTGATGACTGCGGCATGGACCTTTTTCAGCCGCATGGCCTGGAAGGATCGGAACTTGGCGCCCTCGGTAGTGGCTCCAGCAATAGTGATGCGGTCTACCTCGCGGCGGACCAAATAATCTGGGTCATCGTATGCCATGATTGGCTCCTTGATTGGTAGGTCATGAAGCCCTCCGAGCACGCGGCCCGAAGGGCAATGGGGTCACGTCAAGCCGCCGAGTCCCACTTCACGATCCGCGACTGCGCAGCGACCGTGTGGACCAGGCCAAAGCCGCCAAGGTAGTACCAGGCGATCCCGCGCGAGCGACCGAAGTCGGAGGGGATCTTGCCTCGCATTTCCTCGGGGCAGGCAATTCCCTCGGCCACCGTATCGGCGCCGAACCAGAACGCCCAGGACGACTTTGCGTTGTCCCATGCGTCCGCCGTATCGGTCAACGGAGCGAACGAGCCAGAGTTGGCCGCGCCGCCCTTGGGGATCGAGGTCTGCTCGACGAACCGGGTGTTCTCGTACCGGCCCATTTCACCGTTCAGGATCATCTGAAAACCAGAGTCCGTGTACTGGTGCAGGGTTTCCAGTTCGTTCTTGAACGGACGGAATGTCGACGGGTGGCTGATGGAGATGTAGTCATCACCCATGTACGGGGGGATGTTGCGCTCCTTCATCTTGTCAACGATGTCCTTGACGTGTTCCTTGCCCATGGCCACGTTGTTGGTCAGCGTTGCCGTGCCGTCGGTCGTCAGTGTCACTGCATTGGTGCTGGTGCCGCCAGTAGGAACGGCGCGCAGTTTGGTCGCATTGAACTGCGTCCAGGCTGCAATGTCGAACGCCTTCTTGGCATCGGTCTTCAGAACCTTGTTGATGATCTCCTTGACCGGATGCTCGGACAGGTCGTCAAGCTTTCCGGTGTACGGAACAGAGTTGCCGTACTCGGTGATCGTCATCGTGCCTTGCGTGATGGTGAAGTTGGTCTCAGGCATGACGTTGGTTTCCACCAGTGCCGCGCCACGAGTCGCAACGTCGCTGTACACGTTCCAGTGGAATGTGTCGCCCTTGCCCTTGCCCTGAACCGCTGCGTCCTTGATGTCGGCGAACTGGCGGAATTTCACCGTCGGCTGCACCGCATAACGCAATACCTTCGAGAGCTGGTCCGAGTACATGAACCCGCCCAAGCTGCTCGTTACCCAAATTTGACCTGGCATGATAAATCCTTCACAAAAAAGTTGGCTTCAGACTTCCATCCCCCTGGACTTGCGCATCTCTGCGAGCACATCGCTCGTCGTCTGCACTGGCTCCTGGGTCGTGGTCGCCGTCTTGTTCAAAGAGTTGATGTTGTCCATCTTCCCCTTGCGTTCCAGCTTTTCGTTGCGGGATGTGGTCGGATTCGGAGTCGCAGCGGGCTTGATCCCCATACTGACCATCCATTCCCGCGTCCTTTTCGCGCCGGCCCCGAGTGCGTCTTGGTATGGCGTTCCGCCAGCCATCGCTTCCTCGATATGCCGATTCGTCAAGTCCGTGAGGTATGGGTCGTCGGCCAGGTCGGGGTTAGCGTCCTGAAACTTCTCCAATGCACTCGCGTCAACTAATCGCTGCCTGAGCACTGGCGTCAACTGATCCGCAATCTGATCGAGGTCCAGGGTGGGAGACTTGCTCCGCCCCTCGCCTACGAACTTCTGCAGTGCAGCTATCGCCTTCTCTTCATCTCCCTCAAACAGGGATGCGATGAAGGTCTTCGCACTCAAGCCGTCCCCGTTTGGGTCCGGTTGCTGGGCAGTGTCCTCACCGCCTTGCGTGTTGTCTACCTTCGCCGGGGGCAAAGCGCGTGCCTGCGCAAGTATTTGGTTTGCCTCGGCCAGGCGCCGGTCGGCGGCTACCTGCTTTTGATAGTTGCGTATGGCCTCGGCCACCGTCACCTCGGACTCGACTCCGTCCACCTTGACCTTGACGCGCACCTTGTCGGGATGCTCAAGCAGCTGCGGCTCGTCCTCCAGCTGCGCTTGCACCTCATCGTCCTCATCGACTACGGCCTTTCGCGGCTTGGCTACCGGCTGCTCGATTTGCTCGACGTCTTCGTCTGCGCCCTCATCGTCGTCGCGCTTGACGCGGATGGCGTCCATCGCGGCCATGCGCGGGGAGATCTTCTGCTCGGCGGCCTGGTCATCAGGTGCGCCCGTGGTTTGGGTGTCGTCGGTCTTCTCGGTGGTTGCCATGTCATCTACTCCTGGTTGAAAAATCATCCCTCGCGGGCCATCCATTCGGCCTCTGCCTGCTCGCCCGCCGTCACCGCCTCGCCCAGCCACTGCAGGAACATCGCAGCGACTGCGCCCTGGTTCTGGTGTTGGCGCACGGCCCGGGCGTCCTCCGGATCCACGGTCAGCAGCGCGTCCTTGGCCGACTCAATGTCGTTGTTGGCCCTACCGGCAAGGTGCCTGCCGATAGATCCGCCCATGAATTGCTGCACATCGAGACCGAACGACACACGCGCCCTGACCTCGGCCAACTCGCTCTCTTCGCTCATGAGTCGGCCCGCACGGTTTCGATGCCCTGGTTGGCACCTTCAACGCCCGACGCAGGGGCAATCGGGGCCATGGGCGTCAGCGGCGTTGTGTCGCCCGCCACCGCACCGCCGGGCATGAACTCGACACCGGTACGCGGGTCCTTCACGCTGTTTTGCGTCAGGCCGGGCGCCGGTGCCTCGATGGCTGGGAAGTTGGGATCGATGCCCGCTGGCGTGGGCGCCTGGTAGCCGCCGGCCATGACAATGGCGTCTGCCACTGGCGCGATCTGGGGAACGCTTGCCAGCATCTGTGCGAATTGACCGGACGCAAACATGGCCTCGACGTTCTTCTTGAACGCCGACGAGATCGTGTCCTTGGTCTTGGCGGCCAATGTCTCGATCTCCGCGTCGAGTTTGCGCACCTGCGCTGCCACCATCTCCGGGCTCACCTTTTGCTCCAGTTGCTTTTGCAGTTCTGTGATCGTGGCCTTGGCGTTTGTCAGGCTCGGGTCCTCTGTCTCGGTGTCGAAGAACCGGTCGCCGTCGCGGTAGCCCAGCTTGCCGAACAGTTCCTTGATCACCTCTGACACATCCAGCCCGAAGCGCTCCAGCACACCGTCGGCCAGCAGGTCCTTGAGCGATCGCATCGCCTCCAGGAACGTTTTGACCTGGTCCAGCGGGTTGGTTGACCCGGTGCCCACGTTGACATTGAGCGTGATGTCCATCTCAAGCAACTCGTCGATGAACCCCTCGTTTGCCGCCTCCATGGCGAAGTCTCGCTCCAGTTTTGCCGCTTTGCTGGCCAGGCGGATGATCGCCTCATCGGTCTCGTACTTTCCCTCCAGCAGCAGTAGTTGGTGCAAAACGGGCTCGACCCATGTCTCCACGAACGCGCGCAGCTGGTAGGCACCGACTTGGTTGGTGGCGCTGTTCATCATCTGCATGCCGCCCACGGTCTCATTGAGATTGCGGTTGGACTGCACCGAGGACTGAGAGAACGCGCCGGCCACATCATCGAAGTCAAGATTGAGCCGGTCCTGCTCGGAGTAGGCCGAACTGGTGACGTCGGGCGTGTCGAGCACCTTCACGTCCTTCTCGGGGTCGTTCATCATCGTCACGCTGGAGGGCACATTGCGTGTCAGGCTGCGGATGTCGACCTGCCTGCCGCGCTGCACGAAGTAGCGCTTGTTCATGGCGAACTTGACGTTGTCGATGCGCTGGTTGGCCACCTCGTTGATCTCGGCCTGGGTGTCCTTTGTGATGCCAGGGATGCCGTCCGGGTACAGCTTGTGTGTCTCCAAGATGCACAACCCCATGACGTAGGGGCGCCGACCGTGCCAGTAGTGCGACTCCAGCGGTACCGGCTGACTGAGCGTCGACATAGTGCCCAGCGTGTACCAGATCATGTCGACGCCGTCGATTTCCATGATGTTGCGATGCACCCACACGGTTGCAAACTCGTTGATGGCTGATCGCTGCTCTGTGCTGTCCTGCCGGTTTCGCTCACGCGTCTGGCGTGTGCTGTCCGAGTAGCTGTTCTGCGCGGCCAGGATCTGCGCCTCCGCAAGTTTTGTCCATCGCGGTTGCCCGGTGGTTGGGTCAGGGTTTTCCATGCGCTTTCGAACGTCCATCACCAGCATGGGCAACATGTGGATGTTGTACGGGCTTGAATTGATCGGGTCAGACCAACTGGACGCCGGGTGGATGCGAAAGTTCTCGGTCGGTATCAGGTCGATGCAGGGCTTGTCGATCTTGCGCTTGGCATCAAACCGCCAGTATTGGTGCGATATGCACACGCCCACGGTCTGTGCGTCCTGGTACGCGCCGATCAGGGTCAGGAACCAGGGGATGCTCTTCTTGAGCCGGTAATTGAGCAGCGCATGCTTGACCTGTGCCGATGCGCGATTCTTTGGGTTGTCGCTGTCCTCGGGCGTGACCGTGACCACGTCCGATGTAGCGAAAAACGCCTCTGCCGCCGATGCTTCGTTCTTTCGGATCGTCGCGCGGGTCTTGGGCCGGAACAGTCGGGACCGCGCCTTGTATGCGTCTGAGTGGTACTTGCTGTTCGTGGGGTGCACACCTTGGAACTGCCTCAGTGCTGCCTCGATCTGCGTGCGGATGGACGAGTCAAAGTAGGTTGTGGACGATGTGAACGCGTCACGCGCCATCGTTAGGAACTTGTCGGGTGCGGTTTCGTTCATTTGTCGGCCCTCAGATACCCGGCGCTGTCAACCGGGATGTCGCTGTACTCGGCGGCGTTGAATCTGCCTCTGCGCATGCGGTAGCGCTCAAGCATCTCGCCGCCGGCCATCACCACTCGGCGCTTGAAGTCAGACCCGCTGTAGATCTCGGTGAGCTTGATCCTGAACCCCCAGTTACCGGACAACGCCAGGTTGCGCACGTCGGCAAATCCAATCTCACCGTCGCAGGCGACCGCCCACATATGGCCTGGGTATGCGCCATGCAGTGCCTCGGCCATTTCCTTGGACATGACGATGTCGTTTGCGGAGCCTTGCGGGTTGTCGGTGACGATTTCTTGAGTCATGGTTCTGGGTCTGGCTCTGTTTGGGTCTGCACAAATCTGATCTTCTCGGAGTCACTGAGCCAAGCCCACTCCCCGGGCGTCACGATCGCCTTGCACGGCTCGGGCAACTCGTCGTAGCGTGGGTCACTCGGGAGGTCTTGCATATGCAGGCACCTTCTCGATGTACTCGCGGCCAGAGCTGAATCGGTAGACCGTTGGGTACGGCTGCACCACGGAATCTGCCTCGGCAATGCCGACCTCGGCTGACCACAGGCGCTCACTGGTGCGAACGATTTCATGGGGCTTCAGGGCAGGTGTTGGCATGGTTGGTCCTCAATTTCGGCTGACGCCAAGCGCTTCCAAACTCGCAAATATTTCTTCTTGCTTTGCAATGGCTTGTTGCAAAAGATTCGCTTTTGGCACCGAAGGCACCTCCCATGGTGGGCGGCCTCGCCCGTAGTCCTCTACGAGCAGGTCCAGATGCGCAATGACCTTGATGTGGTCGCCCTCGTAGCGCTCCAATACAGCAATGACTCGATGACTCTTGCCAAGTTGAACTTGCAAGTCCAGCACGCGTTCTATGTCACTCAGTTTCATGGTGTCCTCTATCAATCGGCAAAAGTTTCGGGTTCGGTTGCTCGTTCGTCAACAATCACCGGGGGCAATGGCTCCATGTCATACAGCCGCGACGTTGCGTCGATCAGGTCTTTCTTGGCCGAAAAAGGGTAGGTCAGGTACTCTTCCAAGAAGCCCTTGTTGAGCGAATACACGTTGCCCTCGTGATCCCTGCGCCTGGCTGGTGTGAAGATCCGAAAGGCCTGGCCCTGGTCGCGCATCTTCTTTTGATTGCTGGTCTCGTAGGGCTCAGAGGTCGTCATCGGCTGACCGTCGACGTCCATCACCGCATCGCCCTGCTTGTCCAGCAGCGGCACCTTGCGCTGGCACAGCATGGGCAGGAAGAACTTCTTGGCGGCAAAGTCGGGCTGCAGGCGCTGCACGCGGTCGTCCTTGGCCTGATTGCCATCGCTGGTCCAGTTCAGTTCGTGGATCTGGAATGAGTCGTTGGCGGCCAGCATCTTTTCCTCGAAATACTCGAGGTCGGCCTGCATGCCGTACCGCTCGTAGCCGGCCTTGACCATTTGCACGCCGGGCACGTTGCGCCACAGCTTGACCAGGCCGTACAGGGCTTCCCACCGCTCTTTCAGACCCATCTTGTGGCGGTAGCCGTCCAGCAGGTACTTGTTGCTGCCAGCGTCCACGCCGATGACTGCCATAGCCGTGTTGTCGCTGCCCTTCTTCTTGCTGTGCGCCGGGTCGACCATGATGTACACGTTGAGCGTGGCCGGCCTGATGTCGCTGAACTGCAACCACTCCTTGCGGAACATCGCCTCGTTGCCAGCTGCCGGATTGAGCAGCATCTGGCATGCAATGGTCGACGGCCCCTGCTTGATCTTCTTGTCGGCCCACGCGGCGGCGGTCATGAACACCGGGTCTCCGTCGGCCAGGCCGTTGTCGGTTGCTGGGTAGACGCGCACCTTCAAGGCATCGCGCTCGATGATGTCGGCGTAGGTGTCAGCAAACGAGTACCGGGTGCCGACGTGCCATGCCCGAAGCCTGCCGTTCTCGCCGCGTGCACCCAGGTTGTCTGATAGCTCCCACGCCTTGGTCGTCTTTGCCACCTGTTCGGGTGTATTGACTGACTCCAGCGTCACAACGTCGTCATACACACGCAGCCGGAAGTGCGCGCCGGTGGGCTGCCCGTCCACCAGGCCATGCGCCTCGACGGTTGCCTCCTTGGGGTTGCTGGTGCGCTGGACTGTCAGGCCCTTTTCCTCGGACCACTTCGATGCCTGCTTCTTCGGGTCAGACCAGAAAATGGTTGGGTATGTTGCCTGCAACTCCTTGTTGTCTTCAAGTTCCTGCTTGAGCTGCAACATGAATTTTCGGGCGACGGGCTTCGTGTGCGAGAAAATGCCGATCGTGATCTCGGGGTCTCGGATGATTTCCTGCACGATGCCAGCGAAAGTAATGAGGGTCGACTTGTAGTGCTCGCGTGCCCACAGGTCCAGGTAGCCATCCGGGTCCGCCTCGACCTCGCGGCAGCGCGCGTACAGCCACGGATGTACCGCATCGAGCCGGTGCAGAAGCCTTGTGAGCAGGTAGTACCGATCATTTCGACCAAGCCACGCCCGGCCCGCGTCGCCGTAGTCTGACTCGACGATCCCCCACAGATCAGCGACTTGCTCGAACTCTGCCGCCTGCAAAGAGGGCGCGAGCTGGTCGAGGTCGTCACGGATCATTGACCGGTCCCGAACACAACCCGCTCGACGATCTCGATCAAGATGTGGATGACCTTGATGTGCAGTTCCTGCGCCCGGTCAGCGTAGCGCCCGCCCTCGGTGCATATGTGATAGTCGGCCAGCTTGCCCAGGTCGCACCACCTGTTGCCGGTCAGTGCGATGACACGCATGCCCTGCGCGCGCGCTGCGGTTGCAGCCATGATGACTGACTCGCTGCGCCCGCTGGTGCTGATGGCGAGCAGGTAGTCACCGCCGCGCCCGTGGGCCTCGATGTAACGACTGAAGACTTGGTCGTACCCGAAATCGTTGGCAACGCACGTCAGGTGCCCGACATCGCTGATAGCCGTTGCAGGCAGTGCCCGGCGATCGCCCCGGAATCGACCCGACAGTTCTTCGGCGAAGTGCATCGCATCCGACATCGAGCCCCCGTTGCCGCAGGAGAACACCCGTTTGCCTGCCTTGAGTGCATGCCCCAGGTCCCCGCCGGCCATGCTGATCATCGCAAGCATCGCGGAGTCGGCGCGCAGTATCTGCAATGCGCCGTGGGCCTCGTCCAGGGCTTTGTCGACGATATCAAGCATCGAGCAACTCCTGCCGGGTGATCGCCGCAGTGCCCAGGCGACCAACGACTATGCCGGCGGCTTTGCTTGCCAGGTCCATCGCCTCGGGCCATGGCCTCCCAGCTGCGCGCATGCAGGCCACCACGGCCATGACGGTGTCGCCCGCGCCCGTCACGTCGGCCACGTCGCGTGTGTATGCTGCCTGGTGGTGCATGTCGCCGCTGTTGAGCTCAAGCGTCATGCCGCCTGCGCCTTTGGTCAGCAACATCGCGCCGATCTGGTTGAGGTCGCGCATGTCGCGCAGGGATGCGTACTCTTGAGCGTTGGGCTTGACCATGGTGGCGCCGGCGTACTTAGCCCAGTCGCCGCCTTTTGGGTCAACGAAAACCGGCTTTCCTGCTGCCTTGGCCATCTGGATCAGGTCTTGCACGTAGCGCAGCGCGCCCTTGCCATAGTCCGATGCGATCACGATGTCGCAACCGAGCACCATGGCCTGAAATGCGTGGTCCATGCGTTCTAGTGATTCTTGGCATGGCGACCCCTCGAAGTCCAGCCGGATCATCTGCTGGCGCTGGCCGATCACTCGCAGTTTGACGGTCGTCCGCATGACGGAGTCGGATATCAAGGCGATCTTGTGAACGCCGCCGGCCAATGCGGCGTCGGCGAGCCAACTGCCATCGCGGTCATTGCCAACAACCGACACGAGGTCCACCCTGGCGCCCAGGGCCGCGCAGTTGAGCGCCACGTTCGCTGCGCCGCCGGCCCGTTCCTCTACCCGGGTGACCGCCACCACGGGCACTGGCGCTTCCTGGCTGATCCGAGTCACGTCGCCGTGCCAGTACCGATCGAGCATCACATCGCCCACCACCAGCACACGAATGCCTGAGAAGTCGGGGATCATGCTTTGCCCAGGACCTTGGCGAATTTTGCTTTGACGGCTTCGATACCGGCCATCTTGTCGACGGCGGCTGCCATTGCTGCGTTGGGCTGGACGTTGTGCGCTTCGTATGAGCCGAGGATTTTGGCGGCCTTGTCGAGCGCGCTATTCTTGTCCCAGGCCTTGATTTTCTTGGTGACGCCGATCACCGTATCGCCCATCTTGATCTCGTCAACCTCGACGCTGGCAATGACAGCCGCGCAGTCGTCGTCGAGTTCGTGGATGGCCTTGAGCCGGCCATCGGGATGAAAGAACTTGCGCGGGTCGGAGAACGAAAGCCGCGCAATTTCCCGGTACACCCGCTCGGTCGTCAGTTTGAATTTATCGAGCACTTCTGCCCGGCGTCTTTCAATTTGCTGCAAAACCCTTGCATCCTTTTGCAGCCTCCAAGCGGCAACGTCGGCTGATTTAGGGCTGTAGCCCGCGTCGATGGCTGATTGGCGAGCGTTTCCGCCGTTTGCAAGAAACGCTTCAACAAACCGATCTATACGGGCTTCTTTGGCTCCTTTGTTTGATCCGGGCTTGCGTTTCGAGGCGGGTTTGGCCTTTGGTGTAGTCATAGGCACCGATATTGCAATGCTCATTGCAGTTTGGCGACTGATACCGGGGGCAACGGCGCGTGTAGGCGGCTGGTCGTGGTGCTGGGGCCGTCAGGATCGATCAACCGAGCGATATGCCGTGGCGCAGGGCGTTGAAGCGCGCACCTTCGTAGCCGACGGCCGTTGCAGGTGCGGTTACGGTGGCAGTGGGAGTCAAGGTCATTTCGGTGTTTTCGGTGGTCATGGCATGGGCCTTTAAATAACGCTTTGATAAGCAGTCCACAACGCCATGCCGGTGCCGCAACGCAGCCCATACCGTGTGCCACGACCTGCTGCTATGCAGGTGGGGCAGGTGAAGTGGTGCGTGTTGTAGGTGCTGGCAGGCAATCGCCATGCGTTGGGGTCCACTTGCTCTGGCTCTGGCTCTGGGGGGGGTGCTGACTGTGCGCTGCGAACTTCCTGCTCGGCGCGAACAGCATCCTTGGTCACAGCCTGACCATAGGAATCCATGTTCACCAAGTTCACATGTTCGCGCGGGCACCCAAGTTCATCCACCAGCAAGGGCTTGCCCTGGGCGATTTGTGCCAGCAGCTCAGGCGTCAACAGGCCTGGCAGTGCCTCCAGTCGCAGGTCGCCCTGCGGCGTAAGTGCGACTGCTATGCCTATTTGGGCGAGGGTGCTCAGGTTCATACCACGCGAACCTCGGTTTCGGCACCTTGGTTGGCGCTGTTCGTGCTGACCGGTGACCGTTGTGAACTTGGTGAACTTGCTTCCCTTTGGTTGACCCCCGTTGCCAGCGCATCTTCCGGCATTTTGCGAAGTTCACAGTGCACGCCATCTCGTTTTGGCTTGATGGCCACGCTTAAATGGATGCCGAGTTGGCGAAGTGCCGGCGCTGCACGGCGCAGGCTGTCGGCCAGACCTTTAGGACTGCGCGGCCAGTATTCCCCTTGCTCTAGGAATTTGGCCTGCAAGCGTTCGTTTAATTTCCCTAGTAGGTCTTTGACCGTTCCAATGTGGGACCTGCCGCTGGCGACATATTCCATGCACTGCACCGCCACTGGGGACGAGTCCACAGTGCGGCGGATGGCATCCCTGCGGTGATCGACGTACAGCGCAAGCCAATGCCCCGAAGGATGACCACATGCTCGATGCATGGCTTCACCCAGAATGGCAAAGTCGGCCATACGCGGCAGTTGGGCTGGCGGTATTGCCACCGCAGGGATGATGACCAGCGTGGCCGCCAGCAGATCCAGCAAACCGCCGAATATGGCTGGTCCATCACGGTCAAGGATTTCCTCCATTTCGGCCTCGGTCCGTCGCTCACTGATAGTAGGCAAGCACAGGGCGATGGCCCGGTCCAGCAGGTCATTGCGGGTGATGACGGCCCCGATCCCGTTGAGCACCACGGGGTTGTGTGCTTCCACAATGGACTCTTCACCATTGGTGTAGAGCTGCCGCCCTGCAGTGCCGCCGCCCGTGGCCACAGTGCACAGCGCGTCGGAGATTTCGGGTGAAATGCCGGAGAGATTTTCCAGGCTGACCATATGGTTGTTGTTGGCCGCGACATACACATCTTCCACTGTCTTTGGTCTGCCCCGTAGCATCACCCGATTGGGGTCGATCAGGCTGCGCAGGACTTTTTGAGTCGAACTCTTGGCCGAACCTTGCTCACCAATCAACTCCAGTACTGCATACGGCGTATCGCAGCGATACGTCTCCAGAATCCAGGCCAACACCAAGGGGCGGTCCTCTTCGGGGATATTTATCAGTGGCCACATCAGACTGTAGTCACCCTGGCGCACCGGCATCGGCAGCGGGCGCATGGACTTAGTGCGGGTGAATCGGATGGTTGGGTGGTCAACGACCTGCCAGCCGGTCGCTGTGATCAGCAAAGCGCGCCAATGCTCATCTCCCAGATCAATCCAGTACCCCATAGCGTCTTTGGCGACCCGTCGAAACACCTCGCATTCTTCGCCGTCAAACCGTGCCTTGCCAGCGAGGGCATTGCGTGCAGCAGACAATGTTTCATTGGCCGGTGCGCTCTCCATCTCGCTGTGGGCCAGCCAAGCCAACCACTCCTTGAAACCAGAGGATTCGATCAACCAGTGCTGGGTGTGGGGGCAGCCCTGCACGTCTTGATCGAAGCTAGCGTAGGCGTTGCGGTCCTTGTCATGCCAGAGCTGACAGCGATCGGATGCCAGATCGGCCAATAGAGTGGCGGCACTGGCATCTTCGCCGTCACCCTTGGGGCTGATGGCGCCGACAAACTTGTCCAGCGCACCCACACGGACCTTGGAGTTGGCCCGTTTCAGGTCAGTTCGCATGGCCTCATAGGCCAGGTCGTCCACACCCTGGATGATGGCGAACGACTCTATCGATTCTGGCGTGAGGTAGGCATTGGGGTCAGTGGCACTCGCGGAAATTATTTGCTCGGCAATGGCCCTGGCTTGTGGCATTAATGCCGCCTTCACGCCTTCGCTCCACTGCCAGTTACCGCGCTGCGCCTCTTCAAACAAGCTGGCCAAGGTGACCGGAGCGCCTTGGTAGCTGCCGAATGATTTCCACTTGTAGGCGGTCTCGCCCGGCTGGTAGTTGGAGCCCTGGGCGCTCCAGTCGTCCCACAACGCAAATCCGGCGCCGCTTCCACCAGAGGCGTGGTGCAATGCCATGCCGATCTTGAGCCAAACGCTGTAGTCGCAATCGGGGTCGACCCCGCCCATCGCCGAACTGGTCTTGAGCGGCTCGCGGATGCCCGCGCCAGGCACTGCACGCAATTCGTCGTGGTTGGGCGGGTCTTCCGTCAACGGCGGTATGGCGTGTGTAATCACGTCCCAGGTGAATGCTTGGGCAGTGGACTCTTCGACGATGCGTACCAAGTGCGGTTGCTCTGGGTTCTTTAAGTGAAAAAAGCCGGGTAGCCGGAGTACCCGTGACGGGTCTTTGGCATTGGGGTCCGAGCCAAAGTCGGCCACCATGCGCCGCTCGACGGCACTCCACTCCGGCCATTCCACTGGATCAGCGTCGGTGTCAATCAACCAGTAACGGTGAAACTTGCCGGGTGAACTCTCCACCACGATGTTCGGCGGTAGTGGCGGCACCGGCGCGCCGGTGCGGTCAGCTTCCTGAAACACGCAGCGCGGACGGATGATGTTGCCGAGCTTGCGGCCCTTCAAATTGGTCTGATTGACCGTGATGAAGACACCGGCGCCGTGCCGGTTCAGTTCCACCAGTTGGCCATAGTGCTGGGCCAACGTGCCGTTAAAAATACGGGTGAGATCGCCATCCTTGACCTTACGTTCCTTGTTGTCGTCAAAGGTCTGGAATGTGAACTCTTCGGCCGACTCGTCCAGCAAGGTCAGGTAGCGCTGGGCAGCGGCTTGGTCGGGGTAAAGAACAATCGCTTTATCCGGCGCCGGCACGATGGCACAATCCGCCTTGTGAGTGTCAGTATCAAAGCCTTCGGTGTCGCAAGCACCGGGGGCTTTTTCATTGGTGGTGAAGGTCATGGTGCCACCTCAAACCTTGGCCAGTTCAGTGCGCTTCGCGTGCAGGGCTTTCACCAGTTCGCGAATATCGCTATCGGACTTGCCCGCGACACGCGCCGCATTGATGGCATCCACCTCGTAATCGGGCCAGCCTTTTGCTCGCTGCCCAATGGCTACGCCCGTGGTCATGAGTCCGTCTCGAATCGCGTTGTAAACGCTAGCATCTGCGCGATGCCCCATCTTGCCCTTGACTGCGGGTAGTCTCAGAATCAACATTGCTGTAACCCCTTATCCCGCCTTGGCGGTAATTGCGATAGGGGTATTTCAGGCTTTTTGAGTCAATCCGAGAATCCTGTTTGCTGGCTTGATGTGCGGTATGCCCGCAGTTGTTACGGTGTACTCGCAGAGCGTAGCTTCTTCCACTCCGTCATCCAGTCGCGAACCGCTCGGAATTTCTGGGGGACAAAGGACTCGGCAATGTCGAAAGCTGCATCATCCATGCTTGAAAACCGATCCATGTTCGCGTCGCACCACTCGTAGACCTTGATTTTGTCAGTTCTGTTTTTCGCGTGTCGCGCATCCGCCGCACGAATGGCCTGCTT
>ENA-ORBV01008267-ORBV01008267.1-microbial-mat-metagenome-genome-assembly--contig:-NODE-8267-length-17549-cov-4.576637_pt1 | contig 17549 bp, 20 predicted proteins | sample MGYA00237777_ERZ505514 | MGnify/ENA primary metagenome ERZ505514 (study PRJEB26160, sample SAMN06269048) | microbial mat metagenome | isolation source: Oligotrophic lake microbial mat | place...
GACTTGAGTGATGACGAGTTTCTGATGCGACCCGCGTCGGGAGCGAATCACGTCGCGTGGCAACTGGGCCACCTCATCGAGTCCGAGCAGGACATGCTGAAAACGATCCCCGGAACCAAGCCGATGGACCTGCCCGCGGAGTGGGCCGGCGTCCACGCGTCGGAGAATGCCGCCGTCGATCCGCCGAAGGGATTCGCGAGCAAGGCGCAGTATCTCGAGTTGTACTCCAAGTCGCGCGACCACATTCGCAAGCAACTCGAGGCGTATCCGGAAGCCGATTTCGACAAGCCGACGCCGGGGAAGATGGCCGAGATCGCGCCGAAGCTGGGCGACATGTTCACGCTCATCGCGGACCACCCGATGATGCACGTCGGCCAATTCGCCGTCCTGCGGCGGAAGCTGGGCAAGCCGCGGGTCATGTGAGTCGTCGGCAACTTCGGCTTGCCGAAGTTGCCGATCTTCCGCTACTATCGTCGCCGCGCCATCCCGTTCGCACGGATGAAAGGATGTGTCCGTGAACGTCACGTTGCGCTTACTCGCGGAATGGGTCGATGGGGAAATCGACGGCGATGGCGATTTGGCCATCGCCGACGCCCGCCCCGTCGGCGACGCGCGGCCCGGCGACATCACGTTTGCCGCGGACGATCGCCACCTCGAGCTGCAGGTCGCCGCCGCCGTCCTGGTGCTGCTGCGACCCGGTCCCCGGCCTATCGACGCCTGAAGCGCAGGAACGCCGGCTGGTGGCCGGCCAGCATCTTCTGTTCGTAGCGCGTCGGCGGCCAATCGGCCGGACGTTGGCGCCAGTCGGCGGGACGCTCGGCCAGCCATTCGAACGCGGCATGTGTAAAAGCGTGTTCGATCATCCAGGGCAGATAGCTCGGATCGTCGGTCGCCAGCCGCAGCTCGGCGCCAGGCTTTATCAGTCGCGCCAGCACGTCGAGATTGGCGCGCTGCACGAAGCGCCTCTTGTGATGACGGCTCTTGGGCCAGGGATCGGGGAACAGCACGAAGGCGCGCGACAACGACGCGTCGGGCAGCGCCTTCATCACCAGCATCGCGTCGTCGGTGAACAGGCGAATGTTCTCCACGCCCTCGCGCTCGACATGAGCGAGGCACTTGGCGACGCCGTTGATATAGGGCTCGCAGCCGATCAGCCCGACCTTCGGATGTTCCTTGGCCTGCCAGACGAGATGCTCGCCAGCCCCGAAGCCGACCTCGAGCCACACGCCATCGGCCGGCAGCGCGCCGCCGAAAAGGCCCGCCAGATCGATCTTTTGCAGCTCCGGTGGCACGACGACCGTGAGGCGCGGCAATAGCGTCACGAGCAGCGATTGCTGCCCATCGCGCAGTTTCTTGCCGCGGCGCCGACCGTAGAGGGTGCGCTCGCGGACTTCGCTCACATGATCACGTCGATGAGGTACGGACCCTTTTGCGACATGGCGTAGGTGAGCTGCTTGGTGAGCTCTTCGAGGTTGTGCGCCTTGCCGCCGGGGACGCCCATGCTCTTGGACATCATCGAGAAGTCGAGTGTCGGCCGGTCGAGCGTCAGCATGTCGATGGCGCGCGGCCCCGGGTTGGCGGCGCCGACATCGGCGAGCTGGCTGTAGAGGATGTTGTAGGAGCGGTTCGAGAAGATCATGACGCAAACGTCGAGATTCTCGCGTGCCATCGTCCACAGCGACTGGATCGTGTACATCGCCGAGCCGTCGCCGATCATGCAGATGACCTTGCGGTCCGGACACGCGACCGCGGCACCGACGGCAACGGGGCCGCCGAAGCCGATCGAGCCGCCCATGTTGTTCAGCCAGTCGTGCGGCGGCGCGCCGGCCGAGAACGGGAAGAAGCCGCGGCCGGTGGTGACCGATTCGTCGACCACGATCGCGCCTTCCGGCATCGTGGCGCCCAGCGCCTGGCCCAGACCATCGAGCGTGAATTTGCCGGTCGGACGCTCGGGACGGCTCGGCTGGGCAACGCCCGCGGCCTTCTCGTTCATCGCGTCGAGTTCCATCGCGAGCGCCTCGAGCGAGCCCAGGATATCGCCTTCGACCGGGCAGAGGACGGTCGTCTCGCAGCCGTCCGGCGTCAGGACCGACGGCTTGCCGGGATAGGCGAAGAAGGCGAACGGCGCCTTGGCACCGCACAGCACCATCTGCTGCGTGCCCTTGAGCTGGGCCTGCGCGTTCTCGATCACGAAGTGCAGGCGCAGCACGGGGATGCGGCCCGCGCCGCGCTCGATGCGCGCCGTGCCGCCGGCGCCTTGCACCTTGCAGCCGGTCTTCGCCGCGATCTTGCCGGCGAGTTCGAGGCCGCGCGCACGCAAGGCACGGCCGCCGATGAACAGCATCGAGTTCGGCTTCTTCAGCGCCTTGGCGGCGGCAACGACTTCTTCCTTCGAGGGCTTGGGCGCAGCAGGCGCCGCCGGCGTCTCGGCCACGCCATCAGCCTCACCCCACGCGGTGTCGGCCGGCAGGATCAAAGTCGCGATCTGGCCCGGCGCCACGTTGGCGGCCTGGGTCGCGAGTGCGCCGTCGCTGGCCACGGTCTTCGACGTGGGCGAGGTCTTTACCCAATGCGAGAACGGGCGCGCGATGCCCTCGATGTCGGCGGTGAGCGGCGTGTCGTACTTGATGTGATAGAGCGCGTGCTCGCCCACGATGTTGACGACACCCGAGCCTGCCTTCTTGGCGTTGTGCAGGTTGGCCGCCGCGTTGGCGAGACCGGGCCCGAGATGGAGCAAGGTCGAGGCCGGCTTGTCGGTCATGCGGTAGTAGCCGTCGGCGGCACCGCTGCACACGCCTTCGAACAGGCCGAGCACGCAGCGCATGCCCTCGACGCGGTCCAGGGCGCCCACGAAATGCATCTCGGACGTGCCGGGATTGGCGAAGCAAACCTCGACACCGCCCTTCACCAGGGTCCGTACCAGACTTTCCGCACCGTTCATCGATCGCTCCCGAACACTGAAATAAGGGCCGCACCGTAGGCCGTTGCCCGGGGCCAAGCCATTGCGATTACTCGCAAATTCCAGGACGCGAGGCCGCCGGACGCATGCCGATCAATGTTCTCTCTTTATTCTCAAGGATTTATTCAGTATACTTGAACTAATATTTCAGAACGAAAGACATTTCCCATGAGCCCTTCGGTCCCCTCCGATAGCTCGACCATCGATACGGCGTTTCTCGTCGGTCCTGAATTGGTCGAGTTCGATCGCCATGACCTTCCCATCTACGCCACCCTCGACTCGCGCTGGGCCGATGCCGGCCTCGACACGCCCTCGTATGGCGCTTCGCTCGACCGACTGTTCGGCGAACCCGGCGCCATCTTCGTAAGCGGCCCGATCGGCGCCGAGGAACAGGCGGCCGCCCTCGCGGCGACGGCCTTGCCCCAGGAGGATCCGCTGGTCGTCCTGGGCGGCCTGTCCGATGGGTTGATCCTGCCCGCCTCTGAGAGCAGTGACGCGCTCGCCATGCCGTCGGGCGCCCAGCAGGCGCCGGAGATCGTGACGATCTTCGATGTCGGCATCGATTCCTTTGCCGTGGTGCATCTGCATGATGGCGACGCCTGGGCCTTCGACTACACCGCCTGAGTGGACCATTTCCTGCCTCGGCTGAACGGGGTTTGTTTGTCCAGGGTCAGTGTCTGACATTCGACCTCAAGTCGTTGAAGCAACACCCGAATCGCCGCCGCGCCTGCCACGGAATTCACGACTTCGCTTTTTGGAATGCGTGTCTGAAAAAGTGACTCCGATTTCGGCGTGGTAGCGGGCCATCCGGACCTCCGCTTCGCGCAAGCGCTTCGCCAGATCGCATTCGGCCGGACCAGAATTTGGTGCCGGCGACCCAAAAATCTCCTGACGGACTGCCCGATGCGCGGCGGTCGGCCGGTAGCGGTAGACGATGCGCTCGCGACCGAGCAGGGCGTGCTCCATGAGCTCGTCGTGTAAAAGATCGGCCGCCTGGGAGGCGGCCTTTTTCCAGCGGCGTGCGAAATCGGCATCACGGGCGCGCCAGCGATAGGCCAGGCGCCGGTCGAGACCGGCCGCGCGGCAGGCCGCGGCGACATTGCAGGTCTTGGCGAGGGTGCGCAGGAAACGGCCCTGCCGCGTCCACGGCAAAGTGGGTGTGGTCATGTGAAATGTCCTGTTCAGGCAAAGAAAAACGCCCGACGGAGCGGGCGGAGTAAACTCCGCCCCGTGATCCGCGGGCGTCTGGGAGGACGGCGAACAAGGCCCATCCTGACGAGAAATATGGCCCAAACCTGCTGAACTTGCAAATTTGGCTTATGTGCGCGCCTGCGGCGGCAGGCGCATATCGACGGACGGCCAAAAGGCGTAAGGGTATCCTCCGGTCCACAGTGGGTCGCAGAAACGGGAGTTCGCATGACCTACAGGCTTTGGTGGACCGTGGGCTACGTCTGCACCTCCGAAAAGGAGTTCCTGGCCGCCAAGCACCGCCTGCTGCCCGCGACTTACGAGATGCTGGACGATGCGCTGCGCCGGGCCAACCAGGTCGGCCAGGCCGGCGGCGTCGCCTGGCTGATCGAAGGCGACGACAAGACCCGGCTCAGCCGGGCCGCCATCGAGCGGACGATCGAGAAGCGCGGCAGCGAACTGGTGGTCCAGCCCGCGACCGGTAACGCGGGGCGGTAACGCCGCCAATAACGCGGGGCGCTAGGCCGCGTCGCCCAACTCGAGCTGGACGAGGTTCATCCAGTAGGCCGCCCCGGTCGTCAGGATCTTGTCGTTGAAGTCATAGAGCGGCGAATGCACGTTGTGGCAGCCGCCTTCGATCGTGCCGCCGTTGCCGATCATGATGTAGGCACCCGGCTTCTTCTCCAGCATGAAGGCGAAATCCTCGGCGCCGGCGATCGGCTGCGTGTTGGCCTCGACATTCTCCCGACCGACCGTCGCCGCCGCGGCCTCGACCGCAATCGACGTCTGCTCCGCCGCGTTGATCAACGCCGGATAGCGACGGTAATACTTGCTCTCCGCCGCGCAGCCGCCGGCTTGCGCAATGCCTGCCGCGACCTCGGCCAGACGGCGCTCCAGCAGCGACCGCACGCCGGGTGAGAAGCTGCGCGCCGTGCCCTTGATCAGCACCTCCGACGGAATGACGTTGGGTGAGCCCGCCGTGCCGCCCGCGATGTGGCCGACACTCAACACCGCCGCCTGGGCGGGCGGCACGTTGCGGCCGACGATGCCCTGGATCGCCACGATGAATTGCGCCGCGACAAAGGTCGGGTCGGTGCCGCGGTCGGGCATGGCGCCATGGCCGCCGGTGCCCTTGAAGGTGACTTCCCAGCTATCGGACGAGGCGAGCATCGCGCCGGGACGGATGGCGAAGTGGCCGACCGGGAAACCCGGCATGTTGTGCATGCCGTAGACGACGTCGCAGGGGAACTTGTCGAACAGGCCCTCTTCGATCATCACCCGCGCGCCGCCCAGCCCCTCTTCGGCGGGCTGAAAGATGAAATGCACCGTGCCGGCGAAGTCGGGCGCCGCCGCAAGCTGCTTGGCCGCGCCCAGCAGCATGGTGGTGTGACCGTCATGGCCGCAGGCATGCATCTTGTTGGGCACCGACGAGGTGTAGTCGAAGTCGTTCTTCTCCTGCAGGTGCAGCGCGTCCATGTCGGCGCGCAGACCGATCGTCTTCTGCCCCGGCCGGTTGCCCTTCAGGGTGCCGACGACGCCCGTCGTGGCCAGGCCGCGATGGATCTTGATGCCCCAGGAGGTGAGCTTGTCGGCCACGATCTGCGAGGTCCGCTCCTCCTCAAACGCCGTCTCGGGGTGGCGATGGATGTCTCGGCGGATGGCGGTGAGGTCAGCCATGTCGGCGGCCAGGAGATCGGGGGTGTAACGGGTCATGGCCGGAGACTACTGGTGCCCGGCGCAAAAGAAAACGGCGAAGCCGGTTGCCCGACTTCGCCGCTTCATACGTCCCTGAAAGAACGCTCGTCACGTTCCTCCGCGGGGCGCGGTCCAACGTAGCCCTGGAAGGACCACGAAGGGCTAGTGAAGTTGCGAGATCCCCGCTCGCCATCACCATCCTCGGGTGCAGACCGTCCATGCGCATGGACTTTCCACAACGAGTCCCCGGCCGCTTTTTCCTGCCAGCGCCTCCCTCGCGAAGGGGGCGCATCGTCCCGTCGGACGAGTTCGCAGGGCACTCCGAGAACCCTTCAGCGGCTTTCGCCACCGCGAGAAACCTTTCGGTCCCTCTCCGCGTGATGCGACCACCACGCTTCGTTGAGAGAAATTTTCTGCCTCGACGCGCAAGCTCGCAAGCGCGGTTTAATTGGCTTTCCGGTGGATTGGAAGGAAAACGTGGATTGAATCCGGCGCACCACAAGGGAGTGTGGTGCAAGGCCGTCGACGCGCTAAGCCTCGCCACGCCCGTTGTGCGCACCGCTTGCATCCTGCAGAGTCTGCTGCTCCTTCGCCCGTGATGATCGGCCATGACAGAGTCCGCCAAGCCCGCCGGGGCAAAACCCCGTCTCTATCAAACCCCGTCGTCCTACTATTCGATGATCGCGCGCCTCGCGCTCGCCGAAGGCGGCATCGCTCACGATCACGTCTTCGTCGACATCCATTTCCGGCTGAGCCAGCAGCAACCGGACTATGTGCGGATCAATCCGGGCATGACCGTGCCGACACTGATGATGGCCGATCGCATCCTCGATCAAAGTCGTGACATCGCCGAGTATTCGCTCGGCTCGACGCCCGACCGTGAGACGAAAACCTGGCTCGACCTTCACTACGGCTATCCGATCGAGGAATTGACGTTCGGCGGGATTCTCGCCCGCAATCCCCTGGCGCGGATCATGATCCCGAAGCGGCTCGAGGCGACCCGCCGCCAACTCCTCGCCCTTGCCGCCAAAAATCCCGATCTCGCTTCCGTCTACGAGGCGCGCGCCGCGGTCTTTGCCGAGCGCGTCAGAACCTTCGAGCCTGATGCCGTCGTAAAGCTTTCGGAGCGGCGTCGCACTGAGGCCATCGGTTTCATGGACCGGCTTGAGCAGACGCTGCGCGATGGCCGTGCGGCATTGGTACCGCCCGCCTATGGCGTCGCCGATGTCGTCTGGACCGTGTTTCTCGGGCGCATGGAATTCGCCGGTCTCGGCGCAGAGATCCCCAAGCGGCCGGCGCTCGCGCGCTACTGGGGCGCCATGCAGGCGCGTCCCAGCTTTTCCGCTGCGGATGTCTGGACGAAGTTTCATGTCGGCCGCCTGATCGGCGGGATTCTGGGCATCGGCAGAGGGTGACGGCGAACGGGGTGGCGTGACGCCGGATGACAGGCGAAGAAGGCCGCGCTAAACCCCCGCCGCCATGATCCTGTTTCCCGCCATCGATCTCAAGGACGGCAAGTGCGTTCGCCTGCTGCGGGGCGACATGGCACGGGCCACGGTGTTCAACGACAGCCCGGCTGCACAGGCCAAGGCTTTCGCCCAGGCCGGCTGCGAATGGCTGCATCTCGTCGACCTCAACGGCGCCGTCGAGGGCCATCCGGTGAACCGCGCCGCGGTGGTCGAGATCCTTAAGGAGATCAAAGTGCCGGCGCAGCTCGGCGGCGGCATCCGCACCATCGAAAGCATTTCCCAGTGGTTCGACGCCGGCGTGAGCCGCGTCATCCTGGGCACGGTCGCGGTCAAGGAACCGGGCCTGGTCAAGGCCGCCTGCAAGCAGTGGCCGGGCAAGATCGCGGTCGGCATTGACGCCCGCGAGGGCATGGTCGCGGTCGACGGCTGGACCAAGCAGAGCACGGTGCGGGCACTCGATCTCGCGCTGCGTTTCGAGGACGCCGGCGTCGCCGCCATCATCTACACCGACATCGACCGCGACGGCGCGATGGGCGGCGTCAATGTCGATGCCACGGTGACCCTGGCCCAGCATCTCACGACGCCGGTGATCGCCTCGGGTGGCGTGAGTTCGCTCGACGACCTGCGCGAACTGCGGCCGGCCGAGGAGCACGGCATCGTGGGCGCCATCGTCGGTCGCGCTCTTTATGACGGCCGCGTGACAGTGCCCGACGCCATCCGCGTCCTCCGGGGCGAGTGATGCTGAAAGTCCGCATCATCCCCTGCCTCGATGTGAAAGATGGCCGCGTCGTTAAGGGCGTGCAGTTCGAGTCCTTGCGCGACGCCGGCGATCCGGTCGAGCAGGCCCGCATATATGACGCCGCCGGCGCCGACGAGCTCACCTTCCTCGACATCACGGCCAGCCACGAGAATCGCGACACCATCCTCGACGTCGTCGGCCGCACGGCGGAACAGTGCTTCATGCCGCTGACCGTGGGCGGCGGCGTGCGCACCATCGAGGACATCCGCCGCCTGCTGCTGGCCGGCGCCGACAAGGTGGGGATCAACTCCGCCGCCGTGACGCGGCCGGACTTCGTCAAGGAAGCCGCCGAGAAGTACGGCGACCAGTGCATCGTGGTGTCGATCGACTCCCGGCAGACCGCTCCCGGCAAGTGGGAGGTCTTCACCCATGGCGGGCGCAAGGGCACGGGCCTCGACACGCTGGACTGGGCGCGTCGCATGGCACAGTCGGGCGCGGGCGAGCTGCTGATCACCTCGATGGACCGCGACGGCACCAAGTCCGGCTTCGACCTGGAACTCACCCGGGCGATCTCCGACGCCGTGCCAGTGCCGGTGGTGGCCTCGGGCGGCGTTGGCACGCTTGACGACCTGCTCGACGGCGTCACCAAGGGCGGCGCCTCAGCCGTGCTGGCCGCCTCGATCTTCCATTTCGGCGAGTTCACCATCGCCCAGGCGAAGGAACATCTCGCCCGTGCCGGCGTGCCGATACGACAAATCTCGCGCGCGGCATGAAATTGGCGTAAAATGACCGCAGCGCCCGACCAAGAGGCGCCAGGATCGCGTAGGTCCGCCCTTCCCCCGGGCGGCGGAGTTCTCCCCCTCGATGGCCAAAGACAAGAAAGCCAAGAAGAAGGCGTCGAAGAAAAGACGCCATGACGATGTCGCGAGTGTCGACGAGCACGTGCTCGACCGACTCTATGTCGTGATCGACAGCCGCAAGGGCGCCGACCCCGAGTCCTCCTATACGGCCCGCCTGTTCAGCCGCGGCCGTGCCCAGATCGCCAAGAAGCTGGGCGAGGAAGCCGTCGAAGCGCTGATCGAGGGCATCAAGGGCGACCGACCGAAGCTCGTCGCCGAAAGCGCCGACATGCTCTACCACCTGCTGACCCTGTGGGCCGCGACCAATGTGAAGCCCAAGGCCGTGTGGACCGAGCTGGCGCGCCGCGAGGGCCTGTCGGGCATCGCCGAGAAGGCAAGCCGCAAGAGATAGCGACCTTCGGTATAGTTGTCGGGACGACAATGGCTCCGGAGGCCGTCATGCCTGCCTACGATCGCAACAACGTCTTCGCGCGCATCCTGCGCGGAGAGTTGCCGTGCAAGAAAGTCCACGAGGATGCCTTCGCGCTGGCCTTCCACGACATCAACCCGCTGGCGCCGGTACATGTGCTGGTGATCCCCAAGGGCGAATATGTCAGCCAGGCGGACTTCTGCGCCGAGGCGTCGCCGGAACTGCTGGTCGGTTTCTGGCGGGCGGTGGCGAAAGTCGGCCGGGATCTCGGCCTCGAACCCGAGGGCTACCGCATGGTCGCGAACCACGGGCCCAATGGCGGCCAGCTCGTGTTCCATTTTCATGTCCATCTCTTCGGCGGCCGCTCGATGAGCCCGCGCATGGGCAACACACCAAGGCCGGAAAGCCGCGAATGATCGGCCGCCGCGCGTTTGTCGCGGCGAGTGTGCTGACGCTGCTGGAGGCCTATTCTCAAAGCTCGTGGGCGCAGAGCCCGTGGAAGGGCTACTACGCAACCGGCACGACGCAGCGCGCGGTTCGGTTCGCCGGCAGCGACGGCGCGATGCTTGCCGGCACGTTGCTGCTGCCGCGTTGGAGCGAGCTGCAAAAAGTGCCGGGCGTGGTGCTGATTGCCGGCAGCGGGCCGACCGACCGCGACGGCAACAACCCGCTCGTGCCTGAACGCATCGATCTCCTGAAGCAGATCGCCGAGCTGCTGGCGGCGGCCGGCATCGCCAGCCTGCGCTACGACAAGCGCGGTATCGGCGGCTCCACGCCGCGCCCCACCGACTCGCTGGAAGAGCAGGAACGATTCTTCGCCTGGGACAATTTCGTGGGCGACGTGGCCACCGCGCATCGCGAGTTGCTCCGGCACGACGAGATCAAGCCCTACGCCACCGCGCTGCTGGGACACAGCGAAGGCGGCCTGCTCGCGCTGGCTGCCGCCGGGCCGCTGTCAGCCAAGGCGATGGGATCGCGCAAGCTGCATGGGCTGGTTCTCGCCGCGACGCCGGGGCGTCCGTTGGCCGACATCGTGCGCGCCCAGATCGCGCGCGGTGCGCCGTCGCTGGTCGAGCCGGCCGACCGCACGATGAACACGATCATGACGAGCGGCCGCGTGCCCGCCGGCCTGCCGCGTGAGCAACAGGCGCTGTTTCCGCCCTATGCCGGGCCGTTCCTCCAAAGTGGGCTGGCGTTCGATCCGGCCAAGGCGCTGGCCGCTCTGGATCTCGCCTGCCTGATCCTGCAGGGCGCCGCCGACCACCAGGTCGTGCCGATGGTCGATGTCCAGCCACTGATCGATGCACTCGGCCAACGAAACGGGCCGGGCGAGGCCGTGATCGTGGCTTCCGTCAGCCACAATCTCAAACGCGTCACGGGGCCCAGCGATCCGGGCTTCGCCGGGCCGGTGGCACCGGCCGTCGCCGACAAGCTCACGAGCTGGCTGCGTCCGCTGCTGGGTGCTTGAGTATGTAGGCTTGATCGGGTGCCGGAGCGGGTCGATCATCAGCCCAAAGACGGAGGAAGCGACATGAGCGTTACGGCGCGTCCCGTGACCCAGGCGGTCGGTGCGGAAATCTCCGGTGTCGATCTCAGGTCGTTCAGCGATCAGGATTTCGCCGCGATCGAACGCGCCTGGTATGCCCATTCGATGATCCTGCTGCGCGGCCAGAAGCTCAGCGACGACGATCTGCTGGCTTTCAGCCGGCGCTTCGGTGACCTCGATCCGCCGCCCAACCAGGAGCGAGGCCGCATCAGCCCACCGGGCTATCCCGACATCTACGTCGTCTCCAACGTACTCGACGCCAAGGGCGATCCGATTGGCGCGCTAGGCGACGGTGAGGCCGTCTGGCACACCGACATGAGCTATCTCGACACGCCGCCCGACGCCTCGATGCTTTATTCGCTGGAGATCCCCTCGACCGGCGGCAACACCTGGTTCACCAGCATGCAGGCCGCTTGCGACGCACTGCCGGTCGAGTTGCGCAAGAAGATCGAAGGCCGCCGCGTCAAGCACGACGGCACCTACAATTCCGGCGGCTACCTGCGCAAGGGCGTGACGCCGACCGACGATCCGATGGCGGCGCCGGGCGCCTGGCATCCGGCGATCCTGCGGCATCCGGTCAACGGCCGCGCCACGCTCTATCTCGGCCGGCGCCGCAACTCCTATGTCGAGGGTTATTCGCGCGCGGAGTCCGATGCCGTGCTCGAAGCGCTTTGGGCGCACGTGACCCAGAAGCGCTTCATCTACGAGCATGTCTGGAAACTGGGCGACCTCGTGATGTGGGACAACCGCTCGACCATGCATCGCCGCGATCCGTTCGACAGCTCGCAGCGCCGCGTTATGCACCGCACCCAGATCAAGGGTTCGCACAGACCGATGGCCTTCGCGGCCTGATCAAAAGAAACAAGAACGAACCAAGAGCAGCGGGAGGGGACCATGAGGCGGCAGAAGAAATTCTATGCCTGGGGCTATGCCGACGAGGATCTGTCGCCGGAGGAGATCAAGCCCTGGGAGGCCGAGATCGCCCAGCGCTACGGGCTTTCCGGCTTCGACGTGACGCCGCCGCCCAGGGCCGACGAGATCACCTTGCGCAAGCCCAGGCTCGATGTGCCCGCGGCGCTGCAGTCGATGGTACGCACCGATCACCTGACCCGGCTGGAGCATAGCTACGGCAAGGCGGGCTTCGATGCCACGCGCATGTTCATGCGCTCCGTGCCCAACCCGCCCGACGCCGTGGCCTTCCCTGGGACCGAACAGGAAGTGATCGAAGTCCTCGACTGGTGCGATCGGATCGGTGCCAAGGCGATCCCCTACGGCGGCGGCTCGTCGGTCGTGAAGGGCATCGAGCCCGCGGCTTCCTTCGACAAGGTCGTCACGATCTCGATGCGCCACATGGACAAGGTGCTGGAGGTCGATGCGGTGAGCCATGCCGCCCGCATCCAGGGCGGCATCTACGGCCCCGCCATCGAGGACGCGCTGCGCGACACGCCATTCACCATGCGCCACTACATGCAGGCCTATCGCTGCTCGACGCTGGGCGGCTGGATCGCCACGCGTTCGGGCGGCCATTACGCCACGCTTTACACCCATATCGACGATTTCGTTGAGAGCACGCGCGTGGTGACGCCCCAGGGCACGCTCGAGTCGCGCCGCCTGCCGGGCTCCGGCGCCGGTCCCTCGCCCGACCGGATGTTCATCGGCTCCGAGGGCATTTTGGGCATCATCACCGAGGCCTGGGTGCGGCTGCGCAAGAAGCCCACCTTCCGCGCGTCGGCCAGTGTCCGCTTCAAGGATTTCTTCACCGGCGCCGACGCGGTGCGCGAGATCACCCAGGCAGGGCTCTACCCCGCCAACTGCCGCCTGCTCGAGGCCCGCGAGGCGCTGCCCAGCATCCCGTGGAGCAGCGAAGAGGCGGTGCTGGTGCTGGCCTTCGAATCGGCCGACCATCCGCTCGATGCCTGGATGGCACGGGCGCTGGAAATCTGCCGCGATCATGGTGGCGTGGCCGACGCGAGCGGCGGCGACGACGAGAATGCCCACCGCAGTGGCGCCGCCGGCGCCTGGCGCAACAAGTTCATCCGCGCGCCCCACTACAGCGAGCATGCCGTGGCGCGCGGGATTCTAAGCTCGACCTTCGAGACATCGATTACCTGGGAGCGCGTCCCCGATTTCCACCAGAAGATCACCAGGATCGCCAAGGACACGATCAAGCGCGTCACCGGGCGCGAAGGCACCGTCACCTGCCGCTTCACGCACGTCTATCCCGACGGGCCCTGCCTTTATTTCACCTTCGGCGGCATCCTCGACAAGACGAAGGCGTTGGACCAGTTCATGGAAGTGCTGAGCACCTGCACGGCCGCGACCGTCGAGCATGGCGGCACGACCACGCATCACCACGCCGTCGGCCGCTTCCACCGGCCGTTCTACGACAAGCAGCGTCCCGAGCTGTTCGCCCGGGCGCTGCGCGGGGCCAAGCGCGAACTCGATCCCAAGGGGATGATGAACCCCGGCGTGCTGATCGATCCGTGAAGACCCTTCAACCTTCGGAGATCCTTCGATGGCCAAGAAAACCTGCAAGGGAAGCTGCCACTGCGGCACGGTCCGCTACGAACCCGATATCGACCTCAGTGCCGGCACGGGAAAGTGCAACTGCTCGATCTGCTGGAAGCGACGGCTATGGAGCGCCTCGGTCAAGCCGGACGCTTTTCGCCTGATCCTAGGCAAGGACAATCTGTCGGACTATCAGTTCGCGACCAAGAGCGGCCATCACCGGTTCTGCAAGACCTGCGGCGTGGCCGCGTTCGGCGATGGCTATGTCGAGCAGATCGGCGGTGCCTTCGTGTCGATCAATCTCGCCTGCCTCGACGACGTCGATCCGGCGGACCTCGTCCAGGCGCCCATCAAGTACATGGATGGGCGCCACGACAATTGGTTCAACGAACCGGCTGAAAAGCGTCACCTCTGACCAGTGGCGCCCGCTAGGTCCTGTCGCTGCGATAGACCGCGTTCTCGGCCCGCGTGTCGGCGATCGAGAACCAGCGATGCTGGTTGGCGCGGAACAGGCGCCAGTTCTCCAGGACCTTCTTGAACTGCGGACTCTGCGCCGCCTCCTCGTCGAGTACGGCTTCCAGCGCCACCCGCAATGCCTTGATGATGTCGTCATTCAGCACCGACAGCTGCGTGCCGGCCGCCACCAGGCGGGCGATGGCCACGGCGTTCCTGGCGTCATAGGACGCCAGCATCTCCGTCGTTGCATAGCTGCAGGCGTATTTCAGGACCGCCTGGTAGCGCGGCGGCAGGCTCGCCCAGGCCGCCTTGCCGATGAAGAGCAGGTTGACCGCCTTCGAGCTCCATGACGCCCGGCGTATAGTAGTACTTGGCGACCTTGTTGAAACCGAGCTTCGAAGCCGTTCAGCACGATGTGACAGCCTTCGGCCGCGAGCCGCTCCGCCATGGCGTAGCCCAGGCCCTGCGTCGAGCCGGTGATGACCGCGCATTTTCCCTTCAGCATGTGGTCCTTCAGGTGCTCTCGCGCTGGACGATCTCGAAGCCGACATCGATGCGGATGCGTTCAGGCGATGCGCCCAGCAGGCGGTTGACGAGGAGTTCGGCGCTGCGCCGGCCGATCTCGTGTCGCGGAATCCGCAGCGTCGTCACGGTGGGAACGGCGTGGCGCAGCAGATCGAGGTCGTCGAAGCTTGCGATGGCGACGCGGCCCGGAACCGCCCAGCCGCGGCGCTGGCACTCGAACAGCGCGCCAACGGCGAGCACGTCGCCGGCGAAGAAGCCGGCATCGAGGCCGGGATGCGTCTGGATCAGCCGCACCAAGGCATCGCCGCCCTCGCTGAAGCCGCCGGGCGCTTCCAGGACGAGGCTGGGGTCGGCCGGCAGGCCGAGCTCCTTCAACGCCGCGAAGTAGCCGCGACGGCGCTCTTCCGAACGATCGTTATCGCGCAGCGGCAGGGTCACGAAGCCGATCTTGCGGTAGCCGAGGCGGCCGAGATGGGCGGTCATCGCCCGCGCCGCCTCGAAGTTGGAATAGCTCACGGCCATATCGAGCGGCTCGACCGGCAGGTTGCCGGTCTCGATCACCGGCACGCCGGTCTTGGCGACGAGGTCGCGGACCCCCTTGGTGTGCATCGTGTTGTGCAGGACGAGGCCGCAGACGCGCTGGGCGAGCAGCGCCGAGACCAGCGCCTCCTCGTCGTCGAGCCGATGTCCGCTGTTGGCGATCATCAGGTGAAAGCCGTTGCCGCGCAGGACGTCGGAGATGGCCTGGATCATGTTGGCGTAGAGCGAGTTCTGGATGCTCGGCACGATCAGGCCGACCACGTTCGAGCGCTTGGACGACAGGCTGCCGGCGATGCGGTTGGGCAGATAGCCGAACTCGCGCACCGCGGCGTCGACCTTGCGCCGCATCTTCTCCGACACTGTCGATGGCGCGCGCAGCGCGCGCGACACGGTCATGGGCGAGACGCCAGCGTGACGGGCGATGTCGCTCATCTTGATATCGTCGCCACCGTTTCGCTTTGCCTTGCGGCTCATCTTGGTCGCGCTCCGCATTGACGCTTTCGAGACCCTGAGATTATAGGATGGTAGCGATACCAAGAGAACGACAGAGTGCGGCGGCAAACGGAGGAACGACATGGCTGGTGAAATACTGGGATTCGTCGGCGTCGGACGAATGGGCGGCCCGATGGCCTCGCGCCTGCTCGACGCCGGCCATCGCCTCTGCGTCTATGACCTGTCCGAAGCGGCGACCGCGCCCTTGGTGGCGCGTGGCGCCCAGCTCGCGGCCTCACCGGCCGAGGTCGCCTCGGTCGCCGGCACCGTCTTCATCAGCCTGCCGACCCCTGACGTGGTGAGACAGGTCGTGCTGGGCGGCAACGGCGGCATCATCAACGGTTCCAGCGTCCGGCTCGTGATCGACCTGTCGACCACCGGACCGGGCGTCGCCACCGAGGTGGCGGCCCAGCTCGCCGAGCGGCGGATCGGCTGGGTCGATGCCCCGGTGAGCGGCGGCGTGACCGGCGCCAAGGCCGGGACGCTCGCCATCATGGTGTCGTGCCCGACGGCGACTCTGCAGAAGGTGGAGCCGGTGCTGAAGGTGTTCGGCCGGCCGTTCCATGCCGGCGAGAAGCCCGGCCTCGCCCAGACGGCGAAGCTGGCGAACAATCTCCTCGCGGCAGCGGCGCTGGTGGCCACGTCGGAGGTCATGGCGATGGGGGTCAAGGCCGGGCTCGATGCCAAGGTGCTGATCGACATCATCAACGCCTCGAGCGGACGCAACAGCGCCACGCAGGACAAGTTTCCCCGCGCGGTGCTGCAGGGCACCTTCGATTTCGGCTTCACCACCGGCCTGTCCTATAAGGACGTTCGCCTCTGCGTCGACGAAGCCGAGGCCATGGGTGTGCCCATGGTCGTGGGCGCCGCGGTCCGCCAGATGCTGGCCGTCACCAAGGCGAGGTTTGGCGCCGATTCGGACTTTACCTTCGTGGCCAAAGTCCTGGAGGAGTGGGCTGGAGTCGAGATCCGCGGCTAACCCAGATAGTGTCCGTGATACTGGCTGGAATCTTAGAGGATATTCGAAGTGACTGCGTTGCAAACAATGACTCTCACGCTGAGTCGTTGCTGCCCGGGTGACCGCGCTGACTTCATCGGCCTCGAGCTCGATCCAGAGGTGATGCATTTTCTCAATGGCAGTGCGGTCGACCATGAGAAGACCGACCCGAAGAACGTAACATTCCTCATGCCGAGAGGATCAGAGCCCCATGTTTGGACGGCGCGGCGAACAGCCACCAACGCCTTCGTCGGATGGTTCTGCTTGTTTCCGGAGACCAAGGCGCTAGCCGAGATCGGATTTCGCCTGCGCCGGGGAGGATTGGGGTCAGGGATTAGCGTCGGAAGGAGCTTCGGCTCTTATCAACTGGGGTTTCAGCAGCGCCGGCTACGACGTGAACCACGGCTCGCGCCGCGTGTTGGAAAAGATCGGAATGAAACACGCCCGCACAGACTTCCCCGACTTTCCCGCCGGCATCCCGGGCGCCGAGGAAGGCGAAGTTTGGTACGAATTGCTGCGCTCGGAGTGGCCCCTCATTACGCCGCGAGGGCAGCACGGGGTTGCGGGCGGCGATAGCTGAGTGCCTCGGCGATGTGCAGGCGGCGGACCGACTGGGATCCGTCGAGATCGGCGAGCGTGCGCGCGACCCGGAGGGTGCGATGCCAGGCTCGGGCAGAGAGCCCGAGACGCTCGGCGGCGCGCGTCAGCAACGCCCGGCCCTCGGCGTCGGGCTCGCCGATGGCCGCCAACAACGCGCCATCGGTGTCGGCGTTGCAGCGCGCCTTGGACCAGCCGCGCGCCCTGTCCGACAGCAGGCCGGCGGCAGGATCCGCCTCGACCGCCAGAAGCCTGCCCTTGCGGTCGAGTTCGGCCAGCCGCTCGCGCTGGACCGCACGGGCCGCCGCCACCCGAGCGGCGACATCGGACGAGCTTTCGGAAGGCGGCGGCAGCGCCAGATCGGCGGCGCCCACCGCCGGCACATCGATGCAGAGATCGATACGATCGAGCAGCGGCCCCGAGAGCTTGCCCTGATAGTCGACACCGCAGCGCGGTGCGCGACCGCAGGAACGCGACGGCTCCATCAGATGACCGCAGCGGCAAAGTCGCGTTGCCCTTTAGTTTGGGCGTCCCGATATTGCTCAAGTCATTGAGACCAAAGGACTATT
>ENA-ORBV01008268-ORBV01008268.1-microbial-mat-metagenome-genome-assembly--contig:-NODE-8268-length-17539-cov-13.006013_pt1 | contig 17539 bp, 14 predicted proteins | sample MGYA00237777_ERZ505514 | MGnify/ENA primary metagenome ERZ505514 (study PRJEB26160, sample SAMN06269048) | microbial mat metagenome | isolation source: Oligotrophic lake microbial mat | place...
CGTTGGCGGTGGGGGGCGGGCTCGCGGACGCGCTTGCACGGGCCTTCGAAGCCTGCGAGCAGGTCCTCGTTGAAGCCGCGGTGCTCGGCATCGAAACCACGTGCGCGGTCCTCGGGAACACGGACCCCTCAGCCCCGCGCCAGGGCCTGCGTGCGCTCCCCGTCGTTGAGATCGCACCCCGCGGCGACCGGTTTTTCGACCACGACCAAAAGTACGACCCCGCCGGCGCCGAGGAGTTCTGCCCGCCGCGGCACCTGTCGCCCGCCGTTGAGGAGCGGATCGCAGCGCTCGCGCTGCTCGCCCACGCGGAGCTGGGGTGCGCCGGCGTGTCACGGGTCGACTTCATCGTGCCGCGTGCGGGCGATGTTTTTGGGGAGCCCGTGATGCTCGAGGTCAACACCCTGCCCGGCATGACGGCGCGCTCCCTCGTGCCGCTGTCCGCGCGCGCGGCCGGTCTCGGGTTCGCGGACCTGCTTCGGGAACTTTGCCGCCTCGGCGCCGCGCGTAGAGGGGCGCGGTGATGCGCGCGGCCCGCCTTGCAGCGGGCGCGGTGATGCGCGCGGCCCCCCTTGCAGCGGGCGCGGGTTTGTTGCAACCTGTCGCGCCCAGCCGGGGTGGCGGAATGGCAGACGCGACGGATTCAAAATCCGTTGCCCGCAAGGGCGTGTGGGTTCGACTCCCATCCTCGGTACTTCCCGCGGTCGACATGCCCCCCGCGGCCCGTCGCCCACGGTTAGCGCTCGCGGGCGAAACAGGAGCGTGAGCACCGCGACCTCAGATCCGGCCCTCGCGGCGTTCGCCACCGACGTCCTCGCGGCCGCGGTGGTGGCCCTCGGGGATCTGGGCGGCGAACTCGGCGGGCTCGCACGGGATTTGGGCGACCGCGCCGGAGCGGCCCGCGCCGCCTGTGGTCTTGCGGAGCGCGAGGACCGCGCGCGCTCGGCGAGTTTTGCGGCTGCACTCGCGGCTGAGGTGCTGGGTATCCACCTCTTGCTCGAGCGCAGGGAGTCGGCTGCGCTCGGTTTGATCCTCGAGCACACGCGTCGGGCGACGCCTGCGCAACGCGCGCAGGCCAAACACTTTGCCCATGCTGTTTCTACGCATGTGGGCGCGCGCGATTGGGCCGCGCCGTTCGCGCTGGCTTTCCTCGTCAGCGCGGACCCGGTTCGCCGACTCGGTGCAAGCGGCGCCGCACACTTCGTCGAAGCATTGCTCGCATCCTCGGCTGGTTTTTCCGCCGCCGAGCGGCGAGCCGTCGACACGCTGGTTCCCGCGGGTCGCTGGCGTATGGGCAAGCGGCGGGCGCGCTGGTACGCGCCCGCCGCCGCCTCCTAGCCCGGATGATTCAGTGCGCTTTCCAACCAGACGGCCCAACCGGCGGCCTTCGGCCGCCTTTCGCCCCCTGGTGGCACTTTGCGACCACCGGCGTCCTCGTTGACCTGTTCAAGGTCGACTGCGGGTCCCGCGGCCGCAAAGCACCACCCGACGACAACTTGGGCTCGTCTGTTCGAAAAGCTCATGAAGAACCCGGGCTAAATCACAGGTTGGCGAGCGTGCTCGTGCCTACGGCATAGAGCCCGCCGTCAAAGAACAGTGCCTGCGCCGAAACGAGCCCGTTGAGGGTCCCGGGGTTGAAGAACCCCAAGTTGAAGGCTCCCGCGGAATCGAGCGCGGTCGCTCCCGGCAGCAGAACGATCGTCCCCGGGTTCAGCGGCGTGAGGAGCGGCAACCCGACGGGGTTCAGGACCGCGATTTCCGTGGTCCCGACGAGCGTGGTGGGGCCGATCAGCACGAAGCCAAACCCGCCGGGCGGGCCGCCCGCGACTTCGAACGACGCGGGCCCAACCCCCGACGTGCCCGGTCCGCTGAACTGTGCGGTGGGACGCTTGGGTCCGAGGAATCGGGTGCCGGAGTTGCCAGCGAAGTCGTTCCACGCAATGCGCAGGCGCGCGGATGCGTCGGGCTGGAACGGCGCGAAAACTCCGGGTCCGGTACCGGCGATGAGTTGGCTAAACCCCACGAACGCGCCGGGCGGGCCCTCGAAGAGCACCGGGTTCGGCAGGCCGAACTGCGTGACTTCGCGGATCTTCGAAACGTATCCGAACGAGAAGTTGGATTCGGCGAGGTAGAGCCGGTTCGTCGTGGGGTCGACTGCGAGCGAGGAGCCGCCGTCGAGGCCTGTCTCGAAGAAGATCGCGTTGCCCACCGACAGAGTCCCCGCTTGCACCGTCGGTGCAAGCCAAAGGAGCACGTCCGTGAAGCCCAGCGGCGCGGGGAACGTGTTGACCTGGGTGGCGTAGTAGAGGTTGCCGGCGGGATCGAACGCGACGGGACCGGAGGGCCCCGGGATCGTGCCGAGGAAGGTCAACTGGCCCGTGATCGGGTCGAGTTCGACGAGCTCGTTGAAGAAGAACGTGAATGCCGTCGCGCTGACGATGACGTCACCCTGTGCGGAGATCGCCGCGTCGAAGTTGAAGGGCAGGTTGGCGAGCGGGACGAGCGGCCCGTTGGGCAGATCGAGTCGGTACATCGCGCCGTTCGAGCTTTCGCCGACGATGGCGAACGACTCGTCGGGAGCGAGTGCGAGCGCGCCGGTGAAGACGCTGGGGCTGAACGTAGCGTAGTTCTGCACGACGGCGCCGTTCGCGTCGAGCCGATCGAGGCTCGCGCCGGACCAGCGCAGCCATTCGCCGTTCGAGAGCATCCGCAGCGAGCCCCCGAAGCTGGGCGCCAGCGAGAGCTTCATGCCCGGCCCGGCGGTTTGGGCGTCGGCGTGGCCCGCCCCGAAGACGAGGGCGAGTGCCACAACGAGAGCGCCGCCGCGGCGGACGCGGCGCGGCAATGCGGTTGAGTGGGAAGCGGGATGGGACGGGACGCAAGCGGATTGCGCCCCCCTAAGGAAGGAAAGGAACTGCATGGTTCGGGTTCGATCTCCGTCGAACACCGAGTTCAGGACGCGCCGCGGCCCGGAGCCACATTGGCACCATGCACCGCCGACGCCTTGACCCGAGGCTCGGCCGACCAGCGCTCGCGGCGGATATCCTGACTCGCCGCGTGCCTCGTGTGGGCCCCGCGCAACCGGCCGACCGTGTGGGTCGGCGGCAAGCAAGGTCCTGCACAAAAGCATGGGGGTGCGACCCGTACCTTCCCAGGGGCGAAGGATTGCTGTCTTGGGCCGAAGCCCGGCAATCCCACGCGATCCCAGTGGCACCCAGGGGCTGTCCTTGGCTGGGCGCGGAACGCTTCCGCAACCGGCCATCGACAGCCCGTGGATCCGCGCAGCCCGAAGGCGGCGCGGGGATCGTCCCCGACGCGGCTCACAGTGGCGGGACCGTGCCGGTGTTGCACCGGACTTCCCCGCTCGCGAGCGGTATCGGAATGACTCGCGCAAGTCTAACACACCGCTTCGCAACCCGCGCGAGCCCCCCCACGTCGAACGTCTGTTCCGAGGGCACGCTTGGTGCTAAACGGTTCCCCACGGCCCACTTGTGTTCCGCGGTCGGAACACCCAGCGCGCCGCGGCGGCAACCCCGCGGGGCGCCTCCGATAGACTCCGACGCCGCGCGCACGCCTGTTTGACCCCATGCTCCGACACCGCCGTTACCCGCTTGCCCTCATCGCCGCGTTGTCCGCCGCGCTCCTTCTCTTGGCCGTGAACGCCTGCGGGCCCCGCGGACGGGGCGACGCGTCGGACCTGCGGCTGCTGTGGACCGGGGCGATGTTGGGTTTTGTCGAGCCCTGCGGCTGCACCGCGGGACGTATCGGAGGCATGGATCGCATGGCAGCCTTTGTGCGGAGCGAGCTCGATCGTCATCCCGCCGCGCTCTACGTCGACACCGGCGACGCTTTCCTGCGGTACCACGGCCAGGCGGGAGACCACGGCGGCTCGCCGTTCCCCGCGCAACAGGCCCCCATCAAGGCGGAGGCGTTCATGCGCACCTTCGCCAGCCTCGGCATCGCAGCGCTGGCGGTGGGGGACCTCGAACTTGAGATCGGCCACACGACTCTGGTCGATCTCGCGCAGCGCCACGGCGTTCCGCTGATCAACGCGAACATCGTCGACGCGGCGGGCCAACCTATCTTCCAACCCTATGTGGTGGTCGAGCGTGGCGGAAAGCGCATTGGCATTTTTAGCTTGCTCGCGGAGCGGTTGCGCAGCGACGAGATTGACGACAAACGGCCCGTCGACGTCGCACGCGTGGTCGGGGGTCAGAACCTGCGCCTCTTGAACTGGCGCACCACGGCGGTCGATGTGGTCCGCACACTGCGCGAAACCGAGCGTGTCGACATGGTGCTGCTCGCCTCGCACCTCGGCGCGCGTCACAACCAAACGGTAGCCCGCGACGTGCCGGGCATCGATATCGTCTTCGGGCCCCATTCGGACGACTCGCGCCGCGCGCTGACGTGGGTCGAGGGGGTTCCGGTGCTGAACGGTTCCGTGCGCGGAGCGCGTGTCGGTGTCGTGGATTGGTGGATGACGGATCGGCGCGCTCCGCTGGCATCTTTGCGACCGCCGCCGATGGCGGACGTCTCCGACGACGTGTGGCTCGAGTTCGAGCTCGGCGTGCACCGCAGCGACCTCGCGATGATCGCCGGCCGCGAGTCCATTCTTGGAAGCGATGAATTCCAGCGTCGCCGTCAGACTTCGGAACAGGGTGTCGCCGCGGTGGAGCGCATGCTCGTTGAGCGGCCCGCGCGGCCCGCGGGCGACGCGTTCTCCGCGATGCTGATTCCGCTCCACGTCGGAATCGGACGCGACGAGGGAGCGCTCGACAGCATCGACCACTACCACGGCGATCTGTTTGCGCACTGGAGCGCGGATCCACCCGCTCCGCGCCATCCCACGGACCGCTTCACGGGACCCGCTTCATGCGAGTCGTGCCACCCCGCCCAAACCGAGTTCTGGCGCGGCACGCGGCATTCGCGCGCGTTCCAGACGCTGATCGCGACCCAGCAGCACGTCGACCTCGAATGCATCGGGTGCCACACCGTCGGGCTGCACCTGCCCGGCGGGTTCCGCCACCCTGCCGCGTCCGCGGGCTTCGAGAACGTGCAGTGCGCGGCCTGCCACGGGCCCGAGGGCGGACACATGGCGGGGGGCGCGAGCTACATCGACCCGACGGTGTTTCGCCCGCCGCTCCAGTCCTGCGCCCACTGCCACAACAAGGAGCACGATCCGACGTTCATGCAGCGTGCGCCGAGCATGATCCCGCTGGTCAGTTGCCCACCCCTCGACCCGCCCGGCCGCGGTCCGCTAGGGCTGCGCGCGGCGTTGGTCGAGGGCGCGCAGGCGCTTGCGGAGCTCCCCGATCCCCCGTGGCTGCGGATCAGCGACGCGTACCAGCGGGCCGGCGACGTCAACAACGCCGTGGTCGCCGCGCAGCGTGGTGTCGATGCAACGCCGGACAGCCGCGATGCCAAGCTGCGTCTCGCCCAGCGCACGCTTGAGCAGGGCCGCTTCCAGGACGCGCTCGACCTTGCGTCCGACCTGACCGGTGCAGATACGAGCGACGGCCTCGCGTGGCAAGTGCGGGCGCTCGCGCTCGTGCAAATGGGTCAGCGGGAAGATGCGCTCGCGGCAGCGCTCGAAGCACACTCGCTGCTTCCCGCGGACCTGGACAGCGCGGCGCTCGCCGCCCGCGCCTACAGGGATCTTGGCCGGCGGCTCGACGCGATCGACACCCTGCGCCGCTTCGCGGCGGACCACCCGGCGTCCGGTGCGGCGGTGCAGTCGCTGATCGAAGCGCTGCAGTGACGGTTTGGATGATCGCGTTGCGCGACGTGGCGACCTTTTTTTGAGCGTCAGCGCACGCGCGAGCCCGCGCCGTCGTGATCCGCCGCGGGGGGTGCGACGTGCAGCGCGCCGGGCCCGTTTTGGAGCGCGTTGCCGCCCGCGCTCGCCGGCGCCGTTACACCGTCGTCGACGGGGGTTGTTCCCGGTGGCGCTGCGAGCAACGCGCGCATCCGGCGCGATGTGTGTGCATCGAAAAGCAGTGGGAGCGGGCGCTCGAGCGCGGATACGAGGCGTTCGGAGCGTGTGCCAGCCACCGCGTGGTGGGCGAGTTGGTGGGGCGCGAGTTGGAGGACGGCCGCGACGAGCGCGGCGTGCAGCAATAGACCGGTCAGGGCCCCGAAGAGGCCACCCGCGACCCGGTCCATCAGGCCGAGTTGCATGGCCTCGAGGAGCCGCCGGCCGAGCCGCCCTAACGCCGCCGCGACACCGAGCGCCGCGAGGAACAGCACGAGCCAAACGAGCCCGGTCAGGAACCGCGGATCGAGGTCGACGAGACGGGTTTCCAGGTCGGGTGCAAGCCTCGGCGTGAACGCGCGCGCGACGAGCACCGCGCCCGCAAGCCCGGCAAAACGCATTGCCTGCCACCATAGCCCGCGCCAAAAACCGAGGGCCGAAAGCAGCACCACGAGGATGGCGCCAATCAGGTCGATGGCGGGCACGTCCGCGGCGGTGCGCTCGAACAGGACGGCGTCGTCGTGGGCCGTTTGCGCCGACGTGTGTTCGAACGGTTCGGCCTGCGCAGAACGCTGACCCCCCTGCGCGGAACCCTCGGCGTCTGCTGCGGCGTCCGTGGAGCCATTGATGGGGGCGGCCACAACGCAGGTGTGCATGTGCGGCGCGCCCGCCGATCCCGCTGCCGTCATCGCTCCCACGGCCCCAGTATGCCGCCCTGGCCGCCGGGCAGTGCGCGCGCGCAAGGAGCTCCGCGGGCGGGTGCCGTGTGCGGTCCGTCGGCACCGCGCGATCCCCGTGCGGATGCGCCAAACCGCGGGCGGGGCGAGCCAGGTCGCGCGCTAGGATGCGCATGGGCCACGTGGCCTTTCCCATGGAAGATCCCCATCCGATCGAACGGGGCATCGCGCTGCTGCGCGAGCTGATCCTCGAAGACCCCGCCGCACGGGCCGAGTTCGAGGCGAGCCGCGCGCCGTTTTTTGGTCCCGTCGATCCCCGCGCGAGCCAGGAAGGTCCGGCGCTGATCATGGCCGAGCGGCGCCACCTCGAATGGTTTTGCCTGGAGCGCTCGAGCGCGGCGCTCGGCGACCTGCCCTTCGAGGCGCTCATTGAACGTTGGCGCGAACGGGCGGACGCGGACGAGCGCGGCGCTATCGATAGTCTGCGGCAGGCGTTGACCGGGGTGTTCGAGGTGCGCGATGTCGACCCGGGCCGCGGCCTTTGGTTGCACGACCTTCTGGGCCTTGGCGCATTCCCCGTCGCCGAAGCGGAAGCGTCCGCGGCACTCGCAGAGGGGGACGTGCTCGCGGGCCGCATCTACCCGCTGGGGGACGCGCAGTTCCGGCTGTCACCGGCTGTCGCCGTCTTTCGCAATCCCGCGCTGCTCGAAGCGTTGCGGCGCGACCTCGCGACCCTGCGCCAGGGTCGCCGCGGCACCCTGCGCATCGCCCAAGGTGAAATCGAACGGATGTTTTTCCACGCGCAGCGTGCGTTGCTCAAGGATGCGCGTTTAGGTGCCGCGGGGGATGGCGAAGTCGAGCTCGAGGATGTGGGGCGTGCGCCGGATCCGGCCGCCCCGCGCGCCCTGCGGCAGCTGCTCGTCGACAGCGGCATGGCCGCGGCGGCGGTCGATCGTGCGATGGCGGAGCTTGCGGCGATGGCGGTGGCCGGGGAGCCAGGGCGCGCAGAGGGGCACACCCTGATCCGCGGCCTGCTCGCCGAAGCCGCCTTCGCGTCCGACGCGGATCTTCGGCGGTTGACGGAGCTCGCCCACGAGGCGTTTGCGGCGCTGGCGGACCAGGCGCGACGGCTCGCTGTGCGCGTCGAGGACGATGCGCGCGGTGCGGCTTCCGCCGCCGCCGACGCGGCCGCGGAGTTGGGCTCGGCGACCCGGCTTTCCGGCCGGCCGAACTCGCGCACAAAACGAGCACGCGCCGGTGGCGGGGTTGGATCCACTCAGACCGGCGGCAGCCAGCGCGCGGAGGGCTCGGAGGGTGCTGCGGATGTGGCCGGGGCGCTGGCCAACTTCGACGCGGCGCGGGCGAAGGGCGCCGACCTCGATCAGGTGTTCGCGCAGCTCGAGCGCGACCTCGGCCTCGACGACGATTCCGATGAAGACCCCGGCCAAGCCCCGGATTTTCCCGGCGTGCTGGGGGCCATTGTGCAGGAATTCCTGTGGGAAGTGGGGCTGGTCGAAGGTGAAGGTGTCGCGCTCGGCCACCGCGGATTGATGCGCCTCGCCGCATTCGGCGAACAGATCGGCGTGTTCGAGAACTTCGGGCCGGAACACTTGCTTGAGTTCATCGCCCGCTGGTCGATCGAGCGCGGTCACATCCTCTCCGCGCGTCAGGCCCAGTCGCTGCTCGAATCCCTCGAGAAGTTCTGCCGCTGGATCGAAGAACAGCACCACAGCCCGTTGTGGACGATGTTCGAGCGCACCCATGCGGCGTTGTCGCTGTCGCTGCCGCGCATTGCCGCGGTCAACGACGTTATCGGGGAACCCGCGCGCGCCGCGGCACACGGCCGCACTCCCGCGGCGGTCGTGCGCGATGGCGCGGGCGAACTGGGTTTGCTCGAAGGCGCCGGCTCGTGGTCGAGCCTCGAAGGCCCGGCAAATGCCCTGGCCAAGCTCGAAGCCGGCGATTGGGTTGCGTGGCGCACCGGCAAAGTGGGCGCCGAGGTGCTGCTTGCGTACCCGCCCGAAGCGGCATCGCTCTTGCGGCCCGAATGACGCGCACACGCTTCAATTCGAGCGGTCGCGTGCCGCGCGGTCAAAACAGCGCGCGCCAGGGCATTTGGACTTCGGTGACGAGCTCCTCGTATCCGCGCACCGCGGCGGGGTTCACGAGGTAGCTTTCGCGCACCGGACCGTCGAGCGCCCAACCACGCTCGCGCATGTACGCAAACACGCCCGCATGGCTCTTGGCCACGTCGGGGTACGCACCGCCGACCCGCGCGTATGCGACGTTCGCGGGCGGCAGGACGTCGAAACCCAAGGGCGCCGCGACCGCAACCTGTGCGGCGGCGACGGGCAGCGCAAGGCGTGCGCGGCACTCCGCCGCCGGTGTGCGCGCCGGATCGTCGTAATAGAGCGCGAATGGCGGCCCCGCGATGGGCAGGCCTTGCTTTGCGGCTTGCTCGACGAGCATCGGGATCCAGCGCCCGGCCTCGCGGTAATCGCCGAGGAGCTCGAGGTAGACGTAGGGCTGCTCCATGCGCTGTTTCCAATCGACGTGGACGACGTCGTAGGGCGGGCGCGAGAGCTGGACATCGGGCGCGGTGCCAGGCGTGCGGACGTTGGGGCTGCGGGCGCTGACCCCGAGGCCGGTCGCGTGGCACGACAGGGCAACGGCCGCGGTGATCGCGACGAGGAGGGCGTTCGGGGTGCGGGGACGAAGTGAGCGCATGGCAGGTGGATCGACCGAATTGGGAATCGGCCCAAGCGGAGGGCAACGGACCATCCCGGGGGCGAAACCGCGTTCCACGATCCGTTTCTTCTACCCTTAACGTCCGATAATATCCGTTATGTCCATTATGGATCGGGGGTCTCGACGGGGTGCCCGCGCGGGTCCCGGTACTTTCCCGGCGGTCTCCCCATACGCCCCAAACCCGGGCCGGATGCGCGGCGCGACCACGGCGCGCGTTAAGCTTGCGCCCGTCAATGAGCGCCAAGAAAAACTGCTTCCTCGACGGCAACCGACCCTGTGACCTCACCTGCAAGGCGGCGTTCGAAGTCGACGACCCGATCGACAACATCGACTGCTACTTCATCTGGCTCTCGTACCACTTTGGCGAGACGCTCTATGAGTTGAAGCGTGTCCTTGAGAACTTCCGCGGGTTCCCGCCCGGTCAGGAGCCGGGCCCCGGTGGCAAGAAGGGCAAAGGCATGGGGCCGCTGGGCCCGCTGGGTCCAAAGGGGCCCAAGGACTTCCCTCAAAACTGATCGCTACGCGGGGATCCGCCACGCTACGCGGGGATCCGCCACGCTACGCGGGGATCCGCCAGGCGGCGCGGGGATCCGCCAGGCGGCGCGGGGATCCGCCAGGCTACGTGGGGCCCGGGGCCGCGCCCAGGGGCACATCGAGTCCGAACCCGACCAGGATCGGCCGCGGCGGGGGATGTTGATCTCCCCCACCGGATCCGGGCGGATCATCCCGCTCCGCGCGCGGGTAATCCAGTGCGGCGATCGACCCCGGTGGGATGACAAGCCGCGCGACGGCGGCGCCGCGCAGCCCCAGGCAGCGACCGATCAACACGCGCATCACCCAACCGTGGGCAACGACCGCAACCTCGGCGCCCGGGTGACTGGCCAAGAGGCCCGCGATCGCGGGTTGCAGTCGTTCGGCGACGTCGGTCAGGTTCTCACCACCGGGTGGCCGGATCCGGGCGGGGTCCGCGAGCCAACCGGCAAAAGCACCGGGTTCCTGCTGCTCGAGCTCGGCAAACGTCCGTCCGGCCCAGCTTCCTCGGCACACCTCGCGCCAGCGGCGGTCGATCTCAGGGTTACCCGCGGGCTGGCGACCAGCCCGGATGCACTCGGCGCCGAAGTATGCGCGCGACAGGTCGGAGCTCACGACACGCGCGAACGGCCGATCCGCAAGACGCCGCGCCGCCTCGGCCGCCTGTTCCTTTCCGCGCTCCGACAGCGGCACGTCCAGGTCGCCGTAAATGCGCGCTTGCCACGCCGCGTCGACCTCGCCGTGGCGTACCAAATAGATGCGAGTCCAAAGGCCGGTCTCCATGTCTGAGCAAAATCCTACCCGTCGCGCGGGTGCGGCGCGGAACGGCGGCAATCCTTGTCCTACAACCTTGTTCGCCGGTGTACCGGCGAGGTGGTGAGGTGGTGCTTCGAATAAGTCCAACTGCGGGTGTGTGCGCAAGAGTCCGTCTCGACGCTCCACTCGGCTGCCGCTACAGTGCCCCGCCACAACAGACCCGCGCGGCGCGGCCGGAGTGACCGGCGCGCTGTCGCCCGCTGGGCCCTCGGTCCGCGGATCCCCCCGGTGATGCACGCTTGGTGATGCAGACGTCCAACCGCCCGCCGTCGACCGGCGCATCTTTGCCGCCTTCCCCGGCGGCTCCCCAGGCCATCCCGAGTCCCACGCCGCCGGCCCGCGGGGGGTGGCTCGCCCAGTTTTTCCGCTCGTCGATCGGGAAGAAGTACCTGATGGCGATCACGGGGTTGCTCCTCGTGGGATTCCTGGTCGTGCACCTTGCGGGCAACTTTTTGCTGTACGTCGGTGATGGCGCGAAGTTCACGGCTTACGCGCGCGGCCTGCACGACCTGGGACCGCTCCTGTGGCTTGCGGAGCTCGGCCTGGTCGCGCTGTTTGGTCTGCACATCGGCTTCGCCGTGCGCACGATCCTCGACAACCGCAAGGCGCGGCCCCAGCGCTACGCGGTAGCGAACTCCCGCGGCGCGAAGACGTTTGCTTCCGCGACGATGCCGCTGACCGGCGCGGTGGTGTTGTTTTTCGTGCTCGTGCACCTGTGGCACTTCCGCTTGGACGACGCCTTCAAGGGCGACGATCCCGCCGGTCTTGTGCGCGACACACTCGCGTCACCGCTCGTCGCGCTGATTTATCTAGTAGGTGTAGGTGCGCTGACCGTGCACCTGTCCCACGCCATCCAAAGTGCGCTCCAGACGCTCGGTCTTGACCACCCCAACTTCACGCCGATCCGCGCCAAACTGGGGATCGGCTTGGCGGTTGCCCTCGGACTCGGTTTTGCGTCGTTCCCCGTTTACGCCCTGATCGCCTGGGGCGGAGGAAACTCCTGATGGTTCCCCCGACAGCCGCCACCGCGGCGCCCGCGCAAGGTTCCGTGCGCCTCGCTTCGAAAGCCCCCACCGGACCCATCGAAAACCGCTGGAGCCAGCACAAGTTTGACCTCAAGCTCGTCGCTCCGGCCAACCGCCGGCGTTTCGAGGTCCTGGTGGTTGGCACAGGTCTCGCGGGTGCATCCGCCGCGGCGACCCTTGCGGAGCTTGGCTACACAGTCAAGGCGATGTGCATCCACGGCAGCCCGCGCCGTGCGCACTCGATCGCGGCCCAGGGCGGCATCAACGCCGCAAAGAACTACCAGAACGACGGCGACAGCGTCCATCGCCTGTTCTACGACACGGTCAAGGGCGGCGACTTCCGCGCGCGTGAATCGAACGTGCACCGACTCGCGGAGATCAGCACCGCGATCATCGATCAGTGTGTTGCGCAGGGTGTGCCGTTCGCCCGTGAATACGGCGGTACCCTGGCCAACCGTTCCTTTGGCGGCGCGCAGGTCAGTCGAACCTTCTATGCCCGCGGCCAAACCGGCCAGCAGCTCCTCTTGGGCGCCTACAGCGCGATGATGCGCCAGGTCGGCGAGGGCCGTCTTGGCCTGTTGCCCGACCGCGAGATGGTGGAGCTCGTCGTCATCGACGGGGTCGCGCGCGGTGTCATCGCGCGCAACCTGCGCACGGGCGTGCTCGAGCGCCACGTGGCCGACGCCGTGCTTTTGTGCACGGGTGGCTACGGCAACGTGTTTTTCCTCTCGACGAACGCGAAAAACTCGAACGTCACGGCGAGCTGGCGTGCGCATAAACGCGGCGCGTTTTTTGCAAACCCGTGTTTCACGCAGATCCACCCGACGTGCATCCCGGTGTCGGGGCACTACCAGTCGAAGCTCACGCTGATGAGCGAGAGCCTGCGCAACGACGGCCGTGTGTGGCTGCCCAAGTCCAAGGGCGAAAAACGCCGTCCCGACCAGATCCCTGACGAGGACCGCGACTACTACCTGGAGCGCCGTTATCCGAGTTTCGGCAACCTCGTGCCGCGCGACGTCGCTTCGCGTGCGGCCAAAGAGCGCTGCGACGCGGGCTTTGGCGTCGGCGACACCGGGATGAGCGTGTACCTTGACTTCCGCGACGCAATCCGCCGCGACGGCGAAGCGACGATCCGCGGCAAGTACGGCAACCTCTTCCAGATGTACGAGCGCATCACCGGCGAGGACCCGTACAAGGTCCCCATGCGGATGTACCCCGCCGTGCACTACACGATGGGTGGGTTGTGGGTCGACTACAACCTTGAGAGCACGATCCCGGGCCTCTTCGTGCTGGGTGAAGCGAACTTCTCGGACCACGGCGCAAACCGCCTTGGTGCGAGCGCGTTGATGCAGGGCCTCGCCGACGGTTATTTCGTCGTGCCGGCCACGATCGCCGCCCACCTCGCAGGGCGTGTCCTGCCGAAGGTGAACAGCGACCATGCCGCCTTTGCTGCGGCGGAGGCGGACGCCGCGAACCGTACTCGCACGTTCTTGTCCCTGCGCGGCACGCGCACGGTCGACAGTTTCCACCGCGAACTCGGGCTGCTGATGTGGGACGAGTGCGGCATGGCCCGCACCGGCGAAGGTCTTGGCCGGGCGCGTCAGCGCATCCGCGAGCTGCGCGCGGCGTTCTGGCAGGACATTCGCATCCCCGGTGACGCGGACAACATCAATCAGGAGCTCGAGAAGGCCGGCCGTGTCGCCGACTTCCTCGAATTCGCCGAGCTGTTTGCGGAAGACGCGCACGTGCGCGAGGAATCGTGCGGAGGGCACTTCCGCGAGGAGTACCAAACTCCCGAAGGTGAAGCGCTGCGCGACGACGTCAACTTCTGCCACGCCGCCGCGTGGGAGCACACGGGCGAGGGGCGGCCCTCGACCCGCCACGTGGAGCCCCTGGAATTCGAGTACGTCAAGCTGACCCAAAGGAGCTACAAGTGACGAGTCCTGCCGCGGGGGTCTCCCCCACCATGGCCGCGGGTGCCTCCGCCACCGCGACGACCGGCCACGCGCCGGACAAATCCGGACTGCGCCTCACGCTCAAGGTTTGGCGCCAGGCCGCGCGCGGAGCGCTGGGCCGGTTCGAGACGTTCGAGATGCCGGATGTGTCGCCGGACATGTCGTTCCTGGAGATGCTCGACGTCCTCAACGAGCGCCTGATCAAGGAGGGCGCCGACGCGATCGCGTTTGACCACGACTGCCGCGAGGGCATTTGTGGCTCATGCGGTTTCATGATCAACGGCCAAGCCCATGGCCCGGAACGCGAAACCACGGTGTGTCAGCTCCACATGCGGAGCTTTCGGTCCGGGCAAACGCTCGTTCTCGAACCCTGGCGCGCGACGGCGTTCCCGATCTTGAAGGACCTGTTTGTCGACCGCAGCGCGTTCGACCGCATCATCGCGGCGGGTGGGTACGTCTCGATCAACACGGGTTCGGCGCCGGAAGCGAACGCTACCCTGGTCCCGAAGGTGGCCGCGGAGCGCGCGTTCGACGCCGCCGCGTGCATCGCCTGTGGAGCGTGTGTCGCCGCGTGCCCCAACGGGTCTGCGATGCTCTATGTCGGCGCCAAGGTTTCGCACCTCGGCGCGCTGCCCCAGGGGCAAGCGGAGCGGGACAGCCGCGCGCTGTCGATGGTGGAAAGCATGGATGCCGAAGGATTCGGGAACTGCTCGAACCACTATGAATGTGTTGCGGCGTGTCCGAAGGGCATCACCGCGGACAACATTGCCCAACTCAACCGGGATTTTGCCCTTGCGACGCTGCGCAGCGGTTCCAAGCCGACCTCGACGGGGGGCGGCGCGGGCTGATCAATGGGTCGAAGAGGTCCGAGATTTTTCCTGTGACGCAGGCGGGAATTGACGTTCCGGTGGCGGAACGTGAGGCGGTGATGTCGAATCGCGGGACTTTGGGGTGGCGTCCACCGCCGGCGTTGTGACCCCCCGGCACACCCTTTGCTAGATTGAGGTTGCCCTCACGAGCGCGGCTCTGGCAGCAGCCGCGATTGACTCCCTTCCTCCGCTGCAGGATGCATCCCACGATGAAGAAGTTGATCTTCGCAGCCGCCCTACTCGCTGGCGCAAGCCTCTGGGTTGGCAACGTGTCCGGCCACGGCGGCACGTACCGCGGTCCGGGCGACACCGTTCCCCCCGGCGCTGGCGGTGGCGGCGGCGGCGGGCCCCCGTCAACCGGCGGTCCCAGTCCAGGCGGCGGTCCGACCACCGGCGGGGGCGCGGGCCCGACCTCCGGTCCGATCACGGGTGGTCCTGCCCGCGGCGGCCCTACGGGGGGCGGCCCGACGACCGGCCAATCGGGCGGATCCGTGCAAGCGGACCTCGACCTTTGGTCGTTCTGGTGGGAGTTCAACAAGGACCGTTACCTCAACCTGCAGAACAGCCTGGCGGCGGGTGGAACCACCACGGGCGATCAGGACTTCTTCCTCGGCCAAGGACAGCGGGAGCAAGCGAAGGACACGATGCGTCCTTCCCCGGACCAGATCCGCAACACGATCGTGCCGGCTTTGGTCGGGGTCCTTGAGGCCGAATCGAACAACGACATCCTCACGGGGGCGATGATCGCGCTCGCGAAGATCGGCGATGCCGAATCCACCTCGGAGAGCCCGGACCAAAAGGAGTCCGAGTTCGCGAAGAAGATCGTGCCGTTCCTGTCGAACGGCACCCAGGAGATCGCGGAGACCGCGGCCGTCTCGCTCGGGATTCTGGCGCACCCCAGCACGATCGACCTGCTCGGCGCGCTGATGCTGGACCAAGCCGAAGGCCGCAAGGCCGTCGGCAGCACTGAAGTGGACCCGCGCACCCGCGCCTTCGCGGGATACGGTCTGGGGCTCGTGGGCTCGCGCCTTAAGCCCGAGGCCACCGCCGACCGGCTCAAGATCGTCGATTTCCTCGCGACGGCCATCCGCGGTGACCGCCTTGCGCAGCCCGACGTGGCGACAGCGGCGATGATTTCCATGGGCCTCGTCCTTTTGGAGCCGGGGGAAGCCGGTGCGGCACCCCTCGCGAAAAACGCTCTGCCCAAAAATCGGCAGGAGCAAATCCAGTTTGCGATCGAAGCCTTCAACAACGGCGATTTGAACTTCCGGATCCGCGCCCACGCCCCGACCGCCGCCGGTCGTCTGCTGCAGGGGATGGGCAAGGAGTTCGAAGCGCTTCGGATTTTGACGGGCGAGGAGTTCATCAAGGCCGTCAACTTGAGCAGTCTTCAGCCCGAACTGCGCAGCAGCGCAGCCCTGGCGTTGGGTCTGATCGGCAACCGCGGTGGCGACAAGGTGGACGCCGACATCCGCAAGGCGCTCGACAAGGCGCTGAGCGACGGCCAACACCAGGTGAAGAACTTCGCGCTGATCGCCCTCGGCAAGATCGGGGCGCGAGCGGGGTCGGACACCAAGGCCGATGGCCGCAACGAGATTGAAAAGACGTTGGCAAGCAAGCTTGCCCGCGGCACGAACCACGAACTGCACTTCGCCGCGCTGTCCTTCGGCGTCATGGCCCACGCCATGAACAACGGTACCGACACCATCTCGACCAGTTTGGTCGGCGCGCTGCTGGACAAGCTGAGCGGCGCCAAATCGCCCGATGACGTGGGCGCCCTGGCGATCGCAGCCGGAATGGTGGGCGACGCCGCCTACTACCCGGTGCTGCTCAAAAAACTGGACGAGATTTCGGCCGATGAGCCGCGCGGTTACGTCGCGGTGGCCCTTGGCTTGGCGCGGGTTAACGAGGCACGCGAGAAGATCCAAAAGATCGTCTCGGAGTCTGAGTATCGCCCCGAGCTGCTGAAGCAAGCGGCCATCGCCCTCGGCCTCCTGGGTGACCAAGAGATCGTGGACGACCTCCTGCGCATGCTGCGGGATGCCAAGGGTCTCTCCGCGCAGGCGGCGATCAGCTCGGCATTGGGTTTCATCGGCGACCGCCGTTCGGTGGACCCGCTCGTCGAGATGCTCCAGAATAAGTCGATCACGAACACTGCGCGGGGCTTTGCCGCTGTGGCGCTCGGGATCGTCGCCGACAAGGAAGATTTGCCCTGGAACTCGAAGATCGGCGAGGACCTGAACTACCGCGCGGCGACGGCCACGCTGAACGACTCGGCCGGCACGGGCATCCTCAACATCTTGTGATCTGAGAGCCGACGGTTCGACGGCGCGCGCGCCGGCGGACGGGCAGTTGGAATGAAGGGGCGTCCTCCCGATTGCGGGGGGCGCCCTCTTTTCGTTCTTTGCGTCACGGTCCAAGGTGATGGTCGAGGGCGACGGTCCAGGTGTGCGGAATCGATCGCTTTAGCGCGCTTCGGTCGGCCTCGGCCGCGGCGGCGCGGTGCTTCTGCCGGGCTCCCCCACGACCTCGGCTCGCGCCGCCGTCCCATGAAACGGCTCCCCGGCGTCTGTGGGGGGCCCTGCCGAGGGGTAGGCTCGCGGGCGGAGCCACACCCTCGCATGGGACCGGATCCCGCATCCCGTTGGAACGAACTTTGCTAGTTTGCCCCCGTGGCACGAACGAGTTCCCCCCGTGGCGCCGCCCGCGCGGTCTGGCCCCCTGGCGCGGCCTGGGTTCACTGGGCGGTGTTCGTTGGCCTGCTTGTGGGGCCGCGCGCGGAGGCCACGAGCTCGCCCACTCCGCTCTTTCCCGCCGTGGCGGTGGTTCAAGCGGTCAAGGGCGCTCCATTCACTCGGCCCGCGCTGCGCCTCCAGGGCGGCGGGCCCGGCCCGGTCACCGGACCTTCCTCCGGGGGTGGGGGCAGCGGTTCGGGGGCACCTTCTGGAAC
>ENA-ORBV01008269-ORBV01008269.1-microbial-mat-metagenome-genome-assembly--contig:-NODE-8269-length-17539-cov-8.087332_pt1 | contig 17539 bp, 17 predicted proteins | sample MGYA00237777_ERZ505514 | MGnify/ENA primary metagenome ERZ505514 (study PRJEB26160, sample SAMN06269048) | microbial mat metagenome | isolation source: Oligotrophic lake microbial mat | place...
AGGAGGCACCGAGAGACGCTGGCTGGTTATGGGAATAATAGCGGCCACGGCGCTCTTGGGACCACTCCTTTTTTTACCGGGGCGCCTCTTTTCCGTTTATCTCTACGTGCCCTTGATGTTTGGCGCGGTAGCGGTCGGCGCGGTAGTGAATCGTTGGCCGTCCTGGGCGCTCACCTTAGCATTCCTTATCTACGCCGGAATCGGGCTGCGTGAGCTGAGAATCTATCGACGAGCGGAGTTGACCCAAGCACAGACAACCAAGGAATTCGTAAGTTCCGCCTGCCTGGTGCTCAAGGATAGATCATCCCTGGCGCAAGCATTTTACGAAGCTGGTCCGCAGGGGCTAAACGTGTGGGGAGTAGAAGCCACATACCGCCTCTGCAGCGGTAACTTGATGCTGAAACTCTCCCCTTGGGATCTAAAGCAACTACGCCCGAATGATCCGGTGATTCGATGGACAAAGATGCCGAATCAGGCCGGATTGGTCGAGTTGACCCGTTTCGATGGAGAACTGGTGGGTGGTTGGTATGGCTGGGACAGTTCGTTTCGATGGATGGGTGAGCGGGCCGAGATACGGGTCAAGGCGTTACCGGGGCACCGTCACGTCCTACTCGATTTAGTTTCGATACCAGCCGACGAGTTGGAGGTACTTCAAGACGGTAACAGCATCGGCAAGCGCACGGTACAAGATCACGGTCCGCAAAAGATGATCTTTCCATTGCTCCATTCGGATCTTACTCGCGACCTTAGGATCGAGCTAAGGGCATGGCCGGCGAAGCGCATTGGCAACGACCCGAGAATGCTGAGCGTCGCGGTGAGAAGTGTAAAACCGACACCATAAACCGCAGTCAAGCCAAATGCGAAACGTTAGGGGAAAAAGAAATCGGTACTTGATCGACGATCTCAATGCCGAATCCCTCAAGCCCTGGGACCTTGCGCGGATTGTTCGTCAATAACCGAATACGCCGAAGGCCTAAATCAGCCAGGATCTGAGCGCCGATGCCCGCCTCGTGCTGAGTTTCGTGGTGAGGATCAGAGGGGGTGAAGCGTTGGAAATCATCGCCGTGGGTAAGGATGCGATCAGCGCTGGTGCGCATGCCCAAACCACTCTGATGAAGATAGACGACCACGCCGGCGCCCTCGATAGCAATAGCACTCATCGATTGATCGAGCGCTTGGCGGCATTGGCAGCGAGATGATCCGAATACGTCACCGTAGACACAATGAGAGTGCATTCGGACCAAGGCGGCAGGTCGCAACTCAGGATCACCGAAGACCAAGGCAAGATGGCGTTCGGGACTCATGGAACTCGAATAGCTAAGGGTTCGGAAGACACCGTGAGGAGTTTCCACGGAGCCAACAGCTTGGCGGGCGATGAACCGCTCGTGGAGCATGCGATAACGAATGAGATCGGCCACGGTGATGAGCTTGAGGTCATGCTTGTGGCAAAACTGCGCCAGCTCCGGCAAGCGGGCCATAGAGCCGTCCTCGTTCATGATTTCGCAGATTACGCCACCGGGTGAGAGTCCCGATAGCCGCGCCAGATCGACGGCGGCTTCGGTTTGGCCAGCCCGGACAAGCACACCACCTTCGCGCGCCCGAAGCGGAAACACGTGTCCCGGGCGAGCAAGATCTTCCGGTCGCGTGTCGCTCTGCATGCAAACCTGAATGCTGAGAGATCGGTCTGCGGCAGAGATACCCGTTGAGACGCCATAGCGCGCATCAATCGACTCGGTAAAAGCCGTTCCAAAGTTGGAGGTATTTTTCGGGGACATCGGCGAAAGCCCGAGGGCATCACAACGCTCAGAGCTGAGTGCCAAGCAAATGAGGCCGCGCCCATGGACGGCCATAAAATTGATTGCCTCTGGAGTTACGAAGTCGGCGGCGAGCGTGAGGTCGCCCTCATTTTCGCGATCTTCGTCGTCGACGACAACGAGCATGCGGCCGCGGCGAAAATCTTCTAAGGCCTCAGGAATACGGGCGAATGACATAGGTACTTTCCATTCTAGACACAAAGTCCACGGTAATGGTAAGCACAGAGCGGCACTTGACCGGAAAAGCCTTTTCGTTTCAGTCACTTAGGAAGGTCGCGCCAGCAACTTCGATTCGATCGATAGTCATTCACAATGAATTCAAACTTTCTAACCTCCTTGTTTTCAACATCTTGTCGAAAATGGGCGGGTCAGAAACTGAGAGCCAATTGCTATTCTCAAATCGGGCGAAAGGAAATCTCGCCAACGGAGCCGGATGAACGACGCGAAAAACGAGGAAATACGATGGCGAGATATTGGTTACAACCCGCTGCCTTCCCAGGCGCGATTCCACCGTTTGAGTACCAGATTCAAGGGTTTCTCGGGGCCAGTAGGGTCGGGAAAGAGCGCCGCGCTTTGCCAAGAGGCAATCCGATTGGCCTACCAGAATCCGGGACGACTGGGTCTGCTTGGAGCACCTACTTATCCGATGTTAAAGGATGCAACACAGCACAGCCTATTAGAGATTCTAGACCGGGCTCGAGTGCCCTACGAACATAACAAGTCGCACAACTACGTGGTTCTGAAAGACTGCGAAGCGAAGATTTTGTTCCGGTCAATGGAAGAGTATGAGCGGTTGCGCGGCACGAACCTGGCGTGGTTCGGTTTGGACGAATTGACCTATACTGCCGAGGAAGCGTGGCTGCGACTGGAAGCTCGATTGCGAGACCCGCTCGCCAAAGCGCGGTGTGGGTTTGCCGTCTGGACTCCCAACGGACACGACTGGGTCTATCGTCGCTTTGTGGAAAACAGGATCAAAGGCTATGGAACGGTCTTGGCGAAACCGTTCGAGAATCGCTACTTACTATCCGCGGTTCCGGACTATTATGAGCGGCTGAAACACAGTTACGATGTGCGCTTCTATGAGCAAGAGGCTTTGGGAGCCTATCACGAATCGGGCAAAGACCTGGTCTACAGCGCCTTTCAGCGCGATCGGAACGTGAAATTGATTTCCGTCGAAGGAAGAGAGCCGCTGCTGTGGACGCTCGATTTCAACGTTGACCCCATGTGCTCGCTGGTAGTCCAGCGGTCAGGTAGTCGATTGAGTGTAATCGACGAGATTGTTATTCCTCGAGCGTCGACTGAAGAAGCATGTGAAGAGTTCGTGCGACGGTTCCCCCGGCATCCGGCAGGAGTGAGGGTTACAGGCGATGCTTCCGGTAACCATCGCCAGACTTCAGGGACAACTGATTACGACATGATCCGGCGTTTTTTTTCCCGAACCGGACTAAGAACGATAAGTTACCATGTCCCGGCAGCCAATCCGCGCGTCGCCGATCGAGTGCGATTGGTGAATGCGAAGTTGCAGAATGCGGCAGGGGAAGTGGAGCTCTTTGTGAGTGATCGGTGTAAAGAGTTACTCAAAGATTTCGCCGAGGTGCGATATCGCGACGGCACGGGATTGATCGATAAAGACGCGGATTCAAGGCGGACTCATCTTTCGGACGCGCTTGGCTATCTAGTTTGGCAAGAGTTCGGACCGCGACCCGTTATGGGCGATAAGACGTTTCCGTTGTTCTGAACATGATTCGAACAAATCATCTTTTGGGTGAAAAGACAGTTATTGCAAGGAGTAGTGGATTTATGCTTGATATCACGCGCGAACATCCCGACTATGTGAGAAGACGAATTAGTTTTCAGACTTATCGCGACCTCTACGCGGGCGGGGAACAGTTCATACGCAACGCCTACCAATATTTGACACCTCGTCACAAAGAGCCGGAGCGCGTGTACGCAGAACGTGCAAGTCATGCTTACTATGAGAACTATATCGGCTCGATTATCGATTGGTACGCGGCAACGTTATTCCGTCGTGAGCCCGTAATCACTCTCGAAGGCGATAACCCGAGCGGCAAACGATTCTTCGGGCAGTTAAACGATGACTGCGACCGCAAGGGAACCGCGCTTACAGACTTTTTTCGCGGCTGCTTCATCGACACGCTGGTGCAGGGCGCTTCGCATATCCTGGTGGATTTTCCCCGCACTCAGCAGGCCCCATTGACACGGGCCGATGAAGACGCGCGCGGTGTTTCTCGAGCTTTCCTGGTTCCCTACAATTCGGAAGAGCTCATCAACTGGAGCCGGGATCCCGATGGTAATTACGAATGGGTCGTTTTACGGACGGAGCAGTTGCGCCAGGAGCGGATCGATGTAGGCGACTGGACGCCGGAGAAGCGCTGGCTCTATCTTGACCGCACCGAGTATCGACTCTGGCGCCAGGCCTCAAGGCCCACCGGCGGGAGCCCAATTGAAATTGAAGATCACGGTTTACATGCGTTAGCGAAGTTGAACCGTGTACCGCTATTTGACCTCCGCGTGACAGATGGCCTGTGGCTCATGAACAAGGCCGCCTCCCTCCAATTGGAGCACTTTAACAAGTCAAACGCACTTTCGTGGGCTCTTACGAATGGCTTGTTCGCGACGCCGGTAGTTTACAGCGACAAGGAACTCACCCAGAGTATCGGTGAGAGCTACTTTCTCCAATTGGGCGCCGGCGACCGCTTTGGGTGGACCGAGCCGCAAGGTAACGTGCACCACATCGCGTCCCAGAACCTCGAACGGCTCCAACAGGAGATCTACCGCGTTTCGTATCTATTGGCCCAGGCGGGAGGCCCTACTAATGGTTCGCAATCGGGTCTTAGCAAACTGCGCGATTACGCAATCACCATCGAAATTCTGCGCGGATTCGGCGACTTAGTCAAAGATACGATGAAACGGATCCTTCGCACGATCGAAGCGACTCGAGAGGACAATCTGGCAATCGATGTCGCTGGCCTGGATGAATTCGATATTGGTGACTTTGGCAACGATCTGGATGAAGCCGAGCGGCTCCTGAAGCTCGGGATTCAATCTCCGACGATGAAGCGCCAAGTCTTTAAGAAACTCGCGCTCAAATACCTTTGTGATGTACGCCAGGAGCTTAAAGATCAGATTGCCGCGGAGATAGACAACACGACGGTCGGATAAAACCTACAACGATTTTGCGCGAACCTTTTGGCGGCAGTTGGGTGGATCTCGCTTCAGGCGGGAGCTCTCAACTTCCGCCGAGTTTTTTGAAAGGAACTTCGATGGAAGAAGACAACAACAAGACCCAGCCCGATGTCCGCGATGTCATTAGGCAGGCGATTACAGACTTCGTGGCCACCGAACAATCCAAAGCTGAACCGGCCTACAAAGCCGAGTTGGCTGAGGAACGGAAACGGCGGGAGCAACTCGAGCGCCGGATGAACGAAATGGCCGAGGAAAATCGAAAGAACCGCGCAATGGCGGAGGAGGCGGAGCGCACGTCCACCATCCGCGGTGAACTGCAGCGTCTCGGAGTCGTGAAGCTCGACCTTGCCTATCGGGCAGTGAAGGACGATATTCAGCGCACCGACGATGGGCGATTGATCGGGCGTCAGGATGGCGAAGACGTAACGATCCAAAGTTACCTAAAGCAGTTCGTCGAGGAAAATCCGGAGTTACTGCCAGCCCGCATCAACAGCGGTCTTGGTACGGGAGCGACTCGCGGAGGAACATCCCATTCCGCGACAACCTCGAATCTCGACTTGGACCGGATCCGTCCGGGGATGAATCCAGAGGAGCTCGAGCGAGTCAGGCAGGAGATCGCCCGTGTGGCGAACCAATCCTTGAAGACGAGCTAGTTGCTCGTAGAACGTGAACTTTTCGCAAACTTAGGCCGGGGAACAGTAATTTCCCAAGCCTGGACAATTAACTAACTAAGTCAAAGGAGACTTTCGAATGCCCATGATTACTTCCGCAAATCTCGCGCAAGCGATTGTTAAGCTCGTGGCAGCCGACGCGCTGCCGGCCCTGGTGGGTAACCTCGTGCTGGGGAACCTCGTGAATCGGGACTTCGAGCCGACACTATCGCAAGCGGGCAACACGGTCAACGTGCCGATTCCGCCGGTGATGGTGGCGAACAATATCGCCGAGGCTGGGGAAATCCAGCCGCAGAGTCCGAATCTAGGCAATGCCCAGATCGTTCTCGATACCCACGCCGAAGCCAGTTTTCAGATCCCAGACGTTACGAAGGTCGTCGCGGTGCCAGAGTTGCTGAAGCTCTATATGCAGCCCGCGATCGCCGCGTTGGCTGAACGGGTGGAAAGTGACTTGATGGCGTTGGCACAACAGTTCACCGCCAACAGCCCATTGGGTGTCGGTGGTACGCCACTTACCGAAGCTTTGGTGGACTTGGCGGAAACGGCGCTCTTCAATGCCAAGGTTCCGGCCGGCCAGTCAAAGTACTTGGTGGTCGACCCCACTGCCTATTCGCAGTTACGACAAATCGCCCGTTTCAGCGAGTACCGGACGGCCGGTGAGGCCGGGCTGCGAGCCTTGGTGGAAGGCAACGTGGGCAGAATAAAAGACTTCTACGTCTTCCGCTCGCAGTTTGTCGCGAAATCAGGCAACGCTCCCCAGGTTAGCTACAATCTGGCCTTCGCAAAAGATGCGATCGGGCTCGCGATTCGCCGCTTGCCGCAGCCCATTCCCGGCACGGGTGCCATCGCTGAATATGCCGAGATGGGCGGATTCGGCGTGCGGGTGTTGATGAGCTATCAACCGAACACCCTAGCGCAACAGTTCACGGTGGATATCCTGTACGGCACCGGAATTCTTCGTAACAACCACGGCGTTCAAGTACGCACCTAATACGAGTTTCCTTCTTGGTGCATCGCGACTATCTCAGGATAGTCGCGGTGCGCCCGTCAACCAACGCACGCGTCCAACGCCTAGACTCCCTATTTTCAACTCTCACGTAGGAAAACCATTATGAATCTTCGAGATTTTTACGCAAAAGTCCGCAATACTCTGGCAACCATCGAAAGTCCTTTCGTGGTACTTGTCAGCAAGAACACGCCTGACGGCGGCAAAGAAGGGGTCATGACACTTGTAAAGCGAGATACGGCAGCGCGTCTAATCGTTGAAGATCGAGCGCGCTTAGGGACGGACGCTGAGTCCGCTCTTTACTTTACTGACCAAAACGCAAAGCGAGACTCGGTCGAGGCCGAACGCCGTTTCTACTCAACCAAGCTTGGATTTCAAGGCGCAGAAATTGTAGAACAGTTCTGCGAATTGCAGGGCGAAATGAATCCGAAGTCTCCGAAGCGCCCGAAATAGTCCCCGCGAGAAAGGAACGGAAACGCCATGGCACTCTTTAACGACGGCCCAATCTCCTCGCTTGACGACTTACGGGTTTATGAAACTTCTTTGCTTGACACCGCCAGTATCGAAGGTGTTAGCCTAACAAACAAACTGGACTTGGCACAACAGGAACTAGGGGGAGAGATACTGCGCTTCCTGATTCAACAATTGGAGCCGACGCAATCCGTAGACCCCAGCAAGTTAGACCAAGTGGTAGCAACCGAGCCGCTGCGCCGCTGGCATGCGCTGAGAACGCTTTCTGTGTTCTTCCGAGACGTCCATCACAATCAACTGAACGATCGCTACCGGGCAAAATGGAACGCCTACGAATCGGAAGCCAGGAATGCGGCACGTTTGCTTTGGGAAGTGGGGGTCGGACTAGTGACCAGTCCGCTCAGGCGACCCGCGCCGCCTAAGTTAGACACCCTGTCGGCAGATGACGAATTTCCTCAGTTACTCTTCAAGGTGACTTGGGTAAGGGCAACGGCCGAAGAAAGTGCTGCTAGTGACGCGGTATTGTTTCCCGGCGGAGGCGGCGGCAAGCCACAACTGACTACAGACAACCCGCCCGCGCGAGTGACCGGATGGCACGTCTACGCGGGGCCAACGGAGGGTCAGTTGACCCGCCAAACTTCCGCAGCCATCGCGCTCGGCGACCCTTGGGTTATGCCTTCGAATGCTTTGGTCAGTGGACCGAGCGTTCCGTTCGGGCAGGCGCCTGGCCAGTACATTAGGCTTCAACGACTAATCTTTAGAGGATAACTCCATGGCACGAACTGCACGAAACGCGCTTCGCATCTTGGCCGATCAGATGCAGGCTGAAACCGGCCTCGCCTTTACAGTCGATGCGGTGGCGGAAAGAGAGAACACAGCTCTTCTTCCGATCACTGCAACCCACATCGTATCACAACACGCAGCCGCCGAGTTACTCGAAAAGAGTGCGGGCGCACAATATCCAAGAGTCCATCTTTACTGCGAAAAGATCACGAACCATCTGAAGGAGAAATTTAGGACTTTTTCCGGGACGATCTGTTTGGTAGCTGAGGTGCGAGTTTCTCAGGACCGAACTGAAAACCTTGAAACTTCGCTGATGCTGTATGTGGACGCGGTCACCGACGTACTCGATAGCCACCGTGGGGACTGGGGCGGCGGCTTCTTCTTCACCGGAGGATACGAGGTAGGCTTTTCGCCGATGAAACACGGCGGGAAGAACTTTATTCAAGCCGCGAAAATCTCATTCGAAATCAACGCCAGCCAAGGGTAGTCCCCAACGCAGGGCAACTGTATTGTCAAGATATCCGATAAGCACTCATAAAAGGAGTATACCGATGGCCTGTTACATCTCGTCCAACAATAATCGTTTCTACGTGGCCTTGGAGCCGTCATATGGCGAAGTATCAGCCGTTGCAAACGCCCGGCGCTTTGCGGGCATCCAGCTGAAGACACGCCAGCAGTCCTTGCAACTCGATCGCCGGGATAAGACGGGAAGCCGCACCTTCCTTGGCCTGCCAGAGACCGTGAAGCGTCAAACCTCATATCAGCTCCGTTCGTATCTATCGGGCTGGAACGTCCAAAACATCGAACCGTCCCAGGGCACGCTGTTTCGAGCGGCGCTCGGAGCTCCGGTACGACTTGCGCCTGGATTGACGCTGACGTCAGCATCGGGGACGAGTCTGACTTTCACGGGCGCGCATAACTTGGAACTCGGACAGGCCGTCGCCTTTGGATCAGAGATTCGATTTGTTTCGGCGATCACAAACTCCCAAACTATCGTCGTCAACGTACCGTTCACGTTGGCTCCCACGGCCGGAATCGTCTTTGGACCTACGGCTTCCTATGCACCGGCGAATAGCCTGCCGAGTTTCAACGTCTTCGACTACTGGACGCCTAACACTGCGGTACACCGAATCCTCGCGGGGACGGCGGTCGATCGCATGGGAGTGAAGATCAACGGCGATTTTCATGAGTTCGAATTTCGCGGACCGGCTCGGGATCTGATCGATAGTGTTAGCTTCGCGGCGGGTGAGGGTGGGCTGGCTTCGTTTCCGGCTGAGCCGAACATCGGCGACTTCGAGTCGAATATCGTGCCCGGACACCTTGGTCAGGCTTGGTTAGGGGCGAGTCCGGAGCGCTTTTATACCATCACCGAAGCCGAGTTTACGCTGGATAATAATATCGACCTTCGGGACCGTGAGTTTGGCTCGACGCTGCCGCGCTGCCTTTCGGCCGGCCTTCGTGACGTTCGGTTGAATTTCTCCCTGCACGAACAAGACGACGCGGCGACGAAAGCATTGTACCAGGCGGCCCGCCAGCGCTCCCCTATCAGCGTTATGCTCCAACTCGGCCAACAGTCTGGCCAATTGTTCGGAATTTTTCTGAAGAGCATCGTTCCAGAAGTGCCAGAGTTCGACGACGGCGAGACCAGATTACAGTGGCGGTTCTCCGGGTCTCGCGCCCACGGCACGGTGAACGATGAAGTATTCATCGCCTTCGCTTAGAGTTCACAATGAAATACGCATCTATCAGAACTTTCCCGTCGGGATGGGCCCCCGGAGTTACCTATCAGATTGAGCGGATGTCCTTCGGAAGACGACAAGAGCTTACCAAACAAGTGCGTGGACTATTGGCGCGCCAGGAGTTCCACGCCGTCGGCGACTCTCCCCTGGACAAGGTCGAGGCAGCTCTGCTTTCGATGGAGATTGATCGAATCTATTGGAACTGGGGCCTAGTAAGTTTGGAGGGTCTCTTCATTGGCGACGAAATCGCCACGAAGGAAAACGTTTTCGAAAGAGGGCCCGAGCCACTTGTCTGCGAGATACTCTTGCACATTAAGTCAGAATGTGGGCTTAGTGAGGAAGAACGAAAAAACTAATTGTCGCCTTTCACTTTCAATTCTCGGATCCAGCCGCTTGGAAGTGCGACAGATGCCGTCAACAGCGGCTGGATCAAACACGCCGGTGCGCGTTCTTGCCGATGGAATCCTTGGGTCCGGTCCGGACCGTGTGGGCCCGAGGGCGAGCGTCAACCACTCAGTGCCCGAAGTCAGTGATAACCGCGGAGTCATTTACGCTGCTGGAAGCCTTCGCCGCGTGGCGGGCCCTAGGGCCGAGCCAAGTTTGGGAAATGCCCGCCAAAACCGTAGACGCGCTTTTTGTACTTCAAAACGAATGGAGGTCATTGCAATCCGATGCCCAATAGTCTTATCGATCAGTTGTTAAAAGTCGCGTTGCCGAGCTCGGTAGTGCCGGCCATAGGCGGGGCGATCCCAGGGGATCCGGTCGGCGAATCGCTTCGGGCGCTGACTGGCCAAGTCGAAGGATTGCGGGGTATTTACCAAACCCAAACGATTCAGGTGGCAGAGAACACGGCAGCAATTGTGCAAAGTACCAAGTCGCGAGGGTCAGAGCTGTCATCAACCGTCGCCAACGTTGCTAGATCCACAGGCAGCGTGCTGGGGGGCGGACTCACTTTGCTGCCATTGGTCTCCGGGATTGCCAAACTGTTTGGATTTGGGTCGCGCAAAGAAGAGCAACCGGCACTATCGTCCTTCGCTTTACCCAGCGCGATCAACCTCGACTCCGCGGTCCGCCAGAGTGGAAGGTCTCCCCTAACCGGGGTGTCCTACGGACAGGATGGGTTACCTCGACAAGCGGCAGCGGTGACGCCAAGTCGGACCAACATAAGTGTAAATGTACAAGCAATAGACTCTCGCTCATTTCTGGACCATAGCGATGAAATCGCTCGTGCGGTGCGAGAAGCCATGCTCAATTCCCATTCGCTGAACGACGTCATCTCGGAGATTTAAGTAATGCCTGATTTTCCCCAGCTTCGCACACAAGCGGTAGTTCAGTATCCCGCACGCCGGCAATTGATGTTCGCGACTCAGGTACTTGAGTTTCTGGACGGCTCTGAGCAACGCTTCCGGCAATGGCCGGGAGCTCTGCGCCAATGGATTATCTGGCTGGACTTACTGACGGAAGAGGAACTGAATGCGTTTCGGCAGTTCTTCCGTAGTCAAGCTGGGCAAGCGCAGGTGTTTCGATTCGTCGACCCCTGGGATGGGACGGAATACCCGAACTGTACGCTAGAGGGCGACGACCTTGAGGTATTCCTGCGGGGAGAAGGCCGTGGAAACGTGAATCTAGTAGTAAAGGAATGCAGGTGAGGAAGACGCTATGCCAGTGAAACGAATTTTCCCGCAACTCGCGACGGGCGCAATAACGCAGTATCCGCTTCGAATCCAGGAGCGTTTTCGCACTTTGGTTAATCAGTTAGGTGATGGGAGAAGGATCCGGTATTCCGATGTTGGCGCATCGGCGTTGGAATGGGAAGTGTCACACCAGGGTTTGAGCGACGACGAGTGGCTAACAATGGAAGGCCTGTTTCGCGAGTGCGAGGGAAGGCGCTATCCGTTTCTTTTTCTCGATCCCTGGTCTAACTTGATTGCCGACAGTGAAACCTTTGTCAGTGCCTCTTGGACGAAAGAACCGGGCATTGGGCTAGCCGAAGGTTTAACTGATCCGGAGGGCGGCCCAAGGGCGACGCAAGCGACAAACACCGCTGCGACGTTGCAATCCGTCGCGCAGACCGTAGCAATCCCAGCCTGGTTTCAGTATTCATTTAGCGTATACGCCAGATCGAATCAGGCGGGGCAGATGCGGCTAATCGCTTCGACGGACGGAGCCTTTGCGGAGCGGCTCTTCGAGCTATCGTCCGACTGGCAAAGATACCCGCTTTTCTCCGCCATGACGGCGTACACGGAGATGGTTCAGGTGGCGATCCAGATTCCAGCCGGCGCAGCCATTGAGATTTTCGGAGCGCAGTTAGAGGCCCAGCCGTCGCCGTCACCCTATCAGCGAAACGGGTTACGCACAGGGCGCTACCCGGAAGCCCGTTTTGCGGGGGATACCTTGGCCCAGACCTCCACCGGACCTGGCGAACACTCTACCTCCATCCGCATCCGCAGCCAAGTCGTTGCCTATAGCTAGCTTTAATGAACGTTAAGAGGAAACCGAATGCCAACCGCACTTGAATTGAAGGAACAACAGACCCCGCAGACGCCGATACTCTTGTTTGAGTGCCGACTCGCCAATGGAAGCATTGAGCGATGGAGTACGCACCAAGTGGTTTGGAATAGCCACACCTACTCAGCGCGCGTTCTGGAGCACAGCTCCTTTGACATGAGAGCGGAAGAGGATGGAGTTTCAAAAGTCAGCCTGCTGATGGCAAACGCGGACAGCTACTTTTCCCAGGTGGAGCGAAACGTGGGATTGAAGGGCTCCCGGCTCGATGCCCAACTGATCTTCTGGAACCTCGCCACCGGCGCCGCCGCGTCGACGCCCGTAATGCTATTTCGCGGTCTGGCGAACGCCCCGGAAGAGGTGACTGAGGCCACCATGCGGATGAGCTTCGTAAACCGGCTTAGCCCGCAGCGAATTCTCCTGCCGAGCGTTCGCATTCAGAAACGTTGCCCGTGGCGCTTTCCAGCCACTGTACTGGATCGGGCACAAGCACCGTCGGGATTAGACGATGGTAAGTACTCAAGGTTTTTCCGCTGTGGCTACTCACCGGACCAACCGGACGGTGCGGGTAACCTGAATAGCGCGGGCCAACCATTCACTTCGTGTGATTTCACCCGCAGTTCTTGTGAAGAGCGAGGTATGTTTTCCGTTGACGCAAACAACCGCCCAACCAGAAGGTTTGGCGGCATAGAGTTCGTCCCGTCCACGATTCTCGTAAGGGGCGCTGGGGAGCAGAGTTCCCGCACTTCCGAGCCTCTGGCGAACGAGGCTCGTTACAACGATTTCGTGCCGATGATTTATGGAACAGCTTGGTATCAGCCTCCGGTTGTGTTCGCCCGAAACGACGGGAACCTGACGCGACTCGAAGTGCTGCTGGGCATGGGCGAGATGCAAGGGGTTTTGAAGGTTATTGTCAACGACATTGAAGTGCCGCTTGGCGTCGACGGTACCAATATGACAGCTACCGGTTGGTACAACGTAGTCTCGCTGGGGAATCGAACGGGCGGATTTAACCTTAACTTCTCGGATACCAGCGGCAAGCCTCTCGGTGATCCATACGGAAGTATGGCGTTTGCTTCGGTTGTGGTGCCCAATCGTATCGCCGACGGCCGAAGATTGCCTACGGTCAAGGTGCTCGCTCAGGGCATCAAGGTCTCGCGCTTCGAAGAAGACGGTAGCTATCTTGACGACGCATTCACGGCTAACCCGAGTTGGATCATGGTGGACCTCTTGCGGCGCTCCGGCTGGACCTTAGATGAACTGGACCTCAGTAGCTTTGCCAGTGTGGCTGCGCATTGCGACGGACCCGTGACCACGAGTGACCTCCACGGCACCAACATGACCGTACCACGCTATGAGACTAACTTGGTGCTGCGCCGCCGGCGCTCCGCCGCGGAGATCTTGCGTGGACTCCGAAACGCGGCGGCGCTCTATTTAACTTACGGACCCGGGGGCAAGCTGCAGCTAAAGCTAGAGAGTAAGCTCGCGATCAGCCATCCAACCAAGCCTGCGGGCTCCAATGCGCAAGCTCCGTTGTATGGGGGGTGGCCAGCCTACGAGTTTTCCGAAAGCGCAATTCTTCGGCGGGAGAATGGCAGCGCGGCGTTTCGACTATCGAGCCGTACAAATGCCGATTCACCGAATCGATTCAGCCTGGAATTTCAGGACGCCTTTAACGAGTATCAACAGGACAGCCTTTCGATTGTCGATGTCGAGGATACTGAACGCACAGGCCAGGATATTGCAGCTTCGATCAATGCCTTAGGCATTCCTCAATTTGATCAGGCGGCGCGAATCATTCGCCTTCAACTCGACAAATCGCTTAGGGGAAACACCTTCGCTGAATTTTCAACCAGCGTCAAAGCCCTAGGGCTGCGCCCGGGAGACCTTATCACCATAACCTATCCTAAAGAGGGCTTGGAACGGCAGTTATTCCGAGTACAGCGAATTCAGCCCCAAGCTAATTTCATGACTGCCGTAGTAACCGCCCAGATACACAATGAGGACTGGTACTTACAACCCGGTTTTCCTGGCAGTGGTTCCCGGTTCAGTGGAAGCGGAGGTCTGGGAATTCCGCGCCCATTAGTAGGGACAGAATTAGATCCAAACGGAATTCCTCGCTTCGGTGTTACGGAGTTCGTCATTAACGATCAGGTGAGTCTGCAAATCACATTCGTGCCTTCCGCGAGACCCGAGGCCTCTAGTGCTTCCCGCCCGCTGCTAGGCCTCACCCCCGATATCCAGAATACCGGAGGTACATTACCGGGCGGAAACAGTTACTACTACGCCGTTAGCGCACTGGACCTTTCGGGCGCCGAGAGTCGAATTTCGTTTATTGTCCGAGCGACACTTGGCTCCCAAACGAGCACGAACCTGGTTCGCTTGGTAAACCTTAGTTTTTCTCCCAGCACCTCAGCTTTTGTTGTTTATCGCGGCACGACGCCGCAGCAACTTTTGCGGATTGCGAACAACGTAGCGCCATCTTCCCAATTTGTCGACACTGGCTTAGTGCCCGAGCTAGTTCCGCCTCCGGACGAAAATTATCAGGAGGCTCGCTTTTATTGGCGGCTTGAGCTGTACCCAGAAGTGGTCGCGAATCAATTCACGGCGACGACCATCGGAAACTCGTCGCTGGCACTGACCCCGAATGCCTTTAATGGCGCCGTGGTCAGGATCATGAGGGGGAGGGGGGCAGGCCAGGAACGGCTCGTTCAAGCGAACTCGCCAACGGGGGTGGCCGTAACTCCAGCTTGGATTGTTATCCCCGACGCCACGAGCTATTTCGTCATCGCGGAAGCCGGCTGGAAATTGGGAACGACCAGCGCCACGAGCCCGGTGGCATTTCCGATCCCGAATCGAGGAGGCGTGACGCTGCAAATTGCTGGCCGCTCGGCAAACGCCAATGGGCACGAAAGCGCGCCCGAACTTTCGCCGATTACCCGGTGGCAAATCGGCGGTGGGAGTGGCGGAGGATCCTTAGACACTGGGGTGCCACCGGAACCTGTTTACGGTTTGGGGCGAACCCAAGATGGCTCCTTGGAGTTGTCAGGCGTGGGTTTCGCCACGCTGACTAATACCCGCACCATCTCCGGAGGAACGCTTACCCTCTACGCCTGGAATGAGCTGCTGTCGCCTTCGCTCCAATTGCTCGCCGCTGAGGTTAGCGCCGTGGCGACATCGATCGCCGTAACCACTCCCCGCGCCGGAGCAGAAGTAGAAAATTTACTTCAGATCGGGGCGGAACTTCTCAAGATTACTGCCATCTCACCGGATAGATTGACCTACACGGTCGAGCGCGCCTCCCATGAATCAAGCGCTGCGGTGCACGAACTTGGGGTGCCAGTCTACTATCTCGACCGCAACATCTTTGTCGTCGTGTTCGTGCGCGATTTCTTTGGGAGCCCCGCAAGTAGTCGCTACAGCCAACCGATCTATTGGCCCGATATGCGTGTCGCAGCAGCCGACTTCACGGTGACCAACTCCTTCGGCACGTCTCCGACGACCGAACGGAATTTCACCGACACTACCGACCTTGGCCTGCGCACGCTGTCTGGCGGGCAACTCACGCTTCAGGTCGATGGTCCCCTCGCCATTGGTTCGAGCATCACTCCAATTCTGGTCGTCGAACGGCAGCAAGCCATCGGCGAAATCTTCGCTGTCGTGGCTGACGCGCCGACCGGAGGCACGATCGTCGCGCGAGTGATGCGTAACGGACTCCCTTATGCTCAGGTGACGATCATCGCTGGCCGAACCCAATCGAATGCCGTGAGCGGATTCGGGCTACCACCTCTTCAGGCAAGCGAGCGGCTCACTGTCGATATCGTGAATGTTCCGTCGTCGGCCGCCGGAACTCCGGGCCGGGACCTGACTGTTGTCCTCAGCCGCTAAACGGGTAAGAGGAACGAGGGTTCCACGAAAGATGCTTTAATTGAGGTGAAAGGAAATCCCGATGGAAGTCGAAATGAAAATTCGCACGCTGATGATGGATCCCGTCACGCAAATGCCCATCGTGATCCTGCGCGATGTGGCTGGCGACACGATCCTCCCGATTTGGGTGGGCGTCTACGAGGCCAATGCCATTGCTCTGGAGATTGAAAAGGTCTCCACCCCCAGGCCCATGACGCATGATTTGATCAAGACTATCGTTACTGGACTCGATGTTACAGTGCAAAAGGTGGTGGTGAACGAACTGCGCGACGACACCTTTTATGCCTTGATCTGGATGGAGAAGAATGGTGAGTCCGTATCAATCGACGCGCGGCCCAGCGATGCTCTGGCGCTGGCTTTGCGGCTAGATTGCCCGATCTTTGTCGATGATCAGGTGCTCAAGAACTCGAAGATGGTGACGACCGCCAGTGACAAGAACAACAACGAAGAACTGCGCCGTTGGCTCGAACAGTTGAACGACGAGGACTTCGGCCGCTACAAGATGTAGGCGATTCTTGCACCACCAGTTGCAGCGCCTCCGCCAAGCCCAGATCGAAGTGGCAAATCTCCCAAGCCATTTCGCCTTGGCTCGCGGCTCTTACGTTTGCCTGATCGGCCGCACCGAAACAGAACCTCCCGGTTTTGGTGAAATGGGCTCCGTCTGCAGGCTTACCGATGAAGGGTTAGCGGTTCTCCTCTGGGAAGGCGACTCAGCGTATTTTGTCCATAAAAGTAGCCGGCAATTGGCTTCCGCCGAAGACTTGGCAGGCTACGCAACTTTCGTGCAGGATCTCAAAACCGCCCTGCGGGTCCGGCTAGAATAGAGGGTTGCCACAATACCTCCCGGCTTAGCCGTGGGGTGCCTTAGCCCGATGCCCTATCGAATCGAAACGCCGCCCTGGGGTTCGTTGCCAACTCCGCAAAGCCCGCCCCCGCACGGCCTATCATAGAATCTCAGGCCACCGCTCTCGTGTTCACCACCCTCCAGATCCTCACCGCCGCTGCCGCCGCCACCTTCACTGGCGGCACCGGTGCTGCCGCCACGGCCATCGCCACCGGCCTCCTCGGCAACATCGCCGACCGCCTCTGGAGCCAAAGCTCGCAATCGGTCCTCGACCGTCTCCTCAAAGTTCCCAATCACGACATCGAACGCGCCATGCGTCAAGGCCTTCAGCAGGCCCTCCGCCAGCTCATCCAGAGCTGGCAAAAGGTCCAATCCGACCAAAGATTAGGAAACCTGCTGCTCGAAGCCGTTGAGGAACTGGACAACGGCCCGGCCGCGCTGCTCCCGCTTCCCCAGGAGGTGGTGCACCCCGGCGTCACCCTCAGCCAAGTCATCGACGCCGCCCACACCCAGATTCTCGCCGCCCTCCAAACCGCCCTCGACCACGTCCAAAGCCGCAAGAACCGTCACTC
>ENA-ORBV01008270-ORBV01008270.1-microbial-mat-metagenome-genome-assembly--contig:-NODE-8270-length-17539-cov-4.346581_pt1 | contig 17539 bp, 16 predicted proteins | sample MGYA00237777_ERZ505514 | MGnify/ENA primary metagenome ERZ505514 (study PRJEB26160, sample SAMN06269048) | microbial mat metagenome | isolation source: Oligotrophic lake microbial mat | place...
TTCAAGCAGAAGACGGCATACGAGATTCGCCTTAGTCTCGTGGGCTCGGAGATGTGTATAAGAGACAGGTTGATCGCGAGTCCGAACTCGGCAACCGCCTTCTCGTTAGCGAGAAAGCGGACCTGCGGGTCCCTAGTGAGGTTCCCCGCGAGAAATACGCGGTTGACGTTCGCCACGTTACATCTCGAGGGCAGGAGCGGCGGCGGCGGCTTCGGCTGCTGCAGCGGCAGCGGCGACGGCCATTTCCTTCGACTTGGCGCGCTGGGTCTTGATGCGCTCCAGGTCCTTGCCCGGACGTGCTATGATCAACTGGCGCAGGATGGTGCTGCCCAGGATGACGCGACGCTCGATCTTATCGACCGCTCCGGGAGGAGCCGTGAGGTAGCCGGTGAAGTAGCAGGCACTGGTTTCACCCTTGATCGGGTAGGCCAGGGCGCGCTCTTCCCACTTTTCGAGCTCGATGAAGGAAGCACCTTCCGCCTCATAGATCTGGCGGATGGCGGCGAGGGTGCCATCGAGATCGGCGCGCGCGTCGGCGGCCTTAATCAGGATGGTGGTCTCGTAGGTGCGAGAAGCGTCGGGCATTGTTCATCTCCATGGACCGTCGCACCATGCGACGGGAGGCCGGTCAGTGCCGGCCCCGGGGTTCAGATCCAGCAGAAATGCCGGATCCGGTGGGGTTTATTTGGTCTTGGCCGGAGCCGCGGTCTTGGCAATCTTCGCCTTGACCTTGGCCGTCTGGGCGGGCTTGGCCGCGACCGGCTTGGCGATCGCGAGGGCCAGGCGGGACTTCAGGCGCGAAGCGGTGTTCTTGTGAACCGTGTTCACGCTGGCGGCCTGGTCAAGGCGCTTAACGAAGGCCGAGTACAGGGTTTTGGCTTGATCAGCCTGGCCGTCGTGCACATGGCGCTCGATCTGCTTGCGGATGGACTTGAGCTCGGTCAGGCGTGCTTTGTTGGCGACGCGACGCGTCTCGTTCTTACGCAGGCGCTTAGCGGCGCTGATATTGTGCGGCATCGAGTGTGGACCTGTGAGTTGGTGGTCTGGTCGGAGAAGAAGAGCTGCGGCAATCAGCCGCGAAGCTTGGCGAGGCGCTGAGCAGCGTCTTTAAAGCCCAGGTCAAGCGAGACCAGCTTTTCAAGTTCCACGATGGCTTCCGCGGTTGATCCGCGGTCCTCGAGGAGCTTGGCCAGCTGATAGCGTCCGTCCTTGGCCTCGTTCGACTGCTCGTCCTCTACAAGAGGGAGGAACAGCTTGTATTGTTGTATGGCTAGGTCAAGGAGGTTCCGGCGCGTGAAGCAGATCGCCAGACCGCGGTGGCTGGTCTTGCGCAGACGCGGATCGTTGACGGTTCGCTGGAACTCGGCGGCAGCGGCATCGACCTCGCCAGCGGTCAGCAGGTTCTTGGCCAGGTTGAAGCGGTGCCCCATGTCGGTGGGCTGACGATCGACCCGCAGTCGGTACTCGGCGATCTCAAGGTCAAGCAACTGCTTCGTCGCCGCGATCAACTCGGGGCTGCCGGCTGTCAGGGCCTTCAACCGTTCCTGGGCTTCCGCGATGCGCAGATCGCCCAGTTTCATGGCGATGGTGAAATCATGCTCATCGAGCGCCTGGGCCTTGTCGTACGAGATCTTGGCCTCGGCCAACTCGTTGATGCGGCGATGAACATCGCCCTTTTTCGTCCACAGGAACTTGTCCTGTGGATTACGCGTCAGGTCGTCATCAAGGTACTTGAGCACCTCGCGCGCATCCTCGACCGTGCGGATGTTGCGGTTGATAACTTCTTGGCGACGGGCGGCATCGGTCGAGGCAACCTGGCTGCGGAAGTCGGTGGCCTGATTGGCCCCGCCGCGCACCAGCATTGAGCGCATCGCCATCCAGTTCTTCAAGGTCCGGCCTGCCTCGGCGTGATTCGGCATGGCACGGTCGAGGGCGGTCATGGTGGCCAGCGCTTTTTCAAGCGCTGCTTCGTCCTTCTTGCCTGAGTTGTTGAAGCGCTCCATGTACATGTGGGCCAGTTGCCACAATACTTTGTCGTTGAGCAGGCCGGTATTCTTGAATTCCTCGCCGAGATAGATCGCAACGTCGGCAACCGGCTTCAGGGTGGCGGCGAGTTTGACCGCGGCCTCCATGGTGGCGGCCAGCGACTTCGGATCGCCCATCTTGCCCAACTGTCTGGCAGCGCCCGCAAACTGCTTGTGCGGATCAGAGCTCATAACCGGCATTTTGAGGCTACCGAAGATACTGGTCTTACCGCCAGCCTCCTTCGCTTTGCGCCGCGAAATGGGCAACAACAGCTTGTAGATCTCCACATTGGCCGGATCGACGTCGATGCATTCGCCCAGGATGATCAAGGCGTCGTCGCAGGCCCCCTTGTCGAAAAGCTGCTTGGCACGCGTGAGGTGCTTGGTGAGATCAGGCATGGTCCGTTCCGCCTCGGAATCGTGTCGTTTGGACGTGGAGCTTCTTGCGTACAGCCTTGCATTCTGATGATCCCGCCAACCTCACAAGCACCGGAATGCTGGCATGGACGACACCGCTTCACCCGCCGACTACCCTGCGCAGCTCGCCCTGGTCCATTATCCGGCCCCGGCCCTGCGGCGTCGCACCGCAACAGTCACGGTGTTCGATGGCCAGCTGCGCAACTTCTGCCAACGCATGTTCGCCGTCATGGAAGACGAGCGCGGTGTCGGCTTGGCCGCTCCGCAGGTCGGGGTCAGCCGGCGCATCTTCGTCACTGATCACGCCAGACCCAAGGACGGCGAGGCGCCGAGCCCCCGCATCTGGATCAATCCGCGCATCGTCGAGCCCAGCGGCACGACGGTTTACGAGGAAGGGTGTCTGTCGTTCCCGGCCATCTACGCCAAGGTCACCCGGCACGATCGTTTCACCATAATCTGGCAAGATCTTGACGGACGCGAGCACAGCGAGTCCCTCGACGTCGGAGCAGGCCAGTTCCTCGGCATCGTCGTCCAGCATGAACTCGACCACCTCGACGGCACCGTTTTCGTCGACCACCTGACCGTGGCCCAGCTTGGCTTGATCCGCAAGAAGCTCCGCGACCTGGAGGTCGACTACCGCACTGCTACCGGCAAGGCCGGGAGTCCTCTCCGGCGATGACCCGCGATCCCGGATTCTCACTGCCTGGCAACGATCGGCTGATGGAACTCGGCCGCATCGCCGGCGGGCTTGCCCACGAGATCAAGAATCCGCTGGGCGTGGTGTCGCTCAACGCCGACCTCCTGCGCGAGCAGGTCGTGAAGACCATGTCCGAGGGTGTCGAGCGCGACAAGATGCTGCGTCGGGTTTCCCGGATCAGCGAGAGCACGCGCAGCCTGTTGGCGATCGTGCAGAGTTTTCTGCAGTTCGCCCGGCCGGGACGACCAGACCCGGCGGCTGTCGACCTCAACGCGATCATCCACGAACTGATCGATGAGCAGAGCGAGGCCAACGCCGCTGCCAGTGTCACCATCGCGTTCCGCCCCGACGACGGACTCGCTGCGGTTCCCGCCGATCCAGCCCAACTTGCCGCCGTCTTTCGCAACATTCTAGTCAACGCCCGCGAGGCTCTGCAATTGAGGGAAGGCGAGCGCCGTATTCTGATCGCGACCCGCGGAGCGCACGGTTCGGTGCGCGTGGTCATCGCCAACAATGGGCCGGCCATACCTGAACGGGTGGCGGCACATCTGTTCCAGCCTTTCACCTCGGACAAGGAGAACGGAACCGGTCTCGGCCTAGCGATCGTCCGCCAATTGGTGGAGCTGCATCACGGCACCGTCCACGTCAGCTCGGACAAAGACGCCGGCGTAAGCTTCACCATCGAACTTCCGACCCCGCTTGGTCCGGCGAAGCCGCGCGTCGAGCTGCCCATGCCGATGGTCGAGGCCGTCGTCACCAGCGAGCGGACAGCCGATCGACCAGTCGTTGGCTCATCCAGCCGCCGACGCAGGCGGACTACCACCGCCTTTGATGCAATAGCACTTGACGACCAGACGCCACCAACCACGGACGACCAGACCTAGCATATGGCCAACATCCTTGTCATCGATGATAATCAGGGCAATCGGGAGACCTACGCCGAGGTACTGGAGGACGACGGCCACAGCGTACTTACTGCCGCCACTGGCGAGGCGGGTCTAGCCAAGATGGGCGCTGCCCAGGTCGACGTCGTGCTGTGCGATCTGAAGCTGCCAAACATGGACGGGTTGGCGACCATGGAGCTCGCCCACGAACGGTTCGGTCCGGTGCCGTGGATTCTGATCACCGGACACGGCTCCGAGGAGATCGCGGTCGCTTCGATCAAACAGGGAGCCTTCAATTATCTGACCAAGCCGGTCGACATCGCCCGCCTGCGCGCGACCGTCGAAAGCGCTGGGCGGCTGGCCAGCGCCAACCGCGAGAACAAGGCACTGCGCCGCGAACTCGGCTACGAGGAAGCGCTCGACCGCATCGTCGGCACCAGCCAGGCGATCCGCCAGGTCAAGGCGATGATCCGCCAGGTCGCGTCAAGCGACGCCACCGTACTGGTCGAGGGCGAGAGTGGCACCGGCAAGGAACTGGTCGCCGATGCCGTGCACGCACTCTCTAATCGCAGCGGCCGACCTTATGTCAAATTGAACACGGCCGCCATTCCGCGCGACCTGCTGGAATCTGAGCTGTTTGGCCATGAGCGCGGCGCCTTCACCGGAGCGGTGCAGCTGAAGAAGGGGAAATTCGAGATCGCCGACACCGGCACGCTGTTCCTCGACGAGATCGGCGAGATGCCGCTCGACAACCAGGTCAAGCTGCTGCGCGTCCTGCAGGATGGTTCGTTTGCGCGAGTCGGCGGCAATCAGCCGATGAAGGTCGACGTGCGTCTGGTCTGCGCCACCAACCGCAACCTCAAGGAGGAGGTGCTGGCTGGACGGTTCCGCATGGACCTCTATTTCCGCCTGAACGTGGTGAACATCGTCGTGCCGCCGCTGCGTGAGCGGCGCGAAGACATAGCCCTTCTCGCTCGCTCCTTCTGCGAACGGCTGAACCGGCGGCACCAGCACGAGAAAGAGATGTCCGAGGCGGTGGTCCAGCACCTGCGCCGGCAAGATTGGCCAGGCAATGTCCGCGAGTTGGAGAACACCCTCGAAAAGCTGTATGTCCTTAGTCCAGGACGGCAGATCGTCCTCGATCCCAACGCCCTGGAGCCGTCGGCCGCAGCCACCCGCCACGAAACGACCAGCCGGATCCAGAACACACCTGCCACCGCCGACGACGCCATCCGCATTCTGGTCGGCCTGCCGATGGACGAGGTCGAGAAGCGCATGATCCTGGCCACCCTCAGCCACTGCGGCGGCAACAAGAGCAAGGCTGCGCGTCAACTGCAGATCGGACTGAAGACGCTGTACCGCAAGCTGGAATCATATGGGATGAAGGTCGAGGAATGAGCTTCGTGACTGCTCAGGAACTTCGCCCCCGCGGCCCTAACGGGCCTGCCCCCACGGCTTTTGTCGCCGCTCGGTTTCGTCGCTATGCTTCCAAAACCGTGGGCGGATGGGCATCGTCCATTGTGCCCGCCGATCGCCGCTCGGCAGCCACCCCATCGCTGTGCGACGGGGTCCGGCGGCCTGAGCCGTTCCTGAGTTTCAACCCTGCCCTCCAAGCATCAGTTCGCCCGGATGCGTTGGGATATCGGACGACACAAGCAGATCGCTACGAAATGAAACCGAGACGTCGGCGATGATCCTGCTGGTCAACGACGATGGCATCGCCTCCCCGGGCCTCCGCGCCCTCTACCGGGCTCTGCGCACGCATACCCGCAACGCCGTGCTCTGCGTTGCGCCTGCAGTCGAGCGCTCGGGCATGAGCCAGGCGATCACCATCGATCGTGGCCTGGCGGCCGCACCACGTGCTGAGCCAGGCTTCTTCGGCTTCGCCATCGACGGGACACCGACTGACTGCACCAAACTGGCGCTCGACCGCATTTGCCCGACACCACCGCGTCTAGTGGTCAGTGGGATCAATGACGGACCCAACGCCGGCCGCTCCATCCTGTATTCCGGCACCATCGGGGCGGCCTTGGAAGCGGCAGTCGAGGGTCGTGCCGCCTTCGCCGTGTCGCGAGTACGCGGCTGGGCTAACCAGGATGACGCCGCCGATTTCGCCGCCCGTTGGGCAGCCCGCCTGATCCATGCACCAGGTCTGTCGGGAACCTTGGTCAATCTCAACCTGCCAGCCGGCCCTGCGAACAGCTGGCTGGAGCCACGACTCGCCCGCCACGGACTGGCGGGATTTCGCGAGCGCTATCGGCCGCAGCGCGAAGGCGTCCGCACCAGCTGGCGGCTCTCGGGCACCTGGGAAGCTTCGGGCAGCGACGACGACGTCGCTGCCCTGACCGCCGGCCACCCAGTGTTCACCATGCTGCGCCCGGATCTCAACGCCGAGCACCCGGAGGCCCTCGTGCGCTTGCTGGAGAGCCGATGAAGCTGTGGTGGCGCCTGAGCATGCTGAGTATCGCCGGAGCGGCGGTCGCGGCTGCGGTGTGGGCCGACGTCCGCGCCCCGGCAAGCCGGACTGTCGGCGTCATCCCGGTCCCCGGTCAGGCGGCACTGCCGCGTCCCGAGGTTGCTCCGGCCACGGACGGCACCCCGATTGGACGGTCCTGGCGCATGGTTCTGCGTCTGGACAGCGAATTGCGCCAGCCCGGACCGGAATGGGCCTTACGCGAAGGCATGTCCCCAGGCTTGGGCTATGAGTTGGCCTGGCTTCCGGCCACACTCTCGTTGCAGCTCAGCCGTGGGGGGGATCAGCCACTGCTGTTGGGTAACGTACGACTGAAACGGCCACCTCGCGAAGTCGCCCTTGCCCGACGCGGAGCCCGGCTGGCGGTGACAGTAGACGGCCGAAACGTCCTCGACGCGCTGGATCCCGAAGGCGTCCCGGAGCCGCTCGGACCTCGTCCCTTCCCCGACGGTTGGGCGGTCGTGACCCCCAGCGCGCTCGGCGGATCGACCTTTGCCGTGTATGATGATAGCAGACTGCCGACGTCCTATGCCAGCGATCTCGCGCCGGGGGACAACCTAGAGCTCACCAGTGCCATCCTTCTTGGTCCTGAAGGAGCGGACGAGCGTCGCCGCGGTGGTATCGGGGTGCCGGTCCCCGGATCTCTCGGTTGGCGACCAGCGGCCCAGCCAGGCAGACCAGATCACGCCCTGCTGTGCGTGCGTCGCGCTCTGAGTATGCGAGCCGATCGTGACCTCGCTGGAACGCTTGCTGCGATGGGAATCGCCGGCCGAGCAGTGGGCGCCCTCGGTCAGCGTCATCCCGACCATGCCCGACTAGCGTTGTGGCTAGCCTGGGCAGAGACACGCAATGCCTTGGCGACCGCACCCGACCAGGGCGCCGACCAGGTACGACCGGTCATTGATCAACTGATTGTCACCGTCTTGGCCAGCGGCGCCCCCGAAGGGCCTGGCATGTTGTTGGCCCTACTGTCTCCTATTGCCGAGCGCGCGGTCCGTCGGCCTTCCGAACCGCGCGCCCTCGCAGCTGTGCTCGATGGCCGAGCCGGCTGGCTGTCTATCCTCGACACCACTGCGCAGGCTGCGGCGGACATGCTCCCTGCGGGCTCAAGCGACGGCCTGCGCCACAGCCTGCGCTTCATCTCGCACGCGTGCGGCGGTCTGGGCGGCAACGGCATCAGCACGCTACCCCTGCCGGTGGACGCCCCGGAATGGCTCGCCGCACGCTGGCGGACCATCGCCGGCGGCATGCCGCCAGAGGGTGGCATGCCGCCGGCTCCGATCTCGCAGGTCGCACGCATCCCCGTCCTGGCAGTGGGCGAACGGCTAGTGCGCAGCGCAATCCTTGAACCGCTGGCAGCGGTACGTCTGCGCGCCAGCCTGACCGACGCCACCCCCGAAGAGCTACAACGGCGATACGATGCCGCCGGCCTACGTGAAGCGAACTTGACCCGGGTTCTCGTCGCTATCGATGCCTTGGACACCACCGTCCGATCCGGAGGACCCCGACGCAATGCCTCGGCCGATCAGGATGCGGCGATCGATCAGCTGCGCCGGGCCATCGATACCCTCGGGGACATCGGGGAACGACGTGTCGCCAGCACCCCCGGAGACCTCGTCCGTCGGGACCCCCTGGCCTTCTCCCTGGCCTGCTTAGGTACCAGCCGCATCCAGCGGCTGACCCTATCGGCTGGAGAAGGTTTGGCCCGGGTACCCTGGCGGGCGCCGTTGGCCGGCACCGGCGATTTCGTGCGGTTGGCGCCATTTGCCCAGCTGCTATCCGGCGACGCGGACGCCACCGAACTCATCTGGTTGAACGATGAGTCCGTACTGCCCCCGACCCAGGCCCTGGCCGCCGCCCTGGCGATGCGTGAGGTACGCGAAGTCGAACGCCAGCGCCTGGCCGCACGGGAGCCATCGACCGCGGTGGCAGATTGGTCGGCCCTGGTCCGCCTACGCTGCTTCACCCTGCCGCTCGAATTGCTCGATCCGGCGACACGCGGTACGCGTCTGAAACCGGGAACAGTCCCAAGCGATTCCGCGCACGGCCCCTAACCGCCGGACCAAGGTCTTTGCCAAACGGTCGAGGGCCGCTAGTATCCGCACCTCCCAGCTGAACCCCACTGCTTCCAGGAAGCCCCAATGGCCATCAAGGTCCACTACGAGAAGACCGCGCGCATCGACGCCGTCCGCACCTCCACCGTCGCCGTGATCGGCTTCGGTTCGCAGGGCCACGCCCATGCCCTGAACCTGCGCGACAGCAAGGTGAAGGTCATCGTCGGCAACCACTCCAAGACCAGCGCCAACGGCAAGCTGGCCCTCAAGCACGGCTTCGAGGTTCTGCCGGTCGACGAAGCAGTCAAAAAGGCCGACGTCGTCATGTGCCTCGTCCCCGACGAGTTCCTGCCCAAGGTCTATGAGGAGGAGATCGCTCCGAACCTCCGCCCGGGCATGATGATGATGGTCGCCCACGGCTTCAACATTCACTTCGGCTTCGTCAAGCCGCCGAAGGACGTCGACGTCTGCATGATCGCCCCCAAGGGCCCAGGCCATACCGTCCGCTCGGAATACGAGAAGGGCGGCGGCGTCCCCTGCCTAGTCGCCGTGGCGCAGAACGCCACCGGCAAGGCTCTGCCACGCGCCCTGGCCTACGGTGCCGGCATCGGTGGTGCCAAGGCCGGCATCATCGAGACCACCTTCAAGGACGAGACTGAGACCGACTTGTTCGGCGAGCAGACCGTCCTGTGCGGCGGCCTGACCTCGATGGTCAAAGCCGGCTTCGAGACCCTGATCGAAGCGGGCTACCCGCCCGAGATGGCCTACTTCGAGTGCATGCACGAAGTGAAGCTGATCGTCGACCTGATGTACCAAGGCGGCATGAGCTACATGCGCTACTCGATCTCGAACACCGCTGAATACGGCGACTACAGCGTCGGCCCGAAGATCATCACCCCGACGGTGAAGAAGGCCATGAAGTCTGCCCTGAAGGACATCCAGTCCGGCAAGTTCGCCAAGGAATTCCGCGCCGAGTGCGCCGCTGGCAAGCCGATGATGGAGCGCCTGCGCAAGTCGGAAGCCCAGCACCCGGTCGAAGAAGTCGGCCGCAAACTGCGCAAGATGATGCGCTGGATCGACTCGAAGGACATCCGGAAGTAATCGTCCGGGTCTTCGGATTCGCTCGACAGACAGCACCCCGGCCAACAGGTCGGGGTGCATCTTTTTTGAATTTGCCTCCATCAGGCGCAGCGGAAGCTGACCTCCCGATGAAATGGCATCATGTCGCTATCGCATTCGCCATTGTCGCCGCGCTTGCCTTCGTCTGGCTGATCGTGCGCGAGGGTGGCCAGCAGGCCAATGCCCTGGTCGCCCAAGTGATGCCGACGGAACGACGCTCCATCACCGAGACTTTCCGGGAATATCTCGCCAGCGTCAAAGCCGCAAAAGGCGACGAACTGGTGATCGCCGAAGTCCGTTCCGTCAATGAGATCTCCCGGCAGGACTCCCGGCAGGAATACTGGACGGGGCTACCACTAGGCACCTCAACCGTATCGGTGCGCTATCCCGTCACCTACCGGTACGTCATCCGGATTTCGGACCGCTGGCGATTGCGGGTCGATGGCTCAGTGATCACCGTCCAGCGACCCGTTCTGCGCGCCCTGGAGCCAGCCATCGACACGACTGGCATCGACTTTCAGAGCAGCAACGGTTGGCTGCGCTGGAACAAGGACGACATGCGTAGTGAACTGCTCCGTCAATTGACGCCCGATGCGATCGTCCGCGCCCAGGAGCACGTCGCTACCGCTACGCCGCATGCTGATCTAGCGGTCACCGGCTTCATTCGCACCTGGTTGTTGGCCGCCAGCGGAGCAGGCCCCAAAGACGCCACCGTGGTGCTAGCCGACGATGTGCCGGGTGGCATCGACATCCGGGTGCAATGACTCCGCCGAAGAATCCGATCAACGCACCAGAGCAGATACCTGTTTGAACGCGTCGCCCTTGGCCTGGCGCAGCCAGCGGAACAGGACTGTTTCTGCAGGCAGCACCAGAGCCCCGAGGTCGCGGGCAGCCTGCAGGGCCATGTCACGGCAGTCGTCCCGGCGACTGGCAACGGCATCACCGACCACCACGACCTTGCGGCCCTGGGCAAGCAGATCCGCTGCCGTCGCCAGGACGCACACATGGGCCTCGACCCCGCACAGGATCCACCAGCCCCGTTGCGCCCGCCGAATGGCTGCAGCCAACGCATCATCGCCACAACAGCTGAAATGCGTCTTGGCCAGGCGCGGCGCATCGCCGATGTGATCCAGCAGATGCGGCAGGGTACTGCCCAGACCTTTGGGATACTGCTCGCTGGCCAGGGTGTGAACGCCGCATAGGCGCGCCCCTTCAACCAGGATCCGGCAGTTTCGACCTACCGGCTGGTCCGAGGCGATAGCGGGGATCGGCCCGAGGAATTTTTCCTGCACATCGATCAGCAGGAGCGCGCAATCAGCCGACGTGAAATCCATCGATCACTCCTCGACCGCCCTGACTAGGGAGACAGTGATGTTGTCATGGCCGCCGCGGCGCAAGGCCATGTCGACCAGTTCGACGCAGGCTCGCTCGAGGGTGTCGGCGACGGTGACGATCGAACGCATGTCCTCGGGGCCGACGAGGTCATGCAGGCCGTCACTGCACAGCAGGTAGGTGTCGCCCGCAACCAGTTCCTCGATCGTCATGTCAACCGTGACGTGATCCATGCCCAGCGCTCGGGTCACGATGTTGGAGAGCAAGCGGGCCTCCTCGCTGTCCGGATCCAACAGCCCGGCTCGCACTCGCTCGGCGACCAGGCTGTGGTCCTCACTGACCTGGGTGATCGCTTGGGCGGAAATGCGGTAGATGCGGCTGTCTCCGACGTTGGCCGTTACCACCCGGTCGTGCATGAAGGCACACAGCACCACAGTGGTGCCCATGTCGGACAAGGCCGCGTCGACCCGGGCGCGCGACAGGATGTGATCATTGGCGCCGAAAATCGCGTTCTTCACCGTATCGATAACCTTGTCCTCATCGGTCCAATCCTCGCCACGCAACCGGCGCAGTCCGCTGGAAATGACCTCGACCGCGAGTTCGCTGGCGACCTGCCCGCCAGCATGCCCGCCCATGCCATCGCACACCACCGCGATGCGATCCCAGGCATCGGCAAAGGCCGAATCTTCATTGTCCTCACGGACGCGGCCACGATGGGTCAGGGCAGCGGCTTGCAGTCGCAGCGTCATGATACTGCCAGGGCCAGCAGGGTGACGTCATCGGCAAGGGGTTTGGTCCCACGGAAATGGCGGATGCGGTCCATCACCTGGGTGAGCAGCGCATCCGGTCCCTCACCGGTATAGCGCTCCATGATCTCGCGCAGGCGATCGGTCTCGAACTCCTCGCCCTGGGCATTCGCCATTTCAGTCACGCCATCGGTATACATCAGGAAAGTGTCACCCGGATCGAGATGGGTCGTCTCGACCTGCAGGCTGTCCCTGAAGACCTGGCCACCCTTCATCCCCACGACCATGCCGGGGGGCTTGACCTCGGTGATCTTGCCGCTGGAACCACTGCGGAGCAGGGCTGGCGGATGACCAGCCCGCGCCCAGCGGATGGTCCGTTCGCTCGGCGAAATGATCGCATAGGTCATCGAGACGAACATCTTGCCACCAAGGTCGCCAGCCAACGCATCATTGACCTTGGCCAGCACCTCGGCCGGATCGCCAATCAATTCACCGTAGATCTCAAGGCACTTCTTGGCCATCGACATGATCAGACCAGCCTGCATGCCATGACCGCTGACATCGCCGATAGCGAAGCCAATGCGTCCATCGAGGAGGCGGATGAAACTGAAAAAGTCGCCAGAGACGTGGTCGCACGGTTCGAATCGGGTGGCGAAGATGAAGCCCGGTACATCTGGAACGTCGCCCAGCAGCTTCTGCTGGAGATCACGCGCCCGCAGAAGATCTGACCGTTCCAGCGGTGGCTGGATCGACTCGACAGCACCGGCAGCGGCATCAGCGGCATCCATCCAGTTGAAGCCTGCGGCCTGGGTAGGCAGTGCGTCATCCCCGACCTGGTCGAACAGTGATGGCGCCGCTGCTGCTGCGGAAGTCGAAGCGGCGGAAGTCGAAGCGGCCGTCTGATTCCCGACGTTCATCTGCCCAGGTGTCGGAGTCAGGAAGCGGCGCGGCCTGAGATGGTTGCCCGTCGCGGCAGGCACCATTGGCGGCGTATTCCTGGGGGGCGGCGCAACCGGCAAGGCAATTGGGGCTCCACTGACCGGCGTTGCAATCCGTGGAATCGAGTCTCCGGTCGGAGGACGCACCGGGATAATCGGACTGGATGGCGTGCGAACACCCTGGGCCGGCGCGCCCCCAGAAGGCGTGCGCACGGGCAATGCCAACGCGCTCGTCGCACGCGTATTCCCAGCCCGATCCTTGGCAGAACGCACCACCGGTGCGGCATTGAGGGTCCCAGCACCATAGGCCGGACACCGCTGGAGATGCAGGGCCATGCCACGGAACGTCAGCGTATTGCGCTGATTTGCGACAAGACGGGCGTCCGGCACCTTGTCGAGGCAGGATGGGCAAATCCACAGTCCCTGACTATCGAACACCTGCCACGCTACATCGGTCTCAGCGCGACAGACCATGTTTTCGAACGACAACTGTGACTGAACCGAGTTCGCTGGCTGCGGTGCGAAGCGGCCCCCTCCGTAATGACGGCAGCCCTCAAGATGCGCACCGATCGAATCTTCCCAGCTACGCTGCGGCCGGCGAGAGATCGCCGACAAGCACCACGGGCAGACCCACCGCCGCTGATCAGTGGTGAAGGTTTTCCAGGCCACATCATTGGCTAGTTTATCACGCAACAGCAGTCCCAGCTGACGACCGGCCGCGGTGGACGGCAAGGTCGGCCGCCCTCCCGAGGTATTCGGATGGTCGCTAGCAGTGGACATATGCAGTCGGGAACTTTAGATCCGGGGGGGAATGCTGCAACCGGAGATGGAAGCGGCAGATACGACTGGAATTCAGATGCCGAAGGCGGATAGGGGCTGTTCTGACTCCAGCCGCTCGGCGCCCAACTGGCGGATCTTGCACACACCCTTGGCCACTTCGTCACCGCCCAGGATGACGAGTCGCTTGGCCCCGTCATCTTCGGCCCGCTGCACCACATGCTTGAACCGACGCAGGCTGTAGTCGACCGACACGCTGCGACCTTCGCTGCGCAGATGGGCGGCAATCCGGTTGGCGATCGCAAACTGCTTGGGCCCCATGGGAAACACCACGTCGTCGAGCCCGCGCGGGAGGACCGGCATGCGCCCCAGTTCGGTCAGGACTTCGGCAATTGGAATGTCTCCGAAACCAAAGCCCACCATCGGGGTGGCGGATCCACCCAGCTGTTCGCACAAGCGGTCGTAGCGTCCACCACCGGCGATGGCGCGGCGGAAGGTACCGACTTGGGCAAACACCTCCCATACCGTCCCGGTGTAGTAGGATAGTCCGCGGATCACTGACAGGTCGATGCGGATCAGGTGGGCGATACCGAAGCTGGCGGCGAGGTCGGTCAGTTCGCGCAGAGCGATCAGTCCGGGGTTGTCGGCAGGTACCACACCTGCCAGCTGGTCGAGACCACGCACATCGAGCAGCGTCAAAATGCGCGCGGCTCGTTCGGCATCAATCCCCACCTTGCCCAATTCGGCGGTCAACTCGAGGTCGCTGATCTTGCCACGCTTGTCGATGCATACGCAGACCTGGGCGAACTGGTCGCCTTCAACGCCCATGCCCGACAGGAAATGGCCGAGAACTTGGCGATTACTCACCCGCCACACCACTTCGGGTTCGCTCCCGACATCCAGCTTAAGGCCGACCCGACGGCACAACTCGGCCTGGGCGAACATAAGTTCTGCTTCGGCGGCGACGCTGGCGAGGCCGACCGCGTCCATGTTCCACTGGAAGTGTTCGCGCTTGCGGCCGCGTTGTGTCTCCTCGTAGCGGAAGCATTGCGGGATGGAGAACCAGCGCACCGGCAACGCCAGCGCCGAACCCTTGGCCATGATCATGCGCGCCAGGGAAGGGGTTAGCTCGGGGCGCAACGACAGATGGCGATCGCCCTTGTCCTTGAAGTCGTAGAGCTGACGCGTGATCTCATCCCCAGCCTTGCGGATGTAGAGTTCGGCATGTTCCAGCACGCAGGCATCGTACTCCTCGTAGCCCAAGGACTTGGCCACGGCGCGCATGTGGCCGAACAGCCAGCTGCGGAAGCGCAGGTCCTCGGGGTAGAAGTCGCGGGTGCCCTTGACGGGCTCGAGGTCGATCTGGCTCATGGCGGGGCGGGAGGATGGCTGCGGCGGCAGCCGATCAACCTCGGTCGCGACCGCGATTGCCGTTCAGTTGGCCCGTGCGGCCGGTGCGTCAGTAGGCGATCAGGTGTCGCAGTAGGGCCTGACGGACCCGGCGCGGGATCGACAAGCGATGGCCGCGATTGTCGGTCCCGCCGATGCCGACGATACGTGGCACCGCCGGCAGCGGCCGCCACGACGCCCCTGCGCCCATCGCTGTGTGCACGGCGCGGGCCAGGACGTGCTCGAAGAACACGTACTTCCGATCATCCACTACCACCCGCTGGGGCAGCAGATGGCCGACGAGGAAGCCGGCGGTGGCTGCGAATACACGACTGTCGGCGTGGCTGAGGTTGCCACGCAGATCGCACACCACAGCACAGCCGTCGAGTCCGCGCGCGGCCAGGGCGGCGAGTGCCCGCGGGTTGGCCTGGACGTAGCGTCCGGTGCCCTTGACCACCACCGCGCCACTGCCGCCGGCGGCGATGATGGCCGAGCCAGCTAAGGCGGCCGCGATGATGCCCAGCTCGCCGTAGCCCTTGCCACGGGCGGGATCTTGGTCGCCGGGCGGACATGGAACGAACTCGAAGGCCAGACCACGCGTGCGCGCCAGAGCGGCTTCCTCGGCGAACAACTCTGCTGCGACGCCGCTGTTCTCGGCTAGCACCACCTTGGGAAAGCAGCCATGTGCTATCCAACCGCGCAGGGCCTGGCGGTAGTCGGCCAGCCGCTGGGCCGGATCACTGCGTGCGGTGTTAATGCAGGCGCCTGGGTTAACCGTGGCGGTGAGTAGCAGGGTAGCGTCGGCCGAGGTGTCTACACAGTTCGGGGCGGTGGGCATCCTGACCTTCTAGCGGGACACGCCGCTTGGTCCATCGGACGCTATCGCGTCAGTAGCTTCAGGATCGCCAGGGCCTCGTCGGCATAGCCCGGACCCTGGGCGGCTCGCCAGTGCGCGATGGATGCGGCGAGCTGTCCGCGCACTGCCTCTGCGATCCGTGACCAGACGTGGATCGGCGTTGGCGAAACCCTGCTCGGCCCAGGCGTGCGTCCCGTCAAGCGCACTGATAGCGGAAGCAACGGCGGGCTGCCGTCTGTCGCTCAGCCGTGCAAGAGCGCGGATGAGCGATGCCTGATTCCTCAGCCGGTCAGTAGGTCCACTACTTTCGGCTTGCCGCCAGCCAACTTCCACGTGCGGATGGCTCCGCCCGGGATCTTCCCGAGGGCCAGGGATTTGCCCTGCCAGCGGATCTTTGGCGTCACTGCCGCCGCGGCCTCGTTATGCACCCGCAAGATCACCCCGCCGCGCACAGGGCGCAGCGCCAGTACACGCACCGTTGCTGGCGACACGTCGAGAACCCCTCCGCGGCGTGGCAGGTCACCTTTCCGCACTGCCACTGGCACGGCCTGCACCGGCTGGGCGAGTTCCTCGGCCAGGGCGCCGAGGTCGGCGTCCGCCGGGGCGAGCAGGCAGGTGAAGCGCGATTCGCCGGTGTCCTGCACCGGACGCCACGGCTCGAACTCAGGTCCGACGACGCGGTCGTCAGCGTAGCGGGTGGCGCGGGCGACGGTCGCGGCCAGCTCGCCACGTACCGTGTGGTAGGAATACAGCGCATCGCTGGCGAAGCCGACCTCGCCACAGCGCACCCAGCGTCCTCCGGGCACCTCGCCGATCGGACCACGCTTCAGAGTTGCGCCCGGTGTTGCATAAGTCGCCTCATCGCTGCCGGTGGGTAGGACCAGGCGCAGCCGCGCGCTGCGCTCATCCAGGCAGGCGCGGGCCTGGATGTCGACAACGTCGCGGCCACTTTCCAGGCGCAGTTCAAGGTCCAACCGGCTGTGCGTGCCAGCCAAGCGCACCCACAGGGCGGCGCGCAGCGGGCCGTGCTCGCGCACCTGCACCTGGGCGACACGCCAGCGTTCGCGCGGTTCGGCCGGGGCGTTGAACGATTCGGGTTCCTCGCCCATGCCACCCCACGAGCCGAAGCGGTCCTCGTCCAGGCGCGCCTGCAGGCCGTCACCGCCGAGGAACGGCTTGCCGTCACGGGTGATGGCGATGCCGGCGTCGCCGGGTTTCGCCGCGACGCGCCAGGCGCCACAGGCAATGGCGTGCTCGCCATCGGCCGTAGCCGCAGGTCCGGTCCACGCCGGGGCCTTGGCCCCCTCGACCCAGCCGAGGTCGGCAACCGACCAGCCGAGGCCGGGAATGCTCAGCGGCGCCAGGACGCGGAATCGCCAGGGCAAGCCGGGCATGGCACGATGTTCGGTCTCGATACGTTGGAACGGCAGATCCTTCCCATCCGCTCCGCGCAAACGCAGGGGCACATCGGCCTCGCGATCGATATGCCCAGATCGGACGCCAGTCGAGACTAGCTTCGAGTTCGACCAGTCGTTTGATTACATTCAACCCGCACGCGGTTTTCGATGGCCAGCCGCAGCGGATGCAAACATCCTGCGATGGAGGGCGTGACATCAGGCCCCTTTGCTAAGAGAAGCTGCAAACAGCGATTTAGGCAACATGAATCCGCCTCGCAACGCTCATGATTGAGCATATTGAAAAAAATGCCAAACCACACCATACGAAAACAAAAGGCAAAGGGTAGGAGACACCACTGATGGTTGAACTAATCCCTTATGCTGTTCAAGACGATTCAATCGCTTTTTTTAAAGCCTGGCATCAGTCGGTCAAAAC
>ENA-ORBV01008271-ORBV01008271.1-microbial-mat-metagenome-genome-assembly--contig:-NODE-8271-length-17539-cov-4.261425_pt1 | contig 17539 bp, 14 predicted proteins | sample MGYA00237777_ERZ505514 | MGnify/ENA primary metagenome ERZ505514 (study PRJEB26160, sample SAMN06269048) | microbial mat metagenome | isolation source: Oligotrophic lake microbial mat | place...
GGGGTGGAGGGATGACATCCAAGCCATCAGCTGGGGAACCGCGGGACGTAGTGGTCCGTGAGGTGCCGATTGAGCTGTGTCAGTTTATTAAATTTGCCGGATTGGCGGAGAGTGGTGGCGCGGCGAAACAGTTGGTCACGGAGGGCGGCGTCACGGTGAACGGAGCCATTGAAACGCGGAAGCGAAAGCAGCTCGCGTCGGGCGACCGCGTCACGGTGAGTGGTGCGACCATTGTGGTACGGGTGGGTTGATCCTTGTCCGCTGTTTAGCCCCTTTATTTTCTGCGCATGACGTTCACCGCCCTCAAACTTTCCGTGCCGCTGTTGCGGGCGATTGCAGAAAAAGGTTACGACGTGCCCACACCGATTCAGGTGAGCGCGATTCCACCGATCCTCAGCGGTTCCGACGTTTGGGCATCGGCCCAGACGGGTTCGGGAAAGACCGCGGCGTTTGCCCTGCCGCTCCTCCAGCGGCTGGCGAGGAACCGGCGCGTACCTGGCCGATTTGTGCGGGCGTTGATTTTGGTGCCGACCCGCGAGCTGGCGGCGCAGATTGGCGAATCCATTCGTCGTTTTGGGCGCTTCCTGGCGGAACCGGTGAAGACGCTGGTGGTATATGGCGGCGTTTCAATCAACCCGCAGATGATGGCTTTGGGCGGAGGAGCGGATATCATCGTGGCGACGCCCGGACGTTTACTCGATCTGGTGGAGCAAAACGCGGTCTCGCTCTCGGCGGTAACCACCCTGGTGCTCGACGAAGCGGATCGGTTGTTCGCGCTGGGTTTCGCCGACGAGCTCAACCGGATCGTGACGCGCCTTTCGGCCAAGCGGCAAACCCTGCTGTTTTCGGCTACCTTTCCACCGGAGGTCGAGAAACTCGCCCAGAGCCTCTTGCGCGATCCGGTCCGGGTGGAAGTGGCACCCGCGCCGGACACCACGCCGGACATCGAGCAGCGCGCGATCGAAGTCGATGCGCCGCGGCGCACCCAGCTGCTGCGGCACCTGATTCAAACGCACGGTTGGAGTCGCGTGCTGGTTTTTGTGGCGACGAAGTACGCGACGGAGCACGTCGCCGACAAGCTGCGGCGCGCCGGGCTCAAAGCCGATGCGTTGCACGGCGAACTGAGTCAGGGAGCGCGGCAGCAGGCCCTGGCTGATTTCAAGGATTCCAAGACGCAGGTCTTGGTCGCCACCGATGTGGCGGCCCGTGGGCTTGATATTGTGCAGCTGCCCGTGGTGGTGAACTTTGATCTGCCGCGATCCGCGACGGATTACACGCATCGGATTGGTCGCACAGGTCGCGCGGGTGAGCGTGGACTCGCGGTGAGTTTCATCAGCTCGGACTCGCACGCGCATTTTAGGCTGATCGAAAAGCAACATAGACTGACACTGCCGCGTGAGCAAGTCGAAGGGTTTGAGCCGTTGGAAATCGAGGTGCCGGCGCCCGTCTCGACTGGTGGCATCAAAGGGAAGCGTAAGAGCAAAAAAGACCGGCTGCGCGAGGCCGAGGCGCGGGTTAACTCCGGGAACGAAGGTTGAGCGTTGCGGTTGAGTGGGGGGCGATGCGGGATGAAAAACGTAAAGCCCAGGTGGGTGGGGAGTGGGAAGTGGGGAGCGGGGAAACGTGCTGACGGACGGATTACAGACAGGAATGTCTGTTTCACTTCTCGACCGTTTATGGTTGGGACTGCACCGGGGTTTTCCGGGGGACGGTATTGGCTTGTGCAATCAGGGAGGCGAATACCTCTGGCTGGGGAAATTTCATCAGGTAATCATCGGCTCCGGCCAGTCGGCTCGCTTCCTGATCGCGTTCGTTTTGGGAGGTTGAGAGCATCACAAACCAAACGGGATCGTAGAGCGGAATGGAGCGGGCCCACGCGATGAGTTCGATGCCATTCAAGCGGGGCATCTTCAGATCGGTAAACACGATGCACGGGATCAATTCGAGACTGGGCGGGTTGACAGCCGATTGGAGGTAGCGCCGCGCTTCCATGCTGTCCTCAAACGAGACGAGGGGGTTTTCCACGCCGGCCTTCATCAAGGTGCGCCGGAGCAGGCACATGTCGTCATCGCTGTCATCGATGACGAGCACCGGGCGTAACATGGAATGGCCTTGCTTCATGAAGCGGTGAGTTGCGTGATGATGTCAGCCAAGGCAGAGCTGCCTCCGATGGAAAGCTTAGCGCAGAGTTGAAGGATGGATCCATCCTTTGGACTACCGGATATTCGGTAGTTTTTCCGGTGTCAAAAATCATTGGGACCTGAAAGCGAGCGTTCATCGGTGCTCCGTTTTTGAGGCGTGGGACGTGGAGGCCTGTCGGAAACGGAGACGCGAATCAGCCCGCGCCAGTCACCTGCGGCATATCCGGTCGCCTGATCTTCCGGATACAAGGTGTCGAGTCGGGCTCGTACGGCGGGAGGGAGCGTCTCGCGCGGGCCGTGGCAGGTCAAGCAGGCGGGTGCCATCATAACGGGTCGGTAAACGCGCCATTCCGTCGGTTCGCCGGACACCGTGATTTGTTGCATCAGAGTCTTGGGCATGTTGCCCGAGGCGAGATCCTGTTCGACGCGCGTGAGGGCGAGCTTCTCCGCGGCATCGGGTGCATTGGCGGGATTGCGGAGACGCTGACTCGTGCGTTTCACCTCGGTGATGCGAGGTTGCCCGCTCATGGTCTCACGAGTGAGCGGGAGGGCTTTCAAATGGCAGACCTCAATCGCCTTTTCGGGTCCGCTTTGTGTAACGGCGGTCGTGACCTCGTTGAGGAGCGTGCCGCCGAGTTGCATGATGACGTGTTCGCCGAGGGCGCGGATCTCGGCGACGTGGGCGGCATCCGGATCGACAAACGCGGCGGAACCGTTCGGCAACGTCTGCGCCTGGCTCGCGTTGGTGAAAGCGCAGCCGATGGCGAGGAGTGCGATGACGTGGAGTCGGGATTTCATGGGGGAAAGAAATGGTTCAGGCCATATCGTTTTGGGCATCGACCGGTGAGAGGGAACAGTGCGGCGTGGTCGGCCAGGGCCGCGATTGTTCAATCTTTATAGGCTGACGGAACGAGAATTAACGAGCGGAGAAACGGGATGTGAAATTGTCAGGCGGATTGTTGCCTGTAACGGAGTGGATTAAAGAACTTCAATAGTTTACACAAATTATCGAAAGGCACTGGGCGCATCTTGCTATATCATGGGCGCCCTTTGCGAGGATGGCCACGATCGCGCGCTGCGCTGGGAACGATTGCCGTTGGCCGGGCACGGACGCGCAGGTGAGTTCAATTCGCGCTGCCTTTACCAACCTGGTATTCAAGGGGTCGTGCGCTTCGGCTGCAGGAGGATCGATCCTGTTCGTCCGCGCAGCGGCAAGCCCCTTCCCCGGAGAGTCAATCGCTCCGGCCGTCGCGCCGAGCGGCGGCACGTGGGTGCCGTTTTACTGCTTGCGACGGAGGATCTCGGCGCGGTACTCCGGACGATCTTTCCATTGCTCGAGATACGGCTCGTATTCGGGCGCACTGTGCCAGCGGCGGGATTTCGGTTCGTCGGGATTTACCTGGCCTTCGGGATAATCTTTTCCGGCGACGCTGGCATTGACGGATTCATTCCAACGCAGGAACGCGGCGCGCATCCGCTGGGCGATCTCGGGTTGAGACGCGGATAGGTCCTTGGTTTCGTTCGGGTCCGCTTGCAGGTCGTAGAGCTCGAACCCGCCCTTCTCGATGTTTTGCGTGAGGAGTTTGTAACGATTGTCGATCCAGGCCCCACGGCCCTGATGACGGAACGGAAGTGGTTGGCCGCGCGTGGTGAGGTCGCGCGTGAAGAGCGGCTTCAGGCTGATCCCATCGATGGGTTTGATGAGATCACTTTCCGGCAGGCCGAGGATGTCGGCGATCGTCGGAAAGATATCGATTGTCCCTGCGGGATATTGTGTGATGCGCCCCGACTCGATTACCGCGGGCCACTCGATGATGGCGGGGACGCGGAGGCCGCCCTCGAACACGGTGTTCTTGAGGCCGCGCAGCCCGCCGACCGTGCCGGGGGTAATCCCGGGCAGCCCGCCGTTGTCGCTACAGAAGAGGAGCAGGGTATTTTCGGCGAGGCCGAGCTCGCGCAGTCCTTGGCGGAGTGTGCCGATGCTGCGATCCATCGCGACGAGTTCACCATAGTGATTTTGCGAGTCTTCGTCCAAGGCGGCGAAGGCGGCTTTGTCGGCAGGTGAGGCAATATATGGACTGTGCGGGGAACCATACCAAATGACGCTGAAGAGCGGCTTTCCCGACGCCTTTTTCTCACGCATGAAAAGCAGGGCCTGTTGCACGACGACGTCGGAGGAATCGCCGGAGTGTTCCTCGAACTTCCCCTGGCGGCTGAGGAGGGAATCGCGTTCGAAGAAATTCGTGACCGACAACCACTCGTCGAAACCGAAGTGACCCGGATGATGTGTATCCGTGGCAAGAATGGGCACGCCCGGTCCCTGGAAGCCGTTGAGATGCCATTTGCCGAAGTGGCCCGTGACGTATCCCGCTTTCTGTAACGCCTGGGCGATGGTCGTTTCCTGACGACGAAGAGCGAAGCCATGATTTTGGACGCCGGCGCGGTCGTTGGAGCGGCCGGTTAACACGGTGGCGCGGGTGGGGGAGCAGTTGGGCGCGCCGGCATAGAAGCGGTCGAAGCGCAGGCCATTGGCTGCCGTCGCGTCGAGGTGTGGTGTCTTAAGGACGGGATGGTTATAGTAACCGGTTTGGCCCCAGCCCATATCATCGGCCATGACGAGGACAATATGGGGACGTGTCGCGGGGACCGTGGTGGCGAACGTGACGCCAATTATACTTAGCCCGACGAGGAGTGAGGGAACAAATCGAGGGAAGGACATGGGGTTACCACAAGGATATGGAAAATGGAAGTGGGAGGCGTCTGGGATCGGGTTGCGTTGGAGAAGAATCAAGCGCGGAAGATCAGCTCGCGAGAGGGCTCGCGGCCGTGTCCGGTGATGAGCATGCGGTCGGGCAGCAGTTGGGCGGTGGCGAATGCGGAGGTGTTCGCCGTTTCGACCATGCCGTGCAAGGTGACGAACGGCACGCCTTCGTGGGTGGCGAAGGCGCCGGCGTGATTGTGGCCGTTGAGCCAGGCGACGATGTTGGGATGGCGGCCGATCAGGGCGAGAACCTCGGGGGCGTTCCAGGTGGTGTGACCACCGGCGGGGAATACGGGATGGTGCGCAAAAATGACAACCTTGCGACCGGCGGCACGCGCCTCGCGGCAGCGTTGGTCGAGCCAGGCGAGCTGGGTGGGACCAATGCCGCCGTTCCACGGTTTGGCCTGGGGAGCACGGGCGGCTTGCAGCCGGGAGAGCTCGGCCTGCGCGGCGAGCTGCTCGGGGGAGCCGGCGACGTGCGCATACGTGCTTACGTCATTGGTATCGAGGATAACGAAGACAAACTCGCGGTATTCAAAAAACCGATATCGTTGGGGCACTCCGAGGCGTCCGGGAACGCGGGGCTTATAGGTTTCAAGGACGTCGAAATCATGATTGCCCAATACATGATGCCAACGATGGCGGCTATTCGCGAGCGGCCGCTCGATGGCATCAAAGCTATCCCATGATCGGTCAATCAGATCGCCCAGATGAGCGCAGAACGCGAGGTTGCGCCCATTGAAGTGGTCCACCGCTGCGCCCAGGCGGGAGACGGACTCCCGGTAAAAGCGGGTGCCGGTGGGCGGGACGTCAGCGTATTGGGCATCCGCGACCAGGCCGATCTCAAACGAGTCGGTGGTGGCGGCACGCGTGAGCACGAGTGGGTGCGCGAGGGCAGCAACGGCGGTTCCAATGAAATTGCGACGGGTCATGGTCAGGGGCGTTTTTACCGACGCCGAATAATTCCAAGAGGCTGGGTGCGCCGCAAATCAACTTTGGATAAATCTTGCCCGCGAACTAATCATGAATGAGTGAGAGCGACCTCCTTTAAAACCACCGTTGTGTTTCTCGGGTTTTGTCTACTGGGACGGTCGCCGCGAGCTTTGGGCGCCGAATCGCGATTGATTGCACCCGAGTGAGGTGACCATCGCGGAAGTGTTGAAGGCGCGTGGCTATGTGACCAGGATTATTGGCAAATGGCATTTGGGTGATCAGAGGCCTTTTATCCCGACGCGACAGGGTTTTGATTCGCCGATCCGGGTGCGAAGCTCACAAGGTGCTGATCCGGGCGTGGCGCGGACAATATATGATATTCGAGGACAGGCTTTGAATCAGCATTTCCGGACAGTTTGCTCTCTTCTCATCATTGGCGTGGCCACGAGCTCGCATCTCCTCGCAAGCGATGGCGAAGAGCATGTGTCTGTCGTGCAGGTTCCCGAGGCCGGTTCCAGCGTATTGCTCCTGGGTGCCGCCGTGGTCGGTCTTCTGCTGGTGGTGCGCCGCTTCAAGAAGTAATGTGATTCGTTTCGCGTTTCGCCCGAAACGTGGATCATAAAAGGACCAGACTTCGCGTCTGGTCTTTTTTTGTAGCCCCTTCCCATGCCGTCCGCCCCCTTTCCCTTCCGACCTTTTCAACCTTGGTTGATTGCTGCGTGGCTGGGAGGCGCGCTGCTCGTATCAGCCGCGCCCCCATCGGCGACTCGCGATGAGCCCGTCACCTTGCAGGCGTTTGTCGTCGCTCCCAGTCAGTATGGAATTGCGGAAGCAGAGACTTCGGTGGGTGCAACCCTGACCAGTCGGGAACTCGAAGTGCTGCCGCAACTGGGCGATGATTTGTTTCGCTCGATCGCGCGATTACCCGGGCTCGCGGCGGATGATTTCACCGCGCAGTTTTGGGTCCGGGGAGCGCCCAACCGCGAGTTGCTGGCGCGTTTCGATGGGGTGGAGCTTTTTGAACCGTTTCATCTTAAGGACGTCGACGGGGCGCTCTCGATTGTTGATCCGCGCGCGATTCAACAACTCACGCTCAACACCGGTGGATTCACCGCCGAGTTCGGTAATCGTCTGGGCGGCGTGCTGACGATGGAAACAAAAATACCCACGCGTCGGCGCACGAGTGTGGGATTGAGCCTGACTGGCGTGGGAGCAGGCAGCGAAGGGCTTTTCGGCCATGGAAAGAATCGCTGGCTGGTGACAGCCCGGCGGGGATATCCGGATGTGGCTTTGCGCGTGGCCGGGCGGGATGATGAAGTCGAACCGCGGTATTACGATCTGACGACGAAACTCGAGTTTCAGCTCACGCCCGAACATCGGTTGTCGGTTCACGCGCTTCATGCCGGGGATACGTTGCGTTCGATGCGAACAAACCGGCCCTCATTGAGCAGTGCTTACGAAAGCAGTTACGCCTGGATGCGCTGGCAGGGGAGAACCTCGCCGATGTTGTCAGGCGAAGCGGTGCTCTCCTGGGCGCAGCTCACCTGGCAGCGGGACGGCGATGGCCGGATGGATGGATTTCCCTTTGCGTTGCGCGAACGCCGGGAGCTGGCGGTGGCGACGTTGCGCAACGAGTGGACCGTTGTACCCGGTGAGCGGATACTCGCGCGCGGTGGAGTCGAGGTGAAGTCCGGAGACGCGCGTTATCGCTATACGCATTCCCGGCAGCGTACGATCGTGGCGGACGGCAGGCAGGTGGTCGTGACCGACGCGGTAAATCGTGCGCGCGATCCCTCGGGGGCCGCGTGGAGTGCGTTTGTGTCGGCGCGGGCGCAACCGCTGATGGCGCTCGTGATCGAGCCGGGGTTGCGCTTCGACCGCCATGATTATACGGGGGACAAAGAGTGGGGCCCGCGATTGAACGGGGCGTATACGATGGGTCGGGCGACTCTGCGGGGGGCGTGGGGCCGGCACGCGCAGGCGCAGGGTTTGCACGAGCTCAAGATTGCTGACAACGACGATGGGTTCGATCGGGCGGCGCGCGCGGAACACCGGGTCGTGAGTATTGAAGTTCCGGTAGCGGGTGCGACGCTGCGGGTTGAAGCGTATGAGCGGCGGAGCAATCGTTTGCCGCCGCGCTGGGAGAACGTTGAAAACGGCTATGATCTTTTTCCTGAGGTGCAGTATGATCGCGTGCGGGTGGCCCCGCTGCGCGGTCGGGCGCGCGGAGTTGAGGCGATGCTGTCGCGTCGGGCCGGAGCCTTCACCCTGAATGCCAGTTATGCGCTGGCCCAGGCGGAAGAATGGGTGGACGGACGCTGGGTGCCGCGCGCGAGGGATCAGCGCCACACCTGGCGGGGTGACCTTACGTATGCTCCGAACCCGCGGTGGGAGTTTAGTGTCGCGGGGCAGTTTCACACCGGCTGGCCGACGACCGATGTGGTTTACTCACTGGCCAATCTGACCAACGGGCGCCGTGTGACCGTCGCGGCGAATGGGGCGTTGTATGGACGGCGCATGCCGGCGTATCATCGGATGGATTTACGGGCGACGCGACGCATCGTGCTCTCGCGGAGTGAGCTCCGGCTGTTTCTGGATGTGTTTAACGCCTACAACCGGAAGAACGTGATCGGCTATGATCATCGGGTTACGATTTCGGGGGCGGAGGTGACGGTGACGCGCAAGCCGCGCGAGCAGTTGCCGTTGCTGCCGAGTGTCGGGGTGGAGTGGAGTTTCTGAGCGCGGCATTGGTTTTCAGTCGCAGTATGAGCGTGAGTGATTAGGGCTGGTTCGTTCGAATCTCGTTTTCCGGAATTTTACTTTACTATGCGTCGTACCCTGTCGTTTCGGTCCCTCTTCGCGCGGCTTGGCTTCGTTGGCTTGATGCTCCTGGCGAGTGTGGCCGGGGCGCAGCCGGCGGCGCTGCCGGCCAAAGAGCAGTTCCATCTCTTCCTGCTGGTGGGCCAGTCGAACATGGCCGGACGCGGCGTGGTGACGCCGGCTGATAAGATTCCGCAGGCGCGGGTCCTGATGTTGAACCAGACGGGCGAGTGGGTCCCCGCGATGGATCCGATGCATTTCGACAAGCCGGCGGCGGTCGGAGTGGGCCTGGGGCGGACCTTCGGCATCGCGGTCGCGGAGGCTTCGCCGGGGGTGACGATTGGCCTCATTCCGTGTGCGGTCGGGGGCTCGCCGATTGATGTGTGGCAGCCGGGCGCATTTTATGATCCGACGAAAAGTCATCCGTGGGACGATGCCTTGCGTCGGGCGAAACTCGCGTTGCGGGCCGGCACGCTAAAAGGCATTCTTTGGCATCAGGGAGAGTCGGATTCAAACGCGGCCTTGGCTCCGAAGTATGAAGCCAAGTTGCACGATCTGATTGCGCGTTTTCGGTCTGAGTTACAGGCGCCTACAGTGCCCTTTATTGCCGGCCAGCTCGGCGTGTTTGCGGATAGTCCGTGGAATGAGTTTAAAGTGCAGGTCGACCGGGTGCATCGCGATTTGCCGGGCCGCGTGGCGGGGACGGCGTTTGTCAGTTCCGAAGGATTGAATCACAAAGGCGACAAAGTGCATTTCGATGCGGAGTCGTATCGTGAGCTCGGGCGTCGCTTTGCGGCGGCGTATCTCAAGCTGGCGCCGTAGCGCCCGCCGTCTTTGACCAACTTGGATTTCGTCGATCCCGAGTTTGCTCGTGGTCGGTGGTTAACGAACAGGGAGTCTCGGAGACCGCGATCAAGGTCGGCCCCTTGGAGCTTGAACGGTTGTCAGTCACGGAGCGTTCCCAACCCGAACCACCAAACCCTTTTAACCTGGAAACCGCAGTTGGATCCACAGATTCCACAGAGGACACAGATTGCCGAGGTATTCTGTATTTCGGGCCCTTCACCTTGCGGGTAAATGGCGGTGAGGTGCTCCTTGATCTACAATTTTCTGTATCCGTGCCATCTGTGTCGTCCGTGGCTAATCTGAACTGCCGAATTTAGTTTTAACACGGAGACGGGAATAGGCGCGGAAGCAATCTAAGCTCTCCGACGATAGGGCTTGGTTTGCCCCGCGTCCTTCGCGTCCTCCGCGTTTCAAGATTGGAAAGATTGGCGCATGAAACAAAGCAGGCTGCGGATCGAGTTCGGCCCTTTGTAGCTTGAAATGGTGTCAGTGAGGAGGCGTTCCCAATGGCACCGAGGCCGTCGGGCTCGGCACCCTTCAGGCGATCTCGCGGTTGCATCTCGTGGGTGGGTGAATAGCATTCGGTTGTACTTCTACTCATATGATGCGCTGCCGTGCATTTCTGATCGCCTCCCTGTTGGCCGCGTGGACGGGGTGTGGCCACGATCCGAGCGGGCGAGTGGCGTTTGAGCCGATGCGGGTAATTGAGACGGTGCAGCCGGAGTATCCGCCGGAAATGGCGAGTCGGGGCATTACTGAAGGGGAGGTGTGGATCACGATCGCAGTCGATCCGGACGGGCGGTTGATCGACCGGCTACTGACGGCGTATAGCTGGGCATCGTTCGCCCGCTCCGCGATCGAAGCGCTGCACCAGTGGGAGTTTAAACCAGCGCGGTTGGCCGGGGTGCCGGTGGCGACCCGGCAGGAGTTTCACTTCACTTTTAACATGACCGGGCAGATCGTGTCGCGCTCGGGTCCGGAAGCCGTGGAGAGCCAGATGCGGGCTTTGCAAGCGAGGCGGGAACTTACGGTATTGGTAGCCCGGGAGCACGAACTCGATGAGCCGCTACAATTGGACAAACAGGTGCCGGTGGAGTGGCCAGTGGGGGCTCCAACCAATCTTCGCGAAGCGCGGGTGACCGTTGATTATTTCATCGACGGTTACGGACGTACGCGCCTCATCGCGGTGAAGAAGACGGATGGTGATGTGTTTAGTGAGGCAGCGGTCATCGCGTTGATGCTGCGGCGTTATCTTGCTCCCTTGCGCCATGGCGAACCTACGCTGGTGCATCGCATCGAGGAATTTGTTTTTTCGCCGCCGCGTGAGCACGATCCGAACTCCCGGTGAAATTCTTCACGAAATTGGCGGATTTTCCGGTGAGATCCGGCTCGTGCTCTCTGCGGAACCTGTCATCCTCCCGTCGATTTAGAACCCCCCATAAAATGAATCATCTCACCCGACGTACGTTTCTTAAACACTCCGCACTCGCTGCCGGCGCCGTGACCCTGGTTGGCGGCACTCACTCCTATGGTCGTACCATGGGTGCCAATGATCGGCTCAGAATTGCCGTGGCCGGCCTTAATGGCCGGGGTAAAAGCCATATTGCCGGCTGGTTGGAGCAGCCGAATGTGGAGATCGCCTACCTGATCGATCCGGACCAGACGGTGCTGGATCGGTCGATGAAGAACCTGAAGGAGAAACTCGGCGACAAGTTTGCCTGCAAAGGCGTGGCAGATATTCGCCGGGCGCTTGAAGACCCGACGTTGGACGCGATCTCGATCGCGACCCCGAATCACTGGCACAGCTTGATGACTATTTGGGCTGCGCAGGCGGGCAAACATGTGTATGTCGAGAAGCCGATGAGCCACGACGTGGCGGAAGGGCGGATTGCGGTCGAGGCGCAGAAGAAATACGGGGTCGTCGTGCAACACGGGACGCAGCGCCGCAGCGATGAGAAAATCGCCGGACTGCATGAGGCGATTCAGGCCGGGAAGTTCGGCAAGCTGAAGATTGCGTATGGCTATTGCTGCAAGCCAAGGGAGAGCATCGGGATGAAGACGGACACCACTCCGCCGGGCAATTTGAATTGGGACCTCTGGCGGGGACCGGCGAAGGTCGCGTACCATCCGAATCTCGTTCATTATAACTGGCATTGGTTCTGGGAAACCGGCAATGGCGATATGAACAACCAGGGTACCCACCAACTCGATGTGGCCCGCTGGTCGCTGGAGCCGAAGCTGACGCATCCGACGCGGGTCATGGCCCTCGGCGGTCGGTTCAAGTGGAACGATCAGGGCGAAACGCCGAATACGATGTTTGCCATTGGTGAGTATCCGAATGGCCAGTACGCGTTTTTCAATGTGCGCAATGTCAACTACGAGGGTTATCTGCACCAGGTGGAGAACCAGTATTATTTCGAGGACGGCGGAAAAATCATCAAGGACCAGTATTATTCCAAGGGCAGCTCCAAGGGGGAAAAGCTCTCGCTCGCTCCGGGCAAGGTGACGCCCGGTGGTAACTGGGGCTCGTTCATTGCGGCGGTGCGGGCGGGCAAGCCCGAGATGGCCAATGGCACGGCGCTCGACGCGCACAACGGAAGCGTTCTTGGGCATTTGATGAATAACTCCTACCGGCTCGGCAAGAAGGTGCCGTTCAACGCCAAGGCAGGTCGTTTCGGTGATAACAAGGATGCCTATGAACACTTCATGGCGCTCCATTCCGTCATGCACGATGGGGTCGGCGTGCCGGAGAATGGCGCGGAATATGTCGTAGGTCCTTGGCTCACCTTTGATCCGAAGTCCGAGCGGCATACCGGCGAGTTCAGCAAAGAGGCAAACGCCCTGCTGCAGGATCCGCATAGCCGCGGCTACGAAATTCCGTCGGTGAAAAACGTCTGACGCGGAATTGCTTGGACTAAGCGCTGAGGGTTCAGGCTCGAATCCTCAGACCAACGTGATACAGACATTCCTGTCTGTTCCGAGGGATGGGAAGCCTAACCACCCCGGACCAATGGGAATGTCTGTTTTGCTTTCGGACCCAGACAGACTGAAGTGTCTTTTACGTTTCCGATGGGGTGCCCGGTGAGGGGCGTGGGGCGCCTGCTCGAGGCATCCGCGGGAGGATGGCGGACGGATGATCAAGGCCGGTCGTCGGGTGCGGTGTTTGGCGGGACGGAAACGATAAGTGGCCCCCGGCTTCGATCTATGCATGATCGTCCGACCATCGATGCCCGACCTTCCCGACGATCTCCCTGCCTGTGCCGGTTGCGGAAAATGCTGCCACCTGCTTGTCGACCTTTCGCCGGGTGATGATGTGCCGGAAGAGTTCGTGGTCGAGCATTCGGGCATGCGGTGCATGGACCAACAAGGGGATGGCGCGTGCATCGCGCTGGACGTGCAGACGCAGCTTTGCACGATCTACGAGCGGCGGCCACAGGTCTGCCGCGACTTCAATCGCGGCGAAGCGCTCTGCCGCCGGGCGGTCTTTGGTCGACGCGGCGCGTTGGCAGCGCCGGATACCGTAGGCTGACCGGCTGGGCCGGTGCTAATCTCACCTCGCAACCCTGCTCCCCGGCCGTTCTTCTCCCGCTGTCTCCATGAAAATTAAATCTGCGGAATTCGATGTTAGCGCTCCGGACCTGCGTTCGTGCCCCAAGTGGGCGCTGCCGGAATTCGCCTTCATTGGCCGCTCCAATGTCGGCAAATCTTCGCTGATCAATTCACTGACCGATCGCCGCCAGTTGGCGAAGGTCTCGGTCACGCCGGGCAAGACGCAACTGATCAACTTCTTCGTCATTAACGGGGCGTGGAGCCTGGTTGATTTGCCGGGCTATGGTTACGCCAAGGTGGGCCGCCAGCGGCGGCTCGAGTTCAATGAAGCCGTCGCGGGCTTTATCTCCGGTCGGCGTAATCTCCGGTGTGTGTTTGTGCTGATTGATTCCCGGCTGGAACCTCAACCGATCGACATTGAGTTCCTGCGCTGGATCGAAGGCATCAAAGTGCCTTACGCACTCATCTATACGAAAAGCGACAAGCAATCTTCGACGCAAACCGAGTCCAACATTGCGGCCTTTAAGAAAGTGATGAGCGAGTGGCGGGAAGAGTTGCCTGATCTCTTGATTAGCTCGGCGAAAACCGGTTTGGGCCGAACCGCGGTTCTCAACTATATCGAGGCGGTGCTCGCGAAGGCTAATCGGACGACGGGCTGATCGCGGAGCGACGATGGGCTCTCCGCGCCGGATCAAACCCGTCCGATGCCTAACGCGGGTGCCTCACTCGTAGATGTACTTCGAGAGCCACGGATCGCGGGTCTTTTCCTGATACGCCTTCAAGCGCGCGGCGAGGTCGGTAAAGATCGCCCGGTGATTTGGATCGTCGGCGAGATTTGAGACCTCGTGAGGATCATTTTGCAGATCGTAGAGCTCGTAGCGCGGGCGGAATTGATAATCGGAAATGCGACGTTTGCCGTAGAACGGCTGTTCGGATTTGAGCGCGGCCTGCCAGGTGGCGGATGCCCATAGATCCGACGCGAACGGGTAAGGCAGTTGATGCGCGATGTTGAGGATCAGCTTGTGCCGATCCGTGCGGATAACCCGCATCGGATAGTACATGGTTATCTCGTGGAACTGATGTGAGGCGAAGACGAGATTCCAATCGGGCAGCTTGGCGCCTTCCAGCGTGGGCAGGAAGGAACGACCGTGAAACTCATATTTAACCAAGCCCGTTCCGCCGCCCTTTCTTTTGCCTTTCGCATTCGCATTGTCGGAGGCGGCGCCGACCGCGCCACTCTCGGGGTCGCCGGCGCGAAACGGCGGGGCGAGGACTTCCTTGATGCCGGCGATGTCGAGGATGGTGGGTGTCATGTCGACCCAGGAGACCATCGCCTCGCTGACGACCCCGCGGTTCTTCTGATCGGGGCTGCGCACCACGAGGGGCAGCTTCATCCCGGCGTCGTACAATGTCGTCTTGGCGCCAGGCCAGGCCATGCCGTTGTCGGCGCCGAAAATGATCACGGTGTTCTCGTACTGACCGGTCTCTTTGAGGATCTCGACGAGACGGGCGAGGCCGGCATCGGTGCGGGAAATGGCCTGGTAATATTGCGCGAGTTCCGCGCGGGTCTCCGGCAGGTCGGGCAGGTGGGGCGGGACGGTGAGCCCCACCTCGCTGTAGGTAACGTCCTTGATTTCCGGATACTGAATGTGATTGCCGAACGGATTCGGCTTGAGCGGGTGTCCCTCCAGTTCGCCGCCGGAACGGTGGGGCGTCAGCGTGCAGAAATAGAGGAAGAACGGTTTGCTTTTGTCGGCGATGAACGATTTGGAGGCGTTGGCCATCCCGACCGGGTTCCAGGCGTTTCCGGGGATGGCGGTCTCGAACTTATAAACCTCTTCAGGCGCGAGGTGATATTTTCCGATCCGGCCGGTGCGGAAATTGTTTTCGCTGAGAATCACCGGAAGCGAGCGCACGCTTTGATAGGTGGTGAAGTGATGGACGGAATGCGAGTGACCGTAGTGACCGGTGGAATGGTTCTGCAGTCCGCTCATCAGGACGGAGCGGCTGGCGCTGCAACTGGCCGTAGTGCAAAAGGCATTACGAAACAAGGTGCCCTCCTGGGCGAGTTGGTCGAGGGCGGGCGTCTTGACCTCCTTGTTACCGTAGCAGCCGGCGTCCTGGCTCATGTCATCGGCAATGATAAGGACAACGTTTCGCGGCGCGGCGCCAAGTGAGGTGGTGGGAAGGACCAACGCGAAGGCGAGGGCGAGAGGGAAGGGGTTCGAGGCAAACATGGCTTAATACTGGGTCTCACGGCGGAGGCTTTTCAAGTCTCGCCGTGATTCAATTCTCACGGGCCTGACGGCCGATCAGCCGTTGGGGCGGTCTTTGATCGCAGCTTTGGGCGGCGCGAGAATGGTTCGCCGCCAGACTGCGGGAGTTACTTTGGTGTGGGCTTTGAAGGCCCGACAAAAATCGCTCGTCGACGAAAAGCCACACTCGGAGGCGATGGTATCAAGATTCAGGCTTCGCGCCTCGGTCATGATGCGCATGGCGGTTTCCAATTTGATCCGGGCGAAGACTCGCACGGGTCGCTCGGTCTGGGTTTGCCGAAAGACGCGGCGCAATGTGCTGGTGGAGACGTGCATCTTGCGCGCGACTTCGTCGATCGACGGATTCGAGCGAACGTGATCGGTGAACCACGCGGTGGCCGCCTCGACAATCTGTTTTGCGGGCCCTTGGGGGAGCGGCTTCCGGCCGTGGGGAAGTTTGCGGAGCGCCAGGAGTGCGAGCTCGATCAAGGCTCCCTGAAATAGGAGCGTACTGAGGTTATTGGGCTCATGGAAGTCTGGTTCAATCGTGTGTGCGAGAGTGGTAAGTCGCCGGCACTCGAAAGCTTCCAGCGGGACGCTCAAATAGCCGCGCTCGCGGACAGCCGCCGCGAGCAGGCTCGGCACGGACCCGAAGTGAAACACCGTGATGTGCGTTGCCTCGCTCGTCGAGCCTGCCCAGCTGTGCGCGCTGCCCGGCGGGAAAACCCAAAGGGTGCGCCGCTGGAGCGGCGGATCGCTGGCTGGAGCAAAGCTTGGAGCGCAGCGCCCGCCGACCACGGCAAAGAACTCCCAATTCATCCGCACAAGGGGCTTCACTGGGAACTTATCGAACTGTCGCTCACCGTGACCGAGATAGCGCAGCATGATCCGGGATTAAACGAGGCGGAGACGCGGAGTAAAGACTCCTCCAGCAACGGGATTATGGACTTGGCTGGGTCGAAAACGTCAAACGCACTTGGTTTGGGTTTAGCCGGTGAGGTGCTCGAATTTGTATAGTTGTTGCTCGACCTGACTCTAGCCACTGACCCGATTCCGCGGTATGATTCGGGCTGTCGCGAAATTGCGACGTTTTGACTAACCTCACTGGGCGACCCCCGTCGCCTGCCCAACCCCATGAACCCAAGACCCTTTGTCCCTCTGAGAACTCTCATGCTCGTCGCGAGTGCGGCAGCATTTTTTCCGTTAACCGTTTCCGCGCAAGCCGTGGCCGCCGGCTCCTCGACGTCCAGCGCGTCGTCCGCGAGCACCATTCCCGTCGAAGCCAAAGACGAGGTCTTGCAGCTCTCGCCGTTCCAAGTCGAGGCGGGGACCGATCGCGGTTACCAGGCTCTTAACACGCTCTCCGGCACCCGGCTCAACTCGAAACTCGAGGATCTCGGTAGCTCAATTTCGGTGATCACGATGCAGCAGATGCAGGACACGGCGGTGTCCGATTTGAACGACGTCTTGCTGTACGAGGCCAGTACCGAAGGTACGGGTAACTTCACGCAATTCACCCCGAATCGGAATGGTGGCGTCGGCGACAATGTGGCCGGCGACCCGGCCCGCGCCAACCGCATTCGCGGTGTGGGCTCCGCCGGCACGAGTGGTAGCGGCGTCAATGTCGCGTTCGGCAACCGTTCGGTTAACAGCAAGATTCCGGTTGATCTCTATAACATCGATGCGATCGAGATTTCGCGCGGTCCCAACTCGAATCTCTTCGGACTCGGCGCCAGTGCCGGTACGGTCAACCTCGTCCCGTCGATGGCCAATGTGAACCGCTCAACCAACTCGCTCACGTTACGCTTCGACGACTGGGGTGGCCACCGCGAGAGCCTTAATCTCAATCGCCCCCTCATTCCCGGCAAACTCGCTTTTCGCGTTGCCGCCGTGCACGAATCCAAGGGTTTCACCCGCAAGCCTTCGTCGGAGCGGATCGATCGAATTTACGCCACCACGACCGCGAAGCCGTTCAAGAACACGACGGTGAACGCTTCGTTCGAGCGCTATGACAACTCCTACCGCCGGCCCAATTCCCTCACCCCGCGCGATACGACCATCGAATGGCGCGCGGCCGGTAGCCCGTCCTGGGACCCCACTACTCAGATGGTAACGTTGGGCAATGGCAGTAAAGTCGGGCCATTTCCAGTCGGCAGCGGAGCCACCGCCGAGAACGTCACGCTACCCGCGGGGTTGATGTCGGGTGGCAATATCTATGGCCGCCGCATCGCGTA
>ENA-ORBV01008274-ORBV01008274.1-microbial-mat-metagenome-genome-assembly--contig:-NODE-8274-length-17537-cov-6.007274_pt1 | contig 17537 bp, 17 predicted proteins | sample MGYA00237777_ERZ505514 | MGnify/ENA primary metagenome ERZ505514 (study PRJEB26160, sample SAMN06269048) | microbial mat metagenome | isolation source: Oligotrophic lake microbial mat | place...
CGCCTGGACATGCTGCAGCGCGTGGTGTTCGGCAAGATCGGCCCTTTACCGATCAGGCAGGTCACACCGATGCATGTACTGGACGTACTCACATCCGCCGCACGCCAAAACGGCCCGAGCGTGGCAGCCGAGGCGAAACGATCAATGGCGGGCGTATTCGACCTGGCGATGGCCACACTTCGCGCGGAACGCGACCCGGTCTACCCCGTTCGTCGTGCGCTGCCACCCAACAAGACACAGCACAAACGTGCGCTTGAAGTGGATGAAATCGGCCAACTGCTGCGCGATATGGCCAGCCATGGCGGCCGCCACGAAACCCTCTCCGCCTTTGGACTGATGTCGTTGGCGCTGTGCCGTCCGCGCGAGGCAGTGGAGGCGCGTTGGTCCGAATTCGTCGTCGACGCTGCCCTCTGGCGAATACCGGCCGAGCGGACGAAACAACGCAAACCCCATGCTGTCCCACTTCCCCGGCAGGCGGTGGAGTTGCTCAGGGCGTTGCATGGCGTCACCGGTCGTTGGGAGCACGTCTTCCCTGGGCGGGACAACCATAAGCAACCAATGGCCATGGCGTCGTTCCGGCAGGCACTGCATGGGCGCGGTTGGAGCGGCAAGTACAGCCCGCACGCCACCCGCACCACCGGCAGCACGCGGCTCAACGAAATGGGCTACCGGCCCGATTGGATCGAGCGCCAGCTCGCGCACCAGGAGCCCAACTCCGTCAGGCGTACTTACAACCATGCCGAGCATTTCGCCGATCGGGTGGTGATGATGCAGCGGTGGGCGGATCTGCTCGATGAGTGGGAAAAGGCGGCAAGCGAAGCGATGCATGCCGAGATCGCCGCCATGCAACCCAAGGCCGGCAGAGGCTCGGCCTGAGTTGCGTCTCAGGAAGCAGTCGCGGTCGTAGATTACAGTGAATAGGAAAATCAAACCGCATATTTTCGCGCCCACCAGGACGGACTCACCCGCACTGGGTGGTACACCGGGGAGTTCTTTGGGGGGTGTTGGCCTGGCCGGCCGCACGCTTCGTGGCCCCTCATCGGGCTCGGCCCGAGTCAGGCGCAGCCTCTCCCCGCAGCCCGGGGGACCGGGCCGCGATCACGCCGCCTGCTGAAGATCTCCGCGCGCCGCCACCCGGGGCGGTGCCCGGGCCTGCAGTCCCAGGTGCGTGAGGATCCGCTCTATCACGGGCGCCGCCAAGATGGCGGCAATGATCTTGCGCTGGCCGCCGCAGTTCGGGCAGTGTTCCAGGTCGATCTGGAACACGCGCTTGAGCAGCCGGGCCCAACTGATCCGCGCCGGCCGGCCATGCGCACAGCCTGGCTCGGCTGTATCTGACAAGCACGAAGTAGCTTGAGCCTTTGTTGGCGCCGCCATGACGGGCAGCGACTGCGGCCATCAGGATTCGAAAAGATGGGCCTGCGGTTCCGCGCTACTCACGGATGCGAACCCGCTTTTTGTCAATGACCCAGAGCTGACCTGTGGTGCGCTCAACGGTGGACAAGCGAACGCCCGCCAACGCCAGCGCAAGAATCGTGTCGAATGTTTGTTCGGCTGGTCTGAGTACCCATATGCCGCGATGGCTTTGCGGCGGGTATACCCTGATATCCGCGAAGTCCAGGTCCAGCGAAATGAGGATCCGATCCTCGGCGGTGCAGGCATTAAGAAGATCGGAATCGATGGCGCCGGCAAGGCCCTCTGAAATCGCGGTCTCGACATCATGGCCGAGATCGCGCAGCGCGGGCTCGACTTTGTGCGGCAGGTTCTCGTCGAGCTTGAACCGAAGGATCACCTGGTCGCCCTACGCAGGCACGGTAACGATACGCTCCCGTGCCAATTCGGCGGCGTAACCAATGGCGGCGGATATGTGTTCAGGCTTCAAGCTCGGGTACTCGCCGAGAATAGTTGCGGCGGTTTCGCCCGCGGCCAGGTTGTCCAGAACGACGGAGACAGGGATGCGAGTGCCGCGCAGGCACACGGCCCCGTGCATGATTTCGGAGCTTGCGCTGATGAATTGCTTCCAGTCCATATGCGACCCCAATGTCCGTAACTGTGGTTGCATTTTACGCGTGGGCGAGGCTCAGCATGGCCGCGCCCGGCGTTTATCCGCCGATCGACGGCATCGAGCAGGTCAAGGTTCAGGCAATCCGGGATCTGAGCGATACCGAAATTCAGAAATGGGGCTCCGAGTTCAAGCGGATTTTCAAGGGCTGACCCGCACCATCTGCAATGGAAATCCGTGTCACCGGCCTGACGAAACACTACGTTTCCGAAGGCCGCAGTGTCAAGGCGCTCGACGTCGTCGACCTGACGATCCCCGCCAACCACATCTTCACATTGCTGGGGCCGAGCGGCTGCGGCAAGACGACACTGCTGCGCTGCATCGTCGGGTTGGAGACGCCAGATGATGGTGAAATTCGCATTGGCGACGAAGTCGTCTGGTCGCGCCGGGGGTATCCCTACGTTGCCGCTGGTGTATTGAGGTCAGGTTGGTGTTTCTGTCCGTCCCGAACGCCTGAGCATTGCGGGAACTGCAAGGGACTCGGGACACCACTCCCGATATGTGCAGTGAATCCACAATTGCTGGTTGCCACGGCTGCACCCGTTCTTGGCGTCGATGGCGCGTCCTGTTGGAAGCAGTTGCATCGAGTTGAGCTGTTGCCAGGGCTCGCTGGTGCGCCGCATGGGCGCGGTTTTGACGATGCCTGCCAGAGGCAGGTCGGGGGGCAGATCGCATTGCGCGGTCTGCGGTTTTGACGCGCAGTGAGCCCGTCACTTGGGGCCGTCACTTGCGCCAGCCGCCGTAAGTCCTTGTCGGCTGGGGCATTTCGCGCGTCGTCACTACCGGCGGGTGCCTGTAGTGACGACGCGAACCGTTGGCGCAAGGTGTGACCAGAAAGACCTGCTGGCGCAGGATGTATGACGGTGCCGATCACTCGGCTTCATAGATGATTGCCACGGGGATCTCCGGCCTTACGGCCGCCGGCTGTTTGGAGATGTGGCCGACATGGGCGATGCACTGACGGGCATCAAACGGGCTGACACAGCCAACGAGGAATCTGTATCGCTGGCTGAACTATAGCGCCAGGGCGTTCGCTGGCGCAAGTGCCCTGCTCACAGGTTGTTCTCACAGGTGTGCGAAGCCGGAATGCGCAATTTCGTGCATTCAAAGCCGACAATTTTCGGAGCAATTCCGTATTCCTGATACGGGGCCACGGCAGTTCGAAGACGTTCATGTCGGCTGGCCCGGATTCAACAACTTCCAGGAGCTGACGGACATGCACACCAAGACTTCAAATGCGCCCACCATTCTTCGTCGCCACCAGGTTCAGCAGCGCACGGGCCTGTCGCGCAGCACGCTGTACCAGTACATCAAGGAGGGCGCGTTTCCTGCGTCCGTCCAACTCGGCCCGCGCGCGGTCGGCTGGCTCGAATCCGACATCAGTGACTGGATCACCGCGCGGGTCAAGCTCGCTCGCCATGGGAACGTTCCCGCATCCCGCTGAGGACTGGCGATGCAGAACAGCCAAGAGGCGCGCTGTGCCATGCCGCGTGCAGTGAGGGCCAGCGACGCTGCAATCCTCGACTACTTTCGGTCCGCACTGGTGGCACGCGGCATCATTCCACCCGAGCCCATAGTTGCCGATGGCCGACTGCACCGCTGCGACGCTTCTGGCCCACGCGGCCGTGGCGATGCTGCGTATCTGCTGCACCTGGATGGTGTCCCCACCGGAGGCCTGGAGAACTGGCGGGACGGCGAGGGATGGGAGACATGGCGTCACGATGGCGGCCAGGCACTGACGCCCACAGAGCGGGAGGCGTGCGTGCGGTTGGCCAAAGCCGCAAGGGCGGCACGCGACGAAGAAGTCGGACAACGGCACGCGCTGGCGCGACATGCCGCGGCGCGGATCTGGGCTGCATCCCGGCCTGCACCGCACGACCACTTGTATCTGGCTCGCAAAACCGTGGGCCCGCTCGGACTGCGCGTCTTCAAGGGCGTGCTGGTCGTGCCAGTGCTGGATCTTGCCGGGCCGCTGCACAGTCTGCAGTTCATCAGCGCCGGGGGCGCAAAGCGCTTCCTGAAGGGTGGCCGCATCCAGGGCTTGAGCAGTTGGATCGGTGAGCCACCAGATCCGACCGGGGGGGGACCCCACGACGATCTGCCTGGCCGAAGGCTTCGCGACCGGCGCCAGCTTGCACCAGGCATCTGATCACCCAGTGGTCATCGCCTTCCATGCTGGAAACCTCGCGCCCGTCGCATTGGCAGTGCGGACACGCTACCCCAACGCTCGCATCATCGTTTGTGCCGATGACGATCACCACACGCCCGGCAATCCGGGGCTTACCCAGGCGCAGGAAGCCTGCGGACTACTGAGGCCCCTTCGCAAGGCGCAGTCCGGGCCCCCGCTGCCCGGTCTGCGTTGCGCGAAGTCCATCACACGCAGCCACATGTTCAGCGGGTATGAGCGGCGAGTACGATCTGGAGCTGTTCTCAATAACGCCATTTTGGTCAACAGCCGGGACTTTGAGGGCATGAAGATGGTTTCCCCTGCGCAGTTGGCGCTGGCCCTTTGGGGCGGACGGCAAAATGCCCCAAGAACGGGGAAGCTCAGACGCGAGATCAATGAAGAATAAGCGGCATGCTGCGCCATCACCAAGGTCAGCCAGGAAACATGAATACCATCGCCCAACTGCGCCGCATCCTGCACCAATGCCGCACCATCGCCGTCGTCGGCCTGTCGGCTGAATGGCACCGGCCCAGTTTTTTTGCGGCCAAATACATGCAGTCGCACGGATACCGGGTGGTGCCGGTCAATCCGCGTTACGCGGTCAGCGGCGCCGAGATCCTGGGCGAAAAGGTATACGCCGACCTGGACCAGATTCCGTTTGCCGTCGACATGGTCGATGTGTTCCGCCGCACCGAGGATGTGTTGCCGATCGCGCAACAGGCGATCGCGATCGGTGCCCAGTGCTTGTGGCAACAGATCGGCGTCATGAACCCGGAAGCGGACCAGCTCGCGCGCGCGGCCAGCATGGATACGGTCATGGACCGCTGCGTCAAGATCGAGCATGCACGCCTGTTCGGCGGGTTGAACTGGGTTGGCGTCAATACCGGCGTCATCTCGGCCCGGCGACCCATCACATGAGGCGGGAAACACACGATGGCTGACCACCAGTTCCAACCCGAAACCCTGGCCATCCACGCCGGTCAGGTGCCAGACCGCGCGACCGGTGCGCGCGCGCTGCCGATCTACCAGAGCACCAGTTTCGTATTCGACAGCGCCGACCATGCGGCCAGCCTGTTCAACCTGCAGACCTTCGGCAACGTCTATTCCCGCTTGTCCAACCCCACGGTGGCGGCGCTCGAAGAACGCGTGGCGGCACTCGAGGGCGGACGGGCCGCGGTGGCTGCGGCCAGCGGCATGGCGTCCGAGGCGATGGCCTTGATGACCATCCTGCAGCAGGGCGACCACGTGGTTGCGGCCGGTGCGCTGTACGGAGGCAGCGTCACCATGCTGGCGGTCAGCCTGAAGCGTTTCGGCATCGAGACCAGCTTCGTCGATGCGACGCGGCCCGAGGCATTTGCCGCGGCAATGCGGCCCAACACCCGGGCCGTATTTGCCGAGAGTCTGGGCAATCCGAGCCTGACGGTACTCGACATCGCAGCCGTGGCCGAGGTGGCCCATGCCCATGGTGTGCCACTGGTCGTGGACAACACCGTACCCTCGCCGTTCCTGTGCAATCCGATTCGCCTGGGCGCCGACATCGTCGTGCACTCGGCAACCAAGTATCTGGGGGGCCACGGCACGACGCTGGCCGGTGTATTGGTTGAAAGCGGCAAATTCCCGTGGGACAACGGCCAGTTCCCCGGCATGACCGAGCCTTCGCCGGGCTACCACGGCGTGAAGTTCTTCGAAACCTTCGGCGACTTCGCCTTTTGCATGCGCGCGCGCATGGAGGTGCTGCGCGTGTACGGGTCGACGTTGTCGCCGACCGCCGCCTGGCAGATTCTGCAGGGCGTTGAGAGCCTGCACGTGCGCATGGAGCGCCACTGCACCAATGCGCGCAAGGTGGCGCAATTCCTGCAGGCGGACGCCCGCGTCGGCTGGGTGAACTATCCCGGCCTGGCCGACCACCCGCAATACGCTCTGGTCCAGAAACAGATGCGCAGCGTCGATGGCGCGCCGGGGGCATCCGGCCTGCTCGCGTTCGGGGTCAAGGGCGGCACGGAGGCCGGCAACCGTTTCATCGAGGCGGCGCAGTTCATGAGCCACGTGGCCAACATCGGCGACACGCGCACGCTGATCATCCATCCCGCATCGACAACCCATCGGCAACTCGACTCGCAACAGCAGTTGGACGCCGGCGTATTGCCCGACATGGTGCGCATGTCGGTGGGCATCGAGCACATTGACGACATACTCTGGGACATCGACCAGGCGCTGGCTGCGGCCGCCCGCTGAGGGTCGGTTCGCAAACAAGGAAACAGGACCATGACGACAACCGAACAATCCGTTCTGCTGAGCACCACCGACGCCCGCGGTGTCACAACGCTGACGCTGAACCGGCCCGACGCATTCAACGCCCTGTCCGAGGAACTGCTGATGGCGCTGCAGCGCGAGTTCGAGCGCATCGCCGCCGACGCCAGCGTGCGTGTCGTCATCCTGGCGGCAGCGGGCAAGGCGTTTTGCGCCGGCCACGACCTCAAGCAAATGCGCAGCGCTCCGTCACTGGACTACTACCAGAAGCTGTTTGGCCAATGCAGCGACATGATGCTGGCGATCCAGCAGTTGCCGGTGCCGGTGATCGCCCGGGTGCAAGGCATGGCCACTGCAGCCGGCTGCCAGCTCGTCGCCATGTGCGATCTGGCGGCGGCGTCCAAAGACGCCCGATTCGCCGTCAGTGGCGTCAACCTGGGTTTGTTTTGTTCGACACCCAGCGTGGCCCTGTCGCGCAACGTGGGGCGCAAGTCGGCGTTCGAGATGCTGGTCACCGGTGACTTCATCAGCGCAGACACAGCGCTCGCGCGTGGCCTGGTCAACTGCGTCACCGAACCCGACGCGCTCGATGCCGCGCTGGAGCGCTGGGTGCACAGCATCCTGGCCAAGCCGCGCGTGGCGGTGGCGCTGGGCAAGTCGCTGTTCTACCGGCAGCTCGAAAAAGGGATCACGTCCGCCTACGTCGATGCGGCGCAGACCATGGCCTGCAACATGATGGACGAGTCCGCACTCGAAGGTGTACAGGCTTTCATCGAAAAGCGGCGCCCCGACTGGCACGGGTAACGCTCTCAGTCACCCGCCGCATCGACCTTCTCGGCCGACTGCTGCATGGCCCACATCTGGGCGTAGCGCCCCTTGGCCGCCAGCAAATGCGCGTGCGCGCCACGCTCGACGATGCGGCCGGCGTCCATGACCAGGATCTCGTGCGCATCGACCACGGTCGACAGCCGGTGCGCCACCACCAGCGTGGTCTTGAAGCGCGCCACGGTCTGCAACTCAGCCTGAATCGCCCGCTCGTTGGCCGAGTCGAGCGCACTCGTGGCCTCGTCGAATATCAGGATCGGCGGGTTCTTGAGCAGCGTGCGGGCAATCGCCACGCGCTGCTTTTCGCCGCCCGAGAGCTTGAGCCCGCGCTCACCCACGGTTGCTCCGTAACCGGCCGGCGTGCTGACGATGAAGTCGTGGATACGCGCGGCGCGTGCCGCCTGCTCGACCTGCTCCTGGCTGGCACCCGGACTGCCGTACGCGATGTTGTAGGCGATGGTGTCGTTGAACAACACGGTGTCCTGCGGCACGATGCCGATCGCCCGGCGAACACTCGACTGCGTGACCGCGCGGATGTCCTGCCCGGCAATCGTGATGCGCCCGCCCTGCACGTCGTAGAACCGGTACAGCAGCCGCGCCAGTGTCGACTTTCCCGCGCCCGACGGCCCGACCACGGCAACCGTCTTGCCGGCCGGTATCTCGAACGTGATGTCGTGCAATATGGTGCGCCGCGGCGCGCCGGTGTCGCCCGTTTTGCCGCTGTCGTAGGCGAAGTCCACATGCTCGAAGCACACCGGTGGCGGACCGTCGGTGACGAGCGGCCGCGCATCGGGCGGATCGGCGATCTCGCGTTCCTGCTCCATCAACCGGAACATCTTGTCCAGGTCGATCAGGCTCTGCTTGATCTCACGGTACAACGTGCCCAGAAAACCGAGCGGAATGTAGAGCTGGATCATGAAGGCGTTGACCATCACCAGGTCGCCCAGTGTCATGCGCCCATCGACCACACCCTGCGTGGCGCGGTACAACATGGCCACCAGTGATGCCGCAATGATCAGCTGCTGGCCGGTATTGAGCATGCTCAGCGTGCTCTGGCTCTTGATCGCCGCCTTGCGGTAGCGCTCCAGGCTCTCGTCGTAACGGCCGGCCTCGAACTCCTCGTTGTTGAAATACTTGACAGTCTCGTAGTTCAACAGCGAGTCGATCGCCCGGCTGTGCGCGACCGAATCGAGGTCGTTCATCTCGCGCCGGAACTGGGTACGCCACTGTGTCACGGTAACGGTGAAGGTGATGTAGAACACCAGCGCGATGATGGTGATCCATGCGAACCAGACGTCGAACTTCACCGCCAGCAGTGTCAGCACCAGCGTCACTTCGATCAGTGTCGGGCCGATGCTGTAGAGCGAATACGAGATCAGCGAGTGCACGCCGCGCGTGCCGCGTTCGATATCGCGCGTCATGCCGCCGGTCTGCCGGTCCAGGTGAAAGCGCAAGCTCAAGGCGTGCAGATGGCGAAACACCTGCAGCGAAATGGAGCGCGCCGCGCCCTCGGTGGCCTTGGCGAACACCAGTTCGCGCAGTTCGGTAAACAGCGTGGTCGACAGGCGCAGCAGGCCATAACCGAACAACAAGGCGATCGGTACCACCAGCACCGCCTGCAAAATATCGCTCGACGTGGCGCTGGCCAGGCTGCGCCCGCCGTTGGGGCTCAGACCGTCGACCAGTTCCTTGAGCAGCAGCGGCACGCCGATATTGGCCAGCTTGGCACCGACCATGAATACCAGGGCAGCCGTGACACGCCATTTGTATTGCCAGAGGTACGGCAGCAGCCGGCCAAGCGTGGCCCAGTCGGAGCGTTTCGCCGCAGCTACGCCGCTTGCGTTGACGGAAATGGTCGGGGGGCTCACTTCAGCTGCGCGGCGCATGGGGGACAATCCGGGACTTCCACTCTATCTCTCTATCTATCTATCTATATATGCGGGACACACCCAGGATGCACGCAGCGTGCCGGTCGTCCCGCCCGATCAGGACCCGATTGTGACCAAGTCTTCCAATACCAGTCCACCCGGGGTCAAGTTGCCCACCGACAAGGAACTGGTGCTCAAGGTCATCCCGATGCCGGCCGACAGCAATGCCAATGGCGACATCTTCGGCGGCTGGGTGATGGCCCAGGTCGACCTGGCGGGTTCGGTGATACCGGCGCGCCACGCCCAGGGCCGCATGGCCACCGTGGCGGTGAACCAGTTTGTCTTCAAGCAGCCGGTGCGCGTGGGCGACATCCTGTCGTTCTTTTCGTCGTTGACCCGCGTCGGGCGCACGTCGATCACGGTGCAGGTCGAGGTGTACGCCGAGCGTTTTAGCGCCCAGGGGGTCTATGTCAAGGTCACCGAGGCATCGCTCACCTATGTGGCGATCGACGACCAGGGCCGGCCGCGCCCCGTTCCCAAACCCTGAGAGAGCGTGAGAGTCCGCGCTGGCGGCGGTTCAAAACCGCCCGTGGCGTCCGGCGCCTGCGGAAAAACGCGCCGCCCCCTCCAGCGCCTCGTCCAGGCACAACTTGCCGCGCTCCCACTCCTGGTGTATTGCCTGGCGCAGCGGCAGATCCCACTGGGCATAGGCGCTGGCGCGATCCGCTCGCATCGTGGCCTGCGGGAACGCCGCTATCTGCCGTGCCAGCACCAGCGCCGCGTCCAACGCGCCGCCGGTGGGCACAACCCGGTTGCACAAGCCCATCTGCAGCGCCTCGTCCGCCTCTACCTTGCGTCCGGTCAGGATCAGGTCCATCGCGTGGCCCATGCCGATCAGCCGGGGCAGCCGCACCGTACCACCATCGATCAGCGGCACACCGAAACGGCGGCAATAGACACCGAAATAAGCGTCCTGCTCCATCACCCGCATGTCGCACCACAACGCCAGCTCCATCCCGCCGGCGACCGCCGCACCGCTGACTGCGGCGATGACCGGTTTGGACAGCAGCAGTCGAGACGGGCCCATCGGGCCTTGCACCGCTGTGTCGCCAACCGGGTCGAAATCGAACTGAGCGGCCATGGCCTGCGCCGCGTCCGACGCCTGCGCGCGGGCCTGCGCGCCGGCCTGCAGATCCCAGCCGGCACAGAAATGCCCATGGTCGCCATGGAACACGGCGACACGGGCATCGGGGTCGGCATCGAAGGCCAGGAAGGCCTGGTAAAGCGCCCGGGCGGTAGCGGCATCGACCGCATTGCGCACCTGTGGGCGACGCAGGGTCACCACGGTCACGCCTGCGTCCATACGAATTTCCACGGCTTCACCCATGGCAACCATTAAATAGAAGGCAATTGCCCCGGCCTATCGGGGAGAACCCTCACGGCAAAGCGCGGCAAAGCCGCTATAACTGGCGCAAGAACATACAAGAGGGGACCGCGTGCTTTTATTGCAGCTGGTGATCAGTGGCATCGCCCAGGGATGCATCTACGGACTGATCGCCTTGGGTTTCGTGCTCATCTACAAAGGTACGGAAACGGTCAGCTTTGCCCAGGGTGACCTGATGATGCTGGGCGCTTTCGGCGGCCTGGTCTGCATGACCCTGCTCGACTTTCCGTTCTGGCTGTCGGTGCTGTGTGCGATCGGCGGCATGGGCCTGTTCGGATTCCTGGTCGAGCGGATCGTGATCCGTCCCATCCTGGGGCAGCCGGCGTTCTCCATCGTCATGCTGACGATCGGCATCGGTTACGTGGCGCGCGGCCTGATCACGATGATTCCCGTCATCGGCACCGAAACCCATACGCTGCCGGTACCCTACAAGGACCAGATCTGGAAACTCGGTGGCCTGGTGCTCAACGTCGAGCAGATGGTCGTGATTGCGGTCACCGCGGTGTTGTGCGCCGCCTTGTACGCTCTCTTCAAGTACAGCAAGATCGGCATCGCGATGCAGGCCTCGTCGCAGAACCAGCTCGCGGCCTACTACATGGGCATCCCGGTCAAGCGCATCAATGGCCTGGTCTGGGGCCTGGCCGCAGCAGTGGCGGCCATCGCCGGATTGTTGCTGGCGCCCATCACGTTCGTGCACGCCAATATGGGCTTCATCGGCCTGAAGGCATTTCCGGCCGCGGTGGTGGGCGGTTTCGGCAGCCTGCCGGGCGCCATCGTCGGCGGGCTGGTGATCGGCATCGTCGAGTCGCTGGCCGGTTTTTACGCGCCTGAAGGCGTCAAGGATGTCGCGGCCTACGTCGTGGTGTTGATCATGCTGATGGTCAAACCCAACGGCCTGTTCGGGGAAAGACTGAGGAAGAAAGTATGAGTACCTGCGGGACGGGCCAGGACAGGCGCAGCCGGTTTGCGCTGTCCCCAAACAGAAAAATGAACACGTAGATGCGCTTCATATTCAAGACCGACTACGCCCAGGACATCCGACTGGCCAAGCATGGCGGCCACACCTTCTGGTATGGCCTTTTGCTGTTGTGCCTGGTTGCAGCCCCCTGGGCGATCGACGAGTACTGGCTGGCGCAGCTGACCTTCATCCTGATCTACGCCGTTGCCGGCCTGGGCCTGATGTTGCTGGCCGGTTTCACCGGGCTGTTCTCGATCGGGCATGCGGCTTTCCTGGGCGTGGGGGCCTACACACAGGGCGTGTTCACCAGCATGGGCTTGCCGTTCCCGATCGCCTTGGCGCTCGCCGCCAGCATGTCGGCGGCGGTCGGCGTCGTGGTCGGCCTGCCAGCTTTGCGCCTCAAGGGCATCTACCTGGGCATTGCCACCATCGCCTTCGGATTCATCGTCGAAGAGGTGTTCGCGCGTTGGGACACGGTCACGGGCGGAAACAAGGGAATGCATATCAAGTCGCCTGACCTGTTCGGCTGGAAACTCGAATCGGCAGGCGAGTTCTACCTGTTGTGCCTGGTCATCACCGTCGCGGCGACGCTGGGCATCCTGAACTTGTTGCGCTCCTCGACCGGCCGTGCCTTCGTCGCCATCCGCGACTCGGAGATATCGGCCCAGAGCATGGGTATCAACCTGGCGCAATACAAGACCCTGTCATTCGCGATTTCGGCCGCGCTGGCCGGTATCGCCGGCGCGCTGTATGCGCACAAGCTGCGCTTCATTTCGCCCGACCAGTTCGGCATCCTGCATTCGATCGATCTGCTGCTGATGGTGGTGATCGGCGGCCTGGGTTCGGTGCACGGCGCGTTTCTCGGAGCAGTCTTCCTGATATCGGCGCCCCAGATCATAGGGTTGACCAAGGGCTACCTGCCCAACTTCATCGGGCAGGCGCCAGGCCTGCAGGGCCTGGTGTACGGCCTGGTGCTGATTGCCTTCGTGTTGTTCGAGCCCATGGGCATGTACGGCCGCTGGCTCAAGGTGCGCACCTATCTGCAGATCTTCCCGTTCTATCGCAAGGGCATGTTCAAGCGGCAGAAATCGTTCCAGAAATCGGACCGGCTGAGATGACCGAGCAACATCTTCTTTCGGCCAAGGACCTGACCGTCCGCTTCGGTGGCGTGCTCGCCGTCGATAACGTCAGCTTTGACGTCCGTCCCGGCGAGGTATTCACGCTGATCGGGCCCAACGGAGCCGGCAAGACCACGGTGTTCAACCTGATCAGCCGTATCTACACGCCAACTGCCGGTGACATCACGTATCTGGGTGAGAGCCTGACAGCCCACCCCCCCCATGACATCGCGGCGATGGGCATTGCCCGCACATTCCAGAACATCGAGTTGTTCGAGCACGCGTCGGTGTTGCATAACCTGTTGATCGGCGGCCACACGCATCGCAAGACCGGCTTCTGGAGCGAACTCTTCTTCACGAAAAAGACTATGGCGGCCGAGATCGAGGCGCGCGAAAAAGCCGAGCGGATCATCGACTTCCTCGACCTGCAACACCACCGCGACTCCATGGTGGCCGGCTTGCCCTATGGTGTACGCAAAGTGGTCGAACTCGGCCGCGCCCTGTGCACCGAACCCAAGCTGCTGCTGCTTGACGAACCCTCATCGGGCCTGAACGTCGAGGAAACCGACGACATGGCGTTTTGGATCGCGGACATCAAGAACGAGCTAGGTATCACGGTGCTGATGGTGGAACACGACATGTCGCTGGTGTCCAAGGTCTCGGACCGTGTGGTGGCCATGAACCAGGGCGCGGTGCTGGCCACCGGCACGCCACGTGAGGTACAGAACGACCCGGGTGTCATCGAGGCCTACCTTGGTTCGGTCGACGACGTATCCTCATTGCGGAGAAGTGCATGAGCGCCGCCGGGCCGCTCCCAAGGCGCTCAGCCCCGCAGTCCGCAGGACGCAGGGGTAGTCTGATCGTCGCCGCCGGGCCGCTCCCAAGGCGCTCAGCCCCGCAGTCCGCAGGACGCAGGGGAATCTTATGAGCACGACGCCGGTGCCCGTAAGCGACCAGCCGGTGCTCAAGCTGATGAACGTCGAGAGTGCCTACGGTCCGATCCGCGCGATCCGCGGCGTCAGCCTGCAGGTGCGCCGGGGCGAGATCGGCACCGTGCTGGGCTCCAACGGAGCCGGCAAGACGACAATCCTCAAGACCATCTCCGGCATCATCGATCCGCGCAAGGGGTCGATCGAGTTCAAGGGCCAGGACATCACGGCCAGGGATCCGGCCTTCATCGTGCAACAGGGCCTGTCGCACGTGCCCGAGGGCCGCGAGGTGTTCCCGCTGCTGAGCGTGCGCGACAACCTGTTGATGGGTGCCTACACCCGCAACGACACCGATGGCGTGGCCAAGGACATGGAATCCGTCTACGCCTACTTCCCCATCCTCAATGAACGCGCCAGCCAGGACGCCGGGTTGCTCTCCGGCGGACAGCAGCAGATGTTGTCGATCTCGCGCGCGCTTATGGCCAAGCCCGACCTCATGCTGCTCGACGAGCCCAGCCTGGGGCTGTCGCCGAAACTGACCAAGGAAATTTTCGAGATCATCGTGCGCATCAACCGCGAGCGTGGCACGACCATCTTGCTGGTCGAGCAGAACGCCAACATGGCGCTCAACGCGGCCGACTACGGCTATGTGCTGGAGAACGGCCGCATCGTCATGGAGGACACCTGTGCACGGCTGCGCGAGAAGGACGACATCAAGGAGTTCTACCTCGGCATGAAGGAAGAAGGCCAGCGCGACGAGCGGCGCTGGAAGAAGAAGAAGAACTGGAGATGACACCTTGAATCAACTCTGGGATTTGAGCCATATCCAGCCCAGCACCGGGATCGTGCTTGAGGGCGAGACGATTGCGCAGGTGTTCTGGAACGCGGTGCACAAACGCGGCGACACGGTATGGATGCGCCAGAAACACCTGGGCATCTGGCGCAGCTGGAGCTGGGGGGAAACCGCTACGGCGGTGCGCGAGATCGCTGGCGGGCTGATGGCGCTCGACTTCCAGCCACGCGAGACCGCCGCCATATTGGCCAACACCGTCGTCGAGTGGGTGCTGACCGACCTGGCCATCCTGTGCGCCGGCGGCGTGTCCAACGGCATCTATCCCACGGACGCACCGAGCCAGGTGCATTACCTGTGCGAGGACTCGCGCACCACGGTACTGTTCGTCGAAGACGACGAGCAGCTCGACAAGGCGCTGGAAGTTCGCGCGCAACTGCCGCTGCTGCGCAAGATCGTGGTGTTCGACATGGAAGGCCTGCGCAAGGTCAATGACCCGGGCGTGATCAGCCTGGACGCCTTGCGCGAACTCGGCCGCGAGTACAACAGCGGGCATCCAGAGGCGCTGATGCAACGCTCGAAGGCTGTCAAGCCTGAAGACCTGGCCATCCTGGTCTACACCTCGGGCACAACCGGCAAGTCCAAGGGCGCGATGCACCTGCACAGCGGACTGGTCTACACCATGCGCGGCTACAGCTCGCTGGTGCAGCAGGACGAGACCGACGAGCGCATGTGTTTTCTGCCGCTGTGCCATATCGCCGAACGTATGGGCGGCGAGTACCACGCCATGTACACCGGCGCCAAGCTCAACTTCGTCGAAAACCCCGAGACCATTCCCGAGAACGTGCGCGAGATCGCGCCCACGGTGTTCGTCGCCGTGCCCAGGGTCTGGGAGAAGTTCTATTCCGGCGTGCTGATCGGCCTGAAGGAGGCGAGCCGCCTGCAGCAAATGGTCTACGCCTGGAGCATCGGTGTAGGCACGCAGATCGCCGACAAGGTGCTGGCGCAGCAACCGGTCAGTGCCTGGCTCAAGCTGCAGTACGCGGTGGCGGGCTGGCTGGCGTTGAACAACGTGCGCAAGATGATCGGCATCCACCGCGCGCGTGTGTTGTTCACCGGCGCGGCGCCGATCTCACCCGACCTGATCCGGTGGTACCTGGCACTCGGCGTGCCCATGCTCGAGGTCTGGGGCATGACCGAGACCTGCGGCGGCTCCAGCGGAGCACCGGCCACACGCATGAAGCCCGGCAGCATCGGTCCGGCAGCCGCCTTCAACGAGATGAAGATCGACCCGGCCACCGGCGAGATCCTGGTGCGCGGAAAAAACGTGTTTGCCGGCTACCTGAACCTGCCGGAAAAGACCGCCGAGACCATAGGCCCCGACGGTTGGATGCATACCGGCGACGTCGGCAAGGTCGACGACGACGGCTATTTCACTATCACCGACCGGATGAAGGACATCATCATCACGGCCGGGGGCAAGAACATCACACCCAGCGAACTGGAGAACGACCTGAAGTTCTCGCCTTACATCACCGACGCAGTCGTGATCGGCGACAAGCGGCCGTATCTGGTCGTCATCATCATGATCGACCAGGACAACGTCGAGAAATATGCGCAGGACAACGATGTGCCGTTCTCCAACTACGCCAGCCTGACCAAGTCCGACGCGGTGCAAAACCTGATCCAGGCAGAGATCGAGCGCGTCAACAAGAAGTTCGCCCGAGTCGAACAGATCAAGAAATTCTTCCTGCTCGACACCCAGCTCAGCGCCGAGGACGAGGAACTCACCCCCACCATGAAGCTCAAACGCAAGCTGGTGGAGAAGAAATACACGGCCCAGATCGAGGCCATGTACCGTTAGGGCGGGCCGGGCAACCGGCGCGCGGGATGATTCACAATGGAAAAACTGTTCTTCAAAGGAGACATACGATGATCAAACTCAAACCCTCACTCGTCATGACCGCCATGGTGCTGGCGACCGGAATCGTCACCGCCCAGACGCAGGGCGTCAGCAAGACCGAGGTCCTGGTCGGCTCAATTCAGGACCTGTCGGGTCCGATCGCCGCGTTCGGCAAGCAGGTGCGCAATGGCATGCAGCTGAGCGTGGACGAACTCAACGAGCAGTCGGGCGGCATTCACGGCCGCAAGATCAAGCTGTTGTTCGAGGACTCGCAGTACGACCCGAAAAAGGCGGTGCTGGCGGCCCAGAAGCTGGTCAACCAGGACAAGATCTTCATCATGGCGGGCCACATCGGAACCACCAACAACCTGGCCACGATGCCCATTTTGTTCGAGAAAAACATCCCCAACTTCTACCCGATCACCGCCTCGCGCCAGATGCATGAGCCCTACCACAAGCTGAAGTTCGCGCCGGGCGCTTCGTATTACGACCAGTTGCGCATCTTTGCGCCCAAGCTAGCCCAGGAAAAAGGCATCAAGAAACCGTGCAGCATCGCGCAGGACGACGACTTCGGGCAGGAGGTCACGGCCGGTGCCGAAGCCGGCCTCAAGACCATCAACCTGGCGCTGGCCGAAAAGACCACCTACAAGACCGGTTCCACCGATTTCTCATCCCAGGTGGCACGCATGAAGGCCGCCGGTTGCGACATGGTCATCATGGGCACCATCATCCGCGAGACCCTGGGGACCATCGGCGAGAGCCGCAAGACCGGCTTTAGCCCGGTTTTCCTGGGCTCCAGCGCGGTCTACACCGACCTGAACCACAAGCTGGCGCGCGGCACGACGGAAGGCCTGTACAGTGTGATGACGGTACAAAACCCCTACCTGGACGATGCCTCGCCCCAGATCCGCTTCTGGGCCACCAAGTACCAGACCAAGTTCAACGAGGAACCCACCGTCTTCTCCATCTACGGTTACCAGGCCGTCGAGCAGATCAAAGGCGCCCTGCAAAAGGCCGGCCCCAACCTGACGTCGGACAGCTTCATCAAGGCCATGGAATCCATCAAGTTCCCGACCGACATCTTCGGCAGCCCCGAAACCGCCTTCGCCCCGAACAAGCGCCAGGGCGCCAACGTGTCACGCATGTCGCAAATCGTGAACGGCAAGTGGAAGGTAGTGTCCGACTACGTCCAGTAGTCTGTAGTCTGAGGGTCAGGCCTATAC
>ENA-ORBV01008277-ORBV01008277.1-microbial-mat-metagenome-genome-assembly--contig:-NODE-8277-length-17529-cov-5.080163_pt1 | contig 17529 bp, 21 predicted proteins | sample MGYA00237777_ERZ505514 | MGnify/ENA primary metagenome ERZ505514 (study PRJEB26160, sample SAMN06269048) | microbial mat metagenome | isolation source: Oligotrophic lake microbial mat | place...
TTTTAATGATGCGGCGACCACCGAGATCTACACCTCTCTATTCGTCGGCAGCGTCAGATGTGTATAAGAGACAGGTACTGGGGTGTTGATGAAGCCGACGCCATGGTTGCCGCAGATTGTTGGCTGCGCGCGATGACAATAGCTCGCTGTTGATCCCCTATGTGTGCGACGTTTCCTTTTTTTCACGTTCGAACCAAGCTCAACGACTACTAATAAAAAAGTGATTCGGAGGAAGTGCTCGCACTTAATTCTTGTCATATTGTGGTAACCTCTAACTCTAACGATATTACAACTGTAACGCTTCGACTTTTCCATCAAGTTTTAATTTTTTTCATTTTGTGACGTACACAGTTATAACTTATGATCGATCATTTGTTATGATTGGTCGAATAAAATGAATTTTCGTGCGAACAAAATATTTGGAAAATGTTTCTTATTGTGCGCTTTTTTGTTACTTTTGTTTGCGTGACTCTTCAGTCGCGGGCCTCAAAATTAAGATTTGGTTCTGTTCTTGCTGGTCGATCCTTGTTGTCTTGTTTTCTCATGCCAGGATCCTTGGCATGGCTAATAGCTAGTACCAGCATGCGGAGAGCCATCGACGCGCAACAGACAGGGGTAAGATCGGGTAAGATTACGAGCCTCAAAATGTGATATTGGGAGGCAAGTCATCGGTTGAGAGAAAGCATGAACGACAAACAAGCAGCTGGTGGAACCAATGAAGTTCAAGGGACTGGATGGGGGAAGGAGGCCTTAGTATTTTTGGGAGCACTGACAGCAATGGACTTACAGCATTGTGATTGGGAGTAGCAGTTGGCCCGATGACCTTATGATTGTCAACGTCCGAGTTGCGGAATGTCGGCATCGAGAAAATCTAATGGGTGTCGCAACGGACGATTGCGGTGGAACTTTCGTCATGAAAAAAATCCCCATGACAGATGGATCAGCCGGAAGTAGCGTAGTCTTCCTTGTCGTTGTCATCGACTTATTTCGGTTTTCGAAAGATGAACAGGACAAAGTAGCCAATTCCTGATTTTCTCTTCGAACAGACACAATACGGTTGGTATAGCATCGATAAAAAGTCGAATGACATCCCGTGGCACTTCATCTTGTATCGCCGCCCGTAGAAGATCGTGTCCACCGAGAATGCCAGGAAAGATTTTTTTCGGGCATGTCTCTGCTATAGGGCCGGTCACCTCGTTTCCAAAGCAAGGGCCAAAACTCTAGGTCCAAGTCTTGTCTGTGAGAAGACAACGCTATAGGGCAGGGGTAGTCATTGCTCCAGATATTCGGACGGCTGTTTCGTAATAGCTTGAATCATCACCTATTCTCCGCCTGCCATTTCTTCCACTGAAACTATTGTCGTCATAAACATGCTGACTCTTCCAGCAAACTGGAGGAATCATAAAGACAATGGAGATGTGCTTACTAGTGGTAAACAAGCCCACATGTCGAAAGCCACGGTGACTTAATAAGTCAGAATAGGTAAACCACACACGATGCGCCGCCACTACTCTTTTTGGTAACGGCGGTGTTCTGTATATCCAGGGTCCGCACCGGGTTGACGGCTCGACCAGTGAACTAAGATGGAAAAATACAACTGCTCGCTACAATGATACTTGTCAGCACTGACGACTCCATTCTCCAACACCCACCCACAGATAAAATAGTTCCACAGAGTGAATCCGTCCCAGTCCCCAAGCCTGGCAAAGCTTATATACACTTCCTACAATAGCTCCAATAGTTCCGGTTGATTCGAGTTGTGACGTCTGGGCATCGGAAAAGTCGTGCATACTTTACATGATGTTGGAGGGCCTACCCAGTTTCCAATACCTCCCCGCCAATCGATACCTTGTTTTAAATTTTCCTTACTCATCCAGAGCGATGTCTTCGCCTCCGAACCTTTGATGTATCGAAAATAATTAGCCGGGGCCCATTCAATTGCAGGCAAGCTGCGCCTTGCGCCGGCTTCCACGAAATACCGCTCGCGATCGAGTGGGGTAATGCATACCCGGATCACGAAACCCCGCGGACAGACTGCCATAATCATCAGAAGCAAGGGGGGAGAATAGCGGAAGCGGAAACAGGTGTTCTTCATGTTTGCATTTGGTCACAAATGAGGTCTGTGACAAGAGCTAAGAATTCAAAATAGAGCTTCAGCTTTAAACATCTTTATTGGTTCTTAGAGAATTTGAGATTACTAACTGGGCATTTTTCCAGACGCCAAAAAATGCTGTCAAACAATGGCTATGAGATTTCGAAATCAGGCACACTCTTGCTCTGAAGATGAAGCGTTTTCTGTGCCGTGGCAACAAAGTTAAAGTCACCATTCAAGAGTTCCATACAGATGCCGTCCACAAGTTGAGTCGCACCGTAGATACCTGGCGGATCGGGTATAAACTCGCCATCTTCCCACACTGCCACTGCCCTGGATCCTTTTCCTTCCACAATCCTAAAATTCGTGACATTTTCTTCTTTTGGAAAAGGCACAGTGAAGGTTGTCCTTGTACCAGGAGGGAGCGATAAGCTGTGACTGTACATCCAAAAGCTGCTGTTGGTTGTAGCATTGTCCAAATACCAATTCGAAATGACGTCTCCAAAGGGCGTCACGACTCGGGCGGAGGCATGGCTCAGCACCGATTGTCCTTTTGGTTGAATATGGATGTGAGCATAACCTGCTTGGGAGGGTCGGATCCCAATTAAATACTTGTACATCCAACTGGAGATGCTTCCAAACATGATGTGGTTGCGGCTGTTCATTCCAGGGCTTGCGGTATTGCCGTTCCATAGTTCCCAAACAGTCGTCGCAGGTTCGTCATCGTTCTGAATCATAAAGCCCCAGGAGGGATACGTCGTCTGCAGAGCCAAGGCGAGTGCCACCTCGTCCTTTCCAAGGATGCTGAGAACTTCCATGAGGAACTTGATTCCAACTATACCACTGGTTGTGTGCCCGCCTTGGGTTACCATGATATCGTGAACCAAGCCATTCAAGACTTTGTTCTGTAGCTGATCTGGCACCGCACCTAGAAAGAGCGCCAAGGCCTGCTCCGTCTGTAATCCTGACCCATACAGTTGTATTGTTTCATTGAAAAAGGCCGTATGAAATTCTTGGCCATCCACCAGCAGTTTGGAAAGCTGTCGCTGGCAGCGTTCCGCTTGTTCGGCCGCCTGCGGATGTGGGGACCCCGAAAACACTTCGGCACCCAATTGTAGATCGTGAGCCAAGGCAAAGACTCCCAACAAATGGCCATTGCTCTTGACGGCAGGAGGGGGTGGGCACCAATCGCCAAACCCTTGTCGATATGTTTTCATATCACCATGGCAGTTGTTGTATTGATCTTCCAAGTAATCATAGTATCGAACCAAGGCATCATGATGCCGTTCCAGGATTTGACGGTCCCCATGGTACCGATACAAGGTCCACAAAAGCGTCGGAAACGCACTCTGCCAATTGGGAGCACCTGCCTTGTTGGCGGCGTCCAAGGCGGGAACATAATTGGGGAAACTTCCGTCGTCATTTTGGGCATCCGCAATTTGCAACAGCCATCGGGTGTACATGGCGCCCATGCCAAAATTATACGTGGCCAATTCGGCGGCCAAAGCCGCATCGCCCATCCATCCTCGGCGTTCATCGCGTTGGGGACAATCGGTGGGTACACTCATGAGATTGGACTTCAATCCCCAAATACATAAATGTTGAATTTGGTTCAAAAGTGGATTGGAAAAGGACATGGACGATGTCTGCTGTACTGCGGAATGAAGTTCAACCGCTTCGATATCCGCTTCCAAAAGTGGATAATCCAAACCCGTCACCTCGACGTACCGAAATCCATGTTGTGTAAAGGTGGGAGTGTAGCTTTCTCCTTGTGGATTGTCATTACAAATATAAACATCGGTCGCTTTGGCGCCGCGCAAGTTGTCCGTATAAAGACTTCCATTTCGAGGTCCGTGCGGAGGATGCAAGAGGACTTCGGCATGACGAAGCGTAATGTTGAATCCCCGACGACACAGAATGCCCTTCAATCGCACCACGCCCGCCATGTTTTGTCCAAAATCCACAACTTGAATGGTCGTGTTCGTCACAGCATCCATTCCAATGATCGAAATGGATACGGGAGGTCGAGTCGACATTTGCTGAATTGGTTCAAACAATTGCGATGTCAATTTCGCCTGGTTGGCCACCGATTGAGCTTCAGAGACGTCCCATGTGTCAAAACCGTCGTCCGGGTTCTCCATCCCTACGAGCCATTTCTGGGTTCGTTCCGTTAAACGTCCATCGTAAATTTCTCCTTGGTATAGCGAATTGTAAACAATGGGACCCTTTGTGGCATCCATGGAATTGTCGTCTGGTGGATCGAAAATCGACGAATAATTACTGATCAAGACGATTTGGCCATCCACTTGCAATTGCAGTTTGACTTGAGGTGGATTGTCACTAGAACAATTGGGTTGGGTCGTTCCCGGTGCCACACCACAACTCCACCATCCATTGCCCAACATGACTCCCAATACAATCGTATCAGTTTGTTCATTAGATGTCAAGAAGTCCGTGACATCATGGGTCGCATACCAAACGCGTTTGGAATAATCGGTCCATCCCACATCGAGCCGATTATTGCCAATTTTGTGGCCATTCCAATAGGCCTCGTAATATCCAATGCCACTGATAAAGAGTGTGGCATGACTTTTGATAGGCAAGGGAACAGAAAAGAAAGCACGAATCAGATTGTTTTCATCGCCACCGGTAATCCAGACAGCCTTCCATTCCTCCTCTTGCAAAAGTCCAGTTCGAAAGGTTGCGATGGGACTCGTGACGGTATATTCGTCATCAGGACTGTCACTGGTCGCGACTTTGTAATGCACGGTCACTTGCCATTCATAATGAGTGTCGCTTTTCAGAACGAGTTCCTGACAAGATATGTCTTGCAAATCAAAAAGAGGCACCAACGAGGATTGCGATGACTTGACAGTGTCACCAATCCAACTTATAGACGCATTCTTGCTGTAGTCGAAATTGGACACTTGAATTTGATATCGAGTTTGAAAGTACCCTCGACTGGGACGACTGCCGCGTATGGTACCTCTAGCAGCGGGCTGAAGCTTCCAAGAAAGTCGTGGATTCGGCTCGTCGACTCCCAATGGATTCACCAAATACTCCGTTGTCAAGGAGGTAACAGAAACACGTATTTCTGCAGGGAGGATGGGCGACGTCGATTGGGGATTGTCTGGCGGCGCACTGTCAGAGGAGGCAGTCACCACCAAAGGCTCCTTGGAAATAATGGTTGTCCACAATAACAACACAAATAGGATTGCTAACATGCTGCTACGGTCGCGCATGGGGAAAGCACTATAGCAGTTCGACAACAGGATTGACGACGAGTGGTGAGACGATTGCTACAAAAGTTGCACCTCGTGATGGCGAGGATGGAGAGGAAAGAAGCATTCGAAATTGTATCTTTTAGTTTGGTGTTGTTACCGCGATGGATCGATTGGTCCTTTTAATTGAGGGCGCCAGTGCGACCTTTTACAGGATCTTTCTTCAATGTACCATTGCTACGAATGCTACGAAAGTAGCTTTGCAAGTCAGTTGCAGTACAAGCGACGTGTAGAATTGTTACTTACAGCTATGGTCATGCTGCTAAGAAAAAGGCATGCTATCGTTTTGTAAGGAGTCCTGAGTTAGTAAGGTTAGTGATTATTTTTAAGGATGCAACGGAGTCCTTTTTCAAGACATTAGCGGCAGCAAAATGTAGCTCTGGATAGCTCTGCAGTAGCTAGTAGCTAGCTAGATAGCTAGAGTAGAGACCCTCAAAGCCTATCATACCTACATATTTGCTTTCCTAATCCTTGTATCAAATCATCATCATGTTGTGTTTCCGTGGAATCGCTGTTTATTTTCAATCAGGCACGAAGATTTGAACTGCAGTCAGCAAGCGCACCAAAACTTCCCTTCCTTGGAGGCACGACAAGAACCGCCTTGGGAAATCTGGTCATATTTACTCTGAAGACCAATCCGGTTGGTGCCTTCCTGTGGGGGCTGAACGTTCAGCAGCCGGCATCTCTATCCTCAAGAAGAGAGCATCACCACTGACCGGCTACTAGCACTGGAGCAAATGAGTAGCATGCAACTCTATTCCAGTAGCAAATAGTACTAGCCGACGGCAGTGCTGCTGATGTCTTCTGTGCTAGTTTCAGTTGCTCTATCTGCTGCGCTATAACTTCGATTAGCTACTACCTAACTACCGACTAGTAGATTCAATAGCAAGCTGATAGCACAGCAGTGCTACTTCCACTAGTCGGCCACTACAAATTTTAGATACAGTGGAGCTAGCTACTACTACTAGCTAGTAGGTGCTGTGCTGGAATAGCTAACTACTAATGGCTACTCACGTCGTTGCTCATGTTGTAGCTGCTGCTGGCTACCTAGCTACCAACACGCATTAAAGGTATCGTGAGTGCGGTAAAATGTGGTTCCAGTGCTTGCGTTAGTACTCTAGTACTGTAGTGATAGAACTTCGAATGTTACGGTATGTCGAATAATTATCTACCGACTGAATCTGAGATGACACTTCACCACTATCGATCAAGTGGTGCAATTTATTTAGCCGCAAGTAATTCCGCACGAACAGCAGAGGTCGCTTCGACCATGTTCTTGAGAGAGTCAATCACTTCGGGCCAAGAACGAGTTTTGAGTCCACAATCCGGGTTGACCACAATCTTGGTTGGTTCAAGACAGGTCAAGAAACTTTTAATCTTGCACTCCAAAAACTTCACAGGCGGAACAACAGGCGAGTGGATATCGTACACTCCAGGCCCAAAGCCCTTTTGGTAATTGATTGCGAGAAAGGCTTCCAATGTCTCATTGCCGTTGCGGGCATTCTCAATCGAATTCACATCCGTGTCCATGCGATCAATAGCGCCCATACAGTCCTTGAACTCGCAGTAACACATGTGCGTGTGGATCTGAGTTGGGCCTTTGGCCACAGCGGTGGAAAGGCGAAAAGCATCCACAGCCCATTTTAGATACACATCCTTCGTCGCGGGGCGAAGTGGCATACCCTCTCGCAAAGCAGGCTCGTCAACCTGGATGACACGACATCCGGCGTTCTCCAAATCTTGAATCTCCTGGCGGATACACTTCGCCAGCTGAAAGGCCTGCTCCTTGCGAGAGATATCGACGCGAGGAAAGGACCAGTTGAGAATCGTAATGGGTCCCGTGAGCATGCCCTTCACGGGCTTGGCTGTTAGAGCTTGTGCGACCTTGAACTCGCGCACAGTCATTGGCTCGGGACGTGTGATATCCGTCCAAAAGATGGGAGGACGGACACAACGAGAGCCAAAGGACTGAACCCAGCCGTTTGTGGTAAAGAGCATTCCTTTCATCTGATGGGCAAAGAACTCGACCATGTCAGTCCGTTCAGCTTCGCCGTGGACAAGGATATCCAAACCAAGCGCTTCTTGGATCCCAATCGCGTACGCAATCTGCTGATCAATCGCAGCTTCATACTCTTCCTTGGTGAGGGTGCCTTTTTTCCACTGTGTACGAAGTCGACGAACCGCAGCTGTCTGGGGAAAGGATCCAATCGTAGTCGTTGGAAGCAAGGGCACATCCACAAGTTGCGTTGGACGGCGCTGTGCGTACGACTCCGGACGAACTAAATCTTTTTCAGCTGGTTCATACTCCCCGCTTCGAGGAACTGCAGCCGTGAACTTCCCCCAAGCGGCCTGATGGGCTTGAAGCGCGCTAGCGTCACCACCTGCGGCCTTGGCAAGGAGTGTCAGCTCGCCTAACTTCTGTTTGGCAAAGGCAAGAACGCCTCCTGCAACGTGTCCTTGAAGTGCAACTTCACAGTCAAGGTCCCATGGAAGATACTGGAAAGATCCAGATGCTTGGATGCGAAGGTTCGCAACGCAAGCAGTGATCTGCGACAATTGTCCGAGCACGAAGTCGGGTTGAACTTTCCAGACGTTGCGAGAGTCAACTAGCCCAGCTCCCAAAATCTTGTCAGCAGGAAAGCCATATTTCTGGACGAACTCGAGCGACCGCCCACGAGTAAAATCCAAGCTGATAACGTCGAATCTTGGCTCCGAGATAAGCCACTGATAATTAGACCCCCCGACATCCTCCATGAAGGAGACGATGTTAATGCGAGGCCCGCCAGGAAGAATCATGGGGTAGGCGCTCTTGAAGAGAGACATCAACGAATCCTCAGCGAAAACAAGTGCTGGCTCATGGATCTGGATCTCTTGGACACCAAGAGCAGCGACTTTCTTCAAGAGCTCCTTGTAAATAGGAAGAAGGTCCCTGAGAAGACTTTCCTTCGTTCCATGCGTGATCTTGGCAAAATGTACCAATGACACAGGTCCTAGGACCACGGGACAGGCTGCGGATCCAAGGTAGTCAACGCCAAGCTTTACACCAGCTAAAAAGCTGTCAAAGTTGGCCTTGCACTTAGTGGTCTCGTCGACTTCCGGAACCATATAGTGATAGTTGCTCGTAATCCACTTTTTCATACCTATTATTGTCGCGACAACATTAGTGAAGAGTGAGCTTTATACCTGGAACACATACCGCTACTCATAACTTGTAAGACTTACTCAAGGCTTCGGAACCGTCAATACCACGAGCCATGGCAAACAAACGTTGCAAGCCAGGCTGCAAATTCTGAAAGCGCTTGGGGCAGAGCCCAAGACTTTCGCACCAGGTAAGCACCATGTCATAGAGATAGTGATCCCCCACAGTGATAACGTCAATGGAAGCCTGCTTCTGGAGATCCCATCCTGCCTTTTCGACGGCTCGGGCGGTTGCCAACAAGGTGGCCTCGTCCGACTCTCCTTTCCAGTACTTTTCCAAGGCAAATTTGAGTTCGCGCTTGGGTCCCATGCGAGGGAAGCCAAGAGTAGATGTAGCGAGGAGCTTCATGATGCAGAAATCGATGATTCTTTAGTAAAAAGGGGCTATAAAAATGTTCGAGCAATCGAATTGTGAGGCATGAGAAAGTAAAAGAGGAGAAATGGCCTCGCTTCCGCGCTATCTACCACATCACAGAATTTACTGAGCGTAATTTAGATGCTCATAGATTTGGATGGCTCACCAATGCGTTCTGGAGACATCATGGATGGCTCTCCATTCATTTTGGACTCATCGCGGGTGGCTCACCAATCCTTTTGGAAGCACGTTCTATACGGAGCTGGTTGTGGTTTTATCGAGCGAAATCTTTCTTAGTAATATCAAAATTAATCAGGTTAGTCTAGCATTGAACGTTCTACGAGTGGGCTTGCAATGCACGTTCTTGGATGGGGATTATGTTTATTAGAGCCCATCGAGCTACACTCGCGATGAACGTGCTTCGAATACCTCAAACAGCATTGGTTAGTTCTGTGGCCTTCCATGGTGAACGTGCTTCGGGCTTTAAATCAATATTAGAGTTAGGGAAGAAGCCTCGAACATGTTCATGTCCAGGCCGGATGGCATACAAACAGCTTCAGTTGTTAACACTGCCCGGGAAGTTATTGAATGTCTGGTTTTGCCCACCTCCGTTGAGAATTATTACCGTTTACAACTAGCAAGATTCAATACCGTGGTTGACTCGTGCAGAAGCTATGCCATACTACTAGTAGCTAGCTAGCTAGTAGCTAGAGTGACGTCGCTTGTCTTGGAATCGAACGGATCAAAGGGCGCCAACAAAATCCATTTTCCCTTCCTCATTATGTTTTCAGCCCAAACAAAACACAAAACAGATCTTATCATCAACATGAACAACAACAACAACAACACAGAACCAACAGAGATGCCTATGAAAAGGTCTTTCTCGTGCCCCGATATGGCGACGCTTGCCACCATGGTCGCCGCCATGAGCAGCAACAACTATAGGAACGAAAACACCCAACACAGGACTGCCGGATTCCAACGACGCCATTCGTGGAACGGGTCCGAGGCATGGTTACGCTGCTTGGAACTGCGGGGAGAAGAAAACGACGGTAAAACCAGTGCAGCAGATGCTACCGACGACAAAAGCTTTGGCGGCAAATACAAGCGATACCTTCAAAAAGCAGGAGTCGCCGTCGTGGGAGGAACCATGATGGTGGGCGGCATTATCCTGATTCCGTTGCCCGGCCCCGGAATTGTCTTGATGGGTGCCGGTGCTTCCGTATTGGCCACGGAATTTCCAGCCGCGCAACGAGCCATGGAGGGAACCAAAAAATATTGCGTCGACGCTACGGAAAAGCTGAACAAGCACATGAATGGCAAGAAGAAGAAGACAGCCGGGGATGGTGCTAAGGATGACGAAAGCAGTAGCTCCACGTCTTCCGGCGCAGGATCAGGCTCACTTTCTTCCTCAAAATTAATGAAGAAGTCGCTGAAGTCGATAGCGCTGGCAACTGTCTCACTGCAGTCTCTTTTCGTGAGTACTCGGGCTTTTCTCGCCTTCCATTACTAGTACAGTCCCATCGGGTGCTTCCATAGCTGGTGCCCCTGGTCGAAGCATTGTGGGACACAGCAGAAAATTGCCGAGGCCCTTGTTTTCCGATTGGAAGGACGGAGACGGACAAGATCCTAACAATTGGAACAGCGTGGAGGACGATTTTGCATTCAAAGCAGATTGGCAAGACGAACTTGCTAGAAAAAAGGATGGCTCCTTTTGGTCCGATTTTGAACCAAGTACAGATGGTGATGATGATAATGATAATGTAACGTTGGAAAATGCCGCTAGTGAAGTGTCTGAAGTGAACGATTCCGAGGCATGGTTGGACACGCTGGCGTCTCTGCAAGCTGAGGTATGTACATGCAATCAAGTTCAAGTGGCATTGGATACCGGGGTGAGTAACATGTAAAACTCATAAACTAAATGCATGTTCCTGGTTCTGCCAATGGTCTTATCGTAATACAGGAGGTCGAATTTAACTTGAAAGAAGCAGAACGTGCCGATAAAGTCAGACAAATGCAAGAGTGGGGCTTTGACTCTGCTACAATTCAATCTACTCTTGGCATTGCTATCGATACCTCATTGGAAGACGATGACATTGATGGTATGAAAACGTATCGTGAAGAATCATATTGGGACGACGACGACTTGAGTATGGTGGAATCCCACGCCAAGGTTGAGAAAGACCCAGACACTGGCGAGCCAATTAGGAGCCAAATGGTCTATGTGGACGAGCATACCTGCATCGGTACGATCTTCTGTTGAGATTATAATCCAAGCAAACTTGTTGACACAATCTCACCGACGGTCAATTCGTTGCTCCTTCTTTGCTTTGCTTTGCTTTGCTTTGCTTTGCTTGAATTGAAAGGATGTACAAAGTAAGATTGCATTTGGGTGTTCCCTGTCGCCAACAGAATTCGATGGCTTTCAAACAACAAGCTTGCTTTCTCGCTAACGTCTTCATTTTTGTCTGCTCTTTCTGCTTCAGTTGTGCTATGATTGCTCAATCTACTTTTTTCATGGATCAGGAGCATGGTCGGGCACGTGTCTTTAATCAGTGGGGTGACGACGATGAAACGATCGAAATTGCCATTAAAACGTGCCCAGTGGATTGTATTCACTACGTGCCCTTCGACGAGCTGGTAAAGCTGGAAGTGGAACGACGAGACCAAAACATCAACTTCAAAGCCAGGCTCGTAAGCCAAGCAGAATACAGCGGCGTTAGCCGTGTTGGCGGTGCGGTAGCCTTTACTGGACCCCAACAGATTAGTGGTAACATGAGTGCCCGTTGCAATAACTGTCCGAGTAATGGATGCAAAAATTGCCCCATGTATGGTGTTGGCAAGAACCCGGAATTCGAGAGAAAAGAGAAAGAACGGAAAGAGCGTGCTGCTAGGAGACGTTTACAACAAGAACGTGAACGAGATAGTAAGAGCGCCGACTTGTAAAAAAAAGTAACTTTACAAAGGAGCAAACTTGCACTCAAAATTGGAATCTTCCAAATACGACAATGCAATCGGGGACTCGAACCCGCCACTTTTGCCGAACCACTGAGCAGCAATCTGTCGTCGTTTGTAGCAAACGCTGTCCCCGGGGCCCGGCCTAAAGTGGTAGTCTTCTACTACGATAGCCAGCTAGTAGTAGCCAGATCTATAATAGACCTGACATTATGAGCCAGTCGAGCTAGTTGTAGCACTGGACGGAGGAGCTATGAACATACTCGCAATATTACAGTAGATATTTGTTCTGCAACCAGGCCAGCTTTGGCGCTGCTGTTGATAACAGAGTGTTGATAATAGAGTTTCAATGGTATGGCATAGTTTCCCGTTAGGGTTCTTTCTCGCGTCCGGGCAGACTTTGCGCCACTCCCAGTCGCTTCCGTCCTGGTCAAAAACTTTGGGCTTGGAATTAGCTAGCTAGAAAAGAAACCGTGGGCTTAGAGCTAGTTAGCTAGACAGTTACTCTGAGTAGCTATAGCAAATACAACTTATGTAGTAGCATTAAAATGAAATGGGTGGGTGGGTGAAAAAGTAGCCGTGCTTCGTCGTCATCCCTCGGGCAGCCATTACCGATGATTGATTGACATTGGTTTGATCCTTGCTTGCTTAATTGCTTATTTGGTTCGTCGCGATGATCGTGATCCGCGTCTCTTGCTGCTGGGGGCTTCGTCCATGGAGGTCGTGGACGCATTATTCGTGACAAGCTCCCAGCATTCTTGTGCTTGGTTTGACATGCTCATCATTTCGAGCATGGCCAAGACTTGATGAGGACTCATTTCCTTCATGGAATCCGCCAAAATTCTTCCCGGCTCTTTCTTGGAAGATTGCCGCAACTGCTAGAAGAACTATCATTGTTGTCCTTCTTGCTGGTGTTGGAACGGCGCAACGAGTCCAGCGTAAAGCTGCTTCGAATCTTGTCGCGAATGCGGGAACTGCTGCCCAGCGTGGTAGATCCGTTGTTGCTGCTGCTAGCATCTTGCGTCGTGGTATTACTCATGTTCGATAGTGGTAATGGAAAAGGAAAGAAAAAATAGAGGCTAGAAGTCCCTTGTCTTTTGTTTGTGAGTGGAAGTGAGGCACTCAAATATTGAAATTATGAGGATAGAGGATAAGCTATCCTTGGCAAACGATTGATAATGACGACCCATCGACTCGGAGAGATCTATTTGGATCATGGGATGAATCTTGTGGGGTCCGTACAGGTACTAGTAGTACTAGAACTATTGTAGTACCAAAGTTACGGTGGTTATGGAACACAGAGGAGCGGGAAAAGATCCTGTGCCAACCAGTCATAGCGAACTAGCTAGCTAGTAATACCAAGACACCACGTTTAGTCAAGACACTCCTTCTTATGTCTATGAATACCCCTTCTTTTCCTACGACCGATTTCGTTAGAACAATGTCCGTTATGTGCTATATGTCCCTTGTTCGCCTGAGTACCAACCAAACACAGTTGGAAGGTAAATGCATTTTTCTCGGTTTATCCGATGGGATCCTTGGACTTCTACCGGTGACTTATTGTACTCGGAGCTATCATTTGTCGGCGGGAAAACTCTTGTACGTACGACGTACTAGCTAGTAGGCAGAAACCTGGTTTCTTCATTCGGAGCATTTGCAGGCTAATGTGCCCCAGCCACGGCCAAAGAAGTGATTAAAAGAAACTCAACCTGCGACACACTAGTAGTTGTTAGTCGAGACATTTTCGTCTACCATAGCCCAAGGAAGCAGGCTAGATTGCAGAATCAAACGATTTGTTAGTCGGAGGACAGCACAGATTGTGAGCGACATTCACGGGGCAAAGCAAGGTTTCACTGATTGCCAGCCGTTTGCTCGTGCTCCACTGGAACATTCACAGTCACTGGCAAGATCGACAAGATTCTTGTTCACCCGTTCACTTCTTTTTAAATTTTAATCACTTCTTTTTAAATTTTAATCACCCCGTGAAGGGGGGAAGTCGTCTCAATTGAGAGAACAAACAACACAAAGAGCAGATTCTTCAGAATTCGCAGGAAGACATGGATGGACTAGCCGTTGTTTGACACCTTTCTTGGAGCTGCTGGTGCCAGTCGTCCTTGACAGATGATTGTTGCGGTGCGCACCACCAGTCATGCACCACCAGCCACCACAGCAGTCAATGACCATGACAGCTGGAGCAGGAGCTCTTGGCTGACAGGCATTGCAACAGACAATCAGTGAAAACACTCGAAGTCAAATTGTCTCATGAACTTTGTGTTTTCTTTCATTGAATGTTCACAGCTAGGCAGTCATCACAGTCCATCACACCAGCTCTGTTTTTCATGACAAGCGCTCTTCACAGGTGCAATTGATGTTCGTGTTGTCAGCTGTTGCTCTCTGGCAACATTTGGTTGTTCAAATGCATGGCTGCACGTTGAAATCAAAATGACTTTGTCATGCAAGCTTTTCTTTTCGTTGCTTGAAAAGGCAGACAACAATCAGTGTCATTTTTTTGATGATGCGTCATTCTCAGATTTTCACCAAATGTTTGTGAAGTTGAAAAGCATTCAAGTTTTTCAAAAGTGGCAGTGCCTGGAAAACTGATTTGTCACGCCCCCAGGCATGACATGCAGGTCAAATGATCCAAGTTCAAATGTCAGATGCAGCAGCTGCAACTGCAAAAACAATTGAAAACACAAGTGCAGTGCCAATCAACACAAAAATCAAAACCATGTCTCTGCTTGCAAGTGTCAATCAGGCCGACACTTGCCTCACAACGGTTTTCAGCGACACATTGTCAACTTTGTTTGTTGCTTGCAGCATGTGTGAAATGTGTCAATCTGGTTGTCAACATTTTGTCAAAGCATGCACCCAAAACAAGCTCTCACTGATGGCGCTCCCTTTCAAGAGCCCAAGCGCTGCCCAAGTGCTTCCGTCGACCCATCTGCATTGTTTGTTGGAATTGGTTTTCCGAATGTTGGCATTCTTTTTCCGAATTGCCCCAAAACAAGCTCTCACTGATGTTGCTCCCTTGCAACAGCCCAAGCTCTGCCCAAGTGCCTCCATTGACCCAGGTGCATCGTTTGTCAGAATTGGTTTTCCGAATCTTGGCATTCTTGTTCCGAATCGCCCACAAACAAGCCTTCGCTGATGGCGCTCCCTTTCAAGAGCCCAAGTGCTGCCCAAGCGCTTCCGTTGACCCATCTGCATCGTTTGTTGGAATTGGTCATGCAAAAGCATGCACTGCACCCCATTTCATTCGACGGATACGTCCAATCACCTCGCCCATGTCCACTATGGCTTACAGTGACCTAACCGTTTAGCAGGTTATGCAGGGCATAGATCCAGTTGTTGCAGCTCCAGACAATTGCCGTCTTTGCCGGCGTGATGATCCTGCATTAGTAGGAGTGTTGGTGTGACACGATCCACCACCAATGCTTTGCTTCAGCGCTTTCTCCATGCTTGCCTAGTGATAGAATACTATAGTATTTTTAAAGAAACACACGCAAGCAAACTTTATAAAGGTTTGGATCCGCCGCGATTCTACTCGGTTGAGGAAAGAAGGTGGTAACCAGAAGTTGCATACACAAAATCTCCTTTTCGGACGCCACAGGAGTTGGTCCGAGAAAAAAAATTAAGTTTATCATAAAGCTGCTCTTTCCTCCATAAGAATGTCCTTGTAGATTGGTAGTGATAGTAAAGTCTCGCCGACCCCAAGGATTCCGCCTTATTGTCTTCAACACCAAAAGCTGATCGGGAAGTTTTATTGAGCACAATGCGTCGACCTTGCCTCAACAAGGGACACGCCTCCGTTGCAGCACCGATTTGCCGATTCAAGGAAAATCAGCTTGGAAAGCATCCGTTTTGCAGTCGTCTTCATTTTTGTTAACGGCAAGATTTTTTTGTGCACGTTCTCCTTCTCCTTCCACGACGATTTGCGAAAGGACGAGTGACCTTTGTACTTGAAATCGTCACTCCACGGTGGTCATCCCCGACCATTTTGTAAATTGCTGCTGATAAACGAAACAATTGGATCGAAGAAAGTGCTGTGCTCATCGCCCGCTTCATCAGGACACGCGTGCATGCCAATCAGGACCCGCCCCGAATTTTCGTCCACTGTCTTTGCTTGGACCAAATTCACTTGATCTGTCCACCGCACATTTCGTTCCCGGCTCACTTGGCACATCGCCTCGTCCTACTTTGCAATCCAAAGATGAGACTCCCATCCAATCGAATGTTAAAGTTGTGTTCCCGTCCGTTTGTCATGTTTCATTAATGCAAACAGGAATTTCCCCAATGACTGTTTGCAGTGTCGGGATTCCAACAATCATTCCGTTCCTTGTCTCCCAACAAAATAACACGGAAATGAGACTCGAAAACATGCCGGCCACGTCTTAGCACATGGAAGGTTGGCAATTGTCCCCATTGCTGGCTCCCAAAGGCAATAGAAACGAAACGAACCGGAGGATAGTGCTTGCAACAACCATTGTTCTTCTCGTACGAGGGGTTTCTGTCTTTTTTCGTCATGGTGGACATTCGCTATGGGACAACGCCAGCAGCTGGATCGCTACAGCAAAGTATCAAAACAAGTTGTCTCCGTGGTTGCATCGATGATAGGAAACCACGGATACCGATAGATAGAGCAGGAAACCACGGATACCGATAGGTAGAGCAGCACGTTGCATGCACTAAGACGACGGTTGAATAACCAGAATATGAAATCTTTAAGATTCCGTCACATTGATCACTTCAAATGTGCGACCTTTGAGTTTTTATTTCTTTGACGCTGGTAAAACGCAAAAAAAAGTGATAAGGAGGAAGTGCGCGGGTCCAACATATCACCGGAAAGAGTAATTTTGTAGTCATCAATCTCGGAAGGATACCCCCCCCGCGCAACCGTTGAAATGAGGCCAATAACTGGTCCCATAGGAACTCTCTCCTAAGTATGGGAGGAATCTGCAAGCCTGCGTCTCGTAGTTAACAGTAATGAACGGCTAACCATTTAGAGTAATTACGCAGTTGAAAGATATCAGCCTAGCGGCTATTCGGAGAGCCTCACAAACCTAAGATGATGTTGTGACAGAAACTATCATCTATGCTTCCATGAAAGCTACAAAATTAATCTAGCTATTATGATGATATTAAACTGTGATTCAATGAAAGCTACGTACTAGAATCTAGCTACGATGATATGAAACCAAGCTTTGATTCAAAGGAAGCTATGAAACTGTGATGCAACTATGATGATATGAAACTACAAAGCTATGATTCAATGAAAGCTATAAAACTGCAGTGCAGCTATGATGACATACTAGTAAAGCTATGAAGCTGTGATTCTATGAACGCTACGAAGCTATCGGTGTTGAATGGATTATTCAATTTGAATCGGATTTGCTGTAATCAGGCCAACACCCTTCCTCACTTTTCTGCGTGGACAGAGGAGTTGGAGCGGTAGAATAAAGTGGCATTAAGCAGAATGAGCTGCTCCTTGCGCTGCTAGCTACCTAGCAGTGTCGAAGCCAATTGACTGCTGATTAGGAGAGTGAGTGCAGCAGTGGGAGCAAGTGGCAGATGCAGAACCATAGGTCACGGGAAAAGAGAAGGCACGAAGAAAGCATGATTCTGCGAAGGTCATTTGTGGCACCGCGCGC
>ENA-ORBV01008278-ORBV01008278.1-microbial-mat-metagenome-genome-assembly--contig:-NODE-8278-length-17527-cov-5.534785_pt1 | contig 17527 bp, 15 predicted proteins | sample MGYA00237777_ERZ505514 | MGnify/ENA primary metagenome ERZ505514 (study PRJEB26160, sample SAMN06269048) | microbial mat metagenome | isolation source: Oligotrophic lake microbial mat | place...
GGATCAGGGTACGGCGCTCGTCGCCGAAGGTCTTGGCGTCCTGCTCGATCTCGCGCACCATCAACCGGCGCAGCGTGGCGGGGCTGCCCAGGATCTCCTCGAGTTTCTTCTGGTCCTCGCGCAGGCCCTTGAGCTCCTGCTCGATCTTGATCGCCTCGAGCCGCGCCAGCTGGCGCAGCCGGATCTCCAGGATGTCCTCGGCCTGACGTTCGGACAATGCAAACCGGTCCATCAACGCCTGGCGCGGCTCGTCGGACCGGCGGATGATCGCGATCACCTCGTCGATGTTGAGCAGCACCAGCTGCCGGCCCTCGAGGATGTGGATACGATCGAGCACCTTGGCCAGCCGATGCCGCGAGCGGCGCTCGATGGTCTGCTGGCGAAACGCGATCCACTCCAGCAGCATCTGGCGCAGCGATTTCTGCGTCGGCCGCCGGTCCAGTCCGATCATGGTCAGGTTGATCGGCGCCGAGGTCTCCAGGCTGGTGTGCGCCAGCAACGTGTGGATCAGCTCCTGCTGCGAGATACGGCTGGTCTTGGGTTCGAGCACCAGCCGCACCGCGGCATCCTTGTTTGACTCGTCTCGCACTCCGTCGAGCACCGCCAGCACGCTGGCCTTGAGCTGGGTCTGCTCTTGCGACAAGGCCTTCTTGCCGGCACGGATCTTGGGGTTGGTGAGTTCCTCGATCTCCTCGAGCACACGCTGCGTGCTGACGTTGGGCGGCAATTCGTTGACGATGAGTTGCCACTGACCGCGCGCCAACTCCTCGATGGTCCAGCGTGCGCGCACCTTGAGCGAGCCGCGCCCGCTGCGATAGGCCTCAAGGATGTCGCCTGCACTGCTGATGATCTGCCCGCCGCCGGGATAGTCCGGCCCCGGCACGAGGGTCATCAATTCGTCGTCGGGCAGGTTCGGATTGCGGATCAGCGCCACGCTGGCAGCGGCAATCTCGCGCAGGTTGTGGCTCGGGATCTCGGTCGCCATGCCGACGGCAATACCACTGGCGCCGTTGAGCAACGCGAACGGCAGTCGCGCGGCCAGTTGTGCGGGCTCCTCGGTCGAGCCGTCGTAGTTGGGAATGAAATCGACCGTGCCTTCGTCGATTTCGTCGAGCAGCAGGTTGGTGATACGGGCCAGCCGGGCCTCGGTGTAACGCATCGCCGCGGCGCCGTCGCCGTCGCGGCTGCCGAAGTTCCCCTGGCCATCGATCAGCGGATATCGCTGCGAGAAATTCTGCGCCATGCGCACCAGCGCGTCGTAGGCAGCCTGGTCGCCGTGCGGGTGGAAACGGCCCAGCACATCGCCGACCACCCGCGCCGACTTCACCGGCCGTGCGCCAGTGTTGCCGTTCGGGCCGCCAAAACCCAGGCCCATGCGCTGCATCGAATACAGAATGCGACGCTGCACCGGCTTTTGACCGTCGCAGACATCGGGCAATGCGCGGCCCTTGACGACGCTCAGCGCATATTCCAGATAGGCGCGCTGCGCATAGTTGGCCAGGTTCAGGTTGTCGTCGCCGTCGGGCTCGGCGGCAGGCAAAAGGTCGAGAGTGGTTTGGTCAGTCATGGTGGTGCACTGGGTCAAGGCCACGCACACCCCCGGATGCCCACGGCCTCCAGGCGGCTGGGGCTGGGATTCAGTTGGAGGCGGCCGGCGTGCCGTTGGACAGCAGCGGAACCGCAGGAATCTGCGCCGGCAGATTGCCGCGGTTGAGTGCACCGCCGCGGATCGCCGGGCGCACCCGTGAATGCGGATAACGCGACTCCGGTGCCGCCGCCGCCGGCGGCGGCGGCGGCGGCGGCGGCTTGAGCCCGGCGTACAGCGCCATCACGTTCTTCACGTAGTTCTGCGTTTCCTTGTAGTTCGGAATCCGGTTGCCGGCGCGCATGACCGCGCCTTCACCGGCGTTGTACGCGGCCAGCGCCAGTTCGAGTTCGCCCGGGAACATGTTGATCAGGTCGCGCAGGTACCGCACGCCGGCACGGATGTTGATGCGCGGGTCGGTCAGCTTGCGCTCGAGCGCGCCGTGCCGGTCGGTATTGACACCATACCGGCGCGCGGTATCGGGCATCAGCTGCATCAGGCCGATCGCGCCCTTGGGCGACACCGCGCTGGTGTTGAAACCCGATTCGGTGACGATCAGCGCCTGCAGCAGTTCGTAGTCGATGTTGTGGTCATTCGACGCATCCTGCAGGATCTGCCGCACCGACTTGTAGGTCGGCGAGTTGTCGAAAAATGCCAGCAGCCTGGCTGGTGGTGGCGGTGGTGGTGGTAGTGCCGGCAACGATTCGGAGGCGCCCTGCGGCGTGGCCGATCGCTCGGGCGCTGGCGGATCGAGCCGTGTGTCGAAGGTTTCGGCGCTACGAAAGAACAATTCGTAGCGGGCATCGACCTGCTCGGTCGCGAAATGCACCACCCCCTGCGTATCGACGAAACCCCAGACGTCGGCCCTGGCCTGCGCCGTGCCGCCCAGCAGCATGCCGGCCACGCCCAGCACCAAGGCCGGGCTGCGTGCCGCAAGCCTTCGCAAACAGCCAAGAAGCCACGGGGCCAGCATCAGACGTCGACCTCCACCGTATCGCCGTGCAACTCCATCAGCTCGCGCCGCGCGGCAGCTTCGCCCTTGCCCATCAGTTTGGTGATCAGGCTCTCGGTGGCGCCGAAGTCGATCGACCCCAGACGCACCGGCAACAGACGGCGGGTGTCGGGGTTGAGCGTGGTATCCCACAGTTGTTCGGCGTTCATCTCTCCCAGTCCCTTGAATCGGCTGATGTTCCAGGCGTTTTCGCGTACACCTTCCTTGCGCAGCTTGTCCAGGATGGCCGCCAGTTCCCCTGCGTCAAGCGCGTAGGACTTGGAGGCCGGCTTTTTGCCGCGCGCGGGTGCATCGACCCGGAACAGCGGCGGACGAGCCACGAAAACATTGCCATTTTCAACCAGTTTCGGGAAATGGCGAAAGAACAAAGTCAACAAAAGTACCTGGATATGCGATCCGTCGACGTCGGCGTCGCTCAGGATGCAGACCTTTCCGTAGCGCAGCCCGGACAAGTCGGGGCTGTCGAGAGGGCCGTGCGGATCCACGCCGATAGCCACCGCGATGTCGTGGATCTCGGTGTTGGCAAACAGCCGGTCGCGCTCGATCTCCCAGGTGTTGAGCACCTTGCCGCGCAGTGGCAGGATGGCCTGCGACTGCTTGTCGCGGCCCATCTTGGCGCTGCCACCTGCCGAGTCGCCTTCCACCAGGAACACCTCGTTGTGCAGCAAGTCGCGGCTCTCGCAGTCGGTGAGTTTGCCCGGCAGCACCGCCACGCCGGAGCCCTTGCGTTTCTCGACCTTCTGGCCGGCCTTTTGCCGCACCTGGGCGGCCTTGATCGCCAGTTCGGCCAGTTTTCTGCCGTATTCCACATGCTGGTTCAGCCACAACTCCAGTGCCGGGCGCACGAAGCCGGACACCAGACGCACCGCGTCACGCGAATTGAGACGCTCCTTGATCTGGCCCTGGAATTGCGGATCGAGCACCTTGGCCGACAAAACGTAACTGGCGCGCGCAAACACATCTTCGGGCAGCAGCTTGACGCCCTTGGGCAGCAGCGCATGGAGCTCGATGAAACTCTTGACCGCGGTGAACAGGCCCTCGCGCAGGCCGCTGTCGTGGGTGCCGCCGGCGCTGGTCGGGATCAGGTTGACATAACTCTCGCGCACGGGGGCGCCATCTTCGGTGAACGCCACGCACCAGTGGGCCCCCTCGCCCTCGGCAAAACTCTCGTGGCCGCCATCGGCGAACGACTCGCCCTCGAACAACGGTATCACCGGATCGGCCGGCAGCGCCTGCGTCAGATAGTCGCGCAGTCCGCCCTTGTAGAGCCAGGTCTGGGTTTCGCGGCTCTTCTCATGTGTCAGCGTGACGGTGACGCCCGGCATCAGCACCGCCTTGCTGCGCAGCAGGTGCAGCAGTTCGGCCATCGGGATACTGGTGGACTCGAAATACTTGCCATCGGGCCAGACCCGTACCGCGGTACCGGTGCGCCGCTCGCCGTCGCCGGCCGCACGTAGCTGCAGCGGCTCGGCGACCTCGCCGCCGGCAAAGGCCATCTGCGCGACCTTGCCTTCGCGGCAGGAGGTCACCTCGAGCCGCTTGGCCAGCGCGTTGGTCACGCTGACGCCCACCCCGTGCAGGCCACCCGAAAAGCTGTAGGCGCCGCCCTTGCCCTTGTCGAACTTGCCGCCAGCGTGCAGCCGGGTGAACACCAGTTCCATCACCGGCGCGTTTTCCTCCGGATGCAGGCCGAACGGAATGCCGCGGCCGTCATCCTCGATGGTGACCGAGTGATCGGTGTGCAGCGTGACCCGGATCTTCTTGCCGTGGCCGGCCAGCGCTTCGTCGGCAGAGTTGTCGAGCACCTCCTGCAGCACGTGCAGCGGATTGTCGGTGCGGGTGTACATTCCCGGTCGCTGCCGCACCGGCTCCAGGCCCTTGAGAACCCGGATCGAACGTTCGGAATAATCGCCGCCACTGCGGCTGTCGGTGTTGCTTGCCATGGCCGGCATTGTATGCCGGCCGCCCCGATTTAACTGGATATAAACACAGGAACCTGAAACATCGGTGTCGCAGTGCCCCGGTTTGGGTACATTTCCAGCATGTCGTCGTCGCAAAAGTCCCTCTCGCTGGCCCAGATGCTGCTGTGCAGCGCGGCCATCGTGACGCTGTCCATGGGGGTCCGCCACGGTTTCGGCCTGTGGTTGTTGCCGGTGACGCAATCCATGGACTGGACACGGCAGAGTTTCTCGCTGGCAATCGCCATCCAGAACATCTCCTGGGGCCTGGCCGGTGTCTTTGCCGGAATGGTGGCCGACAAGTTCGGCGCCACGCGGCTGATCATGGCTGGGGCGGTCGCCTACGCGCTGGGGCTGGTGGGCATGGCCCATGCGTCGACCCCGTTCTGGTTTGCCAGCAGCGCCGGCGTGTTGATCGGCCTGGCCCAGGCCGGCACCACCTTTGCCGTCCTGTACGGCGTCATCGGTCGCAACGTGCCGGCCGAGCGGCGCTCCTGGGCCATGGGCATCACCGCTGCTGCGGGTTCCTTCGGTCAGTTCCTGATGGTGCCGGTGGAGGGTTTCCTCATCTCGGCGTTTGGCTGGCAGAACGCGCTGGTCATGCTGGGCATGGCGATGCTGCTGATCGTGCCACTGGCCTTGGGCCTGCGCGAACCGGCATTCAGCGGCGGCCATCCGGCCCGGCGCGAACAGACCATCGTGCAGGCAATCCAGGAGGCTTTCCGCTACCCCAGCTTCCAGCTGCTGACGGCAGGTTTTTTTGTCTGCGGGTTTCAGGTCGTGTTCATCGGCGTGCATTTGCCCAGCTACCTGAAGGATCACGGCATGGCACCTCAGGTCGCCAGTTATGCGCTGGCGCTGATCGGCTTGTTCAACGTGATCGGCACCTACGCCGCCGGCAGCCTGGGCGAGCGTATGCGCAAGACGCGTATCCTGGCCTTCATCTATCTTGCGCGGGCAGTGGCCATCAGCGTGTTTCTGCTGGTGCCACTGACACCGGCGAGTGTCTACGTCTTTGCCAGCGTCATGGGGCTGTTGTGGTTGTCCACCGTCCCGGCAACCAACGCGGCGGTGGCCCAGATCTTCGGCGTCGCCCATCTGTCCATGCTCGGCGGCTTCGTGTTCCTGAGTCACCAGGTCGGCTCTTTTCTCGGTGTGTGGATGGGTGGCCTGTTGTATGACCTGCGCGGCAATTACGATGTCGCCTGGATGATCGCCATTGCGCTGGGTGTACTCGCAGCGCTGATCAATCTGCCGGTCAATGAAGCCGCCATCCGCCGCAGCGCCACGCCGGCGCAAGCCACGGCGCCGGGGTGATCGTGGCGGTAACTCCCTGGCATCGCGTGCTGGCCTGGGCCCTGGCCCTGGCCGTGCTGCTCGGTGTTTTCACGCTGTACCTGCAGCCCGACTTCATGGTGCAGCTGGCGCAGCAGATGTGGGCATGTTTCTGATGCAGGCCCCGACCCGATGATGGGCCAGCCCCACCACGGCGGCGAAGCCGCGTCAGCGTGGATCCGGCGCTGGTCGCACCTGGTGGCCGAGGGCGGCACCGTGCTCGATCTTGCCTGTGGCCAGGGGCGCCACGTGCGCTGGTTCGCGTCGCGCGGCCACCTGGTCGTCGCGCTCGACCGCTCGCAGGAGGCACTCGCTGCGGTCGCGGGCTTGTCCAACGCCGCCGAGGGCCTGCGCGTGCAGACGCTGCTGGCCGACATCGAAAACCAGGCCTGGCCGCTCGTGCACGATGGCAAGGAGCAGACCTTCGACGGCGTCGTCGTCACGAACTACCTGTGGCGCCCCTTGATGCAGACCATCGTGCGCAGCGTGGCTGCGGGCGGCGTATTGCTGTACGAAACCTTTGCCCATGGCAATGCCTCGGTGGGCAGACCCGCGCGGCCCGATTTCCTGCTGCAACCCGGAGAACTTCTGCAGGCCTGCCGGGACCTGCGCGTCGTCGCCTACGAAGACGGTTTCTGCGCCGACCCGCCGCGTTTCATACAGCGTATTGCGGCCGTGCGCGAGCCCCTTCCTGGCGACCCGCAACGGGGCGCAGCCGATACGCCGCAGCGCCACCTGCTGTGACGGGGCGTACGGGTTGACTGGGTAGAATGCGGCTTTGCCCATCGTGACCGTGCACATGACACCTATTACTGGCAGCATCGTGGCTCTCGTGACCCCGATGCACGACGACGGCAGCGTGGACTATGCGGCGCTGCGCAAGCTGATCGACTGGCACATCGAGCAGGGAACGGATTGCATCGGCGTTGTCGGCACCACCGGCGAATCCCCGACCGTCAGCGTCGCGGAACACTGCGAGATCATCCGCGTGGCCGTCGAACAGGCGCGCAAACGCGTGCCGATCATGGCCGGCTGCGGCGCCAACTCGACCGCCGAGGCCATCGAGCTGACCCGGTTCGCGCACGAGGTCGGCGCCGACTGCCACCTGCAGGTCGTCCCGTATTACAACAAGCCGTCACAACAAGGCCTGTACCGGCATTTCAAGGCGATCGCCGAGGCGGTCGATCTGCCCATGGTGCTCTACAACGTGCCCGGACGCAGCGTGGCCGACCTGGCCCACGACACCGTGCTGCGCCTGGCACAGATCCCGGGCATCGTCGGCATCAAGGACGCGACCGGCAATGTGGAGCGCGGGCAGTGGCTGATCCGTGACGTTCCCAAGGGTTTTGCCGTCTATTCCGGCGACGACCCGACTGCCGTGGCCCTGATGCTGTGCGGCGGCCAGGGCAATGTCAGTGTCACCGCCAACATCGCCCCGCGCCAGATGCACGAGTTGTGTGTCGCCGCCATGGCCGGTGACGCGCGGCGCGCGATGGAGATCCAGCGTGCGCTGATGCCCGTGCACAAACAGTTGTTCGTGCAGGCCAATCCCATCCCGCTGAAGTGGGCGATGCAGCGTATGGGCCTGTGCGGGGGCGCCATGCGCCTGCCGATGACGCCGCTGGAGCCCGAATTCGTGCCAGTGGTGGAAGACGCCCTGCGCCAGGGCGACCTGATCTGACCATACCTATCCTGAAGGACTATCTGGTGAACGTTACTAAACGACTGGCCGTGCTCGGCCTGGCTCTGGCGCTGGGTGCGTGCTCGGTGCTGGAGTCCGACAAGGTCGATTACAAGAGCGCGTCGGCCGCACCCTCGCTGGCTGTCCCGCCAGACCTGACCCAGCTCGCGCGTGACAACCGTTATGCGATACCCGGCGGTCCGGTCACCGCTTCGAGCTACCAGCTCGGCCAGTCCGGTCCGGCCGTCCCGGTCGCCGCGGCCACGATCGCCGATGTTCGGATCGAGCGTTCCGGCAACCAGCGCTGGCTCGTCGTCAAACGTCCGCCAGATGTGTTGTGGGATCCGATCAAGGACTTCTGGCAGGAACACGGCTTCCTGCTCTCGATGGACCAGAAGAGCCTGGGCATCATGGAAACCGACTGGGCCGAGAACCGCGCCAAGATCCCCCAGGACCTGATCCGCCAGTCGCTGGGCAGGTTGTTCGATTCACTGTACTCGACCGCTGAACGCGATCGCTTCCGCACCCGGCTCGAACGCAATGCAGCCGGCGAGACAGAAATTTACATCAGCCACCGCGGCATGATCGAGGTGTACGCGGCAGGCACCGCGGCCGTTGCCGGCGGCGACCGGAGGACCATCTGGCAACCGCGTGCGGCCGAACCGGAACTGGAAACCGAGTTCCTGCGCCGGCTGATGGTCAAGCTCGGTGTGTCCCAGGAGCAGGCCAAGGCCGTCACCGCCGCGGGAGTCGCCCAGCCCTCGGCCCGGATCGCACAAGTCAATGGTCAACCGGTGGTGCAGATCGACGACAACTTCGACCGCGCATGGCGCCGTGTCGGCCTGTCGCTGGATCGCACCGGCTTTACCGTGGAAGACCGTGACCGCAGTCAGGGCGTCTATTTCGTGCGGTACGTGGAACCCAATCCGGACCGGCAGGAGCCAGGGTTCCTGGGCCGCCTGTTTGGTGGTGGCGCGTCGACCAACTCGCCGACGAAGTACCGCATTGCGGTTCGATCGCAGGGCGATTCCACCACGGTATCCGTGCTGACCAACACGGGCGCGGCCGACACCTCCCCCAGTGCGCAGCGTATCGTCAGGGTGATTGCAGACGACCTCAAATAGGAGCGCACGATGTTGCGTTTCCGTAACCTGGGCAGCGGCAGCTCGGGTAACGCAACCGTCGTCGAAGGGGGCGGGGGCGCCAGCCAGACCCGCCTGCTGGTCGATTGCGGCCTGGGTATACGCCAGCTGGACGAGCGTCTGGCACGCGCCGGCCTGACGGCGGGCGACATCGACGCCATCTTCGTCACCCACGAACACAGCGACCACCTGGGTTGCGCTCGCCAGCTCGCGCTGCGCCACCGCATACCGGTCTGGATGAGCCGCGGCACCCACGCCGGGGCCCGTGATGGGGATTTCGACGATCTGCTGCAGTATGCCTGTGACGGGTTGCCGATCGCAGTGGGCGACTTGAGCATCACCCCCTTCACCGTGCCGCACGATGCGCGCGAGCCGCTGCAATTGCGCTGCTCCGACGGCGCCAGCAGTTTGGGCATCCTGACCGATCTCGGGCACGCGACAGACCATGTGCTGGGCCATCTGTCAGGGTGCCAGGCCTTGCTGCTCGAATGCAACCATGATCCGCACCTGCTGGAGGCCTCGTCTTACCCGCCCTTCCTGAAAAAACGGGTGGGCGGCAAACACGGCCATCTGTCGAACGCGCGCTCGGCAGACATTGCGGCGGCACTGCGCCATCCCGGCCTGTCGACGGTCGTGGCGGCCCATCTGAGCCGAGAGAACAACCGGCCGGAGCTGGCACGCGCCGCACTGGCCGAGGCGCTGGGATGTTCCAGCGCCGACGTGGGCATCGCCGATCCGCTGCACGGCACGCAGTGGATCGCGGTCTGACCTGCTGGCTGACGTCGCGGCCAGGGCAGGACGTTTTTCCTTGCCTGGATCTGGCCAGCACCACCATTGAAAAAGCCGCCCGCAGGCGGCTTTTTCAACGACGACCGGGAATCCCGATCTCGCTCAGGGCTTCTTGACAGCGTCTGCAGCGGCCGAAGCCGCGTCGGCGACCGCGGCGGCAGCGGCAGGTGCCGGCGCTTCCTCTTTTTTGCCACAAGCTGCAAGAGCAACGGCAGCGACGATCGCTGCCAGGACGAGAGATTTCGGCATCGATAACCGCGCCGGCCCGGTCAGCAGGGCCTCACGCCCCGTTGCCCGGCGCGATTGTATTCACGATCGCATACGATTTCAGGGTAAACCCTAGACGGATGCACATATTTTTACAGCCCCAGCGTGGTGGCTGGAAAACCCGGACTCGATGCCTGGATCAGCTCCTGCAGCAGTTCCCGGTTCTGCACGATGCGTTCGGGTTCGCAACCACAGACGCCGGAGCAGCGCACCGGGTCCAGCAGTCGCAAAGTCCATTGCGGACTCCACAAGACCGTGGGGAAGTTGACCGGATCGATCTGCCGGCAGACCCGGGCTTCGACGATATGTCCCCAGGTCCTGCGCCATTGGACAAAGCGGGGGTGCTGGCGCACGACGGTGTCGTAACCCGTTGCCAGGATCGTGCATCTGCGCCCGGCACGCGACCAGGCATGCAGACTGTCCACCACTTGGCGCTCGTGCAAGGGCCAATCGGCAAACCGGGCATCGCACAGGATCAGTTCGCGCCAACCCTGGCGTGCGGCTTGCGCCAGTGCATCGCGCAACAACTGCGCAAACGCCTCACGGCCAGCGAAGCGGCGGGTGGGAAGCTCCGGCTCCGGCTCCGGCGCCGGATCGGTGAGGCCATCAGACGACATGCAGCCACCCCGCGTCGCACCAGGACTGCAGCTGGTCCCGCGCGCCCGGACTGGCCCGCGCCAGTGCGCGCGCATCCAGGCTGCGCTGGTCGGCCAGACGGCGCATCAGCCGCGCATCCGGCCCACTGGCGAGGTAACTCTCGCCATTGATGAATACATGGTTGCGGTCGTACATCATGCGGCTCCTGCGATCGAGTTGCACTGCGCCTGCCAGCCGGACGCCATCGGCCTCGTCGAACCACACCCAGGGCTTGGGTTCGGTCAGATGTTCGCCCAGATTGCGCGCCAGCACCAGAGGGTCGCGCAGCGCGCGCTCGAGCGCCTGGCGGGCAAACTGCGCCAGCGCGTCCGGAATCGCCGCCGGTTCCGGCGCTGCGCCCTGGCCCGGATCGCGGTACAGCGCCGACCCCAGTTCTTCCGGTGCATCGTGCGCCAGCCGTTGCAGCAGTTCGGCGGCCAGGTCCCCGGTCGATGGCGCCTTGAAGCCGATCGAATAGGTCATGCATTCGTCCAGCGCGACGCCGTCGTGCGCATACCGCGGCGGCAGATACAACATGTCGCCGGGCTCCAGGTCGTAGCTCTGCTCCGGCTCGAAATGGCGCAGGATCTTCAGTGGCAGGTCGCCCTGCAGGCTCAGGTCCTTCTGCCGGCCGATGCGCCAGCGCCGCCGGCCGTGGGCCTGCAGCAGGAAGACGTCGTAACTGTCGAAATGGGGGCCAACGCCGCCGCCCGGGCTGGCGTAACTGACCATGACGTCGTCGAGCCGGGCATCGGGAACGAAACGAAAGCGGTTCAGCAGGTCATGCACGGGCTCGGCGAGCAGGTCCACACCCTGCACGAGCAAGGTCCAGCCCGGTGTCTTGAGCGCCGGCAAGGCGCGCCGCGTGAACGGGCCATGGCGCAGCGTCCAGCTGTCGCCGCGCCGCGGGTCGGCGCCCAGCACCAGCCGCGACTGCACATGGGGCTGCGCTGCCAGATCGAACAGGGCACGGCGGTCCAGCGGCGCCGGCAAGCCGGGGATGGCCTGGCGGATCAGCAGCGGCTTGCGTTGCCAGTGGCGCCGCATGAAGGTCTGCGGACTGAGGCCGCCCAGCAGCGGCAAGGGATGGTGCACGTTCATGGTTCGGGAAAGTGGTTGCGGGCAGGACACCAAGCCGCCATCCGGGCCCGGGCTGTCCGGGGTGGTGGCAAGCTGCGACAATTCTCCTATGGAAATCTCACAACAATGCGTGGTCGGACTGACCTGGAAACTCAAGGATACGCTGGGCGAGGAACTCGATGTGCTGAGCGAAGCAGTCGAATTTCTGGTCGGTGGCGACGATCTGTTCAAGAAAATCGAGGAAGCACTGATGGGTCACACAGTCGGCGCGCGGGTGCAACTGCAACTCGAGCCCGAAGAGGCCTTTGGCGACTTCAACGACCGGCTGGTGTTCCTCGAGCCGCGCCATCTGTTCCCCCCCCAGACCGAAGAAGGCATGACCTTCGAAGGACATGCCCTGCCCGCGGGCTGCAACCCCGACGCGCCGAAAGATGCGCTCTACACCGTCACCGACCTGTATCCGGAGCATGTGGTGCTCGACGGCAACCATCCTTTGTCGGGCATCGCGCTGCGCCTGTCGCTCAAGGTCGAGTCGGTGCGCGAGGCGACCGAGGAGGAAATCGGCAAGGGCAGCGCCGGGACCGGATTCTTCAAGGTCCAGATCCAGCCGCCCGCGGCTTGACTGCACATTTGGGCATCGGCGTTGGGGCGGCCCGCACCGGCTCACTGGAGGACCATCGCCCTTCGGGGCTGAGCGCCGTGGGAGCGGCCCGGCGGCGAGCCAAGAAACCCTGCGTCCTTCGGACTGCGGGCTGAGCGCCTTGGGAGCGGCGCTCATGCCTTGCCGGTAGAGCCGTAGCCGCCCTCGCCGCGCACGCTGGGCGGGAACTCCGAGACCCTGTTGAAACGCGCCTGCACGACCGGCACGACCACCAGCTGCGCGATTCGCTCCATCGGCTCGATCGTGAACGCTGTCGGGCTGCGGTTCCAGGCGCTGACCATCAGCTGGCCCTGGTAGTCGCTGTCGATCAGACCCACCAGGTTGCCCAGCACGATGCCGTGTTTGTGGCCCAGGCCGGAACGCGGCAAGATCAACGCGGCATAGTTCGGGTCAGCCAGGTGAATGGCGAAACCCGTGGGCACCAGCTGCCAGGCATTGGGCGCGAGCACCAACGGCGCGTCCAGGCAGGCGCGCAAGTCGAGACCGGCGCTGCCGGGGGTGGCGTAGGCGGGAAACTGGTCCGCCAGGCGCGGATCGAGGATCTTGACGTCTATCTGCATGGGCAACAAGGTCGTTTCATGGCGCGTGGCGCAGCATCTGCGCACAGGTCTGCACCAGCGCGCGCGCCAGTTCCAGCTTGGGCGCACGCGGCAGTTCCCGCGTGCCATCGGCAGTCACCAGCAGCAAGGCATTGTCGTCCTGGCCGAAGGTGGCCGGGCCGATGTTTCCCACCAGAAGCGGCACATTCTTGCGCGCGCGTTTGGCCTGGGCGTTGGCCAGCAGATCCTGGCTTTCGGCGGCAAATCCCACACACAGCAGGTCGCCGCAGCGCGCGCGCGGCAACTGCGCCACCGTAGCCAGGATGTCCGGGTTCTCGACAAAACGCAGCGCGGGCGTCGCACCGGAGCCGTCTTTCTTGATCTTGTGTTCGGCTGCGTTGGCCACTCGCCAGTCGGCGACCGCCGCGGTCGCGATAAAGATCGAGGCCTGGTCTGCCACGGCCAGCGTCGCATCGAACATCTGCCGCGCCGAGCGCACATCGAGCCGCGTGACGCCGCGCGGCGTCTGCAGCGCCACCGGGCCGGCCACCAGCGTCACCTGCGCGCCGGCCTCGTGCGCCGCCCGCGCGATGGCAAATCCCATCTTGCCACTGCTCAGGTTGGTGATGCCGCGCACCGGATCGATCGCCTCGTAGGTTGGCCCGGCGGTGACCAGCACCCGCTGGCCGGCCAGCAGCTTGGGCTGGAAAAACGCGATCACATCCTCAACCAGTTCGGCGGGCTCGAGCATGCGCCCGTCACCGGTCTCGCCGCAGGCCTGGTCACCAGAACCCACGCCCAGGATGGTGGTGCCATCGAGCCGCAGTTGCGCCATGTTGCGCTGCGTTGCCGGATGGGCCCACATCTCGCGGTTCATCGCCGGCGCCAGCAGCAGCGGCACACTGGCGATCGGCCGGGCCAGGCACATCAGGCTGAGCAGGTCATCGGCGCTGCCCTGCACCAGGCGCGCCATGAAATCGGCGCTGCACGGCGCGATCAGGATGGCGTCGGCCTCGCGCCCCAGGTTGATGTGGGGCATGTTGTTGGGTTCGCGGGCATCCCATTGCGAACGGTAGACCGTGCGGTTGGACAGCGCCTGCATCGTCACCGGGGTGATGAACTGCTCGGCCGCGCCGGTCATCACGACCTGCACCGTCGCACCCTGCTTGACCAGCAGGCGGCACACCTCGGCCGCCTTGTAGCAGGCGATTCCGCCGGTGAGTCCCAGCACCAGATGTTTGTTCTTGAGGTCCATGCAAAATGCTGTTCGCAACGATGGTGGCAATGTAGCAGACGCCTATAATCCCGCTTTACCACCTACCCGAACCCTTCGGTTCGCCCCTGACATGACCAAATTTGTCTTCGTCACCGGCGGTGTCGTGTCCTCCCTTGGCAAGGGAATCGCCTCAGCCTCCCTCGCTGCGATTCTGGAATCGCGAGGCCTCAAAGTCACTCTGATCAAGCTCGACCCATATCTCAACGTGGATCCGGGCACCATGTCGCCATTCCAGCACGGCGAGGTGTTCGTCACCGACGACGGCGCCGAAACCGACCTGGACCTGGGCCACTACGAACGTTTCGTCGAGACGCGCATGCGGCGCTCGAACAACTTCACGACCGGCCAGATCTACAAGAGCGTGCTCGAGAAGGAACGCCGCGGCCTGTACCTGGGCAAGACGGTGCAGGTGATCCCGCATGTCACCAACGAGATCCAGGAGTTCGTCAAGCGCGGCGCACGCGTAGGCGAGCCGGATGCAGTGGACGTGGCGATCGTCGAGATCGGCGGCACCGTGGGCGACATCGAATCGCTGCCGTTCCTGGAGGCGGTGCGGCAGATGAGCCTCAAGCTCGGGCCGAACAACACCGCCTTCGTGCACCTGACCTACGTACCCTGGATCGCCGCGGCCGGCGAGCTCAAGACCAAGCCGACGCAACACACGGCCAAGCAGTTGCGCGAGATCGGTATCCAGGCCGACGCGCTGGTGTGCCGTGCCGACCGCCCGATTCCGCCCGATGAACGCGACAAGATCTCGCTGTTCTCCAACGTGCCGGCCTGGGGTGTGATCTCGATGTGGGACGTCGACACCATCTACAAGGTGCCGCGCATCCTGCACGAGCAAGGCCTGGACGGCCTGATCTGCGACAAGTTGCGGCTGAACACACCGCCGGCCAACCTCAAGCGCTGGGACGATCTGGTCTACGAGACCGAACATCCCAAGTCCGAGGTCAACATCGCGATGGTGGGCAAATATGTCGATCTCAGCGACAGCTACAAGTCGCTCAACGAAGCCCTGCGCCACGCCGGCATGAAGAACCATGCCCGGGTGCGCATCGAATACATCGACTCCGAGACCATCAGCGCGGACACCGTAAACCAGCTGGCACGTTTCGACGGCATCCTGGTGCCCGGCGGGTTCGGCAAACGCGGCATCGAAGGCAAGATCGCCACGGCGCGGTTCGCGCGCGAGAACAAGGTGCCCTACCTGGGCATCTGCCTGGGCATGCAGGTGGCCACCATCGAATACGCTCGGCATGTGGCCGGCCTGACCGACGCCAACAGCACCGAATTCGAACCCAGCAGCCCGCACCCGGTGATCGCGCTGATCACCGAGTGGCAAGATGCCGATGGCTCGATCAAGAGCCGCAACGAGAACTCCGACCTTGGCGGGACGATGCGCCTGGGTGCACAAAGCTCGGACGTGGTCAAAGGTACGCTGGCCCACGACATCTACGGCGATGTGGTCACGGAGCGACACCGCCACCGCTACGAGGCCAACGTCCATTACCTCGATACCTTGCGTGAGGCCGGGCTGGTGATCTCGGCCAAGACCCAGCGCGAGCACCTGACCGAGATCATCGAGCTGCCGCGCGATGTGCACCCCTGGTACATCGGCGTGCAGTTCCATCCCGAGTTCAAGTCGACGCCATGGAACGGCCACCCCCTGTTCAACGCCTTCGTCAAGGCCTCGCTCGATCACCAGGGCCGGGACAGAAGCCTGAAGGCTGTTGCATGAAGCCAACCCCCAGCGGGAGCGGAGCGTGAAGTTGTGCGGCTTCGAAGCCGGCCTCGCGCACCCGTTTTTCCTGATCGCCGGCCCCTGCGTGATCGAGTCGCGGCAATTGCAGATGGATACAGCCGGCGAACTGCGCGACATCACGCGCTCGCTCGGCATACCGTTCATCTTCAAGAGCAGCTTCGACAAGGCCAACCGCACCTCGGGTAGCAGTTTTCGCGGCCCTGGCATGGAGCAGGGCCTGGAAATCCTGGCCACGGTCCGGCGCGAGCTGCAGGTGCCGGTGTTGACCGACGTGCACGACGAAAGCCAGATCGCAGCCACGGCCCGGGTGGTCGATGTATTGCAGACACCGGCCTTCCTGTGTCGGCAGACCGATTTCATCCGCGCGGTGGCGCAGTCGGGCAAGCCGGTCAACATCAAGAAGGGCCAGTTCCTCGCGCCCGGCGACATGAAGAACGTGATCGACAAGGCGCGCGCCGCGGCGCGTGAAAAAGGCCTGGTCGAAGACAACTTCATGGCCTGCGAACGCGGCGTCAGTTTTGGCTACAACAACCTGGTCAGCGACATGCGTGCGCTGGCCATCATGCGCGAGACTGCAGCGCCGGTGGTGTTCGACGCCACCCATTCGGTGCAACTGCCCGGCGGCCAGGGCGGCAGCAGCGGCGGCCAGCGCGAGATGGTGCCGGTGCTGGCCCGCGCGGCGATTGCCGCCGGCGTCGCGGGCATCTTCATGGAAACCCATCCGGACCCATCCCGGGCCCTGAGTGACGGCCCGAATGCGGTTCCCCTCCAGCACATGCGCGCGCTGCTCGAAACCCTGCTGGCGCTGGACCAGGTCGTCAAGCGCAGCCCCCTGCTCGAGGCCGATTTCAACCGCTGATGCCCCCCGTTTCATTGTTTTCTAGAACCCTGAGGTAACACAAAAATGAGTGCCATCGTTGATATTGTCGGCCGCGAAATCCTGGACTCGCGCGGCAACCCGACCGTCGAATGCGACGTGCTGTTGGAGAGCGGCACCATGGGGCGCGCTGCCGTTCCTTCGGGCGCGTCCACCGGTTCGCGCGAGGCGATCGAGTTGCGCGACGGCGACCAGAGCCGCTACCTGGGCAAAGGCGTGCTCAAGGCGGTCGAGTTCATCAACACCGAGATCTCCGAGGCCGTGATGGGCCTGGACGCCTCCGAGCAGGCGTTCCTGGACAAGACACTGATCGACCTCGACGGCACCGACAACAAGTCGCGCCTGGGCGCCAACGCGATGCTGGCGGTATCGATGGCCGTGGCGCGAGCCGCGGCCGAAGAATCCGGGCTGCCGCTGTACCGCTACTTCGGCGGCATGGGCGGCATGCAGATGCCGGTACCGATGATGAACGTCATCAATGGCGGCGCACACGCCAACAACAACCTGGATCTGCAGGAGTTCATGATCATCCCGGTGGGCGCGCCGAACTTTCGCGAAGCGCTGCGTTACGGCGCCGAGGTGTTCCATGCGCTCAAGAAGATCCTGCACGACAAGGGCATCAGCGTGGCGGTCGGAGACGAAGGCGGCTTTGCGCCCAATGTCGCCAACCACGAGGCGGCGATCCAGATGATCCTGGAGGCGATCGACAAGGCCGGTTTTGTGGCCGGCGAACAGATCGCGCTCGGGCTCGACTGCGCCGCCTCCGAGTTCTACAAGGACGGCAGCTACGTGCTCGAGGGCGAGGGATTGACGCTCAGCGCGCCCGAATGGATCGACATCATGGCGAGCTGGGTCGACAAATACCCGATCATCAGCATCGAGGACGGCATGGCCGAAGGCGACTGGGACGGCTGGAAGCTGCTCACC
>ENA-ORBV01008279-ORBV01008279.1-microbial-mat-metagenome-genome-assembly--contig:-NODE-8279-length-17526-cov-6.815806_pt1 | contig 17526 bp, 9 predicted proteins | sample MGYA00237777_ERZ505514 | MGnify/ENA primary metagenome ERZ505514 (study PRJEB26160, sample SAMN06269048) | microbial mat metagenome | isolation source: Oligotrophic lake microbial mat | place...
TTTAAAAAGGCTTAGTTGAATTAACATGAAAAGATTTCAACCATTGTGCGACCAAATCACGAATTCCCACAACCTCCTGTGCTTCTCTGCTGGCATGCACCACAACACTGCTTAGCGACTGGCTTGTAGGAAAACTATTCAGCAGTCCTTACTTTTCGGCCGGGGTGACTGCAGTCGTTCTTGCGGATACAGTCCCGTGGGATCAACAACAGTTGCCACGTACAGACTTGCGTTTATCGCACATACGGACATACTTTCATTCGTGCGCCACGATTGGTTCATGATTGATTCATGTCGATCAGGTCACCTCCAAAGTCCAAACCCACACGCAGCGAGAAAGAGTTTGGTTTACTGCATGCAAACCCGCACAAGTCTGCTTGGTTTGATTTTCTAACGAATTCCAAGAACACCCTGTTGCACCTCCAACGTCGTAGTATATGCTTGCCACCCCATGCCAGAACGACGTACCTTGAGATTCAATGTCATAGATTATTTCTTCAAATTACTGCCACAACTCCTATTGCATGATGCCACCTCAAGAAAGCACAAAGGCGGCGACATTACCTCTGGAATCCACGCCTCTCATCAATGTGGGCAACAGCACTGCTCCTCCTTTGCCTACCACGGCACTGCACAATGCATCTGTGGATGAAGAAGACTTGACAGCATCCATATTGCCACCGCCTTTCGCTCATAAGAGATTATCCGAGACCCCCTGGTTAATATGGCGGAATGAATTATCGGGCTTGGTAAATCTTGCCTTTCCCGTCATTGGAACGTATCTTTTGGAAATGTTGCCAGGTTTGGTGAGCATCATTTTGGTGGGACATATACACGACACTAGCCAAATAGAGGAATACATTGATGCCACAAGTTTGGCGGTCATGTTTATGAATTTGGCTGGCGTTAGTATTGGATTTGGATTGTCGACCGCCCTGGACACACTCTGTTCGCAGGCGTATGGAGCCCAAGAGACACATCGCATTGGAACGTACTTACAAACGGGCGTTTTGGTCTTGTCGGGTTTTTTGGTGATGGTGGCCATTCTTTTTTACAATTGTACCAACATCTTGGTGGCGTTGGGTCAACCACCTCTCGTGGCCGAATTGGCAGGTCAATTTACCATCTATCTCTTGCCGGGAGTGCCCTTTTTATTTTTCTACGAGCTATTACGAAAAGTATTGCAAGCACAAAACGTCGCCAAGCCAATGCTGTTTGTGTCGATTGTGGCCAATATTACCAATTGTGGATTTGGATATTATTTTGTCTATCACACGGAATGGGGATGGTTGGGTGCCGCTCTGGCTAGAACAATCTGCAACATGTCCTTTCTGCTTTGTCTACTTCCGTATGTTATTGGAAGTGGTCTCGCCAAGAGTTTTTGGACTGGAATACACGTGACGGAAGCGATTCAAGGCATTCCTCAATTTTTGGCACTGGGTATCCCTGGAATGCTTCAACTGTGTTTCGAATGGTGGGCCTTTGAATGTCTCGCTTTACTTTGTGGACTACTCCCGAATGCGGTCGTTTCCATTGGTGCCAATGCGGTCATTCTCAACGTTGCCAAGTATGGTCTACATGTTTTATTTGGGTTTATCCATTAGTTGCAATGTCCGAGTGGGCAATGCCTTGGGTGCGAACGACCCAAAGAGAGCACGAGTAGCAGCCTTTCTGACCATCGGCATGGCCACCACCACGGCAGTTTGCTGTGCCAGCTTCATATTGGTCAATCGTGCTAGGTTGCCTCTGTGGTTTACGCACGACGAGTTGATTACGGATTTGGCGACTCGCATTCTCATTGTGGCGGCATTTTTCCAAGTCCCCGATTCGGTCAATGGAACGGTGCAAGGTATCTTTCGAGGAAGTGGTCGACAAGTATTGGGTGCCAAATTAAATTTTGTCGCCTATTATTTGTTGGGCATTCCTCTCGGTTGTCTCATTGCCTTTCATTGGGACGCCGGTGTCATTGGATTGTGGATGGGTATGACGGCGGGCTTGCTGCTCGTAGCGATTACTGGAACATACATTGTCGGCCAGAGCGATTGGTCGGCTTTGGCAAAGGATGCGCAGGCTAGAGTCAAGCGTGATTCAATTGTAGAGGCGCACCTTCTATAAGCTTAACAAGTACGTTTAATTATACCATCCAATATTGATCAACCGCAGCAGAACAAGAATCGCAGAAATACTTTTCAAATGACCCTTACAACTAGCCCGCAACAAACTGTCCACATTGTTGCTGATACTTCTTAGGTATAGTATTTGATGAGTATGTAAAGATGCTTGTCATGATATTTTTCTTATCTAGATGAGATCCCAAAGCAACAGTCACAAAAACATTGGGCAGCTAGTCTAGTCAGCCATTCCTGACTCATAACACTTCGATCCCGCTTTTATGTGCCACAACCACACCCAGAGTGTTTCTTAAAAAAATCCTACATAATGATCATGTCATCCACAATTTTGCCATTAAACTTGATGATAGGACTGATAAAAAATATCTGATCTTATGGGCACAATTAATTTGCAGGAAGGAATTTTGTTTGTGCTGCCAAATGTGCAATTCTTCAAATTTTTCCAGCACGACAATTTCTTTGCAAATCCAAAATGACTTGAAGTGTCACTTTCTCAAGTGACAACATTTTTTCTTGGCACTGTTGACAAAACTTCATAAAGAAAGTCCAGACAAATGCTCACACCAGCAGATGCTGAGTTCAGAGCCCCAGTTTTTGCTAATGGAAAACTCACATCACACAAACAACTTAAATCATTTAAATCAAAGAGTCCTTTATTGATAGAATTGTATTGTTGAGCTATCCTGAACAAGTGAGATTGAAAAATGTAATTTCAGCTGGTCAAGTTCATGAGTGCAAGGTTGCACTTTACAGGGAAAGATGAACAAGCTATTTCTGTTTTCTCTCGCAATCTGAGCCACTTGTTCAAACATAGCTGCTTTCTAAGCTCATTCTCTTTCGCCTCATTAGACAGGGTATCCAATGACCTATCCTATGTTTCAGCTAGGTTCTTACATTAGAACCATCGATCTTTTTTCCTTGGCAAATCATACATTGTTGTGTTGTTGTCTGAGATTAAATGTGTCACATTTTTAGACGAATGTCAGTCATTAACATGTCTTTGAAAAGATCATGCACTGGTCAATTCAATGGGGTGGTGAAGGAGTCTTCTCAGTCTTCATCTTAAGAATGACTGGTGCACAGTGCACAGTCTTAAGACTTTTTTGGTCTGAACTTTGACTACTGTCAGTTTTGTGATCAGTTTGGAGGTTGGTGGTGCAGATTCCACAAGTTTCTTCATTGAACAAGTGTGTGTCTAAAGGGCACACACCATGCACCACCATGGACTGTCGGATAGCGACGGCATGCAATCTGAAAATAAAAACATTGCGGACCACAGACCCTCGTTCACAAAATTAATCAATGGAATATGGCCGACCCCACCAATAATAATATCACACAACGAGCTCACGTTTCTTCGAGACAGGGACAACCACCCCAGACTCGAAAAATAAGCGCCTGGAAACGAGCTCGTGATTTGCCCGCTTTCTTGGATGCTTCTGCCTCTGTAAGTCTGTGATGGAATTAATCGTGGCGAATGAACCAGTTCATGTCGTCGATTGTATGGTGTAAAGCAAAGGAATGAATGAATGAAGCATGAACAATTGCTATGCAATTATCGCCGCGACTAATAGTTCACTAAAAACAATTCCTTTTCCCTTTTTGCAGGTAGCCGCTTCTACCTATGGAGCACGACGTCTTCCAGAAATCAAAGCCCTATTCAATGCACATCATGCTGGCAATAATTCTGCTGCTGCTAGGATTATCCCTTCCCCCAAAAGTCTTGAAAGTTCTGGTTGTAAAACATCGTCACGGCATTTACGACGACGAATTACGAGTCACAGCAGTCGAAAACGACATCGATATCCCACGAGTAATTATAATAGTAAGAGTCAAGAGGATGACGATGATCATAACAAAAGCAGTCATACGCAACAAAGTCGTAGAACGAGACGAAAGAAAATGGAAAATCTCGCCTTGCCGCACCATGCTTGGTGGAAAACCCAACAGGAAGCCGCCAATGTTTCACTGGATATAACTGACGACGACCCAATGAAAATAACGAGTAAGCAGGAATCCGCCAGAGACACGCCAACATCAACAACAATGCAAGACGAGAATGATAATGCTGCACCACAGCTCAAGAATCAGAACGAAAAAGGAGTGGTGCAATGGATAACAACCCATTTATTTCATGCCAAACGATTTCACATGGCAGATTTGTGGGGATGGCAAATCCCCATGGTTCATACCAATCGAGGACCCAAAGCAGCACTACGCTTGATTCGGGAAGGCAAGACTTTGGTACAAGACACGACTTGGAAAATGGCAGAGCCCATTGTCTTGGAATGTATCATAAAGGATGGTGGGTTGGAACAGATGCAATCCTGCATGCGTCGGCTTTGTCCGGATTTTCAAATCCAACCATCCACAACAAACAAAAAGCATGTCAGTATTCAAACAGGTCATGGTATGCTCTATGCACTGGATCGATTTCCCCACAACGCCGTGGGTCCAGTCTCGTGGTTCATTAGCAAAGGGCGACCTTTGGTGACTCCACCAAGTACGGGAGACAAACATGACGGGGGTGCTAGCAACGATGCATTTTCCAGCAATGACTACTTTGTTTACTTCTGGGGTCATCCAGTCGTTCGATCGGCTACGCTCCAAGAATTCCGGTCTTTGGTTGAATCTTGCGAGTCCAACAGTGAGCAGTGGTTTTCTATGGTTCTTACCAATAGCAGCTGTGGGGTCGGCATGGCATGTCTGCAGCTTCGTGGCATCCATGCCACAAAAACCGTAAAGAGTGTGCTTTATGACCACGGTACTGCGACAGTATCTACCTCGGAAGCAAACGGCGAAGCCATTTTTTCGTACGCAACAACCTCGCGGCTTCTCGTAGACGACGAGCTGCCTCAAAAGATACCACCAGGAACTGCATTGCTGGTTCTTCTTAAAGACGACAATCACAAAACCGCCAAGCCCGGGATGCAAGAGGACCGTATGGGAGAGCAAGCTCCATGGATTCAAGGACACCGAGCTTTGCTCATTTCGCGCTCTCTTGGGGCGTCTCTTAATCAAAGCCAAAATGCACCAGCGTTTGGTTGGGATATTTATTGCGATGCCAGTGTTGCCAAAGACTTGTTTCTTTCCCTTGTCTTGATGGGGCAGGCTTGTCCCATTGGTCTCGTAGAAGAATCATTTATCCAACTAGAATGCCAGCCTCCCATTGCCAATATCTTTCCGCGAGATTTCCCCGAAACGGAAGAAGGTCGAAAGTACTGGCAGGTGCAGCCAGAGTATATCGACGCAGAGGATGACAGCAGCGACAACAAGTCTTCCACAGACTTGAATATTTTGCGATTGTGTCTGGAAGAGGGAGAAGGAGGAGGGCGTGTACATGTTCCCTCGATCATCAAGCGGTGTCGTACATCAAGTGGAATTGGTAAAGCGAAGCCCTGCGATATGAAAATATCCCCAAACCGGCTTACCAGTATTCATTGGAACGAATTCGTCCAGAACAATGACGATGATGACCCTGCCGATGATGCCAAGCAACAACCATATGACTCCGCCGTTGTAATGATGAGAGGTTTGTTTGGGAAGCCTTTGATGGACGCAATGTCTGGAAGTGGCAACGTTCCAATGCAGCTCGATGGCGGGCCAGATACTCTTAAAAACAAACATGTGAAGCTTCGACGAAGGGTAAAACAACCGAATGAAGTTCGTCATGTGCTTCCTCTTTCCTCGGATGAGAAAGAACCGCACGTCACAATTAGCAATACTTTATTGCAGTCACTATCGTTGCCAGCCGTGATTGCTTGTCATTTGCAAGTTGTCGGGACTGGTACGCTGAAGCCAGGAGCTAGTATCCACGCCACGAATGAGGAAGGAGAAGCGGCTGATGTTATGGGTTGTGTCGCAGCAGCAGCCTTTTCAGTTGGGCGAGGTCTTTTCCATGGGACAGGGATTGTCGGGGCGTCCCATCTATTAAAAGCGATCGTTGTGGCGTCGTCCTCTTCCCAGAATGTGCACAATAACCTTGCTGTGGTTGCGAGTCAAGGAATCAAGCAAATCCATCTGATTGCTATTGTCAAACACGGACAAAAAGTTGCAAAGGTGACGCTTGGCTTGATCCTTTAGTACTGCTACTTCTCTTCGCATGGAGCAAAGCATTTGTGCCTAGTAGATTGCCGTGGACGAGAGCACTTGGAAGTGCCCTTGCTGTATATCCCCTCTTTTGAATATTCAAAAATGGCGAAAGTATTGCAGACAGCTAACTTTTCTTAATCTGGCGACGTTTTTAATTCGTATGTTTGATCAATCGCTGTGGTTTGCTAGCTATGAAGAGAGCTGGATATGACATTTACATTATGTGTTGCTTTGTACACGCAGCGATTTCCTGCCTCTTGGTTCATTGGCCGCTATTCATTGAAATTCGATTGCGACCATTTTGCTTCGAAACAAATATAATTCATTCTATCCCTCGTGTTCAACAATAAATTTAGTACATACATACAGTACAGTGCCACGAGGAAGAATGGATAATTATCTCATCATCATCAAGAACCAAAGTTTTCCATCCATTCCTTTTGGCGCTCTTCATCGTATTCTAGCACGGTAACTTTGTCACCCACTTGGATGATTCCATCATGGGTTCGATTCATCAAGGTAGCCGGGTCGGGAATTAAATGCATACCAAAATTGCGTTGTCCATGAGCACCTTCACGAAAGATATTGAGAGTTGCCAGTGGTTCGGCGGAGCGCAACAAGGAATCGCGATCAATCGTCGTCATGATGCATCGTCCACATCGTTGCCATACAAAAAAGTCGACTCCCTCATGTTCATTTTTGCCAATTCGAATTTTCTTCCACGTATCTTCTTGCCATGGTTGAATGCCATCGACACTACCGTTGACCACAATATTGGGACGAAATCGTCGCATATCGACGGGTGCGTGTCCTCGTTCGAGGAGACGTCCATTCAAATCGCCCAACGATGCTTCATTGGTCAATAAAAAGGGTGCTTCGTCCGCAAGGGACACAGGAATGTCTCCCGCAGTGGGCAAGGCATCTCCTTGATCAGGATTGACCAAACACTTTCGTTGATAGTCATTACTAATTCCCGTGAGACGACATCCGGTAATGTGCGTAGCCGTTTCCAACCACGAAGCCGCGACATTCCCGTAATCGGCCAATTGTAGATTGCCGGGTGCTTCATTGTGGGTAATTTTGTTGGTAGCGGGTGCTGTTTTGGCCAAATCCACTTGCAGTGGATAAAAGGCCGACTCGGAGGCCAACGTGAGGGAATTGGAATCGGCATCAAAGGTGGGAAAGACGTGAAAGAGTGCGGCTTTGTTGAGATCGCGACTGGTACAACACTTGCCCTTGTTGTCGACCACCATGGCGATCCGGTCTCCTTCAAAGCCCCGTGGTGTCACCTTGGCACTACGGACGGTTTGTTCGGCACAGGATTTGACGGGATAGAGATTGATTTCAAAGACGCGCACGCTTGTATCGGGCTTGGTCATGATCAAAATGAAAATCAACGTGGCAGCCGCCATGACGCCCAACGTTTGAATGACTTCTGGATCTCGTTGTCCACCTTTGGACTCACTACTGCCAGATTCGCCTCCGTTTAATTCAACGGGTTTCATTTGACAAACAGCATTCGAGTCGGTATAAATTCCTGCAAAGGCCTGTGCTACTGCTTTGCCCACAATTTTTCCTTGGGCCTTGCCATTGACGGTCAGCGTCACCTTGTTGCCACCCGTATTGAAGAGTAAGGTCGTTCCTTTCTTGGCACCATCGGGAAGTGCTTGCATGACCATGTCTTTAAAGTCATCGACATCATGGTCTTCACAGGCCCCACAACGTGGCTTGAGGGCGTCCAAAAGAGCATTGGAAAGTTTTTCCGCATTGACAGTAAAGGCCATTTTCAACATGAACATGGATTTGCCATATTGTCCGACCGCATAGACTTTAATGGGACCTTTGGTTCGCAATCCCAGTGTCTTTAAAGGAGCTCGTTGAATTTTTTCGTCAAAGGCAATTTTGGTACGAGGTTCAATAACTTTGGCGGCAGCAGACGCCACGCCCAAGAGGAGTACGAGAGCCAGTAAGAGACAAGACCCAAGGGTTCTTGCTGCTTGCGGCGCAGATTTGGTAGTGCTTGGACTGCTTGCGCGGATCATCCTGTACAGTGCTGACGAAAGAATGAAAGATGCGTTCTGAAATTAGTTTCCTCTGCAAAACAAAGGCAAGGTATCAAGTCAAGTGAGGGCCAGTGTGTGTTCAGCTCTTTTCCGTGCAAAGCAACTCAGCTCGTTTGAATTCTTGCTCAAGACGGACTGTTGTGAATGAAGCGTTGTCAATCTTGTCATCGTCCTCGCGCGCTTCCAACTGTCATCGGTATCCTTTCTGACGGTGAAAACTCAATAAAAGAAAATCTAACCCTACTGTGCTGGAACACTGCCCCAATCATTTAGGGATACCGTAGACCCTCATGGCAACTGCGGTAGCATTTCATCAGTTTCTTATGTCAGATGAAAAAAGAGGATTACTACTGTAGCTACTAGTCTACTGATTATGAGTATCCAAGGTGTGGTTGCAACATGCAACATTCCAAAACTCTTAATGAATGTAGTGAGAGCATCATCAATGGGCATGTTGGAGAACGACGAATTGTTTATTGATGTCTGATTGCACAGGATTCAAAATTGTGTGAACGTTTTTATGAAATGTCCAGAGCGGTGCCTGTGCTCAACTGACACATCAAAATTAATATGACAGCTCATGCCAAATTAATAAAATTGGTGTTGTGAACTCAATCGTTTGCACAGAATGGACAGCAAAATGTCCATCAAACAAAAACATGACCAAATTTTAAAAATTAGAATTTGATGATCCAAACATTCTTTGAAAGAATGAAAGGCCAATTTGACTGCAATCCTTCTTCGTTGTTTTGAAGTTTTATTGATAAATCAACATGTCTATCACACTCATTTCTCTCACGCAATTGACAATCGGACACAGACATCAAATCGTCGGTGTGTTTTGTGTGCTAACCTACCATAGACTTCTTTGCAACCTCACACTTTGAAAGTTGTTATCTGATGGGGCATGTTCTGTGGACATGTCTTGGTCAAATGGCAACATTGTGATTCAAATTTTTGGCACAAAATTTGCAAATGAACAAAACTGAAGGATTTGAAAAAACTGTCTGGGGGGCCTGCACAAAACAATGTTCTAATGCTAGCTAGCTATTACTGCAATTATCACCTTTGTGTTGAGTAGTGATGCACCCCCAATAACCATTAAACAATTAATGTAGGGTAACTAGCTACAAGGTACTAGTAGTAGCTAGAGTAGGAGAGTCCTGAATTGGGATTTGTATGAGAAGAACCCTGGCTCTAAATGGCACGGTCTGATTGGATCCCATTTAATTAGAATTGCTAACCCGTTGATGAAGAAGACGAAACACTTGCTACAGTACATGCATATGCACGATAAAACGACGTGGATCTTTTAAATTCTTCTCGAAAAGACGGTGGTCGACTTACTAACCCGTCTTGTCCCTGTTGCTTACACCATCACAATCATAATCGCCACCATAATTATAAGCATTATCATTAAATTCAGTATTATCATTGAATTCTTTGTCGCGCCCCCTACAGTATCATTCTGTCAGAGAGGAAAACGAAAAAGTTGGAAGCTACAAAAAGTTGGAAGCTACAAAAAGTTTTGAAACCATACGCCACCAGTCAGTAAATCGACCATCCTCTCTTGACTCACTCGGAACACTGAATCTTGCTCCAATTCCTCCGGCATCATCCGTAAGCCAATACAACACAGCACAGTAACACGGCGTTCACCCACAATTTACTTGGACTCCTCTCTTCCTGATACCCTTGCTTGACCATACGTAAAGATCAAAGTGTCTTTGTTCGCAATTTCACGTACACACAAGTCCTACTACCAATACCATACCATACACTACACTATGCCATTTTCCTTGTTTTCGTCCACGGCCACGAGCAATGAACCACCTGCGCCTGCCACGAATAATAATACTAATACTACGAATGATGCGTCGTCCGAAATGAATTTGCCCTCCAAAGCCATGACGACGCCCAATCGCGGCTTACTCAATCCCATGATCTTTCCTCAAAATGTCCGCATTCCCGTCACGGAAAAAGAATTGCGGGCCCAGGGCGTCAAATTTTGTTTTCACAAAATTTTGGAGCACAACCAATGTTTGGTCCAAGCCAAGGTACGTTATGTCTTGTGTGTTGTATCGTGTTGTTGAAGGGGGAAAAGTGCAATAGTGTTCTATTTGGGTTTGGGTTTTATTCCACCATGTGCTTGGTACTGGTTTATATTTCGCTGCTTTCCTTTTTTCCGCACGTGCTCACTGTTTTCTTTGTTTTGATTCGTTTTTTTTATCATTTTGTTCAACGTGCAATGAACAGGAGTCCTACCTGGCCCAAGGTGGAGATCCGCAACGAGGACCCGATTGGTATTATTACCATCTTCGCATGTGTTTTGATACCCACAAGGCCGCCAATAAGTGCGTCATTCATCATCGGGAAGAAGAATTAAAAGAGCGACAAAAACGGATCCGCGAAAAGCGATTGGGTATGGTGCATGTATAAAAAAGACAAAACGAAAGATACAAACGCCAGGCAGTTGTTTTTGCATGCATGCATGATGCATCACGGACCCAATTGAATGAAAAATAGTAGATGATTTATTTATTCGACAGGTGCTTGTGTGATGTGGATCCATTTTGTCACGTATCGGCGCAGAAGAATGTATCGACTCATTATTATGCACACCAAGTTGAGTTCTCTCTACTATTCCACTAAAAGCATTACTACAATTCTTTAGTACACATCCAAAATTATAAACTGACTGCTCTTTAATTACCCCCGTCGTGTCTAAAGCAAAAAGGAATACACTCGTTCGTTTATTCATTGCGTTTGCTTCGTAAATAAATTCACATCGAGGCGTAGATATTGTTTGCTACTAGAGCGTTACATGTTGTTCAGAGCTTTCTACCTTCCACGCATCGACTGCACGCGCGGTGGAAGTGGCGTCACCAGTATGGTTGCCATTTTTTCTCAAAGGCTTCTTCGCCGGGCGCATTGTAGTCTTTTTGAGCAGGCCACTTTTTTCATTCATCTTGATGTGCAACTGATCCACTGACGCGATGATGCCGCACAAGAATGGTAAAGCTTGCTTAATACCGAAGTACTCGTGAGCGCAGTACAGTCACTCGTAATAAAGTTGGTCTACCATTCTGTTTCAAGAGAAACTTACTTGCGACAACTAAGTACACCTGGCCTCGGACCGGCCGGCCCGGCCCCTGCACGAGTACAACTGAAACCACGGAGTGATATTTGTTCCCACAAAAACGATCCGGTTCATGGGAGCGATATCCAACATTTGTGCATGCTTGTCGGCATCTATTAGAAACTGAAAAACAACGAAATTGTGACCACTCTCATTCAATGGTTGCAGACAGTACTACGCTTTGCCAAACATTACACTTTTCGGGCAATGTAAAAGCCATAACTGTAGTAGTCCTTGTAGGTTTCATACATTCGGATTTCTTCCTGGTAGGATTCCACTGTGGCCGTGGCTTGCTTCTCCAGAGTGGCACGTTGTCCTTCCACAAAGTCATGAAAGTGTTCTTGCAAAGGGCGGTAGTAATTCTGAAGCCAACAATGGGGTGGCAATACAAAATATCCCACGACGGCATATCCATGTTGCTCCAAGAGCGCCATGTTGACGGCTGCTGTAGTCATTTCCGGATATTCCTTGTCCCAATACTCCTGTATCTCCTTGGGTCGGACACTGGCAGGAGTCGTCCAGGTTATTTCCGAAACGGCCAAAATGCCGGAGGCTTTTAAAAATGGCTTCCACGTCTTAATTCCAGTCTCAAAGCCAATATTGTAAATGGCACCTTCGGACCAAATCATGTCCAAGGAGGATTCGTCCTGGGATGGAAACAACAAAGCCAGGGAATCGGCTGCCATGGAGCCACATTTGGTGTGAATTTCAACGGCAATATTATTGTCGTTTTTGTTGTTGTCACCAATTTTCTCTTGCTGCTGTTTTTGAGCACGTTGTTCCAGGACGGTCAAAAATTGGGACGACAAGTCGACCGCTGTAATGTCTATCATGTACTGCCTTGATTGTGGTTTTTGTTGTTGCAACAACTCGGGTATCAAACGCGCCAAGGCCAAGGTTCCAGCCCCGGTCCCACAGCCCAAATCAGCAATCTTCCACACAACTCTGTCAAGACTGCTGCTCGTTGTTTCACTACTTTCTGTAGTGAAAAGGCCCGTCAACATCAAGGCTTGGCGGGTTTCGTCCTCCCCGCCAGGACCTTGCCGTGCTTGTCCCTTGTGAAGGTCCACCTGGAGTGAAAATTCCGTCTCGTCCATCTTTGGGAGGCACAGTACTGTTGTGAAAAACTTTTTACAGTAGCCTAGCAGCAGTAGATAGTAGTGCAGCTTCCATCACTGAAGGAGGCTGTCGCACAAGGGTCATGTAGCGAAGATTGCTGTTATGGAAGGAAATACCACTTGCAATAGAGAATCAGAGTTCTGGTGTCACGTTTGGCAGTCAAGTGAGTTTTTCATAGTGTCATTATTTTTTCTATGGAGGTGCACTCCTCGTCTCGAAGGGAAACATGGCCAAGTGTGTGTCTAAATGGCCCGCGGCGCCACAACTAACGCAATTAATTTCAATGGAAGCCAAACATTAATTCGCCCAGAGAGATAGATAATGTTGGAGGCTATTGAATATTCAAAAACTCGGCATACACTAGTAGAAGAAATTATGAAATTTTGGAGCAAAGAACTGATGTAGTAGACTAAGTAAAAAAAATGTTGGTGGACGTCTCAGTGATAACGACGAAGACCACAAGCCTTTTCCGAACTCTTTTTCTTTTTGCCTCGGCGCTCGCGGCCTTTCGCCGAGTTGGGGTTTCGACGTCCAAAACCAGCCGAAATGTCGTCGACATTCATCGACTTGGCATTGCACCCAACGTTGGAGGCAATATCCTGGCCAAACATGGATTGAGCGGCGCTCTTGGCTTTTCCACCGGACCGAATTTTAACTTTTTGGTTCCAAGCTCCCATCATGAGCTGATCTTCGCGCAGCAATAAGTCTCCTTGAAAACGATTGCCCCCTCCCGCCTTTGGGAGTGAAAATTTGGTGCCTCGCGTCGACGTCTTGTGTTTCTTGGACATGTGGAGTCGAAGTCGTCCCGTTTTTCCATCGACACTCGCAGCAATTCGTTGCAACATATCGGACCCGCATCGTTCGCAAAAGAGACGCTTCATACCGTGAGGACCCGCCTCGTCGTTCTTGGTGTAAACTTTAAAGCAAGCTCCACAGCGTGTCACCCAGTTTTTGAGGCGACGAATCTTGACACCGTCCACCGACAAGAGCTCCAATCCCATTTGCAGCAAGACATTTTGCATGGCAAAATCCGTGGTAGCACATGCCGTGCGCTGGCAGAGAGGAGGTCCTTGCTTCGCGGCTTCGTCGAGCGGATTTTTGGCGGGAGCCAGTCCTCCTGTAGCTTGAAGGGACCGAATATCCTTGGAACAAGTAATCCATCCTTCGCCGTCATCTTCGACATCGACTTCTTGACCCGACATAGTGGCTCCTCTCATGATGCGGGATTGTTGAGTGTCGGGTGTGTCTTCGTCTTCTGTAACAATATTCATCTTGGGCGCTTCAACAGTTGGAGCAGCTTGGGGCGCCTTTTTGGGTGGAGCCGGTTGGAAGAGTTTATTGTACCCACGAAACGAATTGTAGAGTTTTCCCGAATTCGAAATAGGTTTTACAGCTTGTTGCTTACGCTCCTCTTCGAGCTTTTCCTTTTCTTCCAACGTAAGAGTACGGGCAGGCTCGTATTCAATCGGTTCCATTTCATCACCCTCTGGTACATATGGAACATGACTGGCTGCGGCCAAACTGGGGAATTCTTGCTCTAGTTCATCCACAATGTCGTCCTTATTCTCCTCTTCAGGATTGACTGCCAAGTCTTCGTCACCTTCAGCATCGCTGAATTGGCCATCTTTATTGTTGTTGTTATTTAAATTCATTTTGGCAAAGGCTGCCGTAGTAGGTTCACTTCCGGCTACAGAAGTGGCAGCCTGGGATGGATTCACGATAGAGGCCCATGACTTGGGACCAGAAGGTTTCGCAGGTGCAGGTTGTTCTTCTGTTTCCGGAAGAGCAGCGGGCGTTTCTTCAAAAAATGACTTCTTTTCCTGGTCGTCAGGTTCGTCCTCTTCCTCACTGTCTTCTACTTCATCGTATTCCACATCCTCCTCCTCCTCTTCTTCTTCAGTGGTCTTTTCTTCTTTCTTTTCTCCACCCTCCACTGCCGCCTTTTTCTTATTCAAGAGCTCTACTCTGCCCACGCCAGCCGTCCGTTTGGGAGTGGTCCGAATGTGTTCGACGCCGCCGCAGCCTTCTTGTTCCAATTCGTACACCAAAGCCAATACCAACAAATCCACTCGACTCAGCGACTGGAAATCTCCCGTCAAACGCGCAAATTCTGTGACCGCCGCCACACTTGGACCCATTGGCTCGCGCGTCTGAATGTCAAAGGGAAGCGTCGCCAAGTGTTGGCGTGCCTTGGCATCGCGAATTTCATGCAGGACGGCCGGAACCGTGTAAAAGACGTCGGCTCGATCTCGCAAGGAAGAGACTCCTGTGAGTTTAATAATGGGACCAGAATCAATCACTAGTGCCCTATAGTTGTTGCTTTCGCTATTGTTTTTAGTTTTGTTGGGTTCTGTCATGATGTGTGTGTTTGTTCATGTGTGTTTATTTTTATTTCTTTGGGTGGGAGGCACTAATGAAAGTTGATTAGTTTCTTCACTACTACTATTAGTACGAAATCAATCAATGTTTTCGTCGTCGTCGTGGTTTTTTCTCGTCAGATTTTTTGACTGGATACGAGCGGAGCAAATATGCATCCTTTTGGTATTTGTAGTGCTCATAACCCCAAGGGGAAAAAAAACTGCGACATGCATCACGCAAACGTGTACCGTCGTTCTACTACTACTAGCTAGACTAGTTCTAGTAGCTGGCTAGCTACTAGCTAGACTAGTAGTAGTACTACAACATAATACTGTGCCCTTCGTTTGAAGCAGGAACTTGCCGCAACTGGCAGGATTGGATATTTATGGTTTCAAACAGCCTGTCGTTCTCGCCAGTTGTCCAAAGGATAGCAAGTCTTTCTACATGAAGCTAAACGTGGACAAGCATGCAGTGGCTGCCGCGGATATCCTGGTTCCAAAGATCGGCGAAATCATAGGGTCACAGAGTAGAGATTTGATTGTTGATGCAACGATGTGTGGAGATGGGGCTTGATCCAGTATTTGGATCTACGCAAATATCGAAGTGGGCCCCACGCCGGCTCGGCCTCGAGCAATTGAATCTCTTCATTACGGGGCTCGGCAACACCCGCGACATAATTACTTTTTCCCGATGGGCCAACAACGCCAATTTTCTAATCCTTCTTGCATGCTATAAACAAAGGCCGAGCAAAAGCGTCGGTAGCTTACTGACTTATGCAGGCCTAAGGCCTTGGATGTGCGTAAAAAAGATTACAAGATCGTTTTGATTGTGCGTTCTCTTAATTCCCACCCAGTTACAGCATTATTAGGTAAGGCACCAAGAAGGCAGCAGTTTAGGGCTTGCTTTTCGCCTTGCTCACGGTGCCTTCTTTAATAGCGTCCCTCCCCTTCTTCTGCAAGGGAGTCAGGCTTAGATCTTCAAGCAACTCTTCTTGATCATTGGCAGACGAGCTTCCTTTTAGCATTGGTTCGTTAGAGTTCCCTTGCTGTTTTCGTGGAGGCAAATACCGCCCCTTGGCCCATGCTATGACTCTGCTTTTGTCAATACGTGCCGGCTTAGAACCTCCGAAAGAAATGACTTGGCAGCTCTCGCGGTTGTACAGCAAGGGAGGAGACTGTCGTGTCAAAAGAGCCAAAAGTGCCTGAGACGGCGGATCTCGCATCACATCGAGACGTTCGACTCTGACGCCGAGTTCCTTTTCTACTTGCGATACGCATTTCTCAAGACCGTCGTTCTCGGGGCTGTATTCTTTTGGAACAGTGAAGAAAAGCAGGGGAGAGTACTTCTTTTTGGTCAGAAAGGGCAACTTGATACTTTCAACAAAATGTGCGCACACGCATGCTGCCAAAAAGAGGAATGTGAGGCTCTTCATACTTCTGGCGTTATCTCTCTTTCTCGTATCGTTCTTCCTCGTGTTGCCAATTCGTCAAAGCCAATCAATACTCTTTGGTCGATGATGTGTATGATGTGTCGTCAATCAATCAATCAATCTTCCAATCGATCCTTCAATTGCTCTTGATCCCAACAATGCGATTCGTCTCGTCACGGCTGATGGCACTTCTTCTTGGGTCGTGATGAGGCTATGCTTCTATCCTTTTCCGACTGCTATCTTTCCTTCTTCCAATGATACAACCGTCCTTCCTCTTCTTAGTCGTCTGGTGCTCGCACTTGATGCTCTTTCTCCGATCCTAATAGCTTCGTTGCTGCTATGTTACTCTTGCTCTTGTAGTCTTCTTGTATTATGACTTGATGCGACACAAGAGGGGTTTTGGTTTCTGTAGGCTTTGGCACTGGAGTTGTACAGCTTTTGCGACCTCAATTCTTTCTTGCAAATGCAGGGCTTCTGCTACTAAGCGATTCGTCTCGCCTCTCCCAATAGCTATTAGTTACTGGTCGTTTTGACTATGTACGTTCGTCTCTGTTGATGCTTGTTATCTTGACCAGTCTTCTACTAGTAGTAGCTGCTCACTTCTACTACTAGTAGCTAGCTTTATGTGCCTACTAGCTAGCGAATTTGATTACACTCCATCCTCGCCTATAAGATAACGTCTAAGTTGGGCTGAACCCTGGAAGCATCTTACGGGAATTTGAGCTTTGAGCCCTGACACATTATCTAAACTGTCACTAGTTTTTGAGCCCTGGAGCGCTGCATTATCTAAACTAAATTTAATTGTATTCAAAGTCGCTTCTCCGGTTCTTCGTGATGCGACGCCCACCCCTCGTTGTTGTGGTTGGTTCCAGTTCTTCCTTCTCTTCTTCCAGTGGTTCCTCTTCTTCTTCAGGTTGCTCCACCTCCTCACCATCCTCAGCTTCCTCCACGACATCAGGATCGCTGGTGTCCTCGTCTTCCAAGTTGATCTCTTCGTCGTCGGGTGTGATGCCTTCCTCCTGCTCTTCTGGAGTCACTGTGACTGTCGGGGTCTCTGGACTCTTGTCCTGCTCAGGCACACTGATGAGCTCCGGAATGCGGATTGGGAGGTGGTGGCCGCTCAGTCCCTGGGGCCTGATCTTTTCGTCATCGCTGCCGTCAAGGGTCAAAAGCACTCCAGTCCGCTCAAAGCAC
>ENA-ORBV01008280-ORBV01008280.1-microbial-mat-metagenome-genome-assembly--contig:-NODE-8280-length-17526-cov-5.170440_pt1 | contig 17526 bp, 11 predicted proteins | sample MGYA00237777_ERZ505514 | MGnify/ENA primary metagenome ERZ505514 (study PRJEB26160, sample SAMN06269048) | microbial mat metagenome | isolation source: Oligotrophic lake microbial mat | place...
TTTTTCAAGCAGAAGACGGCATACGAGATTCGCCTTAGTCTCGTGGGCTCGGAGATGTGTATAAGAGACAGACTGGACAGTTCCTGAAAAATTGTCGGAAATATTACCCTCGATTGCGCTATCTCGCTCGAGTGCCTCCAGCTGCTCTTCCTCCATTCTGCTAAGAAGTGGCATGGATAGATAGTTTATGAATCCTCCCGGCACCATTCGTTTAAGCAGTCGTTTCTCGTCGCAATCGAGTGGTCCACTCATCCAAAGACTGCAAAGATACCTGCTAAGGAACCTCTGTCCTTCCATGGGGCTAAAGACCGCGGCATGAAAATGGTGCAGAAGGGTGGCTGAGCTCAAAGCGGCATCTCGAATCTTTGCTGCCGTAGCAGGAGCATGAGTTGACAAGAGATGCAGCAACAACGCTACATTCTCAATGACAAAGGGTGTCGAGGACCTCAAAGCTGACAGTAGCGAACGATATCTGTCGACGAAAGCCACGGAGTACGAAGTGAAGAGGTGAAAAATAATAGAAGGTCAGGTTCTCGAAACAGGTTTTGCTGTATGCAAATCTTGCTGAACAAGCCCTATTCAAAGAAATATATATAATCAAATGACTCACCTTTTTGCCAGGGCTGCAATAAATGCCTGGAAATGTTCGGGGGTTGTGGTGTCATGATAGGAACACAAAATTGATTGTAGCATATCACTTATCACCATCAAAATCAAATCGTTCACGCGCTGCTGTCGCTCCCCGTTAGTGTTGTTCGCGTACTGCGCAGATTCCAGCAGCGCGTTGACCAAACCGTTTATCAGTGTCGGCCCACCAGTTGCCAGGATCACTTTCTTATTGACAAATTCGAGCTCCATGTCTCGTAGCTGTGGCATTTTGCCGCGTTTTCCACTCACGAGCACACCAATGGTGCGAAAGGCCCAAAATTTGCCAAAATCATCCTGGATCTGCCACACGAGAGGAATGCAATCTTGCATGGTGGTCAGCTCCACCGATACCTTGTACCCAGTTGCGGTCTGGGACAAGCGATACAAGGATTGAAGCAGTGTACAAGCGATATGCTCTGCCACGTGACGATCTCGGACATGAAGCTGAGATTGCATATGGGACATGTTAGGAGGAATACGTAGCAACTCGTAAACTAGACCCCACAAGGCTCCTATACACCCTGACAATGTTTTGTCCTTTTCTCCCGCCGGCAATCCATCTCCTGTCGGCAACACACTCGTGTTGAATTCCCGACACGCTTCTAAAACCACCTGGCACTCTTGTGCTACATTGACGGGTATACTTGTTGCCTCTAGGACTTCCCCCGCATGTGTGACGTAGGCGTAGGCTGCCGTTGCCACGGCATAGACACGATTCAAGCAATGAACGGGAATGGAAATGGGCTGAAACAGAGCTGCTGCTGCTGACGATGGTGCAGCCTCCACATCTGTATCATTTTCTATGGACGCCAAACAGTATCCCGCGCAGGGAACATCCGAAATTTGAACCGTCGTTTTCTTTCCCAACGTCATCGTTGCATCCAGAATCGATACCAAAAGGGCATCCCGGTTGCTGCAGGTATACGTGCAAGTTGCACCGTTGGTAAATTCTAGCACTAATTGATCCCCTCCACTTGTAGCGATTCCGTTGGTAGTGCTCATGGCGTCACCAGGACCTTTTGGTTGTTGTGGGTCACTATTATTGGCGCCTCCTCCTTTATTCGCCGTCAAATCTTGTTTCGGAACCCGGACGATGGAATGCATCTGCGATAATGGCCGACAATTAATCACACCAGCTCCATCTCGTTCCACCAAATATCCACGTCCTGTAATCACGAGCTGTCGTTGGACGATGCCGCCAACCCAACCATCACCACTTCCGACAAAGCCTACATGGTGTCGTCGCGTCGTCTTACTGACGGTCCATGTCGTTGCCATGGCGCCGACTTGCGATTCATGTCCCATGCGACGGCGTGACTCCATCCAGTGTTGCACCGTGGTGGTGGGCCTCATATCCACTTCCGGCAACCCAAGGATCGTGTAATGATCTTTGAGAATCGTCAACAAATCACTGCGACCATTGCCACCTTGTCGAGCCGAATGTATAAAGTACAAACGTCCCACGGACACTTCACCTTGTGCATCAGCATTTTTGGCATGATACAAGACAATGCCATGCGGATCATCACTGGTAAAGGAAGCGGCGGCAATGTCCGTGTAACGATACGTTTGCAAAACTTTGCGGGTGCCAGGATGAAATTCCACCAATCCAAAAGGCGCCGCTTGCAATGCCACGGGTACGCGCGTCATTTTACGTGTTTGTCGCTGACACTGTGGAAAGGGCACGACAATCCAATTGCTGTTGCCATTGTTGCCACTAGTAGTTGGTGGTTGACCGAGAGTAGCATGATTGTTGTTCTTACATTCCAACAGAGCCGTCAAGACCGTGCTTCGATTGGTATGACATTTGAACTTTAACTTGTCCTTGGCCACTTGTAAGAGAATGGAATCTTCTTCTTTTGGAATGGCAAGCCAATCGGTTAAATCCGAATAGAGCCATGTATTGGTCACTTGGTGGGTATCCGGATCCAAGGTGGAGAAATGATCGGAATACAATCTCAAGAGGCGGACATAACCCGCTCTCCACGATCGCAATTTCGTGACTTGAAAGGAATAGAGGGGTCGATTTTTCTTGACAATGCCAGTAGGTGCATTTCCTCCTACCGTTGCGATTGCCGCTTCGGCGGCATTTTGCATAAAGGTTTCGTGTTTTTGGCTGAGCGATTTGCTCGGCTTAAAACCAACATTGATTTTTTCGTGTTTGATAGGCGGGGGTGTGACTGGTGCCGGAGTCGACTGTTCTGCGCTGTCAGCAGAGGCGGCACGGGGGAGTGGCACGGGGGGCTGTTGCTGCTGAGGCTGCTGCTGAGCTGGCGTTCCCATTAATGGGGGTTGCTGATTTTGCATCATTGGCTGCTGCTGCTGCTGTTGCATCATTGGCTGTTGCGGCTGTTGGGATTGCATTACCGGTTGTTGCTGCATTACCGGTTGTTGTTGCTGTTGTTGCATCCTTGGTTGTGGCACAGAATTTGGTGGCTGTAAATGAACTTGTTGTTGCGGCGGCTGTTGAGCATTGACATTATTATTTCCTGCCATGAATTGTGAGACACTTGTAGCAATTCCTAATGCCATGCTTGGTCCTTGATCTTGTTGTCTTTGCATCACTTGTCCTTGCTGAGGAGGCATAAACTGTTGTTGCTGCTGCTGCTGACCTGGATGAGGAGATTGCATACTTGGATTGTACTGAGGCAATTGTCCTTGCTGCATTTGTGGATGTTGCTGAGGTGGCTGTTGGTGCATTGGCTGCTGGGGATGAAATTGTGGCTGCTGATTTCCAATAGCATAATTAAGATTACTACTTCCTCCCATAGGTGGCCTATTTCCTCCACCGTCAAACATGGGAGAGTCGGGAGGTTGTGGCTGCATGGTGCCTGCCTGGTCTCAATAACAACGGGATACAAGTTCTCAATCGACAGTACTAGTAGCGGATATTATTTTCTTCTTGGAATTTATCGTCGTCTTTCAACGGACTATCAAAGTGGGATCTTCAATCTTGGTAGTAGTAGTGGAAAACGTTTGTCCTTTCTTTCTTTCTAACAAACCTCAAACTCTTCTGCACGTACTAAGAGTATCAGCCTTGTACAGTGAGTGGCTTCTAGATACTATACTAGCTAGTGCTGTACCAGTCCAGGTTAGGATACAGCGCTGTTTCAGCTTCACTCTCTTGTCGTTGTTGTTGCTGACTGCAGGATGATGCATGACATTATTCTGAGGCGGCCTGAGCGTGCAATGCGCGTAACGGTCAAAAAATTGGCCATGTCTGGTCAATCAGATCATTTGGAGCTAGTGTGGGATAAAACAATTTGGTTCGGTTTCAACCAAGCGCACACAAACTCGGAAATTCAGAGCAGCGTATCACATTTTTTCCATCGTGAATTTATTGTCGATTGCCAAGACATTACATGTATTGATTCATTGATTGGCCATGGTAGAGCTTTGTCTAATACTTGTAGAGTAATGGTTTGTTCTGTTGCTGCATAAAAGGAGAGCGTTCCTGCTAGCTAGCTACTTGTGGGAAGGAAAAATCTGTGCAGGCAAGGCAGCAGAGAAAATCCGTGAACACTGTGATCCCCCTTTTTTTTGGTGAATGAAAACGAAGAAAAATGGCATCCACTTCCCAGAACAATGTCGATGATGACGTCGACTTGATGCTAGAAGAGGCCCATCATGCAGCAGAGTACATGTCCAAGAAATGGATTCGATCCGTCTTTCGAGAATTGTGCTATCAATTATGGAAAGATACTTGGAAAGTGGAACACATTGAAAGCAACGACAATGACGACGACAATAACGACGATCAAGAGCAAGCCGAGAATTCCACACAACAACAACAACAACAACAACAAATTTGTCGACTGCACTTGACCGCGGACATGATTACTCAAGCCCAAGCCAAATGTCAAACCGTTGCCAATCATTGGTGCAAGGGATTACAGACCATGGGACACGGAGATGTGGCCGACTGGATCCAGTACGTCGTTCAACAGGAAGGTCCCGTCTCTTTTTTCGTGAACGAGGACGAAATCGATGATGAAAATGATGAAGATTACAATGACAAGACTAACGATACAATGAAATCTTCCTCCAGGAAAGAGCGAGCCCCTGCTGCTACCGAGGATGAAAATGTTGCATCCCCGAAAGACCAAAACGGCCAACGACAAACAGACGATGCTTCCATATTTACAGCATCTACAACCCACAGCAACAGTGGTACTCCTGGCAAAGAACCATCGTTGCTACCCAAAGCCACTACTTGTGCTCTTACCACGTTGCGCCAGCTCAAATTACCCGAGAGTATGGATGGTGATGGTGAAGAAGAAATGACACTGCAGCAACGACAGCAGTACGTCATTGATCAGTTGGATGCCCTTGGTCGATCCCACACCAACAATGAGGAGGAGGAGGACGGCGGTGTTGATATTGGGAACGCTCGAACCTATTGGCCCTTTGATTGGGAGACTGTGGACCAGACCTTCCAAGCGTATGCGCAACGGCAACAAAGTACTAATTCGCAATCGTCGACCCACCATAATCTCTCCAATTATCAAGTTCAATTGGTTCCCAAACAAGCCCTGGCGACGACAACTACTGATACTGCAGGAACTTCAAATAATGGTGACGACCAGGACCAGGCCTTGTCCACAAAACAAAACACGGCTGACAGCGAAAATCGAGGCGACAGCGATGAAAACGATAGCAACAATAACCAGGAGGAACAAACTGCAGCTCAAGTCACCCAGGTGCAAGGCACGACCACCTCGTCATCAGAATGGACGGACGAAATGCTGGTTAATTTCCGACGCAAAGGACCTTGGCGGAATTCTAAGTTAGCCTCCACTTTTGCGAGTGATCCGGACAGCAACGACCCCTTTCCAGGTACCACTGGTCACAACCACAAACGACGCAAACTTACGGATGCTTGCGGATCACCACGGCCGGCGTTTTCACAGGGACACGTGCAAATCCCATGGGATAAAACTGTATCTGAGGAAATCTCCAGTCCCTCTTTGGATAGATACTTGCATCCGGAAGAGAAACATGACGATACCAAACGTGATGATGATGACATTAGCAAGGACAAGTCGAACGAAAGTGAGAATGAGGATGAAAACAACAGCACTCCTCATACCCTCCTGGGGGCAGTCAAACCATTGGGGCACGTTCATTTTGCGATGCAGATCCCCGTAGACTTCCCCAATGTCCTCGAAGAGGATCTACCTGCAGGACACATATGGCGTCGTTATCGGTATGCGCAAAACGAACGATTGGGGTCACACCGAATTGAAAAAGATGAAAGGGGCCTCAAAGTTCGATCCAATGTCAAACGGACTTTGCAAAGTATTGTGCCAAAGAGCAACAAGGAAGCAAAGGCCAAGGCATCGGAAGTCAATGCTGTAGTAGACGGCGATGACGACTATTATCATTGGTTGGATTTTGATCTTGGAGAGTGTTTGCTGGATCTTCAAGTAGGAGGAGGAAACGACGGTAATGACGTAGACGATACTGATGCCGATGAAGAACAGAGCCGTTCGAAAGGTGAGAGAGGTGTGAAACGGTCGGTACCAGCAAGACGATTGTATGCCTTTTCCAGTCTGGAAGTAACACTGCTGGATGAAGATGAAGTTGACGTTGAGGGCGATGACAGTGCAGAGTACGACGAAAGCGAAAACGAAAACTGACCAGGGAATTAGACGGGGGAATACATCTGCCTATAAAATTAATGTAATAATTGTTGAAAGAGACGAATAGAATTTCTTAAATTGAAAGCAGAAAATGCCCACATTATTGCGTCGCCACTCTTTAACTATTCAATTCGAGTTGCTACACATATCTAGACTTATGCTGCCTTGAACCCTGCAAAGCTTCCTTTGTCTAAATTTAATTTTTATTGCCTTTGTTTCTGATCTTGGAGCGCGATAAAACAGGAAAAGGAAATGACTCACTCACATTAGCTTCTTCTTCTTGAAATACCGTTTCAAGTATGTGACTTGAACGTATGTGACAGCCAGTAGGATAACCACAGATAACATGGAGAAATATTGAACTCGTTGATTGATACTGTCAGCAGTCACCCGCATTCTCTCTTCCCGATCCGTCATGTATTTCATTTCTCGTAATACAGTATTAGCCGCCTTGATACTCTTATCCAGGGATTCCTCCAGCGGACTGAGATGTTTTTCTTTGACAAAGTTGGGTTCATTGCTTTCCTCCTCCGGCTGTGAATTCAACATGACAATATCCATGATTATCTGCACTTGCTCTCCTTCCTCACTTTCAGTATTGTCAAAACAGACACCAAAACCACCCAAATCATCGTCGTCAGATTCCTCCTCTTCCTCGCCACCCGCGGCCTCATTTTGGATTTTCTTGTGGCTCTCACGAACCTGATTGAGAACGGTCGGTGCAAAATATTTCACATTCAAAACACGAGAGGCTGGATTACTCGCTTCCTGCACGACGGTCACTTTCACCTTACTCATGTTATCTCCTCGCTTTTCTATGTACTTGTCCATTTTGGTCTTCAACTCGGGCGACGGTGCATTCAACAAGGCCGTAGGCAAGTTGCCACCGTCCTTTCGTTTGTTGGTCATTTCGTAGACTTCCGTCACCAACCACCCCTCGAGCGCTCCGTCATTGTCATCCATTTCTTCCCCCATAGGTATCGCCAAAAACACCATGTGCGCATCATCGTCCTCGGGTATATTGAAGGTAAAGCATTTCTCGGTTTGTTCAGCGACTTGCGCAATGAGAGGGTATCCGTGGACTACTATTACACAACTGCTGTGCAGGAGTGTTGCTGCGACTGCCAAGAGCAGCCTTATTGAAGAAGACGAACGCATTCTTCTTCTTCCAGGTTTTAAGATGTGGGTAACAATGACTCTAAATAAGAATGATAGCTATCTTTTCAAATTGGTTGCAAGTAACAAAGCAGGTGGTCGATCTCCAGTACTAGTACGTAGTGCCTGTCGGCTATGTGATACGATACTGTCCACCGTTGAGTTCGTAACGCCGCTGTTGTTGGCATTTCGATCTGGTTCGGTGCTCGTGCATGGTGTGTTTGTCGCCTGTACCATATGAACCGCCTCGTAACGCTACGGTGGGATCTTTGTGGGGCAAACAGGCAGACGGCAAAAAGAGGGAAGTAGGGCATGTGCGCGTTCTTGTAAAAGGGACAAAAAGATGTGTGCGTTGATGTTACGTGTGAGCGTTTGAAAAAAAAAAACATTCATTATCCCCCAAAAAATTCAGGAAAAGATAGTTTTGTCTAGGCTCCTAGTTTTTCTGTCTTACCAATAAATACCTGATTACTGTATCTGTAAGCAGGAGAGCAGCAGGAATATGAAGTTGCCTGTCATTTTTGGACTAGTAGAGAGCACTCAAGCCTTCAGTCGTTCAGTTGAGCTGGTTCTATTTCCACCAAAAGCAGCATACCTCTCTAGCTACTGAGCTGGTGGTGGTGGCGGCGACAGTTGCAACATGTGGTTGTAAACTCGTTTCTAGTTCCGGGACCAATGGATTAACTTGCATGCGGACCTCACGGCATGGCAAGTGTGGCGACTGTGCCTATTATGCGGTCTGGATTAACCCGTCTTAACTAGTTAGATGCGAAGTTTTGTTTGGTTTGCTTAGCTTTTGTTTTGTTTTATTTTATTAATCAAGAAAGTGACGAATTCGACGTTCATGCCTTCACGCCGTGTATAACCACCTTCCTTTGATAAAGATCTTAACCCTGCTCTCTGCCCCTACACGGAATGCATCAAGTTACGCAGCCCGTCGGCAGCCACAAGGGCAAGGTGGCAAGGTTGCTGCGCGTCCTCGGCAGTATCTTTCTCCTGTGCACCTCCATCGCTCTTACGGTGACGATTAACGTTCTTTTGCATGGCATATTTCTCTTTTTGCCGGTCGCGACATCGAACACACTTGGTAGCAGTGCCCTTGTTGCCAAAAGCAGCCCAGGGGCGAAAATTTTTGCAGCCCTTGCACCATTTGATTTCGAGGTCCAGCTCGATAGCTATCCAGACAGTCACATCACAGGCTGTACAGACACCCTTGTTCTGACGCGGAATGATATGAGCAGATGATTCACTCTTATTACTGTCTGGAGGTGCGTCAGGATCATCCCCGGGAGCGTCATTGTCAGCGCCATTCTTCTTGACGCGAACATAGGTTGCCGAAACTCGGAGTTTCCCACACATGACACATCGTTTCTTGCCGTTAAGAGCACTGGAGCAACCACTGTCTCCACTGCTGGTATCGCTACTTCCATTACGTCCCTTGATCAAAAGATCGGGAAAGTTGACTAGGCGATGAAAGTCAGGAAGGGGGGCCTCTTTGCTCTTGTTGGAATCACTATGGTGGGGGCAAGCATTAGAAAGAAGCAATCGGGCGTGTAAGTGAAAGTGAAAGAAGTACATTAAGGCGACTGGCTTGGCTTTGGGACCCACAGAATAACACTCACCCCCAGTACTTAGATGGTATCGGCGGCTTCAACGGGATGCATCGATTAGCGCTGCCTGGGATATCACTCAGCGTTTCTGCAGCATGCATCAATGAACGAACTGTCGATAAAGAATTTAGGGTTTTGGGGCCACCGCTCAGCACTGGTGAAGTACAAGTTGCTCCTCGTTGGCGACTCTTTTCTAGCAGATGCTCTTCTTCGTCGGCATCCGACGTCTCCGCGTTTGGCGGTGAAGCTGGATCCATCCTTCCACGAGCAGCAAAAAATGCCGGCATTCCTCCAAACGGCGCTCTGCCACGAGCAGACATATTTCGGTCATGAGGAGGATACATTCCCCCAGGAACGATTCCTGGTGGAAATGGGTGACGATGATGCAGGTATAGAGGGCTGGGTGGCATGTAAGACCGACCGTCTCCACGATGGTGGGCACCTGGATACATAACGCCATGCATTGCTGGATGATGGGGGCCCCTCATTGGAAATGGAGTCTCCCCGTGATGATAGTGAGGATGATATGGGTGATTTGGAGACACGGTGGGCATTTCCGAGTAACCTGGATAGTGGTGCTGAGGGGATAAGCTGCCTTCTGTGGTGTATGTATATCCATCATCTTGGTCAGTTCTAGGTGATTCATTGGACGAAGCTGGAGAAATGATTCGTTGTTTCTTGCTAGCCGCATGTTCCGACGAGAGCGTATCTTTCTTGACAACCACAGAGTCGATTGTAGATCTCCCCGATCCTTTCATACCTGCGTCGGGCTTCGTGGCTTCGTCAGATGTGTCGTCAGAACCTTTCTTCGAAATCTGTGTGTCTGCGTCGTCCGTCGATGCAGCTGCCTCGGAATCTTGGGAAGAGCTAGCTTCTAGTCGTTGTTTCTTTAAGATTGATTTTGGAGCATTTCCTAGAGATACTCGTTTGGCAGCAGGTCTCTTGCTAGTACTAGCGACACTGTTGTCGTCGTCATTCGACGGTGATTGATGAGTGGTATACGGCGAACCTCTAAACGCTGAGGGGAGTGGGGACGGGGTTCCGCCACGCATGTTATGCGGATGATAAGGAGGGCGAGGCGGTACTGCTCCAGATGCTGTCCATATTGGGGGGTAACCTCGACGCAAGTGGTCGATAGCCCCAGGACTGGCAGTGCCACGAGGAGGAGGACCCCCCATACCAGGTAATGGGTACATCGGACGCATAGGCCCTCCATGACGAAAGAATGCATGTGGAGGAGGATGGTACCGAGGAGGATGGCTCATCATTCCCCACCTTTGGTGCACACTGGGAGCTAGAGGAGGAAGCTGTGGTTGCTCTTCTTCCGAGGGAGGCTGGGATTTGCCTGGAGCAGGAGAGGAAGGAGGATCTTCCTTTGTTTGCTCGGAGTGTACCGCCATTTTGGCATTTTTCTCTTGGGTCTCGCCGTGAGCTTTACCGTGCTCCTCTGCCAGAGCAGCTAGAGATAGCAGCTTGCAAGTAGCACTGTCTTCGGCTGCTTTGTCAAGGCTCAGGGCATCTTCTGTCTTACTAGGTGCAACAGGCCCAGAGCCAGTGTCGGTCTTGGAGCACTCAGATCCACGAGATGCATCGTCGTTATCTGAACTATTTTTGTCATCGTGCAAATGAGGCATCCTATATCTACTAGTAGTACTGTCTATGAACCCTCTCGTCTTTGTGGATATATATATATATATATGTTTCTTACTGGAACTACTTCCAGATAGCGATGGTTCTAGAAAGAGTTCATTACCGTAAATGTATTCAAATCAGCTTGGACTCGAAAATGATACAGATTCGTTATGAAAGACAACGTCAAGGTGAGCAAATATTTTGGTGATGAATACCCCATCCACAAGCTGTTGAACCCCTACTCGAACTTTTTTGGCTGGGGGGGACGAAAATTTGTCCATCACACACCTTGCTTCACTCACATGTTTTTTGTCGTAAATAAAATAACCGTTTCGGTAATTAGACAATCTCCCGCCGCTTTGTTATCACCGAATTGGGAGAGGCACGCCGGCAAAGAAGTAATTTTACCGCACCTCAACGCCTCAACGGAAGTCACGCGCGTCCATTCTTACTTTGTTGCGAGAACGCAGGGCGAACTAAAGCCTAAATCAAAAGACCTCTTTTTGGGCTTGTCAACAGTCGACACTCGACAGTACATGTAGATCGACTGAAATTAACTTCACTGCAGTTTCAGACACACCAACACATCCTGGCCCGGCCCCGGGCAACAACCAGGCAAGATTATGCTGCCAAAAGATGACTGCCGCTCGCCTCGTTCACGGACAAAAAAGAGACAAATTTGTTTTGGCGAGCATTGCACCGTGCGCGAGAGGATCTTTCGCACCAAATAGCCAGGCAGCACTAGCTGGTATCAGTACCTGTAGTACGGTAGCTAGCTAGTAGCTGCATAGGTGTGTGGTGCTGCCTGGCGCTCTAGCTAGCTGGGTCTTCTGCAAGCGGAAGTCCAAGGAGATAGTTGAGGTGCTTGATTTGTTTTAAGTAATCCAAGCAAACAAACAAACAAACATTGAGTGGTCTGTTAGCGCCCATGACAAAGGCATCTACGCAATCCGCATATGAATAATCACTGTACTGGGAATTCCAACCGGACACTAGCTTGGGTACGGATGCGCTCAAAATTCACGCTCTGAAAGGCTAAAATTGCATTGTTTGTTTTGTTGAATTGATAATTGTCAATTATAACTGCATTGAAAAAAAATCTTGACTAACACATCATTTCCTCCAAATTTTGGCCGTTGTATAGTAGGACTGCAATCACAACATTGATCACGCCCATGTAGTAAATGATATTCAATTCAGTTCCAAAAAGATACATAGATAGCAGGCCCGTCATGATGACTGACAGAGCTGTAGCGTAGCCCTTGAGGATGCTATCCGCGTACTTGAGCACAGCCGCCACAGTCAAACCACCAAAGGCAGACATCAAAACGGTCAAGACGGCCCCGTGGGTAAAATTGTGAAACAGTCCGTACTCAATAATGACATTAAAGTCCATAACCATAGCATAGGCACCAATGGCAATGAGCGACATCAAGGCCAACTGTACTTGCGTATACGCCAAGGACGGGGGAGCAGCATTTTCAGACAAATTTTTCTTGTGTCCTTTGATGACCTTTTCTGTGTAGACTGAAGCAAAACCTGAACTCAAAGCAATCCCCAGCGTGGCTGTAATACCTTTTACCATTTGAGCATCCATATAAGTATCTTCGCCATCCTGCCCGGAGCTATTTACCATTTTGGATAGATTGCAAAGCATCACCCCCGATGTCAATAAAACCAAAGAAATAACCTGCAATTTTCTGAGTTTTTTCCGTAGTACAAGAGCTGCAAAGGTTGCAGTAAACAGCAATTTTGATTGCACCAAAACACTAAACTGTAGATGACGAGAACACAGGAAAAAGCAGGGTTAATATGGCATCGTGTAAAAATGAAAATCAAGCATTGCAGTATGCATGCCTTCCATTGATTCCTGCACAACACAAACTATCTCTTATAAAAGACCCACCATAGCAGCATCCAGATTGGCCATGGCGACATATTCCAGGCTCAATTGCAAATTGTAGGCACTTGCGGGAACAATGACCAGCAATGTTGTTTTGAAATCATTTTTCAAAAACTCGATAATGGAATGTACACTTTGTCTTTCGTACAAGAGAATCCACAACACACTCAAGGTGAACTTTGTCGTCTCACTTCCCACCACAGCCGCAGACGTTAGAAATTTGGGTTGATCTTTCATGACATATCTCACTAATAAATTCTTGGAGCAATTTTGAAAGGCCAAGAGAATCAGCACCTTGAGTCCAGCGCTCGATACAGCAGGAGCGGCTTTCGATAACTTGTCCATGCTACCATCCTTTGGCTTGCCGTCGCTGGCGTCGCTTTCGGCACTCAAGTTGGTACGAATGCTGGCTTTACGCGCCGAGCCCTCTTCCATATTCTCGGCAGTCGTTCGACTTCTCGGAGTAGACGTTGCAGGTCTTATTTCGGCCATGGCGTTAACTGTCTTGTTCTGTAAGAGTAGTAATATGACAATAATATACCTCTTCAAGGTTAACATCAAAAAGCTATTCGCTTGATGGATCGGTGCTATCGGAGTGCTGTCTTTTGGTGGACAACAACTGCAGATAGAGGAGGGCGGTATCGACCAATGACGACGGAATGACCCGTCATGAGAATAAGTTGGTGCAACATTTTCGAACGGGAAACTTGGTAGTCTCGGCAGATGTGCGTATCAATAAATACAATAGAATCATATTAGGGGTTGAGTTCACTCCGCTTTTAGTTGCTTTGGCGGGTCTGGCGACACGACTAACTTCAGTCGGGGATATCACTTAACGATCACACAACATCATCGAAAGAACGAAATCAATCGATTATATTGAATGAGGAATAATGGATCAATCGGATCGATCACAGAAAATAGCTATCATCACAATAAAAAATACCCAAAACACAGAACTCGAAAAACAAATGAATCAAACTTTCACATACAGCCCAACCCTAACCCCCACTGAAACATGGTCCCACGCACCGACAGCTGCACCTTCCTATTCAGAGTTTTATGACGAGAGCGACGAGAGCGACGCCCTTGATCTTGTTATTAAAATCTCAATTGGCGTTTTCTTCTTTGGTTGGAACTTCTGTGCGGCTTTTCCGGTGTTCAACGCTGTTTCCGATCTTTGGCGTGGTCGCTACACTAACGATGTAATCATTCTCTTATCTCCACATTGGTACTGTGGGGCTTTTATCCCCATAATATTTGGCTGCGCGAAAGGAGGCGGCATATTGGGCGCCATTTTGATGCTTTTCATCTCATTCATCGTCCCCTATGCAATCGTCTTTTGCATCCAGAAATGTTCCCGGCCAGGAGCCCCTCAGAGAGCTCACGCGGCTGCCAACGATGGGGGCGCTAGGGTCTCCCCCGCTGATACAGCGACTGGCGACCGAGATATTGAAACGGGCATGATTGACCCATCCACTCTTGAAGGAAAGGAACGAAAGAGATACGTTGAAAAGGCATTGCTTTTTGGTACCGTCACGGAAGAGAGCACCAGCACAACTCTTGCCTCTGGTAATGACACTGAGGCGTCCTTTCGAGCGCAACACCCCAAAATGAAAATGAAGATTCCCCGAAAAGAGACAGACAAGCTCAGAGGCGACAACAGAAGAGCCAAACAATCAGCGGACGAGCAGGAACAAGAATGCAGTATTTGCTTAGAGACCTATGAACGGGGTGATGTCGTCTGCTGGTCACGCAACCCCGCATGCCACCACGCTTTTCACAAAGACTGCGCCTTTCGATTGTTGGAGACCCACACGGATTGCCCCGTTTGCCGCCGACCTTATATTGGTCCAAAAGCATTCGGCCCCCGGGCTTCGGATGATACGCAGCACTGACAAAGAACTACATTTTCGGGGTTGCCAGTCATTCATTGAATGGAAGTGGGGAACATACAGAATAGTTAAAATAGCAATACTTACGGTTTTCAATCTTGGCTATCAAGTGTTATGTGCCATGAAAGCACACCTGCCTATCAGAGCTACCGGAACCAACTCATAGATATCTATGGATTGGAGTTCTCGTTGTCAGAGCAGGTTCGTGATCGCATCATCTTCCTTATCAGATGCGTGAGATGGCCGTATTTCATAATTTAACTTTCTGTTATCGATCTTGGTCACTATGTACATTTGGATCTGCAACCTGAATTATTTATCATGTAGCTGCTACCTTTAGTCAAAATCACAGGACTTCCTGCCCGATTTACTGGCTCCCCCAAATCTGCACATTGAAGTTGTATTCTTCGCAATTTCTCAAAATAAAAGTCTAGGATCATCCTCCAATCAATAATGCTTAACTATGTATTCGTGTTTAACAGCTAATAGGGCACTGGTGTTGGTGCGTTCCTAGCACGAAAGCATGGGTCCGCCCTCGTCCACCAGTAAGGTGGCCGGGACGGGCTGCAAACAGCTCATGCAGCACGGCTAAAAAGCACACCCCAAGCGTATACACCTTAACAGTTGGTGTTACAGAAGTTCCTCTTGCTGCAATAATTTTTTCGAAGCTATCCCTCAACAATTTTAGGGATGATCCAGAAGACTGTACATCCATCATGTAAAAAGTGAAAATGACAAGCAAGCAAAAGCTTTTTCTCATACACCTGTTCCAATGCCAATGGTCGTAGTTCCACCACCACCATTATCCACCCTTTCCGTAGGCGCTGGAGTCGAGGAAGAAGAACCCGCCCCAATGCCAATTCCAATGCCAATGGTAGTGCCTGGTGGTTGTGTTGTCGGTTCCGGGGTCGACGATGAAGCTGCACCAACTCCAATTCCAATGCCAATCGTACTTCCGCCATTATTGTCATTATCATTGGTACCAGTGGTTGGGGCAAGAGTTGGTGCCGGTGAGTTGCTGGATGTCCCAGATGTTGGCTGATATAAAGAAATTCCAATCGATCCTCCTCCTCCCGTATTGGGAGCAGCCGTAGGCATGATGGTGGGTTCCATGGTTGTAGGTTCCATGGTTGTTGGCGCAGCGGTAGGTATGTTGGTGGGTGAACTTGTTGTGGGTTCCAAAGTTGTAGGTTCCATGGTTGTAGGTGCCAGTGTCGGCTCGGATGTCGTCGTGACTACGGGAACCGGCGATTCTACTACTGCAGGCAATTCTGTAGGTGCAAGTGTGGTTGCAGCATCATCATTGCCATTGGAAGCTGTAGAAGCGGGAACGGACGTTGGAACCTCTATCGATGGCTCGACTGGAGGAATAGTAGCTGAAGCTGCTGCAGCAACGGCTGAATCCGTGTCATCGGATTTCCCCACCAACACAATGGCAATCACAGCTGCAATACCTCCAACGATAAACAAACAAAACAATCCCGCCAGCAAATGATAACGGCGTTTCTTGGTTTCCAAATGAGTGGCAGTGGCCAATTCTTTGTTGGGGGCATTGATACGACTCCAGGGATCATCGCCTTGACTTCCACCTTCGATGTCCATGCTGGCGGGATTGTTGGGGTTGTAATAACTGGTTGTCAACGTTGTCGTGCCTGGATTATTTTGTTGTTGCAGATTTGGTCGTACCTGTGATTGCTGTTGCTGCTGTGGTTGACCATGGTGGTGAGGATGCATGGCTGGTGTTGCGTTTCGTGGATCCGGGGTCAGAGAACTGAGATTACTTTGCCCGTCTTGAAGTGAAATATCACCACCATTCGCTTTCATACTATTGGGATGAAAGAAGCTGCTGCTGAGGTTATGATTGGTACTTCCCGCCTCGGACAAATTGGAATTGATATTGCTGGCAACAATGTTGCTCTTTTGATTATTGTTATTGCTCTTGTTCGACAAATCCTGCTGCATTTGATGATTGTTATTATTACCGGGAGGTTGCTCTTGTTTCTGAATCGAAGTAGTTGCAACAACCCCAGCAGCGGCTGCTGCTGCAGAAGCCAAGAGTCCATTGTTGTTGGCATTATTTTCTTGGCTGGCCCTTCGACGAGCAGCATGCTGTTTGGCCAACCGATCGTTTTCTTGTGATAAATTGGTCGCGGCTCGAAGTCTTTCTTCCGCAGCAATGGCAGCAGCAGGAGCACCATTCGAATAAGGAGGAGGTGCCTTCAATTTGGCAGCATTATTATTAAAGTTAGCAGAAGAAGTAGTCGTTGGAGAAGGTTTGGTGGCAGCAGGTGCTGCTGCTGGTACTTTACTTGCCCTTCCCGAACTCGTATAGAGACTCTCACTGGTAATACTATTTACGACAGGAACTGTAGTAGTAGTACCAGGAGCCGATGCTTGAGTATCACTGGGCCTCCTAGAATTTGTATAGAGACTCGAACTGGTGATACTGTCTACAGCAGGAACAGAAGAAGCAGGTGCAGCAGCAGTTGTTGTATCGGCTTCTAGAGCTTCCGCCACACTGGGAGCCGTATGATTGACCTTTGCGTCCTTCCTTTCAACAAAAGGAGAACTAGAAGGCGGCGGCGGCGGCGGCGGTGGTGCTTTCTTCAAGGCGTGAGATGGAGGATAGCTATATTTCGGAACAACGCTGTTGCTACAGGCAATAATGGACCCAGGATCATAATCGGCAGCAATCACCGATTCTTCATGGATCCGAGGAGCCGGGGCATCTCGTTGACGGCGCTGTTGATGACTGGGCATTGTGGATGCTTGTTGGTGTTGGTGGCGGTGTTGGAGTCTGTGTTGATGATGTTGTGCGAGTAAACCGGGCGCTACTTCCATTCATTCATTCATTTCTCCTCTTGGTTTGTTTTGTGAATATTCAGTAAAAGTTCATCATTATTTGAGCTATTATTCGGTTGTCCTCACGCGGATTTCTTTGATTTACTCCGCTAGACGTACGTTGCGGATTCTGGTGGAGGTTAAAGGAGGAGGATGCTTTACTCCGCCAAACTGCGTAGCAGTGGCTGGATTCTGGAGGA
>ENA-ORBV01008281-ORBV01008281.1-microbial-mat-metagenome-genome-assembly--contig:-NODE-8281-length-17524-cov-3.245544_pt1 | contig 17524 bp, 20 predicted proteins | sample MGYA00237777_ERZ505514 | MGnify/ENA primary metagenome ERZ505514 (study PRJEB26160, sample SAMN06269048) | microbial mat metagenome | isolation source: Oligotrophic lake microbial mat | place...
GGCGAGGACGGCGCCCAGTCCGTGCCCGATCATGGCAGTCTTTTGGATACCCATGCGATCCATGAAATCTTCGAGCAGTGCCAGTTGATGTTCGAGCGTGTAATGCGTCGGCTTGCGCGCCGAGTCGCCAAAGCCGAACAGGTCGATGGCGTAGACGCGGAACTTGATCGCCAACACCTGCGCCAGCGACGCCATGTAGCGCCACGAACCGACCCAGGAATGCACCAGCACCACCGGGCGCCCTTGTCCAAAGGGTTCGTAATGGATGATACCGCCGTGATCGCTGGTGATGGCGCTCATACCGCTCCGTTCTATCGGCGTCCGCGCATCAGCGCGGGCTGCCGTTCTGTCCGAGAATTTCATTGATACGTCGGATCAGGTCGTCGGGCGAGAATGGCTTGAGGATATAGGCGTAGGCGCCCACGTCCAATCCGGTCTGCACTTCCTCGTCCTGACCCTTTGCCGACAAAAACACGACCGGGGTATTTTTGAGTGCGTCGACCGTCTTGATCTGACGGCATGCCTCGTACCCGGTCATCTTGGGCATACGCACATCCATCATAATCAGATCGGGCAATATGCGCATGGCGTGCTGCACCGCTTCTTCGCCATTGGCGGCTGAGGTCACCTGGTGTCCAGCGAAACTGAGCGTGAAATTGATTAGATCGCGGATATCGCGTTCGTCTTCCGCGATGAGAATATGTGCCATACAACCTCCGTGTGTCGTGTGCAATTTTTAGACGGCACGATTGTGGGTGCCGTGCGGACGCATCATTATGCGTCCCTGCGGGCGTCCAGCAGCGGCATGTCCTCGACCGTCGGGGCGACGCGCGGTCCCTCGACGGGCAGCGCGATATAGAAGGTCGTCCCGACACCGACGGTGGACTCGAACCAGACATCCCCCTCGTGCATCTCCACCAGCGCCTTGACGATCGACAAGCCCAGGCCCGTCCCCGCCACATCCATCACCAGCGCGTTTTCGTCGTAGCGCTCGAAGCGGTTGAAGATGCGATCGTGAAATTCTTCCGGGATACCGATCCCGGTGTCGGCGATGCGCACCAGGATTTCGCCAATCGATTCACCGGTATGGTACAGCTTTAAGATCTTTACCAGAGAAGGATTGCTGAACCAGCTGTGCTGCTCGTGCCTTCTCACACTACCAGCTGAATTGTTCAATGCGACCTTCTGGGCTGACCTAATCTCTCGAGCTGGAGCGAAGGTGCCTTATTTCCTGCTCTCCTAGTAGTCTGCTCAAACCATCAACCTAAATGTGGTGATGCGTGGTGTTGCTGCTCGGCAGTATGTCGTATTGACGTCCAAGCATCACGAGGGTTTCACTCTGTGGCCATCAAAGCAGTCTTGGAACTGGAATGCGGTAGGCCTTTTTTCAACTGTCAGATTGCGGTCTTGTGGAACCCTTCCTTCTTCAGTGTAGATAATCATACGTCACGCTTCATATTTTTAGATGGATCTTGAACCGCATCGTGATTTGGTTGGAGAACTCTTCACTGCTCTACGTGCGGCCAACATCCACCCTGGTAATGTCCCCATCTCGCTTACCATGCGTAACAGTGCAACCCCCTCATACCGACCCACACACCTTGGTTCACAGGCGTGTATTACTCGCTGTACGAGTGGTACCATCCTCTCTACAGATCGGACGTGCCGACGTACGTCAGTCAAGTCATGTTGCCGCAATTGTACGACCTGGTCAACACGTATCAGCCTGAGATTCTGTGGGCTGACGGTCAGTGCAGCATTGATTGGCACTCGTACTGGAACAGCAGACAGATCGTATGATGCTAATGATACGCAGGTCAATGGGAACAGAGCAGTGCAGTTTGGAACACACCTGAATTCCTTGCCTGGGTCTACAACTCTTCTCCTGTCAAGGACACGGTACATAAGCATCACAGCGTGTGACAGGTAGATCAGACCATCATCGCGTTATGCGGTGCAATATGTAGGTGGTCGCGAACGATCGCTGGGGCAACGAGACCAGCGGCACAGACGGTGGCTTTTTCACTCCGGAGTACTCCGCTCAAGTTTATCTGAATCACAAGTGGGAGGAAAGCAGGTTGGTATTCTTGTTGAATAGCCCTATCTGTGGTCTCAACTTTCATTGCGTTCGATGGTCATCGTATTGCAGCGGTATCGACGTGCACTCCTATGGCTTCAACCGCAATACCCCTGCCGAGCTTTACAACACCCCGCAACAGTTGCTCAACCTGCTGCTCCGCTGCGTGTCCAACGGTGGCAACTTGTTGCTTGACATCGGCCCGGATGCTGACGGCTCGATTCCCACCATCATGCAGGTATCGTATAGCACATCAAATTATGTGGGGCATGCAAGTTCATGCAAAAGTAAACGCTATTGTTCGCTTGCACTGCAGTCCACTCTGCTGTCTATCGGTGCTTGGCTCAACGTGAACGGCGAGGGCGTGTACAACAGCCAGATGTGGCGCGTTCAGCAGGAGGGCACGATCGATAACACCACAGTCCGCTACACGGCTGGTGCTCCGGGGTAGGTGCTTTCACCGCCGCCCTTGCATCCGAGCAACACATCGCCTGACTTATCCTTTGCTCTGTGCAGCACGAATGCGGTGTACGCCTTCAGTCTGCAATGGCCCGGCTCGTCCCTCTTCCTGCCGTCTCCGGTCGCGCTGAGCAATACCGCCATCACTATGCTAGGTCTTTCAATGCAGCTCAAGCACTGTTGTGAATGATCACTGTATTATCTCACCCTCCATGTGTCATTGTGCAGGTTACCCAACTCCCATCGCCTGGTATCCTGATCCCTCCGGTACAGGGCTGCACCTCACGGTGCCGGCGTTGACGCCAGATATCATCCCTTGTCAGTACATTTGGGTGTTCAAGCTGCTCAACGTTAAGTAGGGTCGCGAGCTGGTCGACGCATTTCACAGCAGAGACAAACGCCAGCCTCTTTCATCAGTGAAAATTGCGGTTTTGGTTTTGTTGTTTTGTCAATTTGGGGTGGCTGCTCTGGGAAAGTGGTGCAAGAATAACATGTTTGACTATACAAGCCTGGGTAGATGTAATTTTACGGCAGCTGTTTGATCGTATAGATGGTCAACGCGTTGTTCAAGGACAACCCTACGCCGTTTTTCACATCGTCGACAGACCAACGGCTGGTTGACGGATCACACGCCACCTGGCTGGCTTCGAGAGTAGCTGCACGCGGACACGAAGCTGCGTCAATCGCTGGCATATCATCGATCTGAGCGGTGCTTGGTGCATCACTGGTGGAGTTGACCTTGAGGCAATCGCAGCGACGATACCCTGATCGATCCTGGGCTGCGGCAAGCGTGATTGAGAAAGATGGTGTACCAACCGCATCATCTGCTGCATGTGCAGGATGAAAATGCCATACAGGCTCGGCGTACAAGCCAGCTTCGTGCAAGATGGGGAAGAAGACCGCTTCCAGCGGTGGGTTACGATGCTCCCTGCAGATGAAGGTCTGGCAGCGAGGGCTCCGCTTGAGCACATGCGCAATAGATTTCACAAGCACGGCCAGATTCTCTTCAGAGAAATACAATAGATCGCTACCGATCAAATAATCAAAGTCCCGGTCGAGCAAGCCCGACAGCGGATCGCCCCATGAATACTCCTGCAAATGAATATCCAGATCGACTCCGCGCATTGCCTGAGTGGTGATCTGCAATGAAGAGACCAGAGATATTCCGATAGTGTGGGCAAATCAGGAACACTATGTGCGATAATGATCAAATCATGAATGCCAATCCATCACAATCAGCCAATCAAAGGGCAGTAAGAGCAACATACGTTGTCGCAGACGTTGTAGCGCAATATCGACATCGCTGCCGCCTGGTCTGTCGCCACCACGGTGGCACCGCGCATCGCCAGAAACATGGAATTGAATCCAGTTCCAGAACCTAGCTCAAGCACCATCTTTTCCCTCCAATTTTCTTTCAGTGCATCCAGATAACAGCATAACGCCGGCGCTGAAGCCCACAGCCAGCCGCCAGTGCATCGTCGACCGTCTTGACGTAATCGAATGCCCATGAATGTGCGATCTGCACGACTTTCTTTATTTTCCTTGTCGTGGTTCCTTTCTTGAGTGCCGCGCACGTCTGAATCGACGACGGCTGATGCCGTTGAACTCTGCGGATCCGCCATTGCGTCCGAACCAGAAATTTGACGGCCGCAGAATCCTGCTGCGGAGCCCACAACGTCATAATTGCAGTTTCGCCTCGCTAAATTGCATGACGACATGAGCGCTGCAAGAGCTGTCATTCACGTCGATCATGAACTCACCTTTACGGCTCAAGGCAGCTTGTCTCCAGATTATTATGTAAACGGAGTGGAGAATGTGGTTTCCGCTTTCTTGCCTGTAGCCTACGTGACTGCAGCGTGTGCGCGGGCACTTGCGAGTCAAGGGATTGCTTCGCTTGTTATCACAAATCAGGTGCGTCCGATTTAGAACTCAGCTTTGGTTGCATCTCTGCACGTTCATCTTGAATCCAATATTGTATCTATCCTTTATTCGTGGCGATGTCGTTGGTGCTCTACGATGCAGACTGCTGAAGGTAAGTTTGCTTCAGACTCTCTGCTACCTCTGGCACCTTATTCCATGCCGTGCCTTAGACCATGATGGAGCCCGAGCGATCGTTGTCCGCATCATCACGTCCAAGCTGATCATCGACGCATCGGATTCAGTCTATACAGTCGTGCTGCGTCTCGACGATGCTCTGCAAGCATCTGTGTCTCATGGCACCCAGGTACGAGCTACAAGCGCATGCTGGTGTATGTCGTGCTTGTCATCGCATCCACTGCAGCACACAATGCCTGGTGTGCAGGCACGCCTCATATCCACTCCCCGACACTATGTTCCCATTTGGCGTCGGGTAACGTTCACCTTCCATGGAGACGATGCGTGCCGTGAACGCATGATCTGCCTGCCTGACGCGAGGGCAGTCACAGCCTCTCTGTTACGGACTAGTTCAGGTGCACTAGTGCAGCACCTGTCACAACGCTGCGTGGAGGTGGGTGGGCTATGTCGGCAGCAAGTCCTGGTCACTGTTCACGCCGAGTATGATACGGCGGCTCGATTGGTGGATTTCGCTGCTTTGACACCAGGCCACGCTGCAGCGGAACCCGTTCCCGCCACAGATCATGGCAGATCACGAGCGCGGAAGAGTGCCACTGGTCGACCCTCTCACCATGCGCGCGAGCATGTATTGGATATACCTGTGTTACTGCGGCGGTGTGGCTGGGGTCTGATCACAGACGCAACTACCGTGATCACTGCGCGAGCTGCAGAGTTCATCTGCTCGCCGCGCGATCTATCCTTCTTCCGCTCGGCAGCTGCTGTCAGCACAAAGAAACCGGGCTTCATAAGCGATGTGACTGCAGCGCTCAATCAATCGATCGCCACCTGGCCCTCGAGTGTTCGACCCCTCGCGTTGATAGCGCAGTGCGTGCTGACGGCAACGTTCACTGAACCATGTGCCACAGATACTGTGTTACTTAGTGGACCTAGGGGTTGCGGAAAGTCCACTCTGATACACACGATTGTGCAGACTTTGTCCCGATGTGCAGACACGCCCATCGCGTGGTTTCATCCGATCTCTTACTCGAACTTGATCACCCTTGCTCCGGCGGCTCCAGCTCGTGGCCTGCGCCTGCTATACGAACGCGCTAAGACTCTGTGCCCAGCCGTGCTTGCATTCGATGATCTGGATGCGTTGTTTCCGCGACTGGAAGGTGGTGCAACGGTAAAGTGCAGTTGTTGAAGTTGCGCTGCGCTTTGTCGCATATCGTAACTTTTTTTTAATGTTTGGTAGGATGATGTGTCGTTGATTGCTGAGCTGAACTCTATTGTACATGGTACGTCACTGTACACTGCTTGTACTATGTATCTTTCAGTCTGCTTAACGTTTCTATCTGCTGCCATACGTGCGTTCAGAGGCGAATGCGTTGAATGGCGATGGTAGCCAGCGGATACTCTTTGTGGGCATAACCAACAACGTGCACGCGGTACATCCAGACGTGGTTGCCGTGTTTCGACACCATGTGCAAGTGACGCGGCCGTCGTTGGACGAGCGAGTTAAATTGTTCCAGCATTATCTAAGAGAACAGCCGGAACTCACTGTCTCTGTGGAATTGAAGACTCTGGCTGATCGGACTTCAGGATGTACAGGCGCCGATATTGCAGCGATTGTGCAACACGCTGTGCACTGTGTATATGATCGGAACATGACTCTGTCGTCAAGTGCCACTGACAGCTCAACCCGCGACACTGCGTGTGCTCGCGTGTCCAGCGGTGCCGAGCGGGAGCCGTCACGGTTACCATCGCTTGAACACGGTCTTCGTCAGCTCAGTCTGACTGAAACTTCGTCGCTCGATCATTTTGCCGTCACGACCACCGATGTTCTTGAAGCCATCACAGCGCTTCGAGTAGGGTCGCTGCTGGTGCCGGCCGAGCCCAGTTTGACCCCCGCGGAGCTTACTGAACGGAAGCAGTCTGAGCCGACACGAACAAGGATTGGTCTCCAGAGGGTGGGCGGCTTACAGGATGTGAAGCAGCAGCTGCGCGAGCTCGTTATCTGGCCGATAAATCAGGCGGGTCTGTACCGAAGTATGGGCCTGCGGCCGCCTCAAGGTACACTACACGCAATTACCTTCTTTTTTCTGATGGTCGTATGGCAAGCTGTTTATCCCGCATTCACTCAATCAGATTCGTGCCTGCATCCGGTTGATGTATGCGGCACAGGACTCTTGATCTATGGTCCCTCTGGCACGGGCAAGACGCTGCTAGCCGGCGCACTGGCTGAGGAGTGCGGCATGTATTTGCTGTCGGTTAGTATCGCAGAGCTGATGCGAAGCGGCGTGGGCGAATCAGAGAAATTTCTGGCGAACCTGTTCGCACAGGCGCGTGCACGCGCTCCGTGCTTGCTCTTCTTTGATGAGTTCCAAGCCATTTTCGGGCACGGCCGACACGAATCCGGTTCATGGGGCTCGAAGATGATATCTCAGTTTCTGCTGGAGTTTGATCGACTGGGCACGCTCTCAGCTCGCACCGTTGATAGACCGCCCGTACCGTCATCCGCTGATCGAGGCACTGACAGGGAGGTTCCGTTGGTACTGGTGATGGCGGCCACCAACGCTCCCCACAGCATAGACACTGCGCTGCTGCGGCCTGGTCGATTCGATAATCTCATCTATGTGGGCCTCCCCGATGATGATGGGCGGCGAGAGATCTTACAGGCTGTGCGTGCCCGGATGAGTCAACGCGCTGCTCGAACGCGAGTTCTTGCTACGCATCCTACTGCTGGTGACAAAGCATGTGATCTGTGGCACTTGTCGGAGGATGCGTGGACTGAGCTGGTACAAGCCACGCACGGATACTCAGGTTGGAGTCATGTGATGATAGTCTGCTGTAGTTGTTTGCCTGATATCAAGATAAGCCTTGCCTTGTGCTCTTTATGTTTTCTTGAGTTGTTGCTGTTTCAATGTGAACTTTCATCGCTTTTTCAGGTGCTGATCTGGAGAAGCTGTGTCATGCCGCTGGTATTCAAGCAATAGCTCAAGAACAGGATCCAGCTGAAACTGTGTCTGATCTTGAACACGGCGCATCAACCAACATGGAGTCGGACACAGTACCAACTTCAGCCGGTGGCCCGCAGTCTCAGCAGACGGAATCTGATTTGCGCATCACCATGGAGCACTTCCGAGCAGCTCTGCGAACCGTGCGACCGTCGGTCTCCGACATTGATTTGATTGACTTCAGACGATTTTAGGCAGGCTCAATCCCAAGGCTGTTTTGGCCACTTGTTCTTTATCAATACACAATTATGATTATCAAAAGTTGGCGCGTCTGCGTGACAGTGATCTCTTCAGACGCCAGTGCAGCACTGCTTGTTTCTGCTTGACGCAACCTCGATCCAGCTCACACGGACCGTTGAGCACACTCTGCCGTCTCCATTTGTCGATTGTGCTCAAGCAATTCCCTCTGGGCGCGTTCAATGGCGCGCCGAAGTTCAAGCTTCCGGAGACCTTGTCGTCCAGGATTCCGATTGCCAAAGTCCAATTGACTTAGTTCTTGTTCTGCCATATGGACCACATACTGAAGGGATGCAGACGAGATAAGACCTGTACCAACGACATCGCTGAAACTTCTGTTACGTTCGATGATGCCATAAAGCAGATTGCACAGGCACCTTTGCAAAAAGCAAGCGAAGCAGCTTCGACATAGCTGTCGAAGACATAGATTCCGTGCGATGCGAGCTCCGTTCTTCTGCAAGCATGTGTACACGCATACGCAGAGCATGCATCTGGCGCTCTTCACTGAGGCTACAGAAAGTTGCGTTACCTCGCGACACTGGTCTTCGCAGTGTTCGATCTGGAAGTGATATCATGAATAAGCACCAAGGGCACAACTCCTCGTTGGAAGGGCGGCACGTGTCGAACCGTGGACTGAAATGACAGCTTCAGCTCAGCGGGGATCACCACGTCTACCAAACAACACCATGTTCATAATCTTGCAATTAAGTTAAGAAACACCGTAATGCTCAAGATTACCTTTCACTACGCTGTGCCTCTTGTCAGCCACATCAACTCCGTGCGCTGATTGCGCTGCCGCCGGTCGTAACTTTGGATCACAGGGCTTGTCCTCGTGATCAAGTTCGCTGCCATCATGCTTGGTAGTGGCAGCAGCAGGCTCAGCCAAGCTCACAGGTACATCGACTTCGTCAAACCCTGAGTGCCTATCCGGTTGCTCATGCAAGCTGGACGCAGTGGAAGTTCCATCAATCGATTCATGTTCCAGCTCAACCGAGATTCTGTTCGCCGTCTCCTCAGCAGAGGACGCCACCTCTGGCGCCTCTCTGTAGCTGTCATCCGCAGCACTGCCAGAAGCGCTCGATGAGTCATGAGCTGCAGCAGTGTCATCCGGCCACGACACGTCAGGCTTGTCTGTCTCAGTAGCAAGCGGCTGATCTTCATAGCTTGTGCGCTGTCCACGCTTCGTCTGCAGCTTCGTCTGGCCGTGATCAGATGATACTAAAACCGGTGAGGCGTCGTTGTCATTCAGAGGACCATGATGCAGCTCCTGCTGCAATTGAAGAATCCGGATGGCCACTTGAATATCTGCCTGGCCGCTATGAGCAGTGCATTCAAAGCAAGCGATGAACGATCGCATTGGCGAAAATGAAGGACAAGCTAAGAGATATAAGTGTCAATTGTGCGAGCCGTACCTGTCGCCAATGAACACGAAGCAGTACTCAGGATAGCACAGCAGAAACTGTTGAATGTTGCTGAGCTTCTTGCCCATGATCCTCTTTGATCCGATAGCGGATCGCCACGATCCTGTCCATCGTACAGCAGCGAGCGCAGATTGATCACAAAATGGTGCTATGGTATTAACCGTGCCAGTGTACAGAGGGAAATGCTCACGGAACAAACCATGCTGAAAGTTTGCGGCCAAACATACCAGACAATACTGACGCCATGTGCACTCCATGCTGATTGAGCTTTCGCCGCGTCAGATATCGGATCATGCTTGGACGCGCCGTCACAAACACTACATCTTCAAACGAATGGACGGTGGAAGCGTCTCGAGCTGGGCCTGAGCTCAAATACGCGAAATGGGCACGGTTACGACAGGAATTGCAAGGGAATACATCAATTCGGCACCTGCTTGCAGTGCCTGATACAAAGCAATCACTCCCGGATACATGGAGCCGCCCGGGAAGCTGTGATCCTTGTAAGAGGCCAGGATGGTGTCATCAATGTCGCTCAGAACTTTGATCTGGGTGCATGCGTGCATGGACAGGCACAGCGAGCACAGCAAGAGACGATACTCGCAATTGATGAACCTCGAGCTCCGAGCCCACGGTTTCCACGCAGTAAACTGCAAGATCACTCACCGGTCTTCGCCTGCTCCGATGCTTTTCAGCTTCCCACTCTAGGTGACGCAGCACATCCGCACGATGAGCCAATGGTACCACACCAAACACAAGTTGTCTGAGATCAGAGTAGTCTGCCCCTCGATCTAGCATGCGTTTGAGCGCTGTGAGCTCTGCGCCGTATGTGTGCATCAACAGCTCTGCCACCATCTCTCCGTACACTGAACGAATGCCACCGTTGCCACTCGCCACTGCCTGTTCTAGAAGTTCGTGTTTGGCTTGCAGTGACAGGTCTTCCATTCGGTGACAATACAGAGATGGGGTGTGATGCCAATGAAACCCCGCATGCGTGTGGCAAGGTGGCACATGCATGCCGTCATCGTTCATGGCACCTTGTGTTTCACCTGACTTTTGAGCAGAAGCTGGGATATCTGAAATGCTTGCATACATCATCACAAGAACTGAGCCATGCAGTTCCTCCAAACGCATTCCTCGAGACCGGTGGCATTGCCTATCTACCTCACCTGGGTAATCGGTCGTGTGTGGGCACGCCTGAACCGACGACTCAGCGATGCCAGCAGCACCAGTGGTGCAAGATTGCACATTACTCCCTCCATCACCATTGACCCCTTGACCTGAACGGGATTCTTGATCACCCGCAGAATTGCCCGCTGCTGCAGCAACGCCAGCGTGAATGCGACCCGACACGCTCCTCGCCGGGACGAAATCTTTCAAGTACGGTTCGTCGTGAGGTATATCGGACTCGAGAGTACATGCGGCACTAAGACCTCCCGCATTTGATTTTGATTTCGCGCTGTCGCTCCGATCAAAGCCTCCCCCAGCTTCGTTCCACCGCGTCAATGCTTGTGTAGAATGTTGCGCGTTTTGAGCTGGGACCTCGTGCTCTGCTTGCAAATGTTCACTTCTTTTGGTCATTGTCCTCGAATAGATGTCTTTGTCTGCTTGACGACCTTCTTGCTGGATGCTCTCAGCCAACTCTGCCAGAGCTGCGTTCGACTCCTCGAACCGGCGGTAGAGCCACAAGTGAAGCAGCTTGTATCCGACCAGCAGCGATACGGTAGCCCCAACGAGCCATTTTCGAGTCGGCCACAAGGATACGTTCGCATTGCGGGGAGATGAGATGGCACTGCTAAGGGGCTTCCTGTGATATGACAAACTACGAACACCAAAGCGCCGCGCTACCGCTGCTGAGTGCAACGGATGAATGCGAGGCGGCTTCAGTCCGTGAAATGCGGGCTTGCCCATGACGCTCCGCACAATATCCAAACTCATGAGTTGGATATCTTGAACCTCTGTTGCCTTGGCAAAGCGAGCACACGTACGTTCGATGACATGAGCGTGTGAGACTGCAAACCAGTTCAAGTGCAAGCAGCTATTACCAATGAATTTGAGTATATGATTTACTGTGACGGATGCGATACAATGTGTGTGACCAGATGGTTAGCAGGAGCACTTGAACACACGATTGCCGCGCGATCTCTGAACAAGAATCCAGATATGGCATGCAAGATGTCGTCGAATTGGCTCGACAAGCTAATGCTGTCTAGTGACACGTGCAGCCTCAGCTAATGATCTTTTGTGGCTTCGGTTTTCTGATTAGAGTAGATCCGAGAGTGACTGTTCAGACAAAGCCTCCGCAACTTACTTAGTACCGCTGTCAAGATGACGACGATAGAGTGCAGTATATGTCATGAACACTACGCCAACACAGACGTTCCCCGAAAACGAAAGCCGCGCTTGCTGGTGTGCGGACACTCGTTTTGCACAGACTGTATCAGCAAACTCCGACGAACACAGTCCGCCAATGCAATCACGATAGCTTGTCCCATGGACCAAAAGCCGACATTGCTAACCGGTAGCAACGGAGTAGAGAACTTACCTATCGCATGGCAACTGATGGAAGTGTTGCAAGCCGCGCCGTCTTCAATGTCTACTGGTGCTGGGAAGCAAAAGTATCGATCCGCTGCTGCTGCACCTTGCCAGGATATCGACTGGTCTCCTCAAGCTGCGGGGCGGAGTACCGGATCATCAGTTCCATCAAACATGCAAACTGCACCTCACGCAGAATCCTTACACAGTTCTCCGGTCAAGCGAACCCGACCAGACGTTCTGACGTGTATGAATTGTGATGACAGAGAGGCCACAGTCTACTGTTGGCACTGTCGAGGCAGCACGGAATACTGCTTGCCATGCGCGGACTTGCTCCATCAAGGCAAGAGGGCTTCGCACCGCCGCACTTCGATCTCTGAGCGCCCGGCGAAACCGATCAAGTGCCCGATCCATCCCGAATTTCCACTGGATGTGTACTGCTCAACGGACGATGCTGTCGTCTGCGAGCGATGCATCCGCTCGGGTGTACACAACGGTCATGCTGTGATGCTGTGGGATGACTTCCTGTCGACAGCTTCTGCGGAGGTGCAGAATTACAACCATCAGCTGAAAACCTTGGAGGAGAAGTTGGATCACCAGGCACGGGGCGTGCTGGATGGCGTGACAGAGCTCAAAGCAAGGGTGACCGAACAGCAATCGATGGTTAGAAAGTCCGCGGAAGAGTCTGTTGCAAGCATTCGGCGCCAGTGCGACGGTTCAGTGCTGCTGCTAGAGCAATACCAAGTACGGTGCTCCACGTTGCTCAAAGAAGCTCACGCACACGTATCGCAAGTGAAGGCTGGAGTGGAAAATGCCCGGAGCACGCTCACTCAAATAACATCTGACATCAGCTCGATGCCGGCACGAAGCATTGGTGGTGCCGCTGCTGCAGCTTGGTCTTCTTCACACGGCTCCGGTGTTGCAGCGACGCCCGCTGAACATCCTATCCTGGCTCGCGCTCGCAAGGTGCATGAAGCCGCAACGTCGGCGGTATCGCGAGCACTTAAGGAACTGCCTTCTGACGTATTTTTCACAAAGGTACGCGGCGCGCCGGTCACACTGCAGGTCGCTCCCCAGGTGCCGCAGCTGCCCAATCAGCCTCCTGCCGGTGTCTGCTCTGTGGGGCTGTCGTTCCAAGCGCTCTGTTTTGAATCAACTACGATTGCTTTGGCTCCACTGCCGGACTCAGAGTTTCATGCTCGCCTACGCCGGTTAGGTGCTGTGCCGTTGATTCCTTCAGCACTGTACACGCGCTGTGTGGACCGCTTCGATGGCATTGCCAACGCTGAAACGGTCGAGCTCACGTCGGCACTTGGTGAGTCTTTGCTTCGTCGTGTGCGGTCGTGCTTTCCCAACTCCGAGCGCGGGATAGCAGAAGAAACTCAAGCACAGCTCTGTGGAGCGTTATATCTGCTGATGCTCAGCCTATGCAGTGGAGTACGAGCTCGCGTGGAGCTCTGGAACGAGTTGGGTGGCTTCAAGACCCTGGCGATGGTGTTAAAGCATGCTCAAGCGCAGCGTTTTGACCAGCTGCTCGAGTCGGCGGTCGCTGCGTTCCAGGTTGCATGCAACCCACGCGCTTACCCGGATGTCAAAGTGACAGAGTATTGCATGCAGTCTGAATGTCTGCCATCGCTCATGCAGTTGATGACGAGCCACTCGATGGCACATGTGCGACTGGGCTGCTCGTTCATCGTGCGTGATGTGATTGCAAAGGGCTCTATCGAATGGGGCAAGGTGATAGGTCCTGCGCAAGTTGAACGAATTATGGTAGCCATTCATGGACGGCGCGAGGCGGTTCGTACGGTCACCAATATGTGGATGATCCTCGCGCACACCACAAGCTCGCTTCCCTCTTCGCGGGAGTTCCTGCTGGGCAGCAACCTGTATCGGCACGCTGTGCTATCGTACTTGTCGTTGGAAGCTGGTTTGCCAGAGGCAACTCAGCCAGCGTTCCGTCTCGACTGGCAGGAAGTGCTCCCGAAATTGCTGTACGTTTATCGTGCACCGCCCAAGGCGCCAGCGCTGTGCTCATCCTCGCCTGACGAGATGCCGCCTGTCGCTTTAGTAGAGCTCAGATGGAGCTTGGCGCACCTGCTGACAGGATTGCCGTCGCAAAGCACCGCGGTGCAGCTCTGTCGACTGACGGTGCTCACGGGACTCGTCCGCAATGTTCGAGCTACCAAGACGGAGTTGATTGCGCTAGAACCGGCGTCGAAGCTGACGCAATATTTCATCAAGGCCAATTCCAGCACTGAACGTGCAGTGCATCACCTATGCCTCAAAACGCTGCGGCTGCTGCACGCGCTGAGTGAGGGCTCTGGTCGCGCTCGAATTGACATGTTCAAGGGCAAACTAGCGGCGCCTCTTGTGACGGTGATGGCTCGCTTCATCGACTCCTGGCATGATTGTGATCTGGGCCTGCGCGTGCTGTACCACTTGTCGGCAGACCGAGAGTCGGTGGACGCTCTGAGCGATCTGCTAGAGTCAGACCAGGCCTCTCTGAAGCGAGTGCTCACAACGCATCAGAATGCAATCGCGTCAGATGAGTTCTACAAGCGCCACCAAGTTCAGAAGGTGCTGGAGGACACACTCATGAAGAAGAACAAGTGAGGGCCTGCAATGAGCCACATCTTACATCGCCTTATGCATGCTCACATTCAATCGAGACCGACTTGTAATTAATGGCGGTTTGTGTGAAATAAACCAAATCGCAATAACAAGCACCGTCGAAGATAAGCTCAAGACGGATAAAACAACAAAAAGGGAAGAAAAACACTGATTTACAATAAACCCTGCATGGACTGCAGGAGCTCGAGCGAGTATGCGAGGCGCTGCACAGTCAGCTGGGGTCGTGAGACCGCCACGCCGGATCCGGAGATGCTAAACGGGCGAATGGAGTCATCACCACTCAGCAGTGCAGTACCAGCCGATGGCTGCAGCTTCTGAATCTCGCTCAGCGCGGCAGCAAAGCTCGAGCGGAAGTTGCTCACAGTGGTGGTGAAGGCGTTGATATCGGTGCCCGCGAAATAGGTCAGCACCTCACCCGTGGAGGCCAGCTCCATCAAGAACTCACCGTTCACCGAATTAGCGCCCGGGGTCTCCCAGGTCTGATCTAAGTTTCGTTTAGCCAACACCGCGTGATTCATGGCACCTTTCAACCCACTGAGCACGGCATCTGCATTGGACCAGGGTGCAATCTGGACTGAGATGCTGATGGTAGAGCCGATTGGCACCAAAGCTGTAGACAGCATGGCCGTCACTGCAGGACCATCGTAGGTGTAGCTCCACGGAGCGTAGTCGCTAAAGCGCTGATACGTGATGGGATAGACCGTGGACCCAATGGTGCAGGTAGCACTGAGGATGGGCATGGAGTTGACCAGGCGGACCGCGAATTGACGGTTGGCGGGGAGCACACTCAGATCACCCGTGGTGTTGATGGTGATCGTCAAACTGCTCTGCCCAGAGCGCTGGTAGGACACAGCGGTGGTAGCGAAAGTGCCGTCCAGGTAATTCAGAGACACGCCGTCATCTTCATACACGGATGTGCTACCCGAAGTCTGACCAGGGTAGATTGAGAAGACGAGTGTCGAGATGGGCTTGGATGCGATACCGCTGAGCTGCCCGATCTTGATCGGCTGGGAGGGGATGACAGCCCCGACCTGGATATACACGGGTATCTCGCTCAGATCAGCCGTGCGCGTGTAGGTCAGGGGTCCCTGCTGCATTGAGCCTGTGTCGGACTCGATCCACGTCCCTGTGGGCAGGCAGGCAAACATCAGCCGCTGTAAGCGACCAGCACGATGTCGAATAATAGTGTGCAGCACGGTGCATTACCTGGCGGGACCCAGATGTTCTGCTGAGCCATATTATTGGTCTGGTTGGCCGGTGACACGACAGGCGCGACAAACATGTCTTCACCAAAGAAGTACTGGCTGAAATTGCCCGTCTGATCACCAGCGTAAGCCATGGGCTCCGTAGGGAAGTAATAGTACATGGGCCGCAGCAGCGACATGCCCGTATCGAAGGCCTGGCGTGTAGCCGTGTAGATATAGGGCAGCAGAGCAGCTCGAGCCTGCATAGCTGCGCGGTTGATGGCAGAATAATTCCTACGACAATGGAATCGCACATGCGCGTTGAGTGATAGTTCACAAGGTAGAATGAAGCCCACGCGTATCGCGGTAGAGCAAGCAAATGGATGCAACAGAGGACCGACACAGATTTTATCACACGCTATCAGCGCCCAGAGCACGCATATGCACACACAGCATGCGTAGAGATGACTGACACGTACTTTGGCACATCCCAAACTTCAATGATGCAGCAGAATGGCGGGTTCGCATCGGCACAGCCTCCGGAGGCCATACCACGATCGTGCGTGCGGAACACACCAGAATAGGCACCTGCACACAGCAAGTAAATATTCAATATACTATGTTATAGTCGCACACCAGGGATTCTTTCATAATCAAAACATGTCGTAGATCTTACCCCATTGAATCCATCGAGTGTGCATCTCATGATCATTGTAGGTGCCCACGATGTCATGCGACCAGAAACCATAACCGACATTGGAGGCCGTATAGCTGAAGTAAGGCTGATAGGCCAGATTCGCCCTGTATTCGAATAACACGCACACGCACATACAGTGAGGCTACAGCTTTCTACAGATAACACTTGCGTGCTGGCTGGAACTGAAACACATACCACGACACGTCTGCCACGTCACCCGAGAAGCCTACTTGGTAGCGGTGGTTACCTAGTCCACCCCATCGAGCCAATACCATGCCGCGTACGTTCTCACCTCGGCGAAGGTGATCTGAAGCAGAACACACGCGAATGAAACACCAATTCTTCGCATTCAAACCCTGCAGATCTAAAAGAGATATTGCTGTTCGAACGGTAGTATACAGAGCCTACTTTACCTGTAGCACGGGTCTTGTCGGTCCAGATAGTGGGGTTCTGCTTGCCGCCCGTGCAGCCGCCTTGCTGTCCACCCTGCTGCCAATCGATCCACCAGAAGTCCACACCTTGATTTTCCAGGTCCTTCAGAACAATATCCTGCGATGGCGTAGGATAGCACAGTGTACGGTTTGGATCAGTCAATAATCAGTAATGCTGGTAATATACATGAACGTGTTCAAATGTTCATTCGGTACCTCAAGCCCATAAACCATGGAAGCGTTAACCATGGTGAAGGGGATCGTGCCGCACGTGTTTGGGTTCAGGCCGAGCGCGGTGGCGTAGGCGGAGAACATCTTCTCGTTCGGTCGCACGCCGTCGGCGTCGTGAAGGTTCATCGTGACAGATATACCCTTGTTGTGCAGCCAGCCCAATGCATCAGCCGGGTAGGGGAACAGACGCGTGTCGAACGAATAGCCGCCCCAGCCTGAAGAGACCAATTAACGGAAATTATTAGCACTCTATAATAGTTGGTGCAGATGGTGCAGGGGGGGGGCGTGTGTAGTGTTGTTACCTTGCTTGGTATGCCAGTCCATGTCCAGCACGAACACGTCGAGCGGCAGGCCGTGCAGCTCGTACTCCATCACGATGTTCTTGACGTCGATGGTGTTGAAGTCAAACCAACGGGACCACCAGATGCCGTTTGCTGCACACAGAAGAGTAGCCGACATGATGATAAATTACATGATCACGCCTGATATAACGAACACTCTTAGACACACACACACACACACACACACACACACACACACACACACACACACACACACCACATACCGTATCGA